>Ga0224500_10000184_pt1 | contig 45986 bp, 67 predicted proteins | sample SF_Oct11_sed_USG_FD_168126 | JGI IMG/M metagenome (GOLD analysis project Ga0224500, IMG submission 168126) | Sediment microbial communities from San Francisco Bay, California, United States - SF_Oct11_sed_USGS_4_1 | ecosystem: Environmental > Aquatic > Marine > Sediment | place: USA: California...
GGCATACCAAGGGGCATCCGAAGGGGCATACCAAGGGGCTACCCCAAGGGGCTACCCCAAGGGGCAGGGGTAAGGGGCAGGGGGAAGCCATAGCAGTAGCAGGTGCAGTAGCAGTAGCAGTAGCAGTAGCAGGGGCAGGGACAGAGACAGAGAGACAGAGCAATCGTCCTCCCACCTCGAGATCCCGGACCGCGCGCGAGACGTCGCCACCGCCTCGGGAGGATGAAGGCACAACCGCGGCGGGCGAACCCGACGAGCTCCCCGCGCTGGCGATCGCGCGCCGCAACATCGTCGCGATTCACGGAGGCACCGAGGACCCCGTCGAGATCGAGGGCCACAAGGTCGGCGTGGGCATCGAGGTCAACGCGTTCCGCGCGTTATGCGGCAAGGTCGCCGATCCGCCCGACATCATCGCCCGAGCGATCGCCTACCTCCCCGAGGTCACCGGTCTCGAGCCGCCCGTCTCGCTCGCTCGATGGGCCGCGGAGGACGGGCCGGCCGTGTTCGAGCAATGCCTCGCCAGGGCATACGGCGAACGGCGAGGAGCTCCCGCCGACGTCCACGTGGCCAAGATTCCGCCCGAGGACGTGAGGGTGCGCGACGCCAAGCAGCGGGCCCGCGAACAGCTCGCAGGATTGCGTCGAGCGGCCGAGGCCTGACAGATTGCGCACCGTGAACCCTCGCAACAACCAGGTCGAGCTCCTCGGGATCCCCGAGCTCGAGCGCACGTTATCGCGCATCCAACGGGACGTGTTTCCTACCGCGAACGCTCGAGCGCTCAACCATGCCGGCGCACGGATCCGAACGATTCAGGTCCGGGCCATCGCCGCGACGATGGGAGTGCAACAGAAAGACGTGAGGTCTCGCGTGGTGCTTACCCGCGCACGGAAGAATCGCCAGCAAGCGCTCGTCGAGTACACGGGCCGAGCGTTGAACCTCGAGCACTTCAAAGCGAGGCAGACCCGGAAGGGTGTCACCGCCTCACCGTGGGGAAAGCGCAGGCTGTTCGCGCACGCGTTCATTGCGACCATGCCGCAGGGTGGGCGGGTCGTGGTGATCCGACAGAAAGGCGCGAACGGTCGTCTCGTGCCACGGATGCCCATCCGTGCGATGCTCGGACCGGGCATTGCCAAGACAGCGGGCGACCCGCACCTCGAGGCGCAACGCGCGGACATACTGCGAGACGACTACCCGGCCGAGCTAACGCGCCAGCTCGACCTCCTCGTGCAGCAAGTTCTCGCACGCGAGACTCGGGCGCGCACGTGAGACCGTCCACGATGGGGGAGGGGAGGCCCGGCCGCGGGTCCTTCCGGAGACCCTCGACGTTGCGGGTCCGGCGCCGCAAAATCGGAGGGGATTGTGGGCCGAAAAATCCTGGCTTTCGGTTGACCGCGTGATCCACCGATCCGTCCTTCGGGCCGCGCGCTTCGCGTGAAGCGGCGCTGCATGGTTCCGCTGATCGTCGCCGGCCCGGATGGCGAGTTCATGTTCCACGACCGACTCCTCGCGTGGGTCCGCCGGTTCTACGGCAACACGACGGAGAACGGCGAGGTCCGCCGCGCGTGAACCCCTCGCAACTTGTCGGCCGGCGCGTTGAGCTCGTGAGGAGGAGGACGTGGCGGGAGCGCCTCTTCTCGCGGCCGTGGCGTCCGATGGAACGCGACGAGGTCACGGCGTCCGGCGTGCTCGAGGCGGTTGAGGTAATCGAGGGCGGGCTATCGTTCTCGATCTACGGCGAGCGCTTGCCCGTGGACGTCGCCGGCGAGTGCATCGTGTCGACCACTGACGGCACGAGGTGAGCACGTGAAGATTCTTAACGAGGCGCTCGAGCTCGTGCCGGTGCGTGCGCTCAAGGTGCACCCGAAAAACCCGCGGAAGGGGAACGAGGCTGCGATCCTCGAGAGCCTCGAGGCGAACGGGTGGTGGGGTGCCCTCGTGGTGCAGCGCTCGACGTCGCGCGTCCTCCCGACCCGCCCTATTGCTCGGGCGGGTTCCAGGAGGCGGGCCGCGCGTCCGGCTCCGTCGGCACGGACGCGGCGCACAAGCAGATCGCGAACGACCGGCTCAGCACGCGCGGGTACCAGGCGTTGCTCAAGCAGGCGTTCACGCACCCGGGCGCGCCGTTCCTCTACGCGTTCACCGACTGGCGAATGTGGGTCTGGCTCTTCGACATCGCCGAGTCGTGCGGGTTTGGCGTGCGCTCGATGATCGTGTGGGACAAGGGCACCCCGGGCATGGGCCGCGGGTGGCGAGCTCAGCACGAGCTGATTCTGTGGGCGTGCAAGGCGACGCCGCCGTACGACAAGTACGCGTCGGGCGTCGGGAACGTCATCGGCGACAAGCGCACCGGGAACCACCATCACACGACGGAGAAACCGGCGACGCTCGTCGGGTCGCTCCTCGCCAATTCGCCGTTCGTGCGCACGGTCTACGACCCGTTCCTCGGGTCCGGCACCACGATCGTCGCGGCCGAGCAGGAGCGCCGGACCGGGTACGGCCTCGAGCTCGACGCGCCGTACGTTGCGGTCGCCCTCGAGCGTCTCGCGGCGATGGGGCTCAAGCCGCACCGCGTCGGGTGACGGCCGCGCCCGCGGCGCCACCGGCCGCACGTCCGAAGAGCGAGGCGACGCAACGCCAGCTCGCGGCGCTACTGAACCTCACGACTCAGCAAATCAGGAACCTCGAGGACAAGGGGATCCCGCACCGCGCCGACGGCCGGTCAAAGCTCTACCCGCTCCCGGACGCGATCGTGTGGTACGTCGACTTCAAGGTCGCCGAGGCCTTGGCGCGCCGCGGCGGCAACGGGGGCGAGGTATTCGAGGACGCGCGGAGTCGGCGCGAGCAGGCACGCGCGCGTATGGCCGAGCTCCAAGTCGCGCGCCAGGAGGGCGAGCTCATCCCGCGCGAGGTGGTCGACGACGTCTACGGCAAGAAGCTCCTCGAGGTGCTCCGCGCGGGCATCTTGAATATGCCCGGGCGTTGGGCCTCCCAAGTCCTCGGGCTCAAGAAACCCCGCGAGGCGGAGGCCGCGCTCAAGCGCATCGCCGGCGAGCTCCTCGAGGAGTTCTCGGGTCCGGTCGCCGACGCGTTCGAGCGGGCGGGCGACGAGCTCCCCGCGGACGTGCCGGGCCGCGAGCTCCTCGTGGCCGCGGGGATCGAGACCGTCGCCGCGCTCGAGGAGCTCGAGGACGTGCGAACCGTGCCTGGTGTCGGGGCCGCGACCGCGCGGAAGATTCGCGAATGGCTCGAGGACGTCGTTGCCGCGTGAGGCGGTAGAGCTCCATCGAACCCGCGCCGCCCGCCGGCGCGCGCACCGCGCCGCGGCCTCGCTCCTCCGCGACCACCTCAAGCCACCGCCGCAGCTCACCGTCTCGGAGTGGGCCGACGAGCACCGGATCGTGCCGGCGACCTCCGCGGAGCCGGGCCGGTGGCGCACCTCCCGGACGCCGTACCTCCGCGAGGTGATGGACGCGTTCTCCGATCCCCTCGTCGAGCGGGTCGTGTTCATGAAGGGCGCGCAGGTCGGAGGGTCGGAGGCGCTCAACAACGTCATCGGGTATTTCATCGACCAGGACCCGAGCACCGTTCTGTTCGTCCAGACGACGGACGAGGAGGCCGCGAATTACTCGCGGGAGCGGATCGCCCCGATGATTTCCGACTGTGCCGTGCTCAAGAGCAAGGTGAGCGCGCCGCGGTCGCGCGACTCGACGAACACGGTCGACGCGAAGAGCTACCCGGGCGGGCACCTCGGGATAGTCGGCGCGAACGCTCCGTCGGGTCTCCGCTCGAGGCCTCGGCGCGTGGTGCTCTTCGACGACGTCGACGGATACCCGGCGAGCGCCGGCGACGAGGGCGACCCGATCGAGCTGGCGGTCAAGCGCACGTCGACCTATTGGAACCGGAAGGTCGGGCTCGTCTCGACGCCGACCACGAAGGGCGCGAGCCGGATCGAGAACGCGTTCGAGGAGTCGGACCAGCGGTTCTATTACGTGCCGTGTCCGCATTGCGGGCAGGAACAGAGACTGCAGTGGGACCGCGTGCGGTGGGACAAGCTCCGGACTCCCGACGGGCCGGTCTCGGTTCCGTCGTCGGCGCACTACGTGTGCGAGGCGTGCGACGAGCGGATCGAGGAGCGGCACAAGGTCGGGATGCTCGAGCGCGGCCGATGGATCGCGACGAAGCCGGAGCGCGAGGTCGTCGGGTTCCACCTCTCCGCGCTTTACTCGCCGTGGTTCACGTGGGTGGAGCTCGTCGAGGAGTTCCTCTCGGCGAAGGACCACGTCGAGAAGCTTCGCGTGTTCATCAATACGCGGCTCGCCGAGACGTTCGAGGAGCGCGGCGACGCGCCGGAGTGGAAGCGGCTCTACGAGCGCCGCGAGTCGTACGAGCTCGGCACGTGTCCCGAGGGGGTCGTGTTCCTCACCGCCGGCGTGGACGTGCAGAACGATCGCGTCGAGGGGTTCGTGTGGGGGTGGGGCTACGACAAGGAAAGCTGGTTCGTCGAGCACGTCGTCGCGGAGGGGCGCCCGGCCGAGGCGGGCACGTGGGATCCGATAACGGCGATGCTCCACCGCACCTACCCGGGCGCCGGCGGCGTCTCGTTCCCGCTCGCCGCGGTGGCGGTCGACACCGGGTTCGATCACCTCTCCGTCGTCGACTGGCTCCGGCGCGTCGGCGATCGCCGCGTGATGCTCGTGAAGGGCGACCACTGGAAAAACTGGACCGTGGTCGTCGGGTCGCCGACGAAGTCGGAGGTGGTCCGCGACGGCCGCCGGTTCGGGTATCTCCTGTGGCCGGTCGGTGGAGCTCTGATCAAGCAGGAGACGTACGGGTTCCTCGGCCTCGAGGCGCCCGTCGAGGGCGAGCGGTACCCGCCCGGGTACGTGCACCTCCCGATGGTCGGGTCGGAGCTCGTGCAGCAGCTCGTCGCCGAGGATCTCGTCACGTCGACGGACAAGTACGGGCGCGCCAAACGCGCGTGGGTGACGCATCGCCGGCGGAACGAGGGGCTCGACGGTCGGGTCTACGCCCGCGCGGCCGCGGAGCGGGAGGGGTTGTCCCGCCTCGTTCGTCCTCTCGAGGAGCTCGCGATCGCGCGGAAGCCGCACGCGAAACAATTGCGGGAGGAGCGCTCGCGCGGCGATGATGATTCCGGCCGGAATAAACGGCCGGCGGGGTGGCTCAAGCGCCGCGGCGGAAAACCGCGCGGTGGGTGGCTGTAGGAAACCGGACCTCGAGGGGGGCGAATGGCATACGTGCAGGCGGACCTCGATCGCATCGACAAGGCGATCGCCCAGGGCGTTCTCTCGGTCTCGTTCTCGGACGGCCGATCCGTCACGTTCTCGAGCTTCGCCGAGCTCGCCGCTCGCCGAAACTTCATCGCGAACCAAATGGGCGTCGCGAACGCCGGCCGCCAACGGCTCCTCGGCGAGTACAAGAAAGGGGTGGCACCATGAAGCGGCCGAAGCTCAACGCACTCGATCGCGCGATCGCGGTGGTTTCCCCGGGGTGGGCGCTCCGGAGGATGGCGGCGCGCGTCCGTCTCGACATCGCCCGCGCATACTACGACGGCGCGACGACCGGCCGCCGCGGCGCGAGCATCCGACGCTCGGGCGCCGACGCGAACGTCATCGCGTACGCTCAGCTCGGGAAGCTTCGCACGGGCTCGCGGGACCTCGCGCGGAACAACCCGCACGCGCGGCGCGCCGTCGAGGCGATCGTCTCCAACACGGTCGGCGAGGGGATCGCGCCGAGCTTCCTCCGTGGGACCGTGCGCGCGGAGGACCTCGAGGAGCTCGCGAAGCTCCACCTCTACACGACGGCGTGCGATAGCGACGGGCTCCTAACGTGGGGCGGGCTCCAAGCGCTCGCGCTCAAGTCGATCGCCGAGGGCGGCGAGGTGCTCGTGCGTCGGCGCTGGCGGCGGTTGGGTGACGGCCTCGCGGTGCCGGTGCAATTCCAAGTCCTCGAGGGCGAGTACCTCGACGACACGAAGGACGGCCCGGTCGCCGGCGGGGGCTACATCGTGCAGGGTGTCGAGTACGATGCGATCGGCCGCCGGCGCGCGTATTGGCTCTTCCGCGAGCACCCCGGCGGGCGCCGTGCGACCACGGACTCGAGGCCGGTGCCGGCCACGGACGTCGCGCACGTCTACCGCGTCGACCGCCCGGGCCAGGTCCGCGGGATCCCGTGGGGCGCGGCCGTGCTCCTCTCGCACGCGGACTTCGCGGACTACGAGGAGGCGCACCTCCTCCGCCAGAAAATCGCCGCTTGCTTCGCCGCGTTCGTCGAGGAGCCGTTCGACTCAGGCCTCCCGAGCACCGCGCGCCAGGAGGACCAGGAGGACGGGACAACGAAGCTCATCGACTCGATGGAGCCGGGCATGGTGGAGCGTCTCCCCCCGGGCACCAAGGTCACGTTCGGAGCTCCTCCGGGAGTCGAGGACTACGCCGAGTTCTCGAGCGTCTCGCTCCACAAGGTCGCGATGGGGTGGGGCGTCTCTTACGAGGCGATGACGGGCGACCTCTCGGGGGTCAACTTCTCGAGCGGGAAAATGGGCCGCCTCGAGTTCCAGCGGAACATCGACACGTGGCGCGCCCATATGCTCCTCCCGATGCTGTGCGACCGGGTCGCCGCGTGGTGGCTCGAGGCCGTCGAGCTCGGGACGGGGACCGACACGGATGGCGTAACGGTCCGGCACGTCGCGCCACGGCACGCGATGATCGACCCGACGCGCGAGTGGCCGGCAATCCGCCAGGCGGTACGTTCCGGCCAAAAGACCATGTCGCAGGTGATCCGCGAGTCGGGCCGCGACCCGGTGGAGCACTTCCAGGAGTACGCCGAGGATCTCAAGCTCCTCGACAAGCTCGGGATCGTGCTCGACTCCGACGCGCGGGTGCGCACGAACGCCGGCCTCGGGATCGTGGAGCCTGCGAGCTCGAGCGGCGCCGGCGATGGTGGTGGCGAGAATGGCGAACCGGGCGAATCCGGCGAGGAGCTCGAGGAGCTCGAGGAGGAGTGACGGAGGCGCGCTACCGGCCGGCGGTCAACTGTCCTCGATGCAGCAGGGCGCCGAATGTGCGGTTCTCTCTCGAGCAAGTCAGGCGCGCGCGGACCGAACGCCAGGCCGCGCACGTGCTGAGCGTGAGGTGTCCGCGGTGCCACGCGGAGTATTGGATCCGCGCCCGCGACATAGCCGAAAGCACGCTCGACGCGGACGAGGCGCGAGCCTCGAGGCTTGACGTGGCGACCGAGGCCGCGGTACCGTAGGCTCGACGCAGGAAAAGCCGCAGTACAGAGGGCCACGGGCTCCGACTCCGCCGCGAGGTGGGGAAGGGGCCCCTCATCGTTGGGGGGTCGAGTGGCGAAACGCACCGCGCCGAAGGCCAAGCTCCTCGAGGACGGAACGCTCCTACTCTTCGGAACGATCGGCGACGAGTTCGACGGCCTCACGGCCGCGCGCGTGATCGAGGAGATCCGTAGTCTCGGCGACGTTGCCGAGCTCGAGGTGCTCGTCAATTCGCCGGGCGGCGTGGTGCACGAGGGGCTCGCGATCTACAACGAGCTCGCGACGCACCCCGCGAACGTTACCGTCACAGTCTCGGGGCTCGCGGCGTCGATGGCTTCGGCGATCGCGATGGCGGGCAACCGGATCCGGATGGCGCGGAACGGTATGCTCATGATCCACAACCCGTGGAACGTGGCGGTCGGCGACAAGGACGACCTCCGCAAGGCCGCCGACGTCCTCGAGAAGTTCGGGACCTCGCTCGTTCGGATCTACGCCGAACGGACGGGCCTCGAGCTCGACGAGGTGCAGGCGATGATGGACACCGAGACGTGGCTCGACGCCGACGAGGCGTTGGCCAAGGGGTTCGTCGACGAGATCGTCGAACCCGTCGAGGCCTCCGCGTTCGCGGACCTCGACGTTTCGGAGCTCGTGGCAGTACCCGCGGCACTCACGACACTCATCCGAGAGGGCAAGACAATGGGCAAGGTGACGGACACTCCCCCGCCGGCTCCGGCTCCGGCTCCCGCGCCGGCGGCCCCGGCACCCGTGGCGGTGGTTCCCGACGCGACGATCAACGCGGCCGCGCAAGCGGCGGTGGTCGCGGAGCGCGAGCGGACCGACGCGATCCAGGCGATCGCCGACCGGCACGGCCTCGACTCCAAGTGGGTCCGGGCTCAGGTCTCCACGGGCGCGACGCTCGAGGCGGCCCGCGGTGCGGCGCTCGCGGCGCTCGAGGCGCGGCAGAGCGGCGGGCCCTCTCCGATCCCCGGCGGGGTCGGCGTCACCGCGGACGAGACGGAGAAGTTCATCGCCGGCGCGACCGCGGCCCTCATCCAGCGGGCGGCCGGTCAGGCGCAGACGTACGAGAAGTTCTACGGCCACAAGCCGGAGCCGGGCGAGTTCCGCGGGATGTCGCTCCTCGACCTCGCGAAGGAATCGCTCCACCGCCGCGGGATCTCGACGCGCGGTCTCTCGAAGATGGAGATCGCCGGCGTCGCGCTCGGGAGGATGCAGCACCCGCGCGGCGAGGCCGGGCTCAACACCCGGTCGGACTTCTCGGTGCTCCTCGAGAACGTCCTCAACAAGTCGCTCCTCGCGGCGTACGGGACCACGCCCGACACGTGGAGCCGGTTCTGTGCGGTGGGGTCGGTCTCCGACTTCCGCCCGCACCCGCGTCTCCGGATCGGGCACTTCTCGGCGCTCGACGCGCTCCTCGAGTCGGGTGAGTTCAAGCAGAAGCACATCCCCGACGCGAAGAAGGAGTCGATCTCCGCGACGACTCGCGGGAACGTCGTGGGCCTCACGCGCCAGGCGATCGTCAACGACGACGTCGACGGGTTCCAGCGGGTTGTGGCGAACCTCGGCCGGGCCGCGCGTCTCTCGATCGAGACCGAGGTCTACGCGCTCCTCGCGTTGAACAGCAACCTCGGCCCAACGATGAACGACGGCCTGTCACTGTTCCACGCGACGCACCTCAACGTCGGCACGGGCGCCGCGCTGAGCGCGGCCGCGATCGACGCCGACCGCGTGGTCCTCTCGAGCATGAAGGACCCCGAGTCGAACGAGATCCTCGACCTCCGGCCGGCGGTGCTCCTCATCCCGGTATCGCTCGGTGGCCAGGCGCGCGTCATCAACGAATCGCAGTACGACCCGGACACCGTCGCGAACAAGGCGCAGATGAAGGCGAACGCCGTCGTCGGCCTCTTCCGCGACGTGGTCGACACGCCGAGGCTCTCGGGCACGCGGCGCTACCTCTTCGCGGATCCGGCGATCGCCCCGTGCATCGAGGTCGTGTTCCTCGAGGGCCAGAGCTCGCCGGTCCTCGAGACCGAGGAGGGCTTCGATTACGACGGCGTGAAGTGGCGCGTCCGGTTCGACTTCGGCGTCGGCGCCACCGACTTCCGCGGAGCGGTCACGAACGCCGGCGTCTAATCCACGCCACGGGGGCGGGGAGGGGGGAGCCGATCCCTCCTCCCCGAGCAGGTGAAGTAGCGCGCAACCCAAAACACGAGGGCCCGGGACATGGCCAGGAAGTACCTCCAAAAGGGCGACACGATCACCTTCACGAACGCCGGGTCGGCGATCGCCGCGGGTGCCGTCGTCGCGATGAACGACTTGGTCGGTATCGCCGATACCGACATCGCCGCATCGACCGGGACCGGGTCGGTCTCGATCGAGGGGTGCTTCGAGGTGACGAAGATCGCCGGCACCGCGTGGAACCTCGGCGACTCCGTCGATTGGGACGCGTCCGCCGTCGCGTTCGGCAAGGGGATCACGCCGGCCGCGGGCGACGTGCTCCTGTGCGCCGTGTGCATCGAGGCGGCCGCGGCGGGCGCCACGACGGCGAAGATCAAGCTCACGCCCGGCGCCGGCACCGGCCAGTAAGCCGTGACGATGCAGGACACCCTCGCGTTCGCGTCGCAAGCGATCGGGCACGCGCTCGGCGTATCGGCGATCGTCACCACGCCGGCCAACGGGCCGCGCGCGGTCGACGCCATACTGTCGGCCGAGTTCGATCGGTTGCAGAGCGGGAGCGCGAGGGTGTCCGCGCAGCGGGTTACGGTCCAGGTCACGGCCGCCGACTTCGATACGGCGAGCGTGAGGCTCGCCGATTGGGCCGGCGGGTCGGTGGAGTTCCTCGAGGGCCCGCTGGAAGGGGAGACCCTCGAGGTCGCGAACGCCAAGCCGGACGCCGAGGGCGTCGGCGTTACGCTCGTCCTCAAGCGGGTGGGATGATGCGTGGCGCACGTCAACCAGCAGGTTCGCGACGCGGTCAAGGCGGCACTCCTCGGCGGCGCGGTCAAAACCATCCGGGGCACGGCGGGGCCCGACTTGCTCGACGTCGAGTTTCCCGCGGCCGTGGTGGCCACGGATGGCGACCAGGCCGAACCGTGGAGCAAGGGCCCGCCGGTGCAGGAGGTCCGATCGATCGAGCTCACCGTGTTCGTGGTGAGCGCGGGCGATCCGGAAACGCTGGCGGACGAGCTCGACACGTTGCGGTCCGCGATCGAGACGGCGGTCAATGGCTCGCTCGGAGTGATCGCGCGGCGGCTCCAACACACGGCCGGAGAGACCACATACGGGCAGGACGAGGAGACCGATCGATGGGTCGGGTTCCTCTTGCTCACGTGGGTCGTTGACGTCGTGACAGACAAGGGCAACCCCGAGGTCGCGTTCGTATGAAAATCGAGATTCAACCGGGCGTCATTCTCCAAATCGACGCGAACCGCACCGCGACAACCCGCGGCGGCGTGATCGACGTCGAGGTGTCTCCCGAAGATCGCGCGCGCATCCTGGCAACGCCGGGCGTGCGCCTCCTAGACGAAGTTCCTGAGCCGGCGGCCGAGGCCGCGGAGGAGTCGAAATGAAGGGCGACGTCTTTCTCCTGAAAGGCTACACGGGCGCCGTGTTCGTCACGATCGACGCGCTACGCGCCACCTCCGTCTCGATCAACGGCGAGGTGGTCAACGTCACGTCGAAGAGCTCGCCGGGAGGGTTCCGCCAGCTTTTGAGCGGTGGCGGCGTGAAGTCGATGTCGATCACCGCCGAGGGCGTGTGGGGCGGAGGTGCGACCCCGGGCACCCCGACCGCCGAGCAGAAGGCGCTACGCACGAAGGCGCTCGACGGGATCGCGCGGGATTACCAGATCGCCGACAGCGACCAGGTGATCGAGGGCTCGTTCGTCGTCACCAACTTCGAGCTGAGCGGCCCGCACGGCGCCGAGCAGACGTATTCCGTCACGCTCGAGTCGGCCGACCTCCCGGTCGTCACCTAATGCCGCCAGCGGTCGGAGTGGCGATCACGTTCGCGGGCGAGCCCCGGACGCTACGGTTCACGGCGCCGGTGCTCGCCCGCGTGCAACGCGAGCTCAACGGCGAGGCGATCCTCGATTCGATCGGGCAGCTTGCTCGCGGATCCGTGCGCCACGTCGCGGTGCTCACGTGGGGCGGGTTGCTCCACGAGCTCCCGGAGCTCAAGGTCGACGGCGTCCTCGAGCACATGGAGCCGCCGCTCCTGGACCTCTCCAAGGCCTGTCTCGAGGCGCTCCGGCCGTGGGTGCGTTCGACGGAGTCGCCGGCCGATCCGGAAAAAAAAAGCACGCCGACGCCCGCCTAATCGAGGACTGGGCCATGCACTTGGCCGAGGGGATCCCCGACGAGCTGTATTGGGCAACGACTCCCCCGGAGCGTGCGGCCCTCGTCAACGCGATCCGCAAGGTTCGCCACCGCACCGAGCTCGGGTTCGGGCTCGTCGCCGCGCAGATCGAGAATTGGAGCGGGTTCCGTAAGGGTGGCACCGCTCAACCCGAGGACTACTTCCGGATGTCCGACGGAAGCTCTAGGGCACCCGTAACGGCCGAGGACCGCGCGCGACTCGCGCACCTCATGGGCCCAACCAAGAGCATCCGGGCATGAGCCCACGCGGCGGTAAGACATTCGATCTCCTCACCGTCAAGATTGGCGCGGAGTACGACGAAGCGCTCAAGGCGTTCGACGGCGTCGAGGCTCGCGCGAAGGCGATGACGGAGGGCTTCATGGCCGCGGGCGCCGCGGCCGCGGCGGTCGGCACGGCACTCGTCGCGGCGGCCGTCTCCGCTGGGGACTACGCCGACGAGCTTCTCGACTTGCAGGATCAAACGGGGCTCACGACCACCGAGCTCCAACAATTCCGCGCGGTGGCGATCCAGGCCGGGGTCGGGCCGGACACGATCGCCGAGGCGGTGCAGAAGCTACAGGTCAGAATGGCGCAGGGCGCCGAGGGGTCGGCGGATCTCCGGTTCGCGCTCAAGGAATTGGGCCTCGAGCTCGAGAACGTCGACGGCACGTCGCGCGCTATGGGCGATGTGGTAAGGGAGGCAATCGGCAAGCTCGGCGATATGGAGGACGTGACGAAGAGGAACGTCCTCGCTGTGCGCCTCTTCGGCCGCGGCGCGACCGAGTTACTGCCGGTGCTCTCGCTCACCTCGAGCGAGATCGACGGCGTGATCGAGCGCGCGGAGCGGCTAGGCCTCGTCATGTCGGAGGACGCGCTCGACGCGGCGAACGACTTCCGCGTCGAGTGGGACCTTATGAAGGCCTCGCTCGCCGCGGGAAGCCGAGAGATCGGCGTCGCCGTAATCCCGATGTTGGTCGAGTTCGTGCGCCTCGTGAACGACACCGTGGTTCCCGCGCTCCGGAATTGGGCGGACGAGTGGCGGCGCATCCTCGCGAGTCAGGGCGGCGGGCCGAGCGCCGCGGCGCAGGGGATCATCGAGGGGTTTGGTACGATCGACGACCTCGCGGCGCTCCAATCGCGGTACATGATGTTCTTCGATATGCTCCCGAACGTCGCGAGCGCGGCGGGCAAGTCGATCAACGAGATCCAGGCGGACTTCGAGGAGCTCGGGATCACCGCGACGGATCTCACGCATATCCTCCTCGCGCTCGAGGAGCGGATCGCGAACGTGCCGGCGGCCGCCGCGAGCGGTGCCGGCGGTGGCGCGACGGTCGTAATTCCCGAGCTCACCGAGCGCGTCGTCGCGTTGCAGCTCTCCACCGCGTCACTCGTCGGCACGTTGCACGAGCTCCCGGTTGCGCTCGAGGGGATCGGGGCCCCGGCCGAGGAGGCAGTCGAGGACATGGAGCGGCTCGACGAGGGCCAATCGATCATGGTCTCGGCGTTGAGCTCGGGCCTCGCGGACGCCGCGCTCGACGCGCGCAACTTCGGCGAGGTCATTCACCGGATGGCGCAGGGGATTATCCGCGACCTAATCCGGGTCGCAATCCAGGCCGCGCTCACGCGCGCGATTCTCGGGACCGCGACGGGTGGCGTAGGTTTCCTCGGCGGGGTGCCGGGACGCGCCGCGGGCGGGCCCGTGACGGGTGGCCGGCCGTACATGGTCGGCGAGTCGGGGCCCGAGCTATTCGTGCCGTCGACGGCCGGGCGGATCGTTGCGTCCGCTCCAACGGCCGCGAGCTCGGAATCGTTCGCGAGCTCAATCCTCGAGCGGCTCGGCCCGATGCCGCAGGCCATGACACCCGACGCGGTCGCCGCGCATCGGTGGTACCGCCAGCTCTTCGAGGCTCAAGTCCGATACGGGCGCCACGACGGCGTGAGGATCTAGGCCATGCCCATTGTTGGAAACGCCGCGCTCATGGTTACCGCGCCGAGCGGTGCGACCTACACGTACCGGCTCGCGCACCCGCTCGCGTTCCAGCTCGCGCCGGGGCATCGCACGAACCGCTACGTCCGCGACTCGCTCGACTTCTCGGCCCGCGACGTGATCGCAATCGGTTCGGGCCGCATGGAGCTCGACGCGATGCTCAGATTCGAGCGCACGTCTCGCGACCTCCTGGACGTCCTCGCCTACGCGGCCGACGGCCGGACCGTCACCTATGTTCCGGACCTCGCCGGCGCGACGTCGTACGATCTCCGGCTCGTGAACGCGGCCGAGCTCGTCGAGCTCGTTCAGGACCCGGAGCGCTACAATTATGGCGAATACCAGGTGCGCGCCAGGTTCCGCGACGCGGCCGCCACCGCGGTCTCGCTCGAAGAGCTCTACGCGCCGTGGCTCTTCCGGTTCACGGGCGGGGTGCCGGGGAGGTTCTCGACGTTCACGCGGACCGGCTCGCCGTCGAACGCGTGGGCGCCGGGCCGCGACGGGATCTATCAGCAAGTCGCGTCCGGTCTCCCGGGTATTGGGTTCGTCGAGTCGGCCGGCGTCCTCGTGCCGGCGTACATCGGCAACCCGGCGGCGACGAACCTCGTGCTCGACTCCGCGGACATCGACCCGGACGACGCGAATTGGAACGAGAGTACAGCATGGACGCAAGCCGCGGCCGTCGCGCTCTTCTCGGGTAAGACGTCGCAGAGGTTCACGAACAACGGGACCGGCAACCATTCTGTAATTGGGCAGGTCATCGTGCTCGCCGCGTCGCCGTACGTCGCGTCCGTGATAATCGAGGAAGGCACCGCCGATTATTTCATGTTCGGGATTTACGACGAGGTCGCCGCTTTATGGGTGAACCTCGCCGAGTACACGTGGGCGACGGGTGCGCTTTCGACGCTCGACAGTAACGCGGGAACCGCGGTCGGCGTCCGAGCTTGCACGTTGCGAGCGAAAGGACCGAACGGGGGCAAGCTCGTCCGCCTCGAGGCGTACGGCACGCCGTCTAACGCTGGCAACAACGGGCGCCTATACATCTACCCCGACGGGGGAAGGACTACGTCCGACTACGTCTACCTCCACCATGCGCAGTACGAAACGGGCACGGTTGCCACCGCGCCGATCGTCACCGACGGGAGCACGAAAACCCGGAACGACGAGCTCATCTCTATTCCGGTCCCGCGCGGGATCGTCCCGATGGCGATCCTTGCGGAGGTCGTGGAGTGGGGGTCCGGGTTCCTCGAGAACGCGAGACTGTGGTCGATCACGAACGGGTCAGACGCGAACCCGCGGCTCCTCCTATACGCGAGCGCGCCGGGCACGTTCTATATCCACTACCAAACGGCGTCGGCCGTGTCCGTCGATCGCACCGTCACGCCGGGCCAGGTTGGTGGCGATCGGTTGCGTATCCTTGCGCTCCTCTACTCGGATGGTTCGGTGCAGATCGGGTGCCAGATCGGGAGCGGCGCGGTCACGATGTCCACGAGGTCAAGCGCGATCGGCCTCCCGCGTGAGTGGGCCGCCGGCACGCTCTACGTGAGCGGTAACAGCTCCGCGCGCGGCGTCTCTCCAATCGTCGGTATTGTTGGCGCACCCGGCACCGATTGGACCTTGGCGCAGGTGGCGGAGCTCCTCAGAGCATGACGGCGATCGAGAAGAGCTATCGGTTCCGCGTCGCGACCGCCGGCGCTTCCGTTGTCGAGGGCAACGTCGACTGGACGGAGACCGGCAACATCGCGACCGTCGGAGACATCGGTGGCCAAACCGTGCACCCGACGAAGGGCCAAACGACGGCGCGCCCGTGGTCCGTCGAGATCGTCGACCTCAACGAGGCCATAACGGCGCGGCTATCCAACGCGAACGGCCGCGCGCACCTCCTCCGCCGGCTCGCCGACATCGCGGAGTCGACCAACGGCGGAAGCACGTGGACCGTGCTCGCGACGGCGCGGATCGACCGCGTGGAAATGGTCGACGTCGCCGCGTTCCGTTTCACGATGCAGGACGAGAGGAGCGTCGAGCGTGTCACGACGATCTTCACCGGGTCGAACACGACCCGGGTTCTTCCTCGAGGCCTCGCGGCGTCATGGCTCGCCTATGCAGGCGCCAGGCACACGACGTACCAGGTCAACACGGTCGACACCGTCAACGACGTCTCGCAGTACGTCTTTCTCGGCAACAACGACGAGGACGTCGACCCGCCGACGGTTTCCGAGCAGATAATGGACCTCCTCGAGGCCGACGTGGTGGACGCGCCGGCCAACTACCAGGGCAACTTCCGAACGCTCCGGGTGAGCATCAACGGCGTGGATCGCGAAATCTTGTCGATCAACGGTTCGCCGCCCCAGGACCCGCTCAAAAAGCTTCGGGAGGAGCCGCGGCGCTGGCTTCGGTTCTTCGACGTCGCCGACTACGAGGACACGCCGGGGTTCGCACGCCAGGTCTATTTTCACATGGGCTCGCGCGACCCGTCGCCGGAGCTCCCGCTCCATATCGGCGGACTCTCCGGCGTGGATCCGTTCACGTTCGTGAAGGACCTATACGACGGCGGCTATCAGGGCACGAACCCCGCGACCGTGCGCTACGAGGCCGCGAGGTTCACCGCATACGATCCCGCAACGAACCCGCACGGACTCGTCGACAACCCGCGATTCCCTCGGATGCACTGGCGGATCACCTCGCCGGCGAACATGGCCGAGTGGCTCGAGGACAACATCTACGGGCCGCTCGGCGTGGTGCCGTTCATCAACGCGGCGGGCGAGGTCTCGCCGCGGATCGCGCTCATGCCGGCGGTCGACCAAATCGCGGACCCCGACACGTTGCCCGAGCTCACGGCGGCGAACCTGGCGGCTCCGCATCCGGGGTGGGTGAACGACGGCCGCGAGCTGATCACCGTGGTCGAGGTCACGTTCGAGTACGCGACCGCGCCGAGCTTTATCCGCACGCGGGCCGCTGGCGGTCTCTTTGGATCCCTCTTCGGGACCGGGATCCTCCTCCCGACGGAGGGCGGGCAGGACGTCGGCGGCGACCTCCTCGTGACGAAGCAGCTCAAGCTCACGAAGGAACACGATCGCGCCGCGGACTTCCGCGCCGTGCACCCCGTCACCGTCCGCGGGATCCACCGGCCGCTGAACCAATGGGCCTTCCTCAACAAGCTCGCGCTCGATCTCTTCGAGAGGTTCGGCGACGGGCCGATCTACACGGACGCGTCGCCGTTGTCCGGGGCGGCCTCCGCGCCGGCCGAGGGTGATTGGGTCCGGATCAATCTCCCCGGCTCTTACCCGGCGCTTCAAAACCAATCGCGCACCGGCTCGAGGATCGCGCAAATCCTCTCGAAGGTGTACGGCGCCGACGGCGTGCGCTTCGAGCTCCTCGAGGGCGGGCCCAATTCGCAACCGATGGGCACGCCGACGATCTCTCTCGCGGCGAACGCGGCCGACCCCGAGAACGCGATCGACGTCACCGTCTCCGGCCTCGAAGCAGGCGGGAGCTACGAGGCACACTTCGCGGTGGCGACGCTCGAGCCGGCGGAGGACTCGAGCGATTGGCAGTTCCGGCACGCGCGCGGGTCCGCGGTCTCGCCGGCGACGAGCGTCACGTTCACCGTGCGCGGGATCCCGGCCGGCTCGACGGTATGGGGGCGAGCTCGCGAGACGGCGGTCGGCCGTATCTCCTCCGATTGGTCGACGGCCGACAGTCAGGCGACGACCGGCCTCTCCGCGCCGACGGGGCTCGCGAGCTCGGGCGTAGTCGGCGACGAGGCGACGATCTCCTGGACCGTCGGCGAGGCCGCGTTCGATCTCATGGTCGACCTCATCCTACAGTCAGGCGGGGCGCAAGTCGTCGCACCGTTCCGCCTCCCCGCCGGTTCGGCGCGTTGGCGGTTCACGGGGCTCGCGCTATCGACCGGATACACGGCGCGCGTGTGGCACGTCGACGACTACGGCGGCGCCTCGAGTAAGACGACGGTCAACTTCTCGACGACGGGCACGGCCGCAACGCTCAGCAAGCCGCGATCGATTCGCGTGCTCGTGGGGGTAACGTGAGCATCCCTGTTGTTGACGAGCTCCGGCCGCTCCCGCTCGGGATTATCCTCGCGTTGTACCCGTACGACGCGCGCACCGCTCAGGAGATCCAACGCGCGCCGGATAGTGGCGGGTCTCCCGGGACGTTCGTGACCATCGGGTACGCGGAGCCGGGAGCTCGCACCTATTGGGACATCATCGGCGGGGCCGGGCCATATTGGTACCGCGCGCGCCACGTTCGCCCGGGCGCGACCTCGAGCGCTTGGACGCACGCGGTCTCCGGGACGCCGCGGATCATCGGCGAGATCCCGAACGTCCCGAAGCTCAGAGCGCCGGCGATCGAGGTGGCGTGGACTCGAGCGAGCTCTACGACCGCCGCGCTCGACCTCACGATCACCGACCCGGACCGGCTCGTGACGGCGGTGCGGTTCAACAAGCGCGAGGGCTCGGAGACCGCCGACGCGTTCACCGGGTGGGTGACGACGTGGGACCGCTCGACGGGCACTATCGGCACCGACGGCACGCTCGTCCGCGGCGAGGACGTCCTGGTTGAGGCGGGGCAGGAGTCGATGATCCGGTGGGAGGTCGACTACGTCGACGAGGACGGCACGGCGCATACGATCGCGGGAGCTCAGACGAGCCAGAACGCGGACGAAAACTCGGTCACGGTCTACTGGCAGGCGGTCGCGGCGGACCCGATCAATGACACCGTGCCGTATGACAAGTCAAACGGCGACCTCCGCAATCGAACGGCCGGGTTGAATTACTACAACCTGGCCGCACGGCTCCCCGTCGGCGTCATCGTCACCGAGGTCGCGGCTAACCTGTACCGCCAAGACACTAACGGCACGGCGGTATTCACGTTCGTCGAGACGTGGGAGGCGGGGGACACGGTAAACACTGTCGTCTACGGGCCGGGCACGCACGCCACGACCGCGTGGGACATCGTTACTGTCGGGAGCCTGTCCATCACGATCGCCGCCACGCGCGCCTACTCGTTCTCGATCACGCTGGACAACCTCGCGGGAGCCGCGGCGGACGAGCGGCTTCTATGGGTGCGCGCGACCTACACGCGCAAGAGCCAAGCGCAAGTCATATGACGCCCCGCGCGATTCGGGATGGGTTCCTCGAGGCGGTCGACCGGCGACCCCTGGACACGTACCTCGCCGTCCAATCGTGGTGGTGGGGGCTATGGGCTCTCTCGCCGTGGGACGCGTTCGGCGTAATCCCGGGCGCGTATACGGTCCTCGCGCTTCTCCCCGAGTGGGCGTGGGGTGCCGTGTTCACCGCGCACGGAGTCGGACATCTCGCCGCGGTTGTCCGCGGCGATGACGCGAGCTGCCGGCGCGCGGCGCTTTCGCTCCAGTACCTTTGGGCGATCGTGTTCTTCAACTACCTCGTGACGATCCCCCTCAGTCTAGCGACGCCAACGTACGGGATGTTGTTCGTTGGGAGCCTGTGGGTCCACGGACGCCATTGCCGGAGGGTCGTCTAATGGAAGAGCGCTGGGCGTGGATTGATAGGCTCATGCCGGTAATCCTTGCCGTGGTTCCAATCGCCGCGGTGGAGTGGATCCGGCGCAAGCGCGCCGCGCGCCTCGAGGCCTCCACGTCGAGAGAAACAACGGTACAACTCAACCTCGAGGAGACGAAGCTCATCCACGAGGAGCGGCGCGCCGACTTGGACCGTCTCCGCGAGGAGATCGAAAGGGTTGAGGAACGGGCGAACACTAGGTATGCTGCGCTCGAGGAGGCGGAGCGCGAGTGCCAGGACGACCGCCACCGGCTCCGCGTCGATTTGGCCGCAACGAACGAGCGGCTCTTCATCCTCGAGGAGCGGGTCCGCCAGGGACGCCCCGACCTCCTCGAGGGCGATCGGGAGGGACCACGCCACGCAGGAGGAGCCGCATGACAGACGAGTTCGAGGTGACGGAACGGCGCGCGGAGCCGGGAGCGCCGACGCGCTCGAGGGCCGATGAGCGCCGGAACACGAAGGCCGGGATGGCGATCGCGGCCGTTGGTGCCGCGGTGGTTCTCATCCCGCTCGTCGGCGCCGGCGAGCTCACGACCCTCCCGGCCGTCGTGGGCATCGTGTTCGTCGGGGCCGGTTGCCTGTATAGCGAGCCGGCGACGTTCACGCCGATCGCGAACCGCATCGTCGAGCGGATCCCGCTCCCCGCGTTCCTCCGGAGAGAGCCGTGACGCTCGCCGCGGTCGCGCTCGGGTTCCTCGCCGCCGAGATCGACCATGGCGTGCGGGAGGAGGGCGGCAACAACCGCGGCCCGCGGATCCGGAAGTACGCGGCGAACATCGACCCGCCGATGCCTGAGGGCCTCGCGTGGTGCGCGATGGCGGTGCAGTACGCGGCCGACGAGGCCGCCGCGGTGCTCGAGGTGGCGAACCCGCTCGACGCCGTGAGGCAGGAGGCGCTCGTACAGAGCTACTTCGACCTCCTCCACGGCGACCAGGTCGCGCCGGCGGACGCTTGGCCCGGCGACCTCGTGCTCTACAAGTTCAATGGGTCGGCGACGTGGAACCACATCGGCCTCGTCGCGCGCGTGCCCGGCCGCGGCGACACGTTCACGGCGCTCGAGGGCAACACGTCCGACGAGAACGAACGCGAAGGCGACGCAGTCGCACGCAAGCGCCGCGAGCTCGGCAAGTATCCGGTGTGTTTCATCGCGTGGCCGTCGAGGGTGACGGAGTGAGGACCGCGGCGCGCTCGATGGTTCCGTGGTTCCTCGCAGGCGTTCTGGCGGTGGCGCTCTTGGCGTCTCTGTTCGTGAACGGCCGGCGGATTGAAGGGCGGGACGCGCGCCTCGAGCAGCTCCGGACCGAGGCGCTCGAGCTACGGCTCGACTCCGCGGGATGGGAGACCCGGCTCGTCGGAGCTACCGCGGACCTTGAAAGGCGATTGCAGGAGGCCGGCGACTCTGTTGGGCTTTTCGCCGCGGCGAACGCCGAGCTCGCGCGGCAAGTCGAGGAGCTCGGCGGCGAGCTCCGGACCCTGGCCATCATGTACGCCGAGCTCGCCGGCTCGATCGAGGCGCACGACGCGACGGTCCACACGAGCACGCCCGGAGCTCCGCCCGACAGTATTTCGGCCGTAATCAACGACGGGCTCCTCTCCGGCCGGCTCGTCTATCGCCCGCCGGCGACGCTCGCGATCGACCCCTACCGCGTGGAGCTCGCGCTGGCACTCGGGTGGATCGAGGCGCCGGACGGGCGCGCCCTCCTGACAGCTCGAGCCGCGCACCCGAACGTGCGCCTCTCGTTCGGCGACGTGTACTATCAACCGCCGAACCCGGTCACGTTCTGTGGGTTCGGCGCTCAGCTCAAGGCTGGGGCGATGGGCGGCGCCGCCACCGAGCTCTTGCGGTTCCTCCTCGAGGCGGTGGCACGATAGGGCTCGCCCGGGAGCCATTAGCGGAGGTAGCTTCAAGCCGTCAACCTGAAGCCCAAAACGGGGGGGGCGACCGGATGAAGGTCCAGCTCATCATCCAGCACGACACCGAGACCGGCAAAACCGAAATGGCGCTTCCGCCGGATATCGGCCCGAAGCTCTCGACGCTGATGCTCGCGCGGGCGCTGACGAGCGTCTCGAACATGATGCACGAGACCGGCGAGGTTCCGCGGATCGTCGTTCCGGACGTGCGAGTGTCGCCGGGCTCTCTCGCCGCCATCGGGCGCGGGTAAGGCATTGGCTAGGACCGTTCTTCTCGATGCGCGTCCGCCTCAAGGCGGCGGCGGCGGCGGCGGCGACCTACCCGCAGACCTTATCTTCACGTCGTCGTTCACCAACGGTCAGGGCAACGGCGACGCATACGCGCTCGACGGCGGGCGCTGGCAAGCGGGTTATGGCAGCGACACCTACGCCGACGTGATCGCATCGACCGGGCTCGACTTCCCGTCTCCGAATTGCCTCCGTTGGGGTGCCGCGAACGTCGGCGGTGCGCAGAATCAAACGCACGTCGATTGGGCTTTCCCGGTTCCGGCAATCGGGGAGAGCGTCAGCCTCCGGCGTTACTGGCGGATCTTCGACCGTCAGTACCTCGGAACAGGTGGAGAGCACCCGTCCTACTTCGGCACTCACTCACCGCCGTTCACCTATCCGTCCGTCTGGACAATTGACATTCAGCACGGCGGTGGAAGTACGTTCACGCTATTCCTTGCATCGACCGGCAACCACAACGGAGGAGGTGGCACGACAGACCGGACGAGTACCGTCAGTTTGAACCTGGACCAGACCTATCGCTTTGAAATGCGGATTACCCGCACGGGAACGTTGACGTTCACGGCGCTCGCTCGGATCTACGACACCGCTGGCAACCTCGTGTACGACGAAACGGATTTCGTCTGCGGGAGCCTGACGTTGGCCACAGCAGAATGGACCGTGCCGTCATCGGGTGAGTTCAACGATCTCGTGAGTTGGATAAACGGGTGGGAGGGTGTCGAGGGTCGTTCCGGTCCGTTTGAGCCATACAGTTACGAAAGCTGCTACGCTGTGTGCGCTGGTGTAGACGCGACATTTCCGATTGGACCGTTCAACGAAGCAGAAGCCGACTGGACTCCATAGGAGAAATCGAACCATGAAAGGATGCGTGCTACTGGCCATCATGACGACGGCAGCGCCGTTGTCCGCGCAGTCGCGTCTTGACTCGCTCGTCGCCGCCGCGGACACGCTCGGCACCGAGGTCGTCCGCTCGCGCGCGTTCATCCGCGCAGCGGACACGCAGCTCAGCAAGGTCGTCCGGCTACAGAACCGAATCGACTCGCTCGTCGCGCGCATGAACAACCTTCCGGTTCCGCCACCGACCGATACCGTGGCGCCTCCGCCTCCGGTGGAGCCTCCTCCGCCTCCGCCCCCCACGGGCGGCAACGTGGTCCTCGCGGCCGATTGGGATACGGGCGAGCTGACGGACGGAGGGCGGTTCGTCGATTGGGCGGCCAACGGCGGGTCCTTCGAGGTGCGGAACACGGCCACGGACGGCAAGTCGTTTTCCACGCCGCGCTATCTCAGGGTGAACGCGAGCGGTGGCGGGTGGGTTGACATGATCTCGGGAACGTGGCCCGCTCCGCAGGTCGGGCAGACCGTGACGGCAAGCTGGGAGATCATGTGGCGCACCTCGGTCTCGGGGCAGACCACGCACGGCTTCTACTTCGACGACAACTTCGGCGGGACGAATTGGGGGCCGCAGACGCTCGGGCTCGAGATCAATGACTCGGGCGACCGCTGGGAAATTGGAGTGTGGACGGGCATCGGCACCACGCCAGACAGCGGCCCGCACAAGCACCCGACGCGCTACAACCTGCTCAAGTCGCAGGCGTACCGCGTGGCGCTATCCTACACGCGCACGGGCGCGAGCGCGTTCACGGTCGGTTTCGAGGTCCGCAACATGGACGGCTCGCTCGTCTATGACGAGAGCGTCATGGACGACGACTGGTTCCCTGGCTCGCAAATCCTCGGGACGCGCACGTTCACAAAGACAGACGCTGGCGCTCAGGGTATGCGCGGTTTCCGCCTGGGCAACAACGGGCTCGACGTGCCATTCACGGGGGTCATCGTGGAAGTGGCCAATCTCCGCGTGACGGTGGAGTAGACAAATCGTGGCCGTCCTCCGTAAGACCGAGGTTCGCACGCAACGCGGCACCACGGCGCTCGACATCGAGTACGACGAGGCGACGCTCGACGTGCTCGACGTGCGCGTGGTCTCAGATGATCCCGAGTGCGAGTACGTTACGCGCTTCCGTGGCGTGCGCGACGCGCCGAGGAAAGACGCCGGGCGGTCGCTCAACGCGGTGGGCCTCAAGATGCGGCGCGTCTGGAACGAACGCGCGGGGCGAGAAGGCATTGCACCCGACTTCGACGTCTCGCTCGCCACACGACACGGGAAGGTGCGGACGCGGCCGCCGCGAGCGGACGGCGAGTCGAACACGGTCAACAACCCGCAGTCCAATTCCGTCGAGAACGCATCGACTGTGAGCGTGGCGAGCTACGCCGTGGGCTCAGAAGCGAACCGTGTTTTGGTGGCGATCGCGACCGGCAACAACGGGACGACGTTCACGTTCAGCTCGTGCGTGTTCAATACGACCGAGACGTTGACTGAGGTCGTCACGAGGGTTGATGACGCGGGCGGCACCGCATACTACCGGTGCAGCCTATACCACCGTGTCGCCCCAAGCAACGCGACGGCGAATGTGGCACTGACCGCGAGCGCGACACTGTGGGGCGTCGGCTTGCAGGTCTGTTATCTATCAGGTGTCGAGCAGGACACTGCGGAGGCGTCTGCCACGGCGGAAGATTTCGACACTCCACACGAAGTGACGATCGGGGCGGGGATCACGGTCGGCGCGGATGTGGTCTACGGAGGGATCTTTTCTTCGGGCTCGTTCAACATCACTGCGCTTACCGCGTCGGGATGCACGGCGAGAACCTCCCGCGAGCAGGACAGCGTGGAGAACGCGTTCGTCGGCATGGCGTCCGAGACCGCGGCCGGCTCCTCCGAGACGGGTGGCTGGACGCACGACGGGACCGGCGGCACCCTCGCCGGGACGATGGTAGCCGGAAGCTGGGCGCCGCAGGGTGGCGGTGGGCCACCCCCGCAGGGCGTGGCGTTTGTACCCTATCGGATACGCCACTGATGTCGTCGACGGGCAACGTCTTCGCCGGCACCGGCGAGAACAACGCGGGGATCGGCGCGACCTTGTGGAGCACCCCGGGCAACGTCACGGCCGACGACGCGTCCGACGCGACGTGCGCGGCCGGAGCGTCGAGCCAGTACCTCGTCGCGCGCAACTTCAACTTTTCGTCGATCCCGGCCGGAGCTCTGATCGACGGCATCCTCGTCCGGATCTCGGCGAGCGAGCACTCGGCGAGCACCGAGGCGTTGCGAGCGCAGCTTCAGGATGCGAGCGGCACGCTCTTCGGGAGCAGCAAGACGGCGTCGAACGAGGGCAACATCAGCGGCACGACCAAGGCGGTCTACACGTACGGGAGCGCGCGCGATCGTTGGGGCGTCGCAACCTCGCTGCTTACCCGCGCGGTCGTTCAAGACGCAGACTTCGGCGTGCGGTTCTGGTTCGTAACGGCTCACGACGTTCGGATCAACTACGTAACCATGGCGGTGGATTGGCGGATCCCTCTGGAGGCGATCGCGAGGAAGCAGAACCGACTACTGAAGATGTGACGGAAGAATCCCGCCCAGGGGCCGGCGGGGAGATTCGGCCCCAATCAACGTCCCTTAGGTGGGGGAGGAGACACAAGTATGAACGGGTTGCAGTATCTACTGACGAGCGACGCCGTAAACTTCACCGCGGCGGGCGCGATGATGACGATTTCAGCGCCGGCCGACGCGGCGGTCATCATCGACCGCATCGAGGTCACGCAGGAGTCGGTCACGAGCTCCGAGGCGAACGCGATCCAGGTCAACCGCGCCTCGGACACCGGCACGGGCGGCGGCGCTAGGACGCCGGCACCGGCTCAGGTCGGGTTCCCGGCGGCGGGTACGTCGGCGAAGGATGGCTCGACGGTCTGGAGCGTGCAGCCGACGCTCACCACGCTGATCATGAGGAAGGCGTTCAACCTCTTGACCGGCTTCCTGTGGCACCCGACTCCCAACGAGCACATCGTGCTCTCGCCGAGCGGCATCCTGTGCATCCGACTGGAGAACGCTCCGGCCGGGTCGACGGCGTTCTCGATCGACGTGCAGTTCAGGGAGATCGGCGGCTAGTAACGGCGCCGTAGCAGCATGAACGAGGAGGGAGTGGGCGCTCCGGGCGTTTACTATGGCTGGTCGCGCGTACCCTTCCGGGTACGCGCGTCAGCCGCCCTCATCGTCGCGACGTCCGGTCTGGCGCCGGTGCCGGAGGCTCTCGTCTCCCACCGGCGCCCGGACGTCGCGCCGACCTACGAGGCGGCGGTCCCGCGTCTCGATGTAGGCACGACGTTGAAGCACGGTCTCATGATCGCCCCGGCGTTCAGAGACCCGAGGATCGCGGCACGCGTATCCGATCGCGGCGAGAGTATCGCGACGTTCTGGATCGCGCCGTCGCCGCGGAGGCAGGTCGCACGCTTCCCGCTCGCTGTTCTCGCGGGATCTCCTCCTCAGTCGACGCCGGAGGCGCTCGTCTCGTTCCGCCGGCCGGACGTCGCACCGGCGGTTTTCGAGGTCGAGCGGCTCGCGGTCGGAACGACGCTGAAGCATGGACTTCTCATCGCGCCAACGTTCCGCGACCCGCGGCTCGTCGTCGCGGTCGCGCGCGATCGAGAGAGCCTCGCGACGCACTGGCCGCGAAGCGCGACGGTGTTCGATCGGCGACCGTTCCCGCTCGGGGCGCTCGCGGCCGCTCCGCCGGTCGCGTTCCCTTCGGCGCTCGCCGGACGGCGGACCGATGTAGCCACGGGATACTCGGTCCCGACGTTGCCGGTCGGGAGAATGGACGAGCTCCGGGTGTTGGTGTACGACGGCACCGAGCCGGCGCCATTCGTCCTAATCGCGCGGCGCCGACCCGACCTGGCGACGAAGCCGGGGCCGACGTCCTACGTCACGCAGACGCGCGAGCTCCCGCCGGCGCTGTTCGCTGCCGAGGTGCCGCCGACGCCGGCCGAGCCGGCGATCGTCGCGCACCGTCGTGAAGACCTGGCGTTGCGTGTCCGTGCGCTCGCCTTCGCGACGCAATCCACTCGGCCGCTCCCGATCGTCGCTCCGGCGGCGCCGATCGACGAAGTGCTCGCGCGTCGCCGGCCGGACCTCGCGGTCGAGTATGCCGCGCACGTCCGCACGATGGCGGTCGGGACGACGCTCAAGAGCGGCCTGCTCATCGCCCCGATCGGATCGCCAACTGGGTCCACGCCGGTGGCGCTCCTCAAGCGGCGACCCGACGTCACGCCGCTGTACATCGTGCCGACGCTGCCGGTGCCGAAGCTCGACGAGCTCCGGGTGTTGGTTTACGACGGCACGGAGCCAGCCCCGTTTGTCCTGATCGCGCGGCGCAAGCCGGATCTGGCGACCGAGCTGAAGCCGGCGCCGTTCACGACGCGGGCGCGGGCGCTCCCGCCGGCGCTGTTCGCTGCCGAGGTGCCGCCGACGCCGGCCGAGCCGGCGATCGTCGCGCACCGACGCGAGGATCTATCGGCGCGGTCGCGCGCGCTCGCGTTTGCGACTCAGTCGACACGGCCACTTCCGATCGTCGCGCCGGCTACCCCAGCGCAGGCGTTCTTCTCGCGGCGGCCGGACGCGGCTCTGAGCTATGTCGTACCATCACTGCCCGTGCCCGAGCTCGACGAGCTCCGGGTGCTCGTGTACGACGGGACGGAGCCGGCGCCGTTCGCGCTCATGTTCCGCCGGAAGCTCGACCGCGCGTTGCGCTGGCCGGCTCCCGAGGTGCGGACGTCCGAGCGTCCCGCGGCGACCTTCCTCGTGGCACCGGCCGCAGCGCCGACCCTCGAGCTTGCGGGGCTCGTTCGACATGAGGTATTCCGCTACGACCATGGCGATCACGGCCGACGTCAACATGCGCGTTTCCCGCTCGCTGTCCTCGCCCCGACCGTGACTACGTCCCGGCCGCCGCGGTCGCAAATGATCGACGCGACGCACCGCGCGGAGATCGGCGACGCGACGCACCGCGCAGAAATCATCGACGCGAACGACGCCGAGATCGGCGACGTCTAAAACCGCAAGGGGGAACCATGGCCGGACGCGTGAGAACGCTCGAGTGGGACAAGCAGGGCGACCTCGACGCGCACGTGCGCTTTCACGAGGAGCTTCCGCCCGGGGTCACTCTGAGCGCGCCGAGCGTGGAGCTCCACCAGCGGATCGCGACGGAGCCCGAGACGTGGGTCTCGAGGAGCTCCGAGGTCACGCTCGCCGCGTCGGTCGTCGCCGCGCTCACCGACAAGTGGGTCGCGATTTCGGGCGGCACGTCGCGCGCGGTGCGGGTCGTCGTCACGAAGGACCCGGACGCGCAACCCGACGTCACCGACGAGCCGAAGCCGGGGGATAACTACCGGCTCAAGATCATCGCGACCCGGAGCGACTCAGGCCGCCCGATCGCCCGCGAGGTCGCGCTCCGCATCCTCCCGTAACGGGGGAGGTTGGCCAACCGCTCACGCATCGCCTGCCCCTCCGTGCGGAATTGCGCCGTTCCGCACGGCCAGGTTTCGCGACTCTTGACGTTGCCGGACAGCGGTGCCATACTGGCCAACATGGACACCACGGACAACGCGGACAACGGGGCGATGCGGTTCGATGCGACCGCGGCCGACGTGGCTAAGAAGTACGGCGTGACGGCGAGGAGCGTGCGCCGTTGGTGCGAAATGACGGAGATCCCGCACCGATGGACCCCTGGCGGGCCCCGGTTCAACCTCGAGCAAGTCGACGCATGGATGATGCAGAAACGCGCCGAGCTCGCCGCGGCGAGGACGTGAGGTGATCGCTCTGCAAGTGGGCCAGGCCGTGAGCGCCGCCGAGGAGCGGGTGCCGGTGGAGCTCACGCCGGAGGAGCTCGTCGACGTTCGGCTCATCGTCTCGTTCGTGTGGTCGCGCACTGACCACGCGACGCGGCGCGACGCTGAGACCGTGAGCGCGCTCCGGCACGCCGGCACCGAGGCGTGGGACATCATCGCCGGGTTCGCCGCCTGTCCGCGGCCGACGACGGCCCGGGTCCGGGCCGCGGTACTCGAGGAGATCACGCGCCGCGTGAAGCGCGCGCGGTGGGGGATAGAGTGACGTCGCGGGGCGTGCAGTCTGTACGCTCGCGAGAGGGTGCCAACGCGAACCGAGCGAGGCGCGCCCCGCGATAGCTCAGCAGGGCCGGCGGAGCCAACGGAGGAGCACCCCTCCGCGCCGGGGAGATCCAAACCGGGAGACGATGAATGACGACCGAGACACGCCGCGCATACACGTGGCGGCAGATTCAGGGCAGCCCGTTCGGGTTCGCCACGACGATCCGGGGCCACCAGGTCACGGTCTACACGGAGCGCCGGGAGGAGCGCGCACCGTGGCACCTCGAGATCCGCCAGAACGGCGAGCTCGTGAGGCCTCGGAGTGAGCACCACGGGCCCGCCGGCGCGATGGCGACCGCGGTGGAGCTCCTAGACGAAAAGGCCGGCGACGGGAGCCAACCCGCCACCGGCCGCGACTGTCAGGAGACGACGAATCGTGGCGATAATCTACACGGAAGCGCCGCCCGATGAAGTACCGCGCCGCGCTCCTCGCGGGCGCGACCTACTGTCTCGCGTTCACGCTGTGGGGGGTAGGTGAACGGCGCCTCGATTGGCTAAATCTCGCGCTCGACTTCCTCATCCTCGCCGCGATCCTCGAGCAGAAAGGCAAGCAATGACACCCGACACGCCCGCGCGCGATCCGCGTCTCCCGTTCACGATGATCGAGGAGCGGTTCCTCGCGCCGCGCGACCCGGTCCTCGGGTTCGTGAAGATTGGCGGCAAGGACCCGCACGTCCGGTTCGCGAAGAGCGGCCGGCCGTGGGTGGCGCCCTCGAGGTACGTCGACCCGCCGCGCTTCGAGGTGACGAATCGAGAGAAGCGACTGCAGATCGTCGAGGGCCAGGGCAAGGCGAAGGGCGAGAAGTTCACGGTCGACCTTGGGTACGTCCGCGACGCGAAGTTCCACAAGGTCGTAGGCGAGAACCCGGCGGCGCTCCGGGTCCGGCTCCTCTATCCGCGGTGGCACCAGAACCTAATCGCGTTCCTCGGCGCGCACTCCGGGACGAAGTGGATATGCCGCGGGAACGGCGTCGAGGCGGTCGACCTCGTCCGCGGGGCGTGCGCGTGTCCGTGTCCGCGGCTCAAGCAATTCGAGGGGACCTACGAGGGGACGCCGCCGAACGATCACCTCCAAGGAGGCGCGCTCTACCCGTGCAAGCCACACGGCCAGCTCAACGTGCTCCTCGAGGACGCCGACGTGTTCGGCGGGTTCCATGCGTTCAAGACGACGAGCTTCGAGAGTATCTCCAACCTGACGAAGGCGCTCCGCATCTTCGAGGATATGTTCGGCCGCGTCGACGGGATCCCGTTCGAGCTCCGGGTCATGGCGGCGACGAAGAGCTACGGCGAGGGCACGACCACGCAACCGATCGTAACGCTCGTGCTCCCGGCCTCGATGTCGACCGCGCGCCAGGTCGCCGCGGACGCGGCCGCCGAGAGTCGGAAGTACCTCCCGGCCGGCGAGCTCAACGACTACCGCGAGGCGATCATCGCCGAAATGGAGACGGAGGCCGCGAGCTACGTCGGCGAGTTCGTTCCGGAGACTCAGGACCCGGACGCGCCGACGGGGCCCGCCGCGGCGCCGGCGCCGACACCCGCGCCCGCGGCACCCGCGCGACCCGCTCGAGCTCCGACCGTGACACCCGCGCCGGCGCCCACCGCGGCCGAGGAGGAGGACGAGGGGCCCGACCACGAGCTCGCCGGCGACGACGAACCCGAGGTCGAGGCCGAGGCCTCGGCGCCGACTCCCCCGCCGGCCGATGATTCCGGCCGAAATGAAGAGGGTGCTCCCGCTCCCGCGAACGCGGTGCCGGCGCCGGATCCGGCCTCGCCGGCGGACCGCCTCGAGGCGACGTGCCGCGCGATCCTCGAGGCCGACGGGTGGCAACCGCAACCGATCGAGGACCGGCTCGCGCACCATCGCCGGCAAGGCCTCGAGGGGCTCCGGAAGCTCCTGGACGGGCTCAAGGTCCACCGGCCGGACGCGTGGGCGAAGGTGAACCAGGGCGGGCTCTTCGACTCGCCGCCGAACGACGGGCTCCCGTTGTGAGGCGCGCGGCGTTGCTCGCGCTGTTGCTCGCCGGCGGGGAGCAATGGTGGACGTCTCCGCGCGTCGAGACGGAGCCGCGGCCGTGAATTGGTCCGGCTCGAAGCTCGCGCTCCTCCGACTGTGCGGGTGGGCGTTCGCGGAGGATCACGTGCGCAACGTGCCGCGGCCGCCGCACCCCGCGCTCGCCGGCGGATCCAACGCGCACGCCGGCCTCGCGCGTCTCGTCCAGCTCGCGATCGACGACGAGCCGCTCGACGTGCGCGCGATCGCGCGCGAGGTCACGGCCGGAAACGCCGCGGAGTTCGCCGACGTCCTCGGCGTGCTCACGCTGGCGCAGGAGGAGCTCGCGGGGGATCCGCCGCTCTTCGAGCCGCGCGACGTGATCTACATCGAGACGCGGCTCGCGATGCAGCTTGGGCCCTACACGTTCGATGGCCAGGCCGACCTCGTCGAGGCGCGCGGGAAAACCGCGACGGTCTCGGATTGGAAAACGCACTGGCGGCCCGAGTCGCAGGATGCCTTCGAGGCCGACGTGCAGCTCCCGCGCTACGCGCTCCTCCTCGACGCGAACCACCCAGGCCGGTTCGAGCGGTTCGTCCTCCGGAAGAGATTCGTCCGCTACCGCGGCGCCGTCCGCGAGCTCGTGCTCGAGCGGCACCAGCTCGAGCTCGTGAAATGGGACCTCGTCCAGGAGATCGAGGACGCCGAGCGACGGATGGCCGCCGGCGCGTTCGAGGCGACGCCGGGCGATTGGTGCACGATATGTTCGCGGACCGACGCGTGTCCGCGGGTGCGTGAGTTCCTCGAGCACGGGCTCGACCTCACGCTCGACGACGACGTGGCGGCGCGGCGCGCCGCGGAGACCGTGCGCGCGATCGATGCGCACTCCGCGCGGCTCAAGGCGCGGCTCAAGGTCTATCTCGGGAGCGACCATCCGACCGGCCGGGTCCGCCTCGCCGGCGGCTCGTTCGGGTTCGGGCCGGCGCGGCACAAGCGGGCGAGCGTGTCCGACGTCGTCGAAGTGTTCGAGGCGCACGACCGGCCCGTCAACCAGCGGGTGCTCCGCGTGGACGTCGACGAGCTTCGCCGCTCGCTCGAGCGCGAGCCGGGCGCGGTGCGGCGGGCAATGCAGGCCGTCGTCGAAGAGTACGAGACCGCCGACTGTCGGTACCGCCGCGGCGACGGTCTCGAGGACGAAGAGGTGCAAGAGGAACCAACAACGGGGGGAACGTGAGCGAGACGAAGCATTGCAACCAAAAAGGGTGCACGAACGCCGGCGCCTACCGATTCACGTGGCCGGGCAACGACGAGGCGCACATTTGCGAGGAGCACGCGCCGAAGCTCCGGGGGATCGCGGCCGCGATGGGGCTCCACGTGCAGCTCATCCCGATCGAGAGGGCGCCATCGTGAGACCGACGAGCCTAGCAGTCCGCGGGTTGAAGAGCTGGCGCGAGCACGAGCTCGAGCTGGCGCCGCTCACCGCTATCAGTGGACCGAACGGCGCCGGGAAGTCGGCGCTCCTCGAGGCCGTCCGCCTCGCGATCCTCGGGCACGAACCGAGCGTCGGCAAGCAGCTCGCCGACACGCGGAAGCTCGTGAACGAGGAGGTCGGGTGGGCCGAGGTCGGTCTCTCGTTCGACACCGGGTTCGGGATCCGCCGGCGCTTCGGCACCTCGAGCGAGACTCAGGTCATGCCGTCGCGCGGCGAGTCGACCGGCCGCGCGTGTCAGGCGCGGATCGACGAGGAGACCGGCGGTCTCGTGGTCTCGCTCAACATCGGCGACTTCCTCGAGCGCTCCGACGAGCAGCGGCGGGCGTGGTTCTTTGAGCACCTCCCGCGTGAGGCGGCGGTCCTCGATTGGGCGACGTTCGCCACGTGGACCGACGGCGAGGAGGGCCCGCTCGCCGACGTCGTGCGCAATCTCTGGACCTACTCGGTCCAGGCCGCACCGAACGCCGTGATCGGGCTCGGGTCCGCGATCGAGGTGGCGCACCGCCAATTCCTCGAGGGCGACACGCGCCGGCAAGCTCAGGGTAAGGTCGTCGCGCGTGGGGATGATCTCAGGCGCTCGAGCACCCCGCCCGCGGTGGTCCCGGAAGATGCTCTGCAGGACGCGGAGCAACGCGTGGGAGGACTCAACCAACGGATCGGCGAGGCGAGGGCGGGCCGGGAGGCGATCGAGGCTATACGGGCACGGGTGAAGCGAGCCGAGGACGAGCTCGGGCGGGCCGAGCGGCAACGCGAGCATACGGAAGGCGTGCGTCGCGACCTCGAGCGCCAGTTCGAGGAGCTCGGGCCGCCGGTCGAGCTCGACGGGCTCGGGCTTGTCTTAGATGGGCGCGCGGTTCTTGCCGCGGTGCTCGCCGAGCTCGGCCGCCTCGAGACGGAGCGGACGCAAGCGCAGGAGCGGCTCGCCGCGGCGCGGGCCCACCTCCACGAGCTCCGCGGCCGCGAGCAAGCGCTCCTGCAGCACGGGGCGTGTCCGTTCGCCGGCCTCGGGTGCACGACCGATACCGAGACGCTCCTCGCCGGAGCTCGGGCCGAGCTCGCGAGCTCGATCGACGAGGCGCGGGACCGATTCGAGGGCGCGGCCGGGATCGAGGCCGACGTCGTCGAGCAGATTCGGATCCGGACCCGCGAGCGCGGGCGCCTCGAGGCCTCGGCCGCCGCGGAGCTCGAGCGCTCCCGCCGGCGCGCGGCGCTGGCGTCCGACTTGGCGGCAAAGGACGTCGCGCTCCGCGAGCTCGCCGAGCGGGCCGAGCTCCACCGTAAGGACCTCGAGCGGGCCCGCCTCGAGGAGTCGGCGCTCGGGGGCGACGACGTGCTCGCAGGCCTCTACCAGGTCCGCGGGGACGCCGAGGCCGCGCTCCGCGAGCTCCAAGGGGACCGGGAGCGCCGGGTGCGCTACGAGGCCGAGCAGGAGGCGCACGCGCGCGAGGTGCGCGAGCTCGAGGCGCTCACGGCCAAGGCCTCCGCGCTGAAAGAGCTCGACGGCAACCTCCGCCGGCTCCGGGCTCACGTCATCCAACGGATGATCGAGCCGCTACACGAGGCGGCCGACGGGATCCTCCGCTCGATCGACCCGCACAAGCGCTGGCGGTTCGTATTCGAGCGGGAGGGCGACCGGCCGACGATGGACTTCGGGTTCGAGGAGGACGGCGCGCTCCGGCTCTACGACGCGGCGAGCAAGGGCGAACGCGTCCTGCTCGCCGTCGCGTTCGTCGGCGCGCTCCTGACGGTCCTCGCGCCGCCGATGCGCCTCCTCGTGATCGACGATGCCGAGCAGCTCGACCCGGTCCGCCGGCGCCGGCTCATGGAGACACTCGTCGAGCTCCGGCACCTATGGGACGGCGTGATCCTCGCCGGCGCGTGTCCGCTCGCGGGCGTCGAGGGGTGGGGGGTCGTGCAGCTAGGGCCCGTCGAGGACGTCGCCGCGTGAAGCTCGCGACGGTCCGCCCGATGAAGCTCAACGGCCGGCCGGGCCTCCTCGTGCGCACGCCGTTCGACGAGGTATTCAACGGGCAACTTCGGGCGATGATCCCGCGCGGGCAGGTGTGGTTCAACGCGCACGCGAAAGGGTGGTGGGTCGCCGAGGCGCACCGGTCCGTGGTGCTCCACCTCGCGCTTGAGGCGTTCGGCGGCGTCGAGGTCACGGACGAGAACGGCGAGACCGTCGCGCACACGGCCGCGGGCGAGCGGCTCCACCAGGAGAAGCTCCTATGACGGGCCAACCCACGCTCTTCGACGCACCGGTGCACCGCGATGCGACCGATACCGAGCTCGAGGCCGCGGCTCGAATCGCGCCGGTTGCGGGAGACCTCCGCCGGCGGGTCCGAGGGCTCGCGCTCGAGCGCGGCGTCGACGGCGTCACCGGGTGGGAGACAGTCGTGGGCCTCGGCCTCGAGCGTCACGAGACGAGCGTGCGGCCGCGGCTCACCGAGCTCGCGAAGGACGGGGCGTTCCGGAAGAGTCGGATCCGCCGGCCGAACGCGCACGGCAACCGCGAGGTGGTCTATATCGCCGTCGAGTATTGGAGCGAGGAGCTCCACAACCCCGCCCGGGGGGACGGCCGGGATCAACCCCAACCCATAGGAGGACCGGCCAAAGGGTAGACTCTCAACGCGCCCGAAGTACCCGGGGGAGGCGCCACCTCCCCCGGGCCTCGGCAGGTTCACACGCAACAACGGAGGTGGTTCCATGGTGGCACCTCGACGTCTCACGCTCGGCGAGATCCGCCGGGCAGAGCAGGACCGGAGTTTCTCGGCCGCGTGCATCGGGTTCGCGGTGGCCGTCGCGCTATGCGCAACGGGCGCGATCGCCTACGCGTACGGCCGAGCGGTTGAGTCAGAGCTCGCGCTCGACGCGTTCGGGATGGCGAACAACGCGACGGAGCTCCTCCGCGAGTACGTGCCGATCGGCGAGGCCGCGTTGGCGGAGTGTATCTCGGAGAACGAAGGGTTCCGCGTGTTCCTCGAGGAGGAGCCGGTGTGGGGCGCTCGGGTCCAGGCGATGATGATGGCCGAGGGACCCGGGGCGCCGAGGTGAGAGGCAAGGCGGTCGTCGTCGTGGCGGTCGCCGGGTTCGTCGCCGGGTTCGTCGCGTTCCCGGTCCTCGCGCTCTACGCGCTGAAACGCGACGAGAGGAGAGGAGACGAGGCGGAGGGTTGGCACGCGTACGGCGTCGGATCGGATTGCCGGTCCGACATTCACAACCAACGAGAGGCGGAGCGATGCAAGTCGAAAAGGTGAGGTACAAAGATGGCGAGGGCGCGGAGCTCGCGTGGTCCGTTCCGAACGGGAGCGACCGCGAGGCGCGCACGCTCGCGTGCGACGACGTGCCGGAGGAGTCGTTCGTCGCGGCGCTCGAGGCGCTCCGTCCGCTGATCGCGCGGGCGAACGAGCTCCCCGAGGACTACGCCGAGAAGATCACCGTGCACACGGTCTCTGTCGGCCGCGACCAGCACGGACTCCGGCGGTTGATCGTGTCGGGCACCGTGAGCGTAGGCGCCGGGAAGTACGCGATGTCGACGCCGAACCTCCGCGAGCCGGCGGAGCTCATCGACGAGGGCGGCCCGTCGCAGCTCACGGCGGACGACCTCGAGCTCGTGGACGTGCTCTGTGCCGAGGTCGCGCGCTACATCAACGGAGCGCGCCTCAAGGAAGAGCCGGCGAAACCGATCGAGGCCGCGCCGCGGGATCCGTTCGCGGGCGACGCGGAGGAAGAGCAGGACGAGGACGCCGAGCAGCTCGTCGGCGCCGGCGTGGGGCACTGAGCGTGCACCGCGTAATCGTCGCGCTGGACCCTTCACTCACGGCCACCGGGGTGTGCGACTCGCGCACCCCGGGCAGGCCTCACACGCTCGAGCCACCCGACAAGCTTTCCAGGTTGGCGCGGCTCGCGTGGATCCAGCGGGAGGTCAAGCTCGTCACCGCCGACGCGTGGCTTGTAGTCGTCGAAGGCTACGCGCACGCGGCGAAGTTCCAGGCGCACCACCTCGGCGAGCTCGGTGGCGTGATCCGGTTGACTCTCTACTCGCTCAGGATCCCGTTCGTCGACGTCGCGCCGACTGTGCGCGCGAAGATTGCGACGGGCAACGGGGGCGCGTCGAAGGACGAAGTGTTCGCGGCCGCGTTCAAGCGGCTCAACTACGCCGGGCACTCAAAGGACGAGGCCGACGCGCGCTGGCTCCTCGAGCTCGCGCTCCAACACTACAAGCTTCCCGGGCGTGCGCAGCTCCCGGCGAAAAACCTCGAGCCGGTCGCGGCGAAGTCGCGGCCGCAATGGCCAACGCTCGAGGAGCTCGACGCGGTGGCGGCAAAGTGACGGCCGGGCAAATGATCGACGTCGAGTTCTACGCCGTCGTCGAGCTGAAAACGCCAGGGTATCCGTGGCGAGGCCTCGCCGTGCCGCGGGTGACAAAAGGGAAGCCGACGATCCCGCGCGGCGCGATCGCGATCCGCCTCCGGTTGTCCGTGCCGGTCTCGCTCTTCTCGGAGTTCATTCCCGAGGGGACGATCACGCTCCCCGCCGATGCGTCGATCGGGCGCCCGGCGATCGAGGTACACGTGCCGGCGGGCCTCGAGGTCACGCCGAACGTGCGCTTGCAGCTTGTCACCTACGAGACGCCGGAGGACTCGTGAAGCTCGTGAAGCTCGACCCCGACCAGGTTTGCGCGTGCGGGAAGCCGCGGCCCTCCGGAACGTTCCACCTCGGGTGGGAGAAGTGTCTCACGTGCTCCGGGTTCATCGTTCCCGAGCGAGGTGAGCGGGAGCGGCTCGCAAGGTCCCGCGATCGCGGGAGCTCGAGCGCCGACTTGTTGGGCAGGTAACGGGGGCCTTGCGCACCCGTGAGCTATTCACCATTATACCCTCACGGCCCGGGCAATCCCGCCCGGCCAGAAAGGGGAGGCCAGGATGGCCAGCAAGAACGAGGGGTTCCAGGCGGTGCGCACGATGCCTCGGCGGGAGCTGGGGTGGCAGGTCCAGGCGAACGAGCGCCTCGAGCGCTTCACGCGGTTCGCCGCCGAGCTCCTCGAGCCGTTCCCGGATCACACGTACGAGCGCCGGCAAGTCATCGCGAGTCTCGCGCGCTACGTGCTCGCGCTCGGGCTCGACGGGGCGTACGACGGGCACACGTTCGAGGACTTCGGCGAGATCGTCGAGGACGCACGCGAGCGCGGGCTCATCAGCTCGGACACCTACGACGCGATTTGCCGCTGGCTCGCGGAGGTGGTCTGACCATGGCCATCGCGAACGGAACCGAGCAAGTGCTCACCGAGATCGCCGACGGCGTGCTCCTCCTCGCCGGCGTCGAGGTCGACGATCTCCACCGCGCGCGGCTCTACAAGCTCGCCGGCCTCCTCCTCGAGCTCGCCGCGGAGGAGGCGCTCGAGGGGTCCATCGAGCCGGGCTCGGCGACGCTCTCGCGCGTCGCCGAGGAGCTCCAGGAGGCCTACGCGTGCGGCCCTGTCGGCGTGGAATTATGGGAGCGCTTCGAGACTTGGGTCGGCGAGGTGCCGGCGCGCGCGGAGGCCTTGTGGGGTCTCTGACGCGCGCCGAGCAGGTCGCGCTCCTCGAGCGGCGGATCGCCGAGTCGGGCCTCTCGGCCCGGCGGTTCGCTGTCGAAGTGCTCACGCGCGACGAACGCACGATCCGCCGGTGGCTCGCCGGCGACCAGATACCGCAGGTCGTTCTCGACTTCCTCGAGGACCCGCAACCCGCCCCGTGGCCGTGACACCCGGGACCCGCCGGGGGCCTTGCGCGCCCGTGATAGATTCACCATCATACCTCCACGGCCCGGGCAATCCCGCCCGGCCGAACAGAGGGGCAGAACATGGCGACCTTCCGGATCTACTACTCGCGGCCCGAAGCTTTCCGGGACCTTTCGCTCGGGTTCGAGTTCGCGGCGAAGTACGGCGTGACGGTCACGGCGGCGACGCTCGATCGCACGCACGTCTTTCTCCGCGAGATCGAGGCGGCCGACCTCCACGAGGTCTACCGCGTGTCGCAGGGCGAGATTTGGAGTCCGAACGGCGAGGCGCGCGAGCTCATCCGCTCCAAGGGCCTCGCGCACACGTCGATGTCCGTCGGCGACGTGATCGTCGACGCGGCCGGCGTCGCGCACATGGTCGAAATGGTGGGCTTTCTTCCCCTCCCGGCTCGGGAGGGCGCGCTGTGATCTACCTCGTCGGCGAAATGTCGAACGGCTCGGCGAAGCTCGCCGACACCTACCCGCGCGGGATCGGCCGGTGCTACGTCGAGCGCCCGCTCGAGCCGTTCCCGGGCGAGCCGTGGATCCTCGACAACGGCGTTTTCCGCGCGTGGAACGCCGCGGGCCGCGACCCTTCGATCGACTACGCGGACTGCTACGCCGCGTTCGAGGCGCGCCTCGAGAACGTCGCCGAGCTCGTCCGCGAGGACCGCGGGCCTCTGTTCGTCGTCGTGCCGGATCGGCCCGCGGACCCGTCCTCGTTCTGGACGTCGCTCGCGTGGCTCGACGACTACGAGCAGGAGCGCCAGGAAGAGCTCGATCCGAGCGGGTGGTACCACGGCGCGCGCATGATCCCGCTTTTCCTCGCGGTGCAGAACGGCATGACGCCGGAGCTCCTCGAGGCGGAGCGGTGCGCCGAGACGGACCGCCCGCTCCTCGAGCGGGTCGACGGGCTCTTCCTCGGCGGCACGGACGAGTTCAAGGCCGACACGCTCGACGCGTGGCGCGAGCTCGCCGACCGCCACGGCCTCCGGTTGCACTTCGGCCGGTGCACTCAGAGCAGGATCGCCGCGGCGCTCGAGGCCGGATGCGACTCCGCCGACTCCTCGCACCCGAACCGCCTCGGCGGCGAGCGGTGGGCCCGGTTCCTCGAGGCCTTCGACGCGGTCCAGGCCGCCAGGTCCGTCGCGTGACGCCGGACGTCCTACTCCCCCCTTGCGCGTCCGTGAGCTATTCACCAATATACCCTCACGGCCCGGGCAATCCCGCCCGGCCAGAAAAGGGTGCCACGATGTCGACTTCCCGCTTCGCAGTCACGAACGACGCCGCTTTCATCGCCCGCGTTTCCAGCTTCAACCGCCGCGCCGAGTCGAAACTCCGCCGCTCGCTCTTCGCCGCGACCAAGGCGAACGCCGGCACGCCGTCGGAGCACTTCCGGTTCACGTTCGCGCCCGGCGTCGACGCGGCGACGGTCAACGAGCGGCTCGAGCGGCTCGTCGCCGCCGGCGCGGCCGCCCACCAGGTCGAGCTCCCGGGCGAGCTCGGCGCCGTGGCGGAGGTTCGCTGACCATGGCCGCCCGCCTCGCGACGTCCTACCGCGTCGAGAAAACCGCGCGCCCGGTCCACGACCGGGTCGCGCGGGCCGCGACCACCGAGTCGCACCTCACGGGCCTCCCGCTGGCGGACGTCCTCCTCGAGCGCGAGCGGGTGGCGCGCCTCGAGGAGCTACCGCCCCGGGAGTCGGCCGGGAGCCTTGCGCGCACAGTGATAGATTCACCATTATACCTCGCGGCCCGGGCAATCCCGCCCGGCCGAACGAAGGGGGAAAAGATGGCGAAGCAACCCGAGCGGTTCGCGGTGGTCTACCGGACGGGCGGGACGGCGCGGTTCAAGTGGAACCGCCTCTTCCGGGACTTCACCACGCGCGAGGTCGCGGACGCGGCGAAGGCCGAGCTCGAGCGCCAGGGCTACGCGGCCCACGTGCACGACGCCGCCCTCCTGGACGCGATAGGCCTCCCCGAGACGTACGGCGGGGGGGTCGGCCTCGAGGGCGTCCGGATCTACAACCGCGGCGACGTGGCCAACCACCCGCACTTCGGTATCGTCACGAAGGACGACGGCCAGAACGTGTGGGTCCAGGTCGACTTCGACGCCGAGGACGAGGCGCCGGGCGAGACGTACGCGGTCGCGCGCTCCATGGTGGAGCACGTCGACGACGGGTACGCCCGGATCGTCACCGTTGCCGCCTACCTCGAGCGCCGCGAGCGCCGCGAGCGCCGCACCGCGGACATCGCGCGCCGGAAGGCGCTCGAGACCGGGAGGGGCGCTTGAGCTCCGAGGCCTACCGCGACCACGCCGGTCGCACGACCCCGCCGAGCTCGTGGGGGCCCGGGCTCGCCTACCTCGGCAACCTCGGCCGCGGCCGCGTGTGCACCGATCACCGCGGCGCGCGCCTCAAGGTTCTCGCGCAGAACGTCGGGAGCACGACGGTCCGGCGCTCCGGATCGGCCGCTCGCACGTTCACACGCGCGGACGGTTCGGTCGCTCAGCTCGGGCCGACGTCGGAGGAGATCACGCTCGCGCGCGGCACGGTGGTCCGCGTTCGTACTTCCACGGTCTCGTGCGCAGTATGCGCGGCCCACTACGGCGACGCGGAGCCGTGCGACGAGGGGAAGCCGGTCAATTCGCCGCACCGGGCCACGGTTTCCTTGGGGGCGGCATGATCGGCGTGCAACGCTGGCGCGAGCGCCGCGACTCCTACCGGCCCGCCGGCGAGCGGATCCGCCCCGAGCTCTTCGACGTCGCGCCGATCTCGAGCGACCTCGTGGCGCGCGCGTTCGTCCAAGAGCACCACTACTCCGGGACCTACCCGGCCGCGCGGTTCCGCGTCGGGCTCTACCGCGGCGGCGAGCTCGTCGGCGTCGCCGTGTTCTCGCACCCGTGCAGTAACCGCGTTCTGACGAACGTGTTCACGTCCACGCCGGCGCTCGAGGCCGTGGAGCTCGGCCGGTTCGTGCTCCTCGACGAGGTCCCGGGCAACGGCGAGACGTGGTTCCTCGCGCGGGCGTTCGACCTCCTCCGCGCCGAGGGGATCCGGGGCGTAGTCTCGTTCTCGGATCCGACGCCGCGGACCAACGCCGCGGGCCGGGTCATCTTCCCGGGCCACGTCGGCACGATCTACCAGGCGCACAACGCACGATTCCTCGGCCGCGGCGACGCGCGGACGCTCAAGCTCCTCCCGGACGGGCGCGTGTTCTCCAACCGCGCGGAACAGAAGATCCGCGCGGGCTCGCGCGGGTGGCGCTACGCGAGCGACCAGCTCGTCGCGCACGGCGCGGGCGTTCTCGAGGAGGGCGCCGACCGGGAGGCGCGCCTCGCGTGGCTCGAGCGCTGGACGGGGGCGTTGACGCGCCCGCTCCGGCACCCCGGCAACCTTCGGTACGCGTGGCCGCTCCGGAAGTCCGTGGCGCTCGCGACCGGCACCCCATACCCGAAGAGGCAAGCCGCATGACACACGAAGAGCTCAAGGCCCGCCGGGCCCGGCTCGAGCTGAGCCAAGGTACCCTCGCCAAGCGGCTCGGCGTCGACCGCTCCTACATCGCGCACGCGGAGAACGACGAGGGATTCGCGCGCCCGTGGTACCACCTCGCGCTCCTCGCGATCGAGTACGAGGAGCGCCTCGTGCCGCTCCCCCGCAAGTGGACGAAGCCGGCGTGCCGCAGAGGGGGACGAGTCAAGAGGATGTCAACGTGACCGCCCCCTGCGAGGAGCGCCGGAGCGGCGTCGAGAGGCGCGGCAACGATCTTGGGTACGTGGCGCGACTGACAGGCGAGCCGTGCAACCTACGGCTATACGCAGTCGCAGACGGGTTCCCCGGTAGCGCGCCGTTCGACCGCCGGAAGTCGTCGCCGTCGTCAGTAGAGGAAGGAGACTCCCGCAATGAATCCGGGCCAACCTCGGCTGGCGGCGGCGACCCTCTCGCGGAGGTGTGCGATGCGTTGGAGCGGGCCGCCGATATGGCCAACGACATGGAGTCGTACGGCTCGGAGGACGCGATGCGCGCCGCCCTGGCCACGCTCCGGCGCGCGAGGGTGGTGGCGTGTGGCATCGAGAACGGCGACGGAAGTGTTGAGCCGTTGTTCTACGACGCCGCGACGGCCACACGATGGGCATCGCGCTATGCTCGTGGCACGTGGCGTGTCGTCCCTCTCTACCAGCACTCACCGCCGACAGGGGCGCGGCGCACGGAGGGACAGCGATGAGCGACGAGCGCGGGGTGCTGACGAAGTGGAGCGACAACGTACTAATCGCGCGGGTGGGCGCTGCCTGTCGAGTAGCAAGCGAGGCTCTACCAAGTGACGACATTGATCGGGGCTTGAACCTGCTCAATGCACTACGAGAGGCGGGCTATGTCGTCGAGCCCATCGGCGCCGCGCCCGACGCAGGGGAGCGCGAGCGCACGGAGGGACATGACGAGGAACCAGAACCAGCGCACGACCTGCCACCCGCCGTGCTCGACGTGATCGCGGCGTCGGGGGAGGACCTCGGATGAGTGACGAGCGCGGGGTGCTGAAGCCGTGTCCGTTCTGTGGGGGCGAAGCCAGTGTGCGGGCTGTCGCATCCGATGCCGACGAATGGGTTGAGTGTGGGTCGTGCCATGCCGTCCAGGGATCGGTCGAGAGGTGGAATCGCCGAGTTGAAACGGCGGAGGTCATGCGTGCGAGATCGAGCACCAACGCGAGGCGGGAGCGATGAGCGACGACAACAACGACAACAAGGGGGGCGACATGAGTGGAGGATTAGGGGTGCCCAGGGGCCTGGACGATGCGGCGGTCGGAGGGACGGCGACGAGCGTGGCCACGCCGTCGGCGAGGCGATCATCCCGACGCGGGCGCGCTTCACGCACGACGGGGCGCGCGGCGACGCTGGCGCGTTCGATCCTGAACGCGGAACCCGACGCGAGGGGCGAGCCGTGCGACGTCGTGCTCCAAGCGCAACGCGCCGTCGAGCTCGCGACCCTCCTCGAGCGGGCGCCCGAGGTTGTCCTCGACGGGGGATACGGCGCGATCCCGACGCCGGCGCCGGACTTCTACGACCTCGCGCGAGCGGAGGAGCTCCGCGCGAACGGGAAGCACCGTTTGTTCATGAGCCTCCATGAGGCCTACGCCGTCATCCTCGAGGAGGTCGACGAGCTGTGGGAGCTCGTGCGCAGGAAGGCGAGCGACCGCGACCCGCTCGATGTTCTCGAGGAGCTCGTCCAGATCGCCGCGATGGCCGGAAAAGCCGCGCGGAGTGCCGGCGTACTCGAGGAGGGGGGGGACGATGCGTAACGTACGCATGGCGCTCGAGCCGCTCGAGCCGGAGGACCCACCGGAGCGGCCCGAGCTCACGATCGACCAGGAGGCCGAGCTCGCGAACATCGTCGACCCGCGGGCCCGCGCGGTCTACCGCGTGAAGCTCGAGCAGGGGATCGCGCGCGACGACTTTATCCAAAGGGGGACACCGTGAAGTTCTCCGCGCGCGTTGTCGCAATCACGGCGATCGGGTGGGCGATCGCGTGGATCCTGGCGGGCGCACCATGAGCACCTCGTCGAAGATTCAGTGGACCGACGCCACGTGGAACCCAACCGTCGGGTGCTCGCCGGTCTCGGAGGGGTGCCGGAATTGCTACGCCGCGCGCGAGGCGATCCGGCTCGCCGGCAACCCGTCCCCGGCCGTCGGCGAGCTCTACGCCGGAACGTCGGATCTCCGCGGAGCGGGTTCCGCGCGTCACGCCGTATTCACGGGAATCGTGCGCACGGCGCCGGACCGGCTCGAGGCTCCTCTTCGGTGGGGCCGGCCGCGGCGCGTGTTCGTCGACTCGATGTCTGACTTGTTCCACGAGGACGTGCCGGACGAGTACCTCGACCGCGTGTTCGCGGTTATGGCGCTGTCTCCTCGTCACACGTTCCAAGTGCTCACGAAGCGGCCGGAACGGATGGCCGACTACATGGACCGGCTCGGCGGCCGACTCGACGCGCTCAACGATCACGCCGCAACGTTCATGCATTGGGACGATATGCCGACCGCGACGTTCCCGCTCGCGAACGTGTGGCTCGGCACGTCCGTCGAGAACCAAGCCGCGGCCGACGAACGGATCCCACACCTACTGAGCACGCCGGCGGCCGTGCGGTTCCTCTCGTGCGAGCCGCTCCTCGGGCCGCTCGAGCTCCGCCAGGCGTGGCGCGACTACCTCGAGGGCTGGGACTCTGAACCGACGCACGTTTGCGGGGGAGACGAGGAGCGATGCGCCCGGCTCTGTCCCGAGGTGGAGCAATTCCAGACTCCGCGCGTCGATTGGGTGATCGTCGGCGGCGAAAGCGGGCCCGGCGCGCGGCCGTGCGACGTCGCGTGGGTACGGTCGGTCGTCGAGCAATGCAGGAGCGCCAAGGTCCCCGCGTTCGTGAAGCAGCTTGGTCGGTGGATCACGGGGGACTACGCCGCCGGGTTCTCGGGCCTCGATCGATGGCTTCTCGAGGATGGGGCGGTATTCGTTCCGCCGATCATCGGACCGCACACGCACACGCGACCGCGCGACGCGATCGCGTTCTCGATCGGACGCAAGGCCGGAGACCCGGAGGATTGGCCGGCGGACCTCCGCGTCCGCGAGTTTCCCGAGGAGGTGACACCATGACACCGACCGCGCAGGTTCGCGCCATGAAGCTCGCCGTGATTCTCGCCGCGTTGCTCGTGCTCCTCGTCGCGTGCTCGAGGCCGACCGAACCCGTCCCGGAGCTCGATTGCGAGCCGCCAGGACCCGAGGCCGAGTGGTGCCACCACCTCGACGGCGACGCCGTCCGCGATTCGCTCATCCCGCTCCCGCCCGACACGACGGGCGCGCCGTGAGAAAGCTCTGGCGCTCCGGCGCGACGGATCGCAACCTGTCCGTATCCGGGCGGAGACCGTGCGCCCGGTTTTTTCGTCCCTCACTCTCTAGGAGATAGCTCCACCATGTCGAAGCAAGTCGGCCGGATCCGTGGCACCGTGAAGTGGTTCAACGCCGAGAAGGGCTACGGGTTCCTAACGCGCGACGACGGCCAAAAGGACGTGTTCTGTCACTTCTCCGCGATCGAGGCGCAGGGGTTTAGGAAGCTCGAGGACGGGCAACGCGTGGAGTTCGACGTCGTCACCGGGACGAAGGGCCCGGCCGCGGAAAGGGTCGTGGTCGTCGATGCCTGACACGCTCAACCCGGAGGCGGTCCGCGCCCGCCTCCGGACGTTCGTCCTCGACAACCTCCGCGGGCGTTGCCGGCGTCTCTCCGTCGGCGACGCGTGCGTGTGCGCGCTGTGCGACCTCGAGCGCCTCGAGGGCCTCCTCGCGGTGCCGCTCGAGCGAATGGTTTCACGTGAAACGCCGCCCGACCCTCCCCAACGTTGGGACACGCCCGTGCAACCTCCGCCGCGGGTGCGCGTCGCCGTCGACGGCGTCGACCTCGAGAACGTCACGGCGTTCGACGTCGAGGCGGGATGGGCGCGCTACCTCGATCACGAGCTTCACGCCGACGGACTCCAACGCGTCGAGCGCATAGCTCGGGGGGTCGTGGTGATCACCGTCGAGGGCCCGGCAACGTGAGCCGCGGCCCGCTTTTTTTTGCCCCACCATGTCGCGCGGGCGCGTCGCTGTCGCGCACCGGCGACGCTTCAACGGAGACCCGGAGAACGTGAGCAAAGGCACCCGCACATATCGACGGATCGCGACGACGTTTTGGAACGATCCAGACCTCCGCCGGCGAGGGATCACAGGGGACCAACGGCTCCTCCTCCTGTACTACTTCACGGGCCCGCGGACGAACCTCGCGGGGCTCTATTGGCTCCCGCTCACGTACGCCGCCCAAGAGACCGACCTACCCCTCGAGGACGTCCGGCGGTGGACCCTCGGCGAGCTCGCGCCGTACGTGTCCTACGACGTCGAGACCGAGGAGATCCTCGTCCACCGGCTCGCGTTTCACAACATCGGCGACGACCTCAAGGCGCGCGACAAACGACTCCAACCGATCGCGCGGAACCTCTCCGACGCACACTCCGCGGAGCTCCTCGCGAAGTGGTTCGAGCTCTACCCGGCGTGGCCGATCGACCCCGAGACTATGGCGCCAATCCTCGATCCTGAAGGGGCAGGGGTAAGGGGCAGGGGTAAGGGGCATACCAAGGGGCATCCGAAGGGGCATACCAAGGGGCTACCCCAAGGGGCTACCCCAAGGGGCAGGGGTAAGGGGCAGGGGGAAGCCATAGCAGTAGCAGGTGCAGTAGCAGTAGCAGTAGCAGGGGCAGGGACAGAGACAGAGAGACAGAGC
>Ga0224500_10000186_pt1 | contig 45317 bp, 42 predicted proteins | sample SF_Oct11_sed_USG_FD_168126 | JGI IMG/M metagenome (GOLD analysis project Ga0224500, IMG submission 168126) | Sediment microbial communities from San Francisco Bay, California, United States - SF_Oct11_sed_USGS_4_1 | ecosystem: Environmental > Aquatic > Marine > Sediment | place: USA: California...
GCGAGCTGGCACGCGGCCGACACGCGACCGCGGTGTATCGAGACCTGGCAAGGAGGCCGCAGTGAGCGCGGCGCGCGACAGCGAGGCACGGAGGGCGCGTCGCCGCGCGAGCTGGCACGCGGCCGACACGCGACCGCGGTGTATCGAGACCTGGCAAGGAGGCCGCAGTGAGCGCGGCGCGCGACAGCGAGGCACGGAGGGCGCGTCGCCGCGCGAGCTGGCACGCGGCCGACGGCTGGATCGCGGCGGGTCGAGGCGGCGCGTGGAGGCCGCAGTGACGCGGCGGGCAATCCGGTGGGCGTGACGGCGCACGTCTACGAGCCGCGCGGCGCGGGCCGCGCGCTGGAGACGCTGGCCGCGTGGACGCTCGGCATACTGTGGCTGCTGCCGCTGGTGTATGCCGTCTGGACGGCGTTCCACCCGGCCGAGTTCTCGACGCGCTTCGTGCCGTCGGCGCCGCTGACGCTCGCCAACTTCGCCAAGGCGTGGAACGCCGCGCCGTTCGCGCGGTACTTCGTCAACACGGTGGCGCTGGTGACGATGGTGCTGGCGGCGCAGCTGGTGCTGGTGACGCTGGCCGCGTACGCGTTCGCCCGCTACCGCTTCCCCGGCGAGAACGTGCTGTTCGCGCTGGTTCTGGTGCAGCTCATGATCATGCCGGACGTGCTGATCGTGGAGAACTACCGCACGATGAGCGCGCTGGGCATCAAGGACACGATCCTCTCGATCGGGCTGCCGTACATGGCCAGCGCGTTCGGCATCTTCCTGCTGCGGCAGACGTTCAAGCAGGTGCCGAAGGAGCTCGACGAGGCGGCGCGCGTCGAGGGCTGCTCGGCGCTGCAGACGCTGTGGAAGGTCTACGTGCCGCTGGCCCGGCCGACGTACCTCGCCTACGCGCTGGTGTCGGTGTCGTACCACTGGAACAACTTCCTCTGGCCGCTCATCATCACCGAGTCGGTCGAGTCGCGGCCGGTGACCGTCGGCCTGCAGGTGTTCGCCTCCACCGACCAGGGCATCGACTGGTCGATCATCACGGCAGCCACGCTGCTGACCTCCGGGCCGCTGCTCGTCGCCTTCCTGCTGTTCCAGCGGCAATTCGTCCAATCGTTCATGCGGGCCGGCATCAAATGAAGATACTCACCTGGAACGTGCAGTGGTGCCGCGGCATCGACGGCCGCGTCGATCCGGCGCGCATCGTCGCGGAGGTGAAGCGCCTCGCCGACGCCGACGTCGTCTGCCTGCAGGAAGTGGGCGACAACTACGCCGACCCCCGGCTGCCGGGCAGCGACGGCTCCGATCAGTTCCGCGCGCTCGCCGCGTTGATGCCGGGGTACGCGGCGGTCGAGGGGGTGGCCACCGACCAGCCGGGCGAGCGCGGGACGCGGCGGCGCTTCGGCAACCTCATCCTCTCGCGGTTGCCGGTGAAGCAGGTCTATCGCTGGCTGCTGCCGCTGCCCTGCGAGCCCGGCGTGGCCGGCATGCCGCGCATCGCGGTGGAGGCGGTCCTGGCCGCCCCGTTCGGCGACCTGCGCGTGATCACCACGCACCTCGAGTGGTACTCGATCGTGCAGCGGCGCGCGCACGTCGAGGAGCTGCGCCGCATCTATTCGGACGGTCACGCGCATGCGCGCGACGGCCGCGTGATCATGGGCGCCGACAAGGGTCCCTTCGAGACGCTGGTCCGCCCGAAGGCGACGGTGATCTGCGGCGACTTCAACCTCGAGTACGCGAGCGACCTGCACGCCCGGATGGTGGCGCCTTTCGGCGACGGGACGCCGGCGCTGGCGGACGCGTGGGACGTGCTGAACCCCGGCCAGCCGTACCCGGCGACTTTCTGCATCCACAACGTGATGCCGGGATACGGCCAGCTGCACTGCGACTTCTTCTTCGTCGACCCCGAGGTGCGCGCGCGGCTCGCCGGCTGGCAGATCGACCAGCAGACGCAGGCGTCCGATCACCAGCCGGTGATCCTCACGCTGCGCTGAGATCCCGCGCGGTCGAACGATGAGCAGCACCGCCTTCGCCGCCTGGGCCGCGCGCGGCCGGCCGGCGATCGCGTTCGTCGTGCATGGCTGGGGCGGCGGCGTGCGCCGCCACGTCGAGGACCTGGCCGCGCTGTTGCGGCCCGACGTCGACGCGGTGTACGTCGAGCCGGCGGGCGGCAACGTGGTGCGGGTACGCTTGCCCGGCGTCGCTGCGCACGCGCACTTCGCGTTGCCGGCGGATCTCGGCGAGCTGGCGCGCGCGCTCGCCGCGCTGGGCGTCGCGCGGCTGCACTATCACCACGTGCAGGGGATGCCGCAGTCGATCCTCGACCTGCCGCGGGCGACGGGGCTCGCCTGCGACGTCACGCTGCACGACTACCTCGCGATCTGCCCGCAGCTGCATCTCGCCGATGCCTCGGGGCGCTACTGTGGCGAGCCGGGCGAGGCCGGTTGCACCGCTTGCCTGATCGAGCGTCCCGCGCCCTGGCCGGTCGGCATCGCGGCGTGGCGCGCTGCCTTCGCCGCGCTGCTCGGCGGAGCGCAGCGCGTGATCGCACCGTCGCACGACCTCGCCGCGCGGATCGGCCGTCGCCTGCCCGGCGTCACGATCGACGTGTGGCCGCACTCCGAGATGGCGCAGGCGGCGCCGCCGGTCGCGCGCGTCGCCACGCTCGGCACGCTGTCGCACGAGAAGGGCCTCGACGTCGTCATCGCCTGCGCGGGCCACGCGCAGGCGCACGACCTGCCGATCGCGTTTCGCATCATCGGCGCAGTGGGCGCCGACGTACCCGTGCTGCCGGCGTCAAGGCTGTCGATCGCGGGCGAGTTCGCCGAAGCCGACCTCGCGCCGCTGCTCGCCGCCGAGCGCCCGGACGTGCTCTGGTTTCCGGCACAGGTGCCCGAGAGCTACTCGTACACGCTCTCGATAGCGCTGGCCTCGGGCCTGCCGATCGTCGCCTCGGACCTCGGCGCGTTCCCCGAGAGGTTGCGCGGACACCCGGGGTCGCGCGTCGTGCCCTGGAACGCGCCTGCGGAAGCGTGGGTCGTCGCCCTGCTCGCCGCCGCGCCGACGCGCGAGGTCGCCAGGGGCACGAGCGTGGGCGCCGATCCGCGCGAATACCGCTCGCGCTACCTTGCACCGCTTGCCGACGTGTCGCCGCCGCGCCCTCCGCTCGAGCTGGCGGATACCCGCTTCGTCCCGCCTGCTGCGGCGACGCACGCGTACTCGCTGGCCGACCTCGTGCGCGAGGGCGTGCGCCTCGGCAAGCGCGAGGCGCGCGAGGCGCTCGCGCAGCGCGCGGTCGAGGCCGACGTCGAGGCTGCCGCGCTCAGATCGCAGGTGGCTTCGCTCGAGTCGCAGGCCGCGGCGCTCGCCGCGGAAGTGGAGGCGGAGCGACGCGAGACGGAGCAGGCGCGCGAGCGCATCCGGGAGCTCGAGACATCGACGACCTGGCGGATGACCGCGCCCGTGCGCGCGGCCGTGCACGGTGCGAAGGTGGCCGCGACGCGCGCGCGCGCCGGATGGCATGGCCTGCGCTACCTGCCGCAGCGCGCCTCGCTCGCGATGACTGTGCTCCGCGACGAGGGGCCGGGCGCACTGGCGGGGCGCGTGGCACGGAAGCTGCGCGGCGGCACGCGCTTCCGCCCCGAGCGCAGGGTCGAGTACCGCCAGGCGGAGGCGATCGTGCCGCTGGCGTTCGCGCCGTCGCCGCATCCGCGCGCGTCGATCGTCATCCCGGTCTACGGCAAGCCGCTGCTCACGTTCACCTGCCTCGCGAGCGTGCACGCTCAGACGCGGCACGAGGACGTCGAGGTCATCGTCGTCGACGACGCATCGCCCGAGCCGATGGCCGAAGCGCTCGCCGCGGTCGGCGGCATCCGCGTCGAGCGCAACGCGACGAACCTCGGCTTCGTCGGCAGCTGCAACCGCGGCGCCGGGCTCGCGCGCGGCGAGTACGTCGTGTTGCTCAACAACGACACGATCGTCACGCCCGGCTGGCTCGAGGCGCTGCTCGACGTATTCGAGCTGCGCGCCGACGCGGGGCTGGCGGGCGCGAAGCTCGTCTACCCGGACGGCCGGCTGCAGGAGGCGGGCGGAATCGTGTGGCGCGACGGCTCGGCGTGGAACGACGGCCGCGACGGCGATCCCGACCAGCCCGAGCACAACTACCTGCGCGAGGCCGACTACTGCTCCGGCGCCTGCCTCGCCATCCGCCGCGACTTCTTCAAGGCGCTCGGCGGCTTCGACGTCCGCTACGCGCCCGCCTACTACGAAGACACCGACCTCGCGTTCAAGGTGCGCGCCGCCGGTCGCAAGGTGTACTACCAGCCCGCGGCGACGGTCGTGCACTTCGAGGGCAGCACGTCGGGCACCGACGAGGCTGCCGGCGTCAAGCGGCACCAGGCGGTCAACCGCGCGGTGTTCCGCGAGAAGTGGGGCGCCGTGCTCGCGGGCCACCGCCCCAACGGCGTCGAGCCCGGACTCGAACGCGATCGCGGGGCGAAGCGGCGGGTGCTGGTCGTCGACGCGTGCATGCTCACGCCCGACCAGGACTCCGGCTCGGTGCGCACGCTGGCGATGCTCGAACTCATGGTCGAGGCCGGATGCAAGGTCACGTTCGTCGCCGACAACCTCGAGCACCGGCAGCCGTACGTGCGGATGCTGCAGCAGCGCGGCGTCGAGGTGCTGTTCCATCCCTACGTGCGCTCGGCCGGCGACGTGCTCGTCGAGCGCGGCCGCGAATTCGACATCGTGCTCGTCGCCCGTCACTACATCGCGGCCAAGCACGCCGCGACGATTCGGCAGTTTGCGCCGCGGGCGCTCTTCGCCTTCGACACCGTCGACCTGCACTTCCTGCGGGCGGAGCGGCTGGCCGAGCTGGAAGGCGGCGCCGCGGCGAAGTCGGCCGCGCACGCGCGCCGCGACGAGGAGCTCGACCTCATCCGCCGCGCCGACGTCACGATCGTCGTGTCGAGCGTGGAGCGCGACGTGCTGGCCCGGCTCGCGCCCGACGCGAAAGTGCTGCTGCTGTCGAACATCCACGAGCCGCTTGCCGGGAGCAGGCCGTTCGCCGAGCGCGAAGGCCTGGTCTTCATCGGCGGCTTCCAGCACCCGCCCAACGTCGACGCCGTGCTGTGGTACGCGCGGGAGGTGCTGCCGCTGCTGCGCGAGCGGCTGCCTGGGGTGCGGACCTATGTGGTCGGCAGCAAGGTGCCGGCGACGATCCGCGCGCTCGCCGCGCCCGACCTCGTGGTGACCGGCTACGTGCCCGACGTCGCGCCGTTCTTCAGCGGGTGCCGCGCGTCGATCGCCCCGTTGCGCTACGGCGCGGGCGTCAAGGGCAAGGTCAACCTGGCGATGAGCTACGGCCTGCCGGTCGTGGCGACCTCCGCCGCGGTCGAGGGCATGCACCTCGTGGCGGGCGAGGACGCGATGGTCGCCGACGAGCCGCAGGCATTCGTCGACGCGATCGCGCGCGTGTACGCCGACGAGGCGCTGTGGACGAGGCTCTCCCGCGCCGGCGTCGAGAACGTCCGCCGCCACTTCTCGCGCGCGGTCGCGGCGCGGGCGCTTGACGAGATCTATGCGCTCGCCGATGCGCGGCGGAAGCAGGATCCGAAAGTTGGGTCAGGCTCGACTTTCCGGAAGTAGGAAAGTGGGGTCAGACTCGACTTTCCCGGCCCGCTGCGCCAGAAGGTCTTGTCTTGCCGGGAGCATGCCCGCCCCGTGGCGCGCCCTGGAAAGTCGAGTCTGACCCTACTTTCGGCGGAAGAGGAGATCGAAGACCGCATGGCCGAGCGCGACGCCGCGCCGCTCGAACTTCGTGGGCGGCCGCCACGCCGGGCGCGGCGCGTAACCCTCCGCGGTGTTGGCGAGCAGCGGCTCGGCGGTGAGCGTACCGAGCATTTCCTGCGCGTAGTCCTCCCAGTCGGTGGCTGCGTGCAGGTAGCCGCCGGCGGCGAGCCGGAGCGCGAGCGCGTGCACGAACGGCGCCTTGAGAAGTCGTCGCTTGTGGTGGCGCGTCTTCGGCCACGGGTCGGGAAAGTAGACGTGCACGCCGGCGAGCGAGCCCGGCCCGATCATGTGCTCGACGACCTCGACGGCGTCGTGGCGGATCACCCGCACGTTCGCCAGGCCGAGTTCGCCGACGCGCTTGAGCAGCGCCCCGACGCCCGGCGAGTGCACTTCGATGCCGACGAAGTCGACTTGCGGGTGCGCCTGCGCGATCGCCGCGGTCGTCTCGCCCATTCCGCAGCCGATCTCCAGCACGACTGGCGCGCGCCGGCCGAACGCAGTGGCACAGTCGAGCGGCTTGCGCGCGAAGGGAATGCCGTAGCGCGGCGTCAGTTCGTCGAACGCGCGCTGCTGCGCGGAAGACATGCGGCCCTGGCGCAGCACGAAGCTGCGCACCGGCCGGCGCGGCGCCGCGCCCGCATCGCCGTCCCCGCTCATCGTGCTAGCGCTTGGCCCAACCCGGCTGGCCGACCTTGCGCTCGAGCGTCCCGGTCGTGCCGGCAGCGGTCGTGAAGTCGACGACGAGCGTCGTCGCGTCCTTCCACTTGACGCCGGCGTCGGTCCACGATTCGTCGGGCGTCCACTCCGCCTCTCGCACCACGCTCTCGCGCGAGACGCGCCAGAGCGTGAGCCGGTTCTCGCAGCGCTTCGCGCAGAAGTCCGCCGTCACCAGCCGCGCGCGATCGGGCGAGACGAAAGGCTCGGAAGGGAGATTCGTGCGCCGTCCGGTCGCCCGCTGCAGCAGCACGAAGCCGGCGTCGTCGTCGCGCTGCGTCCACAATACGACGGCGTTGAGCTCGTTCGAGTAGTCCCACAGCGCGTAGCTCGTGCCGCCAGAGAGCGTGTCGACGTCCTCGAACGTCGTGCTGCCGCTCGGGAACAGCGACACCTTCAGCGCGTTGCCGTCGCGCATGGCGAGCCCCGGCAGGCGCTTGATCTGCTGCGCCTCGACGAGCCGCATGCAGTGGGCCGGTCCCTCGGCATCGTTGCACAGCTTCGCGACGTCGTCCGCAGCGAGCGGAACGGCGCCCGCGGGGTGCGCGCACAGCGCGGCGAGCGCCGCGGCGGCGAAGGCGCGGCGCATCAGCCGATCAGGCCCGACGTGGGCGAGCTGGGGCTCGCCGCGTAGAGCTTGCGCGGCATCCGCCCGGCGAGGAACGCCTCGCGGCCGGCCTCGACGGCGAGGCGCATCGCGCGCGCCATGCGCACCGGGTCCTTCGCCAGCGCGATGGCGGTGTTCATCAGCACGCCGTCGCAGCCGAGCTCCATCGCGACGGCGGCGTCGGAGGCGGTTCCGACGCCGGCGTCGACGAACACGGGGACCTTCGCCTGCTCGACGATGAGCCGCAGGTTCCACGGGTTGAGGATGCCCATGCCCGAACCGATCAGCGAAGCGAGCGGCATGATCGCGCAGCAGCCGATCGCCTCGAGCTCGCGCGCCACGATCGGGTCGTCGGAGGTGTAGACCATCACGTCGAAGCCGTCGGCGACCAGCGTCTCGGCGGCGCGGATCGTCTGGCGCACGTCGGGGAACAGCGTGTCCTTGTCGCCGAGCACCTCGAGCTTGACCAGCTTGTGCCCGTCGAGCAGCTCGCGCGCGAGCTTCAGCGTGCGCACGGCGTCCTCGGCCGTGTAGCAGCCGGCCGTGTTCGGCAGGTAGGTGAATTCGGCGGCGGGAAGCGCGTCGAGCAGCGAGGGCGCGTTCGCATCCTGGCCGATGTTCGTGCGGCGGATCGCGACGGTGACGATCTCGGCACCGCTCGCGACCACGGCCTCGCGTGTCTGCGCGAAGTCGCGGTACTTGCCGGTGCCGACGAGCAGCCGCGAGCGGAATGCGCGACCGGCGATGACGAGCGGGTCGGCGCCGGCGGCCGCGGGCGCCATCGGGGGGACGTGCGGGGCGTTCATGGAAGGGAATCTTACCCCTCCCGAAGGGTTCAGCCGCCGCCGACCGCGCCGACGATCTCCACGCGATCGCCCTCCGCCAGCATGGCCGTCGCCCAGCGGCTCCTCGGCACCACCTCGCCGTTGACCTCGACCGCGATGCGCTTGCCCTCGAGCGCCATGTCGCGCACCAGGGCGAGGATGGTGGCGGGCTCGGCCTGCTCGCGGGGGCGGCCGTTCACGGTGCAGCGCATCCGGGGATTCTAGCTTCGGTAGCGCCGCATCGACTCGCGCAGCAGCGCCATCTGGCGCTCGAACGCGGCGCACGCATCGCAGGCCGCGAGGTGCAGGGACAGCCGGAAACGCTCGAAGCGGGTCGGCGGCCGTTCGGCGAGCTGCGAGACGAGCCGCGTGACTTCGCGGCAGGAGACGAGGTGGCCGAGGGCGCGGGCGAGGATGTTCATGGCTGGCGGGCGGCATCGTCGAACCAGCGCCGCTGCAGGCACTCGCGCAGCGACATCCGGGCCCGGTAGAGCATCACCCAGAGGTTGTTCGCGGTGATCGCCAGTTCCTTACAGATCTCGTCGCTGTCGAGCTCCATGACCTCGCGCATCACGAACGCCCGCGCCGTGTTCGGCGGCAGGCGCTCGAGGCAGGCCTCGAGCACCTCGAAGAACCGCCGCTGGCCGAGGGCCGCCTGCGGGTCGCCCCACTCGGACGGCGGGGCCGCCCAGGCGCCGTCGGCGCGGAAAAGCCCGTCCAACTCGTCGACGTCGGCCTCCACGGGAAGCGACGACTCGAACACCGGCTCGCGCCGGCGGCGGCGGATCGCGTCGACGACCTTGTGCTTGAGGATGCCGGTGAGCCACGTGCGCAGGCTGGAGCGGCCGTCGAAGCCCTCGCGCCCGGCAAGGGCCGCGACGAGCGTCTCCTGCACCGCGTCCTCGGCGGCGTCGCGGTCGCGCAGCTGCAGCGCGGCGACGCGCATGAGGTAGCCGCGCTGCGACTCGACGCCCGCGGCAAACTCCCCGGCGTCCATGGCGCTGCGCGCCGCGCCCGCCGGGCGTTCGCGATCCTCTCGCACCGGACCTCCTCCCGTGCCGATCTTACGGCAACGGGAGCGAGCCGAGTCAGCGGGACGCGGTCCCGCGTTTCCGGTTCGGGCAGTCTTCGCAGGAGAGCTTGCGTCCGTCCGGTCCCGTCACCGGCGCGCCGCCGCAGGAGCCGCGCAGGCACGGTCGGCGGAAGATCGCGCCGACGGCCATCGCCAGCACGGCCAGGCCGACGAGCGCCAGCGCGGCGGCGAACACGGGGAGGAGCGCGGCGACGTCCATAGGCATTACGCCAGCCGCGTGCCGCCGAGCCGCGCGAACGCCGGGCTCGCCGACGGCACCAGCCGCGCGGCGTCGCGCACGATGAAGTAGGCGGCGATGCCGTTTCGCGCGGCGAACGCGGCCGCGCGCTCCGGCCCCATGACGAACAGCGCTGTCGCCATCGCGTCGGCGTACGCGCAGTCGCTCGCCGCGACGCTGACGGAGGCGAGCGCGTGGACCACGGGAGCGCCTGAGGCCGGGTCGATCTCGTGGCTGAAGCGCCTGCCGTCCTGCTCGAACCAGATGCGGTAGTCGCCGGAGGTGGCGAGCGAGAGCCCGGCGAGCGGGACCAGGAAGTGCGCGCGCGGCGGCATCGCGTCCGGCTGCTCGATGGCGATGCGCCACGGCACGCCGTCGCCGTTGAGTCCGCGGGTGCGCACCTCGCCGCCGGCCTCGACCATGTAGCGCTCGAGGCCGAGCGCGTCGAGCGCCGCGGCGGCGCGGTCGACCGCATAGCCCTTCGCGATGCCCGAGAAGTCGAGCGCCGTGCCCGCGCGCGCCTTGGTCGCGCTGCGCGTCGCATCGTCGAGCACGATGAGGTTGTAACCGATGCGCGGCGCGAGGCCGGCGCGCTCGGAGGCCGGGACCACGCGATGCGCTCGCCCGGGGCCGAAGCCCCACGCGTCCACCGCGGGCGCGACCGTCGCGTCGAAGGCGCCGCCCGTCGCGCGGGCCACGCGCTGCGCGAGCGACAGCACGGCGTAGGTCTCGGCGGAGAACCCGAACGGCACGCCCGCGGCGTGGCGCTTGAAGCGCGCGAGCTCGGAGTCGGGCAGCCACGTCGACATCTGCGCCTCGACGCGCGCGATCGCCTCGCGCACGGCGTCGGCGGCTCGCGCGGCGAGCGCGTCGTCCACGCTCCCGGCGAGCTTCACCGTGTAGCTCGAGCCCATCGCGGGACCGCCGAAATGCGGCGCGGCGGCGCGCGGCCGGCTCTCGCCGCAGGCGGCGAGAAGGGAGGCGCTGCCGAGCGCGGCGATGAGCGTGCGGCGGCGGGGGGAGATGAGGGCGTCCATCGTCGCTTCTCCGTCAGGCGTGCTTGGCGCCGCCAGCGCGCACGGCGGCCTCGAAGCGGCCCTCGCCGTGCACGATCAGGTGGTGGGCGAGGTCGCGGATCGACACCAGCCCGTGCACCCGGGGACCGTCGATCACCAGCAGGTGGCGGAAGCGCTGGACCCACATCAGCGCGAGCGCCGCCTCGATCGTCGTGCCGGGGGAGACGAAGTGCACGTCGCGCGTCATCACCAGGGACACCGGGGTCGCCTTCGGGTCGAGCCCCGCGTGCACCACGCGCACGAGCAGGTCCCGCTCGCTGAAGATGCCGGCGACGAGGTCGTCCTCGGACATCAGCAGGACGGCGCCCACCTTGCGCTCGGCCATCGTCGCGACGGCTTCCGTCACGGTCGCGGAAGCGGGGGCCGTGATCAGGTCGTCGACGCCGCGGCCGCTGATCACCTCGCCCACCGTCTGGTTCGCCATCGTCATCGTCACCTCCATCAGCCGAAGTCGTCGAGCATGATGTTCTCGCGGTCGACGCCCAGCGAGAGCAGCATGTCGATCACGGCCTTGTTCATGACGCCCGGCCCGCACATGTAGTACTCGACGTCCTCGGGGGCGGGGTGGTCCCTGAGGTAGCTGTCGAGCAGGACCTTGTGGATGAAGCCGGTCTTGCCCTTCCACTCGTCCTCGGGCAGCGGCTCGGAGAGCGCGAGCGTCCAGCGGAAGTTCGGGTACTCGCGGGCAAGCGCGTCGAACTCCTCGACGTAGAACGCCTCGCGCAGGCTGCGCGCGCCGTACCAGTACGAGATCTTCCGCTTGCTGTGCAACCGCAGCAACTGGTCGAAGATGTGCGAGCGCATCGGCGCCATGCCCGCGCCGCCGCCGATGAAGCACATCTCCGCGTGCGTCTCGCGGGCGAAGAACTCGCCGAACGGTCCGGACACGGTGACCTCGTCGCCCGGCTTGAGGTTGAAGACCCACGAGCTCATGAGGCCCGGCGGGATGTCCGTCTTGTAGCCCGGCGGGAACGCGATGCGGATGGTGAACAGCAGGACGCCCTTCTCCAGCGGGTAGTTCGCCATCGAGTAGGCGCGCTGGATCGGCTCGGCGCACACCGAGCGGAAGCGCCACAGGTCGAACTTGTCCCAGTCGCCGCGGTACTCGGGCTCGATGTCGAAGTCCCTGAACTCGACGGTGTGCGCCGGGCACTCGATCTGCACGTAGCCGCCGGCGCGGAACGGCACCTCCTCGCCTTCGGGAAGCGCCAGCTTGAGCTCCTTGATGAACGTGGCGACGTTGCGGTTGCTGATCACCCTGCAGCGCCACTTGCGCACCTCGAAGACCTCGGGCGCGACCTCGATGCGCATGTCGCGCTTGACCTTCACCTGGCAGGCGAGCCGGCAGCCGCGCTTCGCCTCGCCGCGCGAGATGTACCCGGTCTCCGTGGGCAGCAGCTCGCCCCCGCCTTCCTTCACCACGACCTCGCACACGCCGCAGGCGCCCTTGCCGCCGCACGCGGAGGGGATGAAGATGCCCTTCTCCGCCAGGGCGCCCAGCAGCGTGTTGCCGGCGGGGACCTTCAGCGCCTTGGCCGGGTCGTCGTTGACGGTGATCGTCACGTCGCCGTGCGCGACCAGCTTGCGCTTGGCCACGAGAAGCGTGGCCACCAGCAGCAGCACGACCAGCGTGAACATGACGATGCCGGCGAGGATCTCGATCATGGTCGCGGCGTCGTCAGATCTGGATTCCGGAAAAGACCATGAACGCGAGCGACATCAGCCCTGCCGTGACGAACGTGATGCCGATGCCCTTCAGGCCCGTCGGCACGTCGGAGTACGCGAGCTTCTCGCGCACCGCAGCCATCGCCACGATCGCCAGCATGAAGCCGATGCCCGAGCCCAGCCCGTAGACGACGCTCTCGGCGAACGTGTACTCGCGCTCCTGCATGAACAGGGACCCGCCGAGGATCACGCAGTTCACCGCGATCAGCGGCAGGAACACGCCGAGCGTGGCGTAGAGCTTCGGCGCATAGCGGTCGACGGCCATCTCCACGACCTGCACCGCGGCGGCGATCGTGCCGATGAACAGGATGAACGAGAGGAACGCGAGGCTCACTTTCGCGAACGCCGGCGACAGCCACGCGAGCGCGCCCTCGCCCAGCAGGTGGCGCAGGATGAGGTTGTTGAGCGGCACCGTCAGCACCTGCACGAACACCACGGCGGCGCCCAGCCCGAGCGCGGTCTCCACCTTCTTCGAGCAGGCGAGGAATGAGCACATGCCGAGGAAGTAGGCGAGCGCCATGTTCTCCAGGAACACGGCGCGCACGAAGAGGTTGAGGAAGTGCTCCATGGAGGGCGCCTCGCGCTACTCCTTGTCCTTCAGGTGCGGGTAGCGCGTCTTCACCGCCCAGACGAACAGCGCGACGAGGAACAGCGCCGAGGGCGCGAGCAGCATCAGGCCGTTCGGCTCGTACCAGCCGCCGTCCTGCACGAGCGGCAGCACCTGGTAGCCGAGCAGGCGCCCGGCGCCGATCAGCTCGCGGGCGGCGCCGATCAGTATCAGCACGACGCCGTAGCCCAGCCCGTTGCCGATGCCGTCGAGGAACGACAGCCACGGCGGGTTCTGCATGGCGAAGCCCTCGGCGCGGCCCATCACGATGCAATTGGTGATGATAAGGCCCACGAAGACGGACAGCTCGAGCGACAGCTCGTAGAAATACGCCTTGAGGACCTGGTCGACCATGATGACCAGCGAGGCGATGATCGTCAGCTGGACGATGATGCGGATGCTGCCTGGCGTGTGGTTGCGCACGAGGCTCACTGCGAGGTTCGCGAACGCGGCGACGAGCGTCACGCCGACTGCCATCACGAGCGCCTTGTCGAGCCGCGTGGTCACCGCGAGCGCCGAGCAGATGCCGAGCACCTGGATGGCGATCGGGTTGTTGACGAGGACCGGCGTGGCCAGCGTGCTGCGCTCGACCTTGCCCAGCAGGGCGTCGGACACTCTCATGCGCGCCCCTTCGCTCGCCCCTTGCCCCGCAGGCCGCTCATGCAAGGTCTCCCTGACGGAACCGCTTGAGGTACGGCCCGTAGCCCTTCTCCGAGAACCAGAACGCCATCAGCCGCGTGACCGCGTTGCTGGTGATCGTGGCGCCGGACAGGCCGTCGATACGGTGCGGATCCTTGTCGGGCGGCCCCGCGCGGCCCTTGATGACGGTGAGCTTCGGCTCCCAGCCGGCGTCGTAGGCGCGGCGGCCGTGCCACAGCGCCTGCCACTTCGGGTTGCCGATCTCCCCTCCCAGCCCCGGCGTCTCCTTCTGCTCGTAGAACGTGAGCCCGCGCACCGTGTTGCCGTCGGTGTCGAGCGCGATGAAGCCGGAGACCATGCCCCACATGCCGCCGCCTTCCACGGGCAGCACGACCAGCTCGACCTTGCCGCCCTTTGGCGCGACGTAGTAGACGGCGCCGACGTTGGGCAGCCGCGACAGGCCCGCGTTGTTCGGCGGCGCAGTGTGCGAGAGCGCGTTGTCGTTGCGCACCTTGCGCTGATCGTACGACTTGGGGTCGACGCCCGGCAGCTCGGCCTTCGCCCCGGTGCGCAGGTCGACGAGGCCCACGCGGATGTTCTCGGCGAACAGGCGGTCGATCTCGGCCGCGGTGAGCGCTTCGCCGGGCCTGGCGAGCCCGGCGGCGATCAGCACGTTCTTCTGCCGGTACTGCCGCGCCTCGGCCTCCTGCTTCGCGGAGAGACCCACGGCCGACAGCGCGACGACGAATGCGCAGACGACGCAGACCGCCGCCGCGAACAGCACCGTGTAGCGCGTCGACTCAAGCTTCGACACGGCGCTTCGCCCTCCGCTTGATGTTCGCCTTCACGAGGTAGTAGTCGATGATCGGCGCGATCACGTTCATGAACAGGATCACCAGCATCGTCGATTCGGGGTAGGCCGGATTCACCACCCGGATCAGCACGATGAGCGCACCGATGAACGCGCCGTAGATCCACTTGCCGCGGTCGGTGAACGGCGAGGTGACCGGGTCGGTGGCCATGAACACCGTCCCGAACGCCCACCCGCCGGCGACCATGTGCCACCAGAACGGCACCGCGAAGTACGGATTCGTCGCCGAACCGATCGCGTTGAACAGCGAGGCCATGCCGATCGTGCCGAGCGTCACACCGGCCATCGTCCGCCACGAGCCCACGCCGGTGGCGATCAGGATCACCGCGCCGATGGCGCAGGCGAGCGCGGAGGTCTCGCCCATCGAGCCGGGCTCGATGCCGACGAACGCGCGCCACCATCCCTCGGAGGAGAGGGCCAGCGGCTCGGTCGCCTGCCGCCACTGCGCGAGCAGCGTCGCGCCGGAGAAGCCGTCGACGGCGTGCGCGGGCAGCGCAGCGGTCCACACCTGGTCGCCGGACATGAACGCCGGGTAGGCGAAGAAAAGGAACGCACGACAGGCCAGCGCCGGGTTGACGAAGTTCATCCCGGTGCCGCCGAAGAGCTCCTTGGCGAAGATCACGCCGAAGCTCACGCCGACGGCCACCTGCCACAGCGGTATCGTGGGCGGCAGGATCAGCGCGAACAGGATGCCGGTGACGAAGAAGCCCTCGTTGACCTCGAGCTTGCGCACGATCGCGAAGCCCACCTCCCAGGACAGCCCGACGACCATCGTCACGGCGTAGACGGGCAGGAAGTACAGCGCGCCGTGCACGAAGTTCGCGACCAGGCTGTCGGGCGAGTAGCCCGTGCCGACGAGCCGGATGACCCAGTGCCGCCAGCCGTCGAGGCCTGCGACCTTCGCGGGGTCGAGCGCAAGGTTCGCCTGGTAACCGGTGTTCCACATCGCCATCAGCGCGCAGGGGATCGCGGCGATGACGACGATGATCATCATGCGCTTGAGGTCGAGCGCGTCGCGCACGTGCGCGCCGCCCTTCGTGCGCGAGGCGGGCGCGTAGAAGAACGTGTCGGCAGCCTCCCACAGCGGGTAGAGCTTCTCGTAGCGGCCGCCCTTCTCGAAGTGGTGGCCGACGCGGTCGAGCAGCGCGCGGAACGCCTTCATGCGCTCGTCCCGCCGCCTGCCGCCGACGCGGCCGCGCCGCTACCCCCCGGGGAGCACGGCAAGCCCTGGGGTGCCCCGGCGGCCTTCATGCCTCGCTCTCTTCCTTGCGCAGCCGCTCGAGCATCTCGCGCAGCAGCGGCCCCCACTCGGTCTTGCCGGGGTCGACGAACGTGGCCAGCGCCAGGTCCTCCTCGTCGAGCTCGAGCACACCGAGCGCCTCGGCGCGCTCGACGTCCTTCGTCGCCAGCGCGCGCAGCAGAAACGTCGGCAGGATGTCGAACGGCATCACGCGCTCGTAGCTGCCTATGGGCACCATCGCGCGTGGCCCCCCGTTGGTCGTCGTGGTCAGCGCGAGTCCATGGCGGAAACGGCCGAGCACGACGTTCCACACCGAGTACTTGTCGCGCCCCGGCGTGATGTAGCCGAACAATTCGCGCTCGGTCGCCTCGGGAACGACGGCGACCTGCTGATGGTAGCGGCCGAGGAATCCCTCGACCGGCCCCATGGCCGTTCGCCCGCCGAGCACCGAGCCCGAGATCACGCGCTGCGGGCCGGGCAGCGTCTCGCCGGCGGTCAGCTCGTCGAGCGAGGCGCCGAGCCGCGTGCGCAGCATCCGCGGACGCGCGGCGCCGGGGCCGCCGATCGAGACGACGCGCGCGACGTCGGGCCGGCCGGTCGCGACCAGCTCGCCGATCGCGGCGACATCCTGGCAGCCGACGTGCCACGCCCGGCGGTGGTGATCGACCGGATCGAGCAGGTGGATGTGCAGTCCCGCGGTGCCGGCGGGATGCGGGCCGGCGAACGCGACGCGGCGGATGCGCGGGTCGGCGGGCAGCCGCGGGTCGAGGCTCTCCGGCGTGCACACGTAGACAGGCCCGTCGGTGAGCTTCGCGAGCAGTGCCACGCCGTCGGCGAACGCTTCCTCGCGGCCCGCGAGCACGAGGCCGACGTCGGGCGCGTGCGGATGCGTGTCGATCGCCGTGACGAAGACGGCGCGCGGCTTCGTCTCCGGGGAGGGCACGTGCGAGAACGGTCGCTCGCGCAGGCTCGTCCACAGCCCGGACTCGAGCAGCAGCGCGATCGCCGCGGCGCGGTCCAGCGCGGCGACCGGGCGCCCGGCGAACGATGCCGGCCTTTGCGCGCGTTCCGGGTCGCCGTCCGCGGTCGCGTCCACGCGGATAACGAGCGACTGGAAAGCCCTGCGCTCGCCGCGGTTCACGGCTTCGATCGTTCCGGCGGCCGGCGCGACGAAGAGTACGCCCGGGTTCTTCTTGTCCTCGTAGAGCGGCTGGCCGCGGACCACCGCGGAACCGGCTTCGACGCGCAGCGACGGCCGCAGCCCCAGCGAATCGGCGCCGAGCAGCGCGACGCGCTCGCACGCCCGCGCGGCCTCGAGCGTCCGGGCGGGCGCTCCGGCCAGCGGAAGGTCGAGGCCCCTGCGGATGCGGTGCGGCGTCATGCTCCCCTTTTCGCTCGACGGCCCCCCTATCCTACCGGGGGGCCGTGGATCGAGCGTAATTATCCGGCCGGAAGCGGGGATTGACGGAGGTCAACCGCACCGACCCCCGTCGTTGCCGTCACGCGTATTCCGGATAGTGCGGATCGTACATGTGGCCCTCGACGTACGCCACCAGGTCCGCCGGCCGCTGCTTGCGCGCGAGGCCGCTCGCGTAGGCTACGTCGGCGACCGCCGCGGCGATCAGCGCCGAGACGTGGCGCACGGCCGACAGCGGCGGGTAGAGGCTGCCCTGCGCAAGGTCGTTTTCGCTCACCGTCGTCGCGAGCGTGCGGGCGGCCGCCATGAACATCGCGTCGGTCGCCTTCGTCGCTCCCGAGACGATCAGGCCCAGCCCCACGCCGGGAAAGATGTAGGAGTTGTTGCCCTGCCGCGGCACGAAGTGGCGGCCCCTGACGCTCGCCGAGGGGAACGGGCTGCCGGAGGCGAACAGCGCGCGGCCCTCGCTCCACCCGTAGGCCTGCTGCGCCGTGCACTCCGAGCGGGAGGTGGGGTTCGACAGCGCGAACACGATCGGCCGCTCGTTGAACGCGGCCATGGCGCGCACGACTTCCTCGGTGAACGTGTTGGGGGTCGCCGCCACGCCGATGATCGCCGTGGGCTTCAGCGCGTTCACGGCCGCAGGAAAGTCGTGGACAGGCGCGTGATCGTGCGCGTAGGGCTGCTTGTGCGAGGCGAGGTCGGTGCGGCTCGCCACGACGAGGCCCTTCGAGTCGACCAGCCAGCAGCGCCGCCGGGCTTCCGCCTCGCCGAGGCCGTCGTCGACCATCGCCTGCACCAGGAGGTCGGAGATGCCGGTCGCCGCCTCGCCCGCCCCCAGGCAGAGGATCGTCTGGTCGCGCATCGGCTTGCCGGTGACGCGCAGCGCCGAGAAGATGCCCGCGGCGGTGACCGCGGCCGTGCCCTGGATGTCGTCGTTGAAGCAGCAGATGCGGTCGCGCCACTTCGCCAGCAGGCGGAACGCGTTGTGGTTGGCGAAGTCCTCGAACTGGACGACGACGCCGGGGAACACCTCCTGCGTGGCCTCGATGAACTCGTCGACCAGCTCGTCGTACTCGGCGAGCGTCGCCCGGGGCCGCGCCACCCCGAGGTACAGCGGATCCTTGAGCAGCTTCGGGTTGTTGGTGCCGACGTCGAGCACGACCGGAAGGCACTTCACCGGGTCGATGCCCGCGCAGGCGCTGTAGAGCGCGAGCTTGCCGATCGGGATGCCCATGCCGGAGGCGCCGAGGTCGCCGAGGCCGAGGATGCGCTCGCCGTCGGTCACGACGATCATCGCGACCTCGTGGTGCATCCAGTTGCGCAGGATCTGCGCGACGCGGCCGCGGTCGTCCAGCGACACGTACATGCCGCGCGGCCGGCGGAAGATGTGCCCGAACTCCTGGCACGCGAGCCCGACGGTGGGCGTGTAGACGATCGGCGTCATCTCGTCGGGGTACTGCGTCAGCACGCGGTAGAACAGCGCTTCGTTGCGGTCGTGCAGCGACTCCAGCATGATGTACTTCGCCAGCGGGCTCTCCAGCCGGTGGAAGTTCTCCATGACGCGGGCGACCTGCGAGTCCTGCGTGGAGATGCGCGGCGGCAGCAGGCCGCGCAGCCCGAGCGCGTCGCGTTCGACGTCGGTGAACGCGGTGCCCTTGTTGAGCGTCGGCTCGCGCAGCAGCGCGGCGCCCCGCGGGAACCACGAGGGGATCGGCGTGTGCGGGTGGGGCGTGACGCGGGCGTTCATGATCGCTCCTCTTCCTCTAGTTGTGCAGCGATTCGTACTTGGCCTGCAGCTGTTCCTTGGTCTCGGCGTGATCGGGGTCGGGGACGATGCAGTCGGCGGGGCACACGCTGATGCACTGCGGCTCGTCGTGCGCGCCCACGCACTCGGTGCACTTCGCCGGGTCGATGACGTAGATCGGCGATCCGGCGGCGATCGCCGTGTTCGGGCAGGGCTCGACGCAGGCGTCGCAACCTGTGCAGTCGTCCGTGATCTTGAGGGCCATGGCAGTTCTCTCCGGGTGGCTTGGGGTGGGTGGCGGCTGTTCGCCCCCGCCGTCGTCCGCGCGCAGGCGGGAACGGCGGCGCGAGCGATGCTCAGGCGAACGCGCTGGTGTAGGACTTGAGGGCCTTCATGTAGTTGGCGCGCTCGAAGGCGTCGGGATCGGGGCAGGCGCGCTGGCTGAGCGAGCCCTTCATCTGCGCCACCGACTCGTACTCGCGCTCGCGCATCCACGCCTCGACGCCGCGCACGAGCGTGCCGACGTGCTGCGGGCCGTGCTTGAGCAGGCTGCTCGCGACCATCACGCAGTCGGCGCCGGCGAGCAGGAGCTTCAACACGTCGTCGGGCGTGTGCGCGCCGCCGGTCGCGGCGAGGCTCGCCTGGACGCGGCCGTGCAGGATGGCGATCCAGCGCAAGCTCAGGCGCAGCTCGTCGGACGTGGACAGCACGAGGTGCGGGGCGACCTCCAGCTCGTCGAGCATGATGTCGGGCTGGACGAAGCGGTTGAACAGCACGAGCCCCGACGCGCCCGCCGCGACGAGGCGCACGGCCATGCCGGCCATCGCGCTGAAGTACGGCGACACCTTGACGGCCACCGGGATGCGCGTGGTCGCGCGCACGGATGCGACGAGGTCGAGGTAGCGCTTCTCGACGCCGTCGGCCGTGTCGGCCGGGTCGGCCGCGAGGAAGTAGACGTTGAGCTCGATCGCGCTCGCCCCGGCCTCCTCGCACTGCTTCGCGATGCGCGTCCAGCCCCCCGGCGTGTGGCCGTTGAGGCTCGCGATCACCGGCACCGAGAGCGCCTTGCGCGCGTCGCCGATCAGCTTCAGGTAGTTCGCGGTGCCGGTCTCGTGCGCGCGGACCTCCGGGAAGAACCCGCGCGCCTCGGGCGAGAGCTCCGCGCCGTAGAGCATGAGGTCGTGCGTAGCCATCTCCTCGTGCTCGATCTGCTCCTCGAACAGCGACGGCAGCACCACCGCGCCCACGCCGGCGTCCTGCAGGCGCTTCAGGCTGTCGAGCGAGCCGGTGAGCGGCGAGGCCGAGGCGACGACGGGGTTGGCGAGCGGAAGGCCGAGGTACCCGCTCGAAAGATCGACGCTCATTCCTTGACCTCCTCCTTCGGCTGCGGAGCGCCCGCTTCGGCGGGCTTCTCGCCACCGGTCTCGGTGACGACGCGGTGCACGCCCGCGATCTGCTCGTAGAGCTGCCAGCGCGCGTCGGCGTCGGCCTGCGCGGCGCGCCCGAGATCCCTCGCGCGCTGCGGGTCGGCCTGCGCGAGCATCGCGTAGCGCCCCTCCTTCATGGTGAACTGCTCGAGCGGGATGGTCGGCTTGCGCGAGTCGAGCTTGAGCGGCTGGTCGGCGCCGCCCATGCCGAGCCGCGGATCGTAGTGGTAGAGCGTCAGGTAGCCGCTCTTCACGGCGTCGCGCTGGTGCGTCATGCCGGTGGTCATGTCGATGCCGTGCGCGATGCAGTGGCTGTAGGCGATGATCAGCGACGGCCCCGGCCACGAGGCGGCCTCCTGGAACGTGCGCACCGCCTGCACCGGGTTCGCGCCCATCGCAACCTGCGCGACGTACACGTTGCCGTAGGCCATCGCGATCATGCCGAGGTCCTTCTTGCCGATCGGCTTGCCCGCGGCCGCGAACTTCGCGACCGCGCCGCGCTGCGTGGCCTTCGACGCCTGGCCGCCGGTGTTGCTGTAGACCTCCGTGTCGAGCACGAGGATGTTCACGTTGCGGCCCGAGGCGAGCACGTGGTCGAGGCCGCCGTAGCCGATGTCGTAGGCCCAGCCGTCGCCGCCGACGATCCACACGCTGCGCACGACCAGGTTGTCGGCGACGGCTGCGAGCCGCAACGCCTGCGGCGTGCCCAGCTTCGCGAGGATCGCCTTCAGCTCCTTCACGCGCGCGCGCTGCGCCTTCACCTCCTCGTCGCTGTCCTGCTTCGCGTTCAGCAACCCGTCGGCCAGCGCCTCGCCGATCGCGCCGCGCAGCTCCCCGACCAGCAGCTTCGCGAGGTCGTTCTGCGCGTCGACGGCGAGCCGCATGCCGAGCCCGAACTCGGCGTTGTCCTCGAACAGGCTGTTGGCCCACGCCGGGCCCTGTCCGTCGGCGTTGACGGAGTAGGGCGTGGTGGGCAGGTTGCCGCCGTAGATCGACGAGCAGCCCGTGGCGTTGGCGACGATCATGCGGTCGCCGTACAGCTGCGAGATGAGCTTGATGTACGGCGTCTCCCCGCAGCCGGAGCAGGCGCCCGAGTATTCGAACAGCGGCTGGCGGAACTGCGAGCCGCGCAGGCCGTCGATCGTGTCGAACGCCGGACGCACCTCCGGCAGCGTCAGGTAGAACGCGTAGTTGGCGCGCTCCGCTTCGAGGTGCTCGAGCTTGGGCGCCATGTTGATGGCCTTGTGCTTGACCATCGTCTTGCTGCGCGAGGGGCAGACGTCCACGCAGATGCCGCAGCCGGTGCAGTCCTCGGGCGCGACCTGCAGGCTGTAGAGCATGCCCTCGAGCGCGCCGCCGTCCTTGCCCCGGCCGTAGGGCACGGCCTTGAACGTGGCCGGCGCGCCCTTCATCAGCGCGGGCGGGAAGACGTTCATGCGGATCGCCGCGTGCGGGCAGTCGAGCACGCAGATCGCGCATTGCGTGCAGACGTCCGCGTCCCAGATCGGGATCTCCTGGGCGATCGAGCGCTTCTCCCACTGCGTGGTGGCGGTGGGGAACGTGCCGTCGACGGGCAGCGCGGACACCGGCAGCAGGTCGCCCTTGCCGTCCAGCATCATCGCGGTGACGCGCCGCACGAAGTCCGGCGCCTCCGCCGGGACCACCGGCCGGCGCGTCAGCGCCGAGTCGGCGCGGCCCGGGACCTTCACCTCGGCCATCGCCGCGAGCGAGGCGTCGACGGCGGCGAAGTTGCGGTTGAGCACGGTCTCGCCGCGCTTGCCGTAGGTCTTGGTGATCGCCTCCTTGATCTTGGCGATCGCCTCGTCGCGCGGCAGCACGCCCGAGATCGCGAAGAAGCAGGCCTGCGTCACGGTGTTGATGCGGCCCGCGAGCCCGGCCTGCTTCGCCACCGCCAGCGCGTCGACGACGTAGAACCTGAGCTTGCGCTCGAGGATCGTGGCCTGCGCCTCGCGCGGCAGCTTCGCCCACACCTCGTCCGGCCCGTAGGGGCTGTTGAGCAGGAATGTCGCGCCCGGCCGCGCGAGCGAGAGCACGTCCAGCTTCTCGACGAACTCGAACTGGTGGCAGGCGATGAAGTCGGCCTGGCGGATGAGGTAGGTCGACTCGATCGGCTGCGGCCCGAAGCGCAGGTGCGACACGGTGATCGCCCCCGACTTCTTGCTGTCGTAGACGAAGTACCCCTGCGCGTGCAGGTCGGTGTTCTCGCCGATGATCTTGACCGTGTTCTTCGTCGCGCCGACCGTGCCGTCCGCGCCCAGGCCGTAGAACACCGCGCGCGTGACGCCCTGCTGCTCGGTGTCGAACGCCTCGTCGAGAGGCAGCGAGAGGTGCGTGACGTCGTCGACGATGCCCACGGTGAAGTGACGCTTCGGCCGGGGCTTCGCCAGTTCGTCGAGCGCGGCCTTCGCCATGGCCGGCGTGAACTCCTTCGACGACAGCCCGTAGCGGCCGCCGATCACGCGCGGCAGCGGCGAGCCTTCGGGCCACGCCTCGGACAGCGCGGTGACGACGTCCTGGTAGAGCGGCTCGCCGATCGCGCCCGGCTCCTTGGTGCGGTCGAGGACGGCGATCGACCGCGTCGTCTTCGGCAGCGCGGCGACGAACGCGGCGGCATCGAACGGGCGGTACAGCCGCACCGTCGCCAGGCCCACCTTCTCGCCCGCCGCGGCGAGCTTCGCCACCGCTTCGTGCGATGCGCCGGTGCCCGAGCCCATCTGCACCAGCACGCGCTCGGCGTCGGGCGCGCCGGCGTAGTCGAACAGGCCGTAGCGGCGCCCCGTCAGGGCGGCCAGCCTGTCCATCGACTCGCGCACGATGCCCGGCACCGCGGCGTAGTAGGGGTTGCACGCCTCGCGCGCCTGGAAGAACACGTCCGGGTTCTGCGCCGAGCCGCGCAACTTCGGCGCGTCCGGGTTGAGCGCCCGCTCGCGGTGCGCGCGCACGAGCGACTCGTCGATCAGTCCGCGCACGTCCTCCTCGAGCAGGAGCTCGATCTTGTTGACCTCGTGGCTGGTGCGGAAGCCGTCGAAGAAGTGCAGGAAGGGGACGCGCGCCTTCAGCGTGGCCATGTGCGCGACCATCGCCATGTCCTGCGCTTCCTGCACCGAGGCGGCGGCGAGCAGCGCGAAGCCGGTGGTGCGCGCCGCCATCACGTCGCTGTGGTCGCCGAAGATCGACAGCGCGTGGGTGGCGAGCGTGCGCGCGGCGATGTGGAACACCGCCGGCGTCAGCTCGCCGGCGATCTTGAACATGTTCGGCAGCTTGAGCAGCAGCCCCTGCGACGCGGTGAACGTCGTGGTGAGCGCGCCGGCCTGCAGCGAGCCGTGCACCGCGCCCGCCGCGCCGGCCTCGCTCTGCATCTCGATCACCTGCGGCACCATGCCCCAGACGTTCTTCTGGCCCGCCGCCGACCAGGCGTCGGCCAGCTCGCCCATGGTCGACGAGGGCGTGATCGGGTAGATCGCGATCACCTCGCTCGCGAGGTGGGCGATGCGCGCGGCTGCTTCGTTGCCGTCGAGGACGTAGGTGCGGTCAGTCATGATGGTCTCAGTTTCGTGCGCGGCCTGCCGGCGCTCGCACACCACGGCGTCGTTCCCGCGCAGGCGGGAACCCAGAGTCGTTCGGCGAAAGACGCTGGCCCCCCGCCTGCGCGGGGGCGACGAATGCGTTGTCGCGCACTTGCGCCGGGCTCGTCACAGCAGCCCGCGCTTGCCGGCTTCCCACTGGCGGAACTCGGTGGTCAGCAGCTCGACGTGCTCGCGCTCCTCGGCGGCGAGCTCGCGGTAGAGCTCGCGCTCGACCGAGCCCTCCGGGGCCTTCTCGCCCTCGCGCGCGAAGAAGTCCACGGCGCGCTGCTCGAACGCGATCGCGATGCGGAACAGGTTCGCCGGGTCCTCCGGCTTGCGGTCCACGCCGGCGAAGATCGCGGCGCGGTCGATCTGGAAGTCGGCCGACGGCGGGGGCAGCTCGGCGTGGTAGCGCTTCGCCAGCGTGGCCATGTGCTCCTGCTCCATCGCCGCGAAGCGGGCGAACAGGTCGCCGAGCAGCGGGTCCTTCGCGTCCCGCGACGCGCGCTGGTAGAACGCGTGGCCGCCGAGCTCGATCTCGAAGGCCTTGCGCACGGCCTCGAGCGCCGCGTCGCCCTCGACGCCGCCGCGGTCGAGGAGCTCGAGCCTGCCCTTGCAGTAGGGGCACAGCCCGTAGGGAAACGCGAAGCCCTCGGAGACCTTGTGGCAGGAGGCGCAGCGCCACGTCAACTCGACGCCGGCGCAGCAGACGTAGGGCTCCTCGTCCTCGAGCGGACGCTGGCAGCGCGGGCAGATGCTCATGAGCGGACCTCGGCGGTGGCATGGGTTGGGACGGGGGCCGCCCCCGGCGGCGCCCACGCATCGGCGTGCTCCTGGGTCACCGGCCAGACGGACTTGCCGCCGGCGAGCCACGCGCCGATCGCCTTCGCGGCGCGGCGTCCGGCGCCCATCGCGAGGATGACCGTCGCGGCGCCCGTCACGATGTCGCCGCCGGCGAACACGCCCGGCACGCTGGTCGCCTGCGTGGCCGCGTCGGCGACGATGTAGCCCCACTTGTTGAGCTCGAGGCCCGGCGTGGACTTGGTGACGATCGGGTTCGCCTTGGTGCCGAGCGCGTAGATCACCGTGTCGCACTCGAGCTCGACGAACTCGTCGAGCGGCACCGGCCGCCGGCGCCCCTTCTCGTCGGGCTCGCCCAGCGTCATCTTCTGCACCTTCATGCCGCGCACGCCGCCCTCGTCGTTCACCAGGATCTCGACGGGCGCGTGCAGGAAGAAGAACTCGATGCCCTCCTCCTTGGCGTGGCGCAGCTCCTCGATGCGCGCGGGAGCCTCCGCCTCGGTGCGCCGGTACACGCAGCGCACGGTCGGCGTGCCGAGCCGCTTGGCCACGCGCAGGCAGTCCATCGCGGTGTTGCCCGCGCCGATCACGACGACGCTCTTGCCGAGCGTGATCGGCGTGTCGAGGAACGGGAACTTGTCGCCGCCCATCAGGTTGACGCGGGTGAGGAACTCGTTGGCCGAGTAGACCTGGCCCGCGAACTCGCCGGGGATGCCGAGGAACGCCGGCGCGCCCGCGCCCGCGCCCACGAACACCGCGTCGAAGCCCATGTCGGCCATGAGCTGCGGCACCGAGAACGTCTTGCCGACGACCTTGTTCGTCTCGAAGCGCACGCCCATCGCCTTCAGCGTGTCGACCTCGCGGCTGATGATGTCGCGCGGCAGGCGGAAGCTCGGGATGCCGTACTGCAGCACGCCGCCGACCACGTGCAACGCCTCGTAGACGGTGACGTCGCAGCCGTACCTGGCGAGGTCGGCGGCGACGGCCAGCCCCGACGGCCCGGAGCCCACGATGGCGACCTTGCCGAGCCTGCGGGCGACCTTCGGCGGCGTGGCGGCGGGGCCGTGCGCGTTGTCGCCGACGAAGCGCTCCAGCCGTCCGATGGCCACCGCCTCCATCGGCGTCTTCTTGTTCTTCGCGATGACGCACTGCGCCTCGCACTGCGACTCCTGCGGGCACACGCGGCCGCACACCGAGGGGAACAGGTTCGACTCGTTGATGACGGCGAGCGCGCCGTTCATGTCCCGCACCAGCAGGTGGCGGATGAAGCGCGGGATGTCGATGCCGACCGGGCAGCCCTCGATGCAGGTGGGCTTGCTGCACTGGATGCAGCGCTCGGCCTCGGCGATCGCGTCGGCCATCGAGTAGCCGAGGTTCACCTCCTTGAAGTTGCGCGAGCGCTCGAGCGCGTCGCGCTCCGGCATCTTCACCGCGTGCGGCGCCAGGTCCTTGTACTTCTTGTAGTTGCGCTTGCCCTCGACGAACAGCTGCTGCTCGACCCGGCAGACGTGCGCGTAGTCGTCGGTCGCCTTCGACTCCTCGCCCCGGAAGCGCTTCTGCCGCAGCATCAGCTCCTTGAAGTCGACCTGGTGTCCGTCGAAGTCGGGGCCGTCCACGCAGGCGAACCGGATCTCGTCGCCGACCGTGACGCGGCAGGAGCCGCACATGCCCGTGCCGTCGACCATGATCGCGTTGAGCGACACCATCGTCTTCACGCCCGACGGCCGCGTGGTCTCGACGCAGGCGTTCATCATCGGCAGTGGGCCGATGGCGACGGCGAGGTCTGGCCGGTCGCGCGCGACGACGTCGGCCAGCGCCGCGGTCACGAAGCCGGGGCGGCCGTAGCTGCCGTCGTCGGTGCAGACGATCAGCTCGTCGCAGTACTTCGCGAACTTCTCCTCCCAGAACACGAGGTCCTTCGTGCGGAAGCCGATGATCCCGGTCGTCCGGTTCCCGGCTTCCTTGAACGCACGAAGCTGCGGGTAGACCGGGGCGACGCCGAGGCCGCCGCCGACCAGCACGACGTGCCCGGCCTTGCCCACGTGCTGCGGCAGGCCCAGCGGCCCCACGAAGTCGGCGAACTCGTCGCCTTCCTTGTAGTGGTCGCGCATCTCCAGCGTCGTCTTGCCCAGCGCCTGGATGACCATCGTGATGGTGCCGCGCTCGCGGTCGAAGTCGGCGACGGTGAGCGGGATGCGCTCGCTGCCCTCGTGCAGCCGCAGCATCACGAAGTGGCCCGGCTCGGCCGAGCGCGCGACGTCGGGCGCCTCCACTTCCCAGAGGAACGTGGTCTCCGAGAAGGCTTCGCGGCGGAGGATCCTGGTCATGGCTGGGCCTTCGTGAGGGGCTTGTCGGACGCGGGCGGGAAGAAGTCGGGCAGGCTGCGACCGCGCGCCTGAGCGCACGCCGCCCGCGACGCGACCGCCGTGACTCCGGCCCCGGCGGCACCGCCGTGTTCGCGGTACCGGGCGGCGACGCCTTCGCCGCCGTTTCTGCTTAATGCGAATGCTCAAGCCCCGCGGTGGAATGCCGGTTGATTGAAGTCAACTGCCGGCGCGGGCCCGGTGCCGGGACGCCGCTCATCTCCGGGGCGTTGATGGCCGTCAATTGTGCAACGCAGCAGCCGCCGGCTGTCCGGAAATGCGAAGCCCTGCGCAACCGGCCGGCGCCCCGGTGCCGGCGGGCGACCGGTTGCCGGATTCCTTTGATGGCGGTCAACACCCTGCCGGCGGGGGCCGCTAACGTGCCTTGGTCGGGTGCCGTGCGGTCGTCGGATTGCGCCCGCCCAGCCAACCTAAGGAGCCGACATGGCGTCGACGAGCCCCACGATCGCCGGCGTAGGCCTCGCCGATCGCCCCCGCGCGAGCCGGGTCCCCGCCCGCCTCGACCTGCTGCAGAGCTTCACCGGCGGCGTGCTGGCCCTGTTCATGTGGGGCCACATGTTCTTCGTGTCCACGATCCTGGTCAGCAAGGACTTCATGTGGACCGTGACGAGGATGTTCGAGGGCTACTTCATCTTCGGGAAGCCCTACCCGGGCATCGTGTCGGTGATCGTGTTCGGCATCCTCGTGATGTTCGTCGCGCACGCGTTCCTCGCCGTGCGCAAGCTGCCGATCAACTTCCGCCAGTGGCAGATGTACCGCGGCCACATGAAGGTAATGAAGCACGAGGACACCACGCTGTGGTGGGTGCAGGCGATCACCGGCTTCATGCTGTTCTTCCTGGTGACCGTCCACCTCTACCAGATGCTGATGCACCCGGGGCTGATCGGCCCGTACGAGTCGGCCGACCGCGTGTGGAGCGGCCGCTGGTGGCCGCTCTACCTCGTCATGCTGTTCGCCGTCGAACTGCACGGGGGCATCGGCCTCTACCGGCTGGCGGTGAAGTGGGGCTGGTTCGAGCGCGGCGACGCGGACGCCACGCGCTCGGCGCTCAAGAAGGCGAAGTGGGCGCTGACCGTGTTCTTCCTGGCGCTCGGGCTCGCCACGCTGGGCGCCTACATGAAGATCGGCTACGAGCACGCGGACCGCGCGGGCGAGCGCTACGTGCCCGCGTCGGTGCAACAGGGAGCGGTCAAATGAAGGTCGTCTACACCGACGTGCTGGTGATCGGCGGGGGACTTGCCGGCCTGCGGCTCGCCATCGCGGCCAAGCGCCGCGGCCACGACGCGCTGATCCTGTCGCTGGTCCCGCCGAAACGCTCGCACAGCAAGGCGGCGCAGGGCGGCATGCAGGCATCGCTCGGCAACGTCATCAAGGGGCAGGGCGACAACGAGGACGTGCACTTCGAGGACACGGTGCGCGGCTCGGACTGGGGCGCCGACCAGGAGGTCGTGCGCATGTTCGTCAACACCGCGCCCAAGGCCGTGCGCGAGCTGGCGGCATGGGGCGTGCCGTGGAGCCGCGTGCGCCGCGGCGACCGCACGGTCGTGATCAACGGCCAGAAGGTGACGATCACCGAGCGCGACGAGGCGCACGGGCTGGTCGCGCAGCGCGACTTCGGCGGCACGAAGAAGTGGCGCACCTGCTACGTCTCCGACTGCACCGGCCACGCGATGCTGCAGGCGGTCGGCGACCAGGCGATCGCCGCGTCTATCCCGGTGCACGAGCGGACCGAGGCGCTGGCGCTGATCCACGACGGCGGGCGCTGCTACGGCGCGGTGGTGCGCGACCTCGTCACCGGGGCGCTGTCGGCGTACGTCGCCAAGGCGACGGCGATCACCACCGGCGGCGCGGGGCGCCTGTACCGCGTGACCACCAACGCGGTCATCTGCGAGGGCATCGGCCACGCGATCGCGCTGGAGACCGGCGTGGCGGCGCTCGGCAACATGGAGGCGGTCCAGTTCCACCCGACGGGCATCTTCCCGGCCGGCATCCTGGTGACCGAGGGCTGCCGCGGCGACGGGGGGCTGCTCAAGGACGCCGACGGCCACCGCTTCATGCCGGACTACGAGCCGGAGAAGAAGGAGCTCGCCTCGCGCGACGTGGTCTCGCGCCGCATGGAGGAGCACATCGCCAAGGGCAAGGGCGTCAAGTCGCGCTTCGGCGAGCACATCTGGCTCGACATCACGCTGCTGGGCGAGCACCACATCCGCCACAACCTGCGCGAGGTCTTCGAGATCTGCCACTACTTCCTGGGTGTGGACCCGGTGAAGGAGATGATCCCGGTGAGGCCCGCGCAGCACTACACGATGGGCGGCGTGCGCACGAAGCCCACCGGCGAGAGCCCGACGCTCAAGGGCCTGTTCTCCGCCGGCGAGGCCGCCTGCTGGGACATGCACGGCTTCAACCGGCTGGGCGGCAACTCGGTGGCCGAGACCGTCGTGGCCGGGATGATCGTCGGCGAGTACGTCGCCGACTTCTGCGACCGCTCCGAGAACGACGTGAGCATCCCGACCGGAGTCGTGCGCGGGTTCCTCGAGCGCGAGCAGGCGAAGCTCGACCGGCTCGTGCACGGCGGCGGCACCGAGGACGCCGCGGCGATCCGCGCGCGCATGCAGGAGATCATGACGGCGAAAGTCGGCATCTTCAGGCGCGGCAAGGACCTCGAGGAGGCCGTCGACGAGCTGCAGAAGCTGCTGGTGCGCAGCCGCAGCATCGGCCTGCGCTCGCGTGTGCCGGGGCCCAACCCGGAGCTGGTGATCGCCTACCGCACGCAGAAGATGCTCAAGCTCGCGCTGACCGTCGCCTACGGGGCCCTCACGCGGACGGAGAGCCGCGGCGCGCACTTCCGCGAGGACCACCCGCGGCGCAACGACGTGCAATGGCTGAAGCGCACGCTCGCGACGTGGAAGAACGAGACGGACACGCTGCCCGCGCTCGACTACGAGCCGCTCGACGTCAGGCGCATGGAGCTGCCGCCGGGCTGGCGCGGCTACGGCGCGAAGGACTACGCCGACCACCCGGACACGGCGGCGCGGCAGGCCGAGGTCGACGCGATCAAGGAGAAGCACGAGGACCGCTTCGAGCGCCAGCGCGCGCTGATGCCCTACGCGCACCTGCTGCCGAAGAGGCTGCAGGGTCGCAACGAGCGCATCGACGAGCGCTTCCCGCCCGCGGAGCCGAACGGCACGCCGGAGTCCGAGTTTGCCTGGGAAAGCGAGTGAGGTGAGGACGTGACGACGACGACCATCGTGAAGGCCCCCTCGACGACCCCGGCCCCCTCGGCGACCGCGGCACGCTCCGGAGGTGTGGCGACTGGCACGAAGATCCGCGTGCACGCGCTGCGCTACAACCCGCAGGAGCCGGGCAGCGTTCCGCGCATGCAGACCTACGAGCTCGAGCAGTCGGAGGGCATGACGCTGTTCATCGCGCTCAACGAGATCCGCGAGACGCAGGACCCGACGCTGCAGTTCGACTTCGTCTGCCGCGCCGGCATCTGCGGCAGCTGCGCGATGATGGTCAACGGCCGGCCGACGCTCGCCTGCCGCACGCTCACCCGCGACGTCGGGCCCGACATCACGCTGGCGCCGCTGCCCGTGTTCGAGCTGATCGGCGACCTGTCGGTGAACACCGGCAAGTGGATGCGCGGTACCAGCGAGCGGCTGCAGGCGTGGCTGCATGGCGACGCGAAGGCGCGCGACATCAACCGGCTCGAGGAACGCATGGAGCCGGAGCTGGCCGAGCAGCTGAACGAGCTCGACCGCTGCGTGGAGTGCGGCTGCTGTGTTGCCTCGTGCGGCACCGCCCGCATGCGGCCGGACTTCGTCGGCGCCGTGGGCATGGCGAAGATTGCGCGCTTCCGCCTCGACCCGCGCGACAAGCGGACCGACGACGACTACTACGAGCTGGTGGGCACCGACGACGGCGTGTTCGGCTGCATGTCGCTGCTCGCCTGCCACGACGTCTGTCCGAAGGACCTGCCGCTGCAGACGCAGATCGCGTTCCTGCGCCGGAAGATGGCCGGGAAGGGCTGGGCCTGACCTGACGCCTGCCCGGGCGCCGCCCGGGTCGAGGTTGCCCGGGATCAAGGTTTCGCTGCGCGCGGCGCCGCGCGCGTGCGCGCGTGTCCAGAATGGTAAGGAACGGCCGCGCGGCCTGGCAGAGCATCGTTTCGACATCCGGCGCGCGCCGGATCGAAAGTGAAGGAGTTGCGCAATGGCAACCCGCATCGAGAAGGACTTCCTCGGCGCGAAGGAGATTCCCGCCGACGCGTACTACGGCGTGCAGACGCTGCGCGGCAAGGAGAACTTCCACATCACCGGCATCCCGATGTCGCTGGAGCCGAACTTCGTCAAGGCGTTCGGCTACGCGAAGAAGGCGGCTGCGCTCGCCAACCGCGACCTGGGCGTGCTCGACGCGAAGATCGCCAACGCGATCGCCGCGGCGTGCGACAAGCTGATCGCCGGCGAGATGCGCGACCAGTTCGTCACCGACTTCATCCAGGGCGGAGCGGGCACCTCGACGAACATGAACGCGAACGAGGTGATCGCGAACCTCGCCCTCGAGAGCCTGGGCCACAAGAAAGGCGAGTACCAGCACGTCAACCCGAACGACCACGTGAACTTCGGGCAGTCGACCAACGACATGTACCCGACGGCGTTCCGGCTCGCGCTGATCATGCGGCTCGAGAGCTACATGAAGTCGCTCTCCGCGCTGCAGGAGGCGTTCTTCGCCAAGGCGAAGGAGTTCGACAGGGTCCTCAAGATGGGCCGCACGCACCTGCAGGACGCGGTGCCGATGTCGCTGGGGCAGGAGTTCCACGGCTGGGGGACGACGATCGGCGAGGAGGTGCAACGCATCGCCGAAGTGCGCCAGTTCCTGCACGAGATCAACCTCGGCGCGACCGCCATCGGCACGACCGTCACCGCCGCACCGGGCTATCCCGAGCTCGCGACGAAGTACCTCTCGGAGCTCACGGGCCGCAAGTTCATCCTCGCCGGCGACCTGATCGAGGCGACCTCCGACACCGGCGCCTACGTGCTGCTCTCCGGGGTGCTGAAACGCACGTCGTCGAAGCTCACCAAGATCTGCAACGACCTTCGCCTGCTGGCGAGCGGGCCGCGCTGCGGCTTCAACGAGATCAACCTGCCGCAGATGCAGCCGGGCAGCTCGATCATGCCGGGCAAGGTCAATCCGGTGATCCCGGAGGTCGTGAACCAGGTCGGCTTCCTCGTGATCGGGCTGGACCTCACGGTGACGCTCGCGGCCTCCGCCGGCCAGCTGCAGCTCAACGTGATGGAGCCTGTCATCACGTTCGCGCTGTTCACCTCGATCGGCACGATGGAGCACGCGGTCGACAGCCTGCGCGTCAACTGCGTCGACGGCATCACCGCCAATGCGGACCGCACGCGCGACATGGTGCTGAACTCGCTGGGCATCGTCACGCTGCTCAAGCCCGCGCTCGGCTACAAGCAGTGCGCCGAGCTCGCGCGCGAGGGCTACGAGACCGGCAAGTCGCTGCACGACATCGTGGTCAAGGAGCGCAAGCTCATGACGCAGCAGAAGTGGGACGAGACGTTCTCGTTCGAGAACCTGATCAGTCCGAAGTTCGAGCAATAGCTAGGACATGCCCGGCGCTCCGCGACGGTCCGGTGGAGAAAAAGGCGCATGCCGAGTGACAGCTTCGTGGCGGGCCGGATCCGGATGGAAGCAAACAGACAGGACAAGCCCGGCGGGAAAGAGGACAAGCCCGGCGGGAGACAGGACAAGCCCGGCGCTCCGCGACGGTCCGGTCAACGAAAAGACGCATGCCGAGTGACAGCTTCGTGGCGGGCCGGATCCGGATGGAAGCAAACAGACAGGACGAGCCCGGCGGGAGTCAGGACGGGCCCGCCGCTCGCGACGGTCCGGTGAACGAAAAGACGCATGCCGAGTGACAGCTCCGTGGCGCGGCTCGAACCGCACGGAAGGAGCGCCGTCGGCGGCCCGCGCGACGAAATGGCGCCTGCCGGCTGAAGGACCGCCTCGGGCGGTCGGGGTCGCCGGCTCGCGGCGACCTGTCTGAACGCAAGGAACACCGATGACACTCTCGATCGTCCTGCAGTTCGCCGTAGTGCTGGCGGCGATCTGGATGGGCTCGCGCTACAGCGGGGTCGGCCTCGGCCTGTGGGGCGCGGTCGGATTGCTGATCCTGGTCGTGGCCTTCGGCGTGAACCCGACCTCGCCGCCGGTCGACGTGATGCTGATCATCCTCGCGGTGATCATGGCCGCGTCGGTGATGGACGCGGCGGGAGGCATCGACTTCCTGGTGCGCATCGCCGAGCGCATCATCCGCGCCAACCCGAAGTACGTGACCATCGTCGCGCCGCTGACCACGTGGTCGTTCACGTTCGTCGCCGGCACGGGACACATCGTCTACCCGCTGCTCCCGGTGATCTACGAGACCGCGCACCAGAGCGGCATCCGTCCCGAGCGTCCGATGGCAGTGGCGACGATCGCCTCGCAGCAGGCGATCACCGCGAGCCCGGTGGCGGCCGCGACGGCGGCGATGATCGGCCTGTTCAGCGAGAAAGGCCTCTCGCAGTGGGGCCTGCCCGAGATCCTGATGATCTGCGTGCCCGCGACGCTGACCGGCGTGGTCGCGGCGGCGATCGTCTCGATGTTCGTCGGCAAGGACCTGAAGGACGACCCCGAGTACCAGGCGCGGTTGAAGTCAGGACAGGTTCCCGCACCGAAATCCGCGGAAGAGCGGCCGCCGCTCAAGGCCTCCGCGAAGACCTCGGCGTACCTGTTCCTCTGCGGCGTGGCGCTGGTCGTGTTCTTCGGGTTCTTCCCCGAGTACCGCAAGCTTCCCGGCGCCAAGGGGCCGCTCGCGATGCCGATCGTCATCGAGATCGTCATGATGGCGGTCGCGGCGATCATGCTGCTCGCGACGAAGATCAACGTCGACGAGGTGCCGAAGACCGCGACGCTGCGCGCCGGGGTCGTCGCCGTGATCGGCATCTTCGGCCTGGCGTGGCTCGGCGACAGCTTCATCGCCGCGCACCAGAACGTCATCGTGCCGGCGATCGGCGAGTGGGCGAAGGCCGCCCCCTGGACGTTCGCGTTCGGCCTGTTCTTCGCCTCGGTGCTGCTGTACAGCCAGGCTGCGACGACCCGTGCGCTGATGCCGCTGGGCATGGCGCTCGGCATCCCGCCGCAGTTCCTGATCGCGATGTTCCCGTCGGTCAACGGCTACTTCTTCATCCCGACCTACGGCTCGCTGATCGCGGCGATCAACTTCGACCTGTCCGGCACGACCAGGATCGGCAAGTACGTGCTCAATCACTCGTTCATGATCCCGGGCATCGTCGCCACCTCCGTCGCCGTGATCACGGGCCTGTTCCTGGCGCGCATCATGTTCTGATCCGGGCGCCTCACGGGACCGCTTCCTTCGGGAACGATGCATGGACACTCGAGCTTCGCACACCGAGCCGCGCCGACCATCGTGCCGGTGGCGGCGGCTTGCTGCCGTGGTGGCAGCCGCGCTCGTCGCGGGCGCCGCTTGCGGGCAGGGAATCGTTCCCGGCGATCTGCCGAAGGAAGGCTTCCGGCTGCCCGGCGGGATCGAGCCCGTCGTGCAACTGCGCACCTACTACTTCGACCAGGAGAGCACGTCCGGCACGCCGAGCGAGGCGTGGGCGCTGGGCGGCTGGTTCGGCCTGCGCAGCCCGTGGTGGGGCGACGTCTTTCAGGCCGCGCTCAACTTCTATACGTCGCAGCCGCTCTACGCCCCCGACGACAAGGGCGGGACCAGGCTTCTGCGTTCCAACCAGGACGCGATCAACGTGCTGGCAGAGGCGTTCGGCGCCGTCCGCTTCGCGGGCCAGACCCTCACCATGTACCGGCAGCTGATCAACCGGCCGTTCATCAATCCGCAGGACAACCGGATGGTGCCGAACACGTTCGAGGCATACACGCTCTCCGGGACCGTCGACGCGGTGTCGTACATCGGCGGCTACATCACGAAGGAGAAGGTCCGCGACAGCGAATCGTTCCGCTGGATGTCGAACGTCGCCGGCGGCAGCGGCGACCAGACGGGCGTCGCTTTCGCCAGCGCCACGTGGAACTTCGTGAAGAACGGCTACGTTCGCGTCGACGAGCAGCACACCTTCGACGTCTTCAACACGTTCTACGCTGACGTCCGCTTTCCCCTCCAAATCGACGACCAGACGAGCGTCGCCCTCGGCGCGCAGTACTATCCGCAGTCCTCCGTAGGCGCCGAGCAGCTCGGCTCGTTCTCGACGTGGGGCTATGGGCTGCAGGCGACGCTGAGCTACGGGCCAGTCGGCGCGCAGCTCTATTGGACGCAGACCGGCAGCGATCGCGACACGCTCAATCCGTACGGCAGCCACGCGTCGTACCTCGACATGATGCAGGTGTCGTTCAACACCGCGGGCGAGAAGGCCTGGGGCATCGGCGCCAATGTGGACTTCGCGAAGGTCGGCGCGCCCGGACTCACCGCCGCGGCCATGTATGCCTCGGGCCACGACCGCCTGGACTACACGACCGGCGCGCCGATGCCGGATCGCAGCGAGACCGATGTCCGCGTCGACTATGCGTTTCCCAAGGGCTCGCTGCTGGAGGGCTTCGTCGCCACGTTCCGCTACTCGTGGCTGCGTCAGGACGGCGCGCCGCAGACCGGCACGCAACTGCGGGCCTACGTCAACTATGCGGTGCGGTTCTAGGCTCGAGCCGCCTGCGGATCGATGATCGAACCAGTGGGCGCTCGACGCCCGCGAAGGCAGGCGCACTGCCCCGGCGGGGCGCGAGCGGCAACGAGGAGGAGATGTGTTCAGGAAGCTCACCACCTGGATCCTGATCGCGGCTGCAGCGGGCGTCGTCGCCGGCTGGATCGGCCACGCGACCGCGGTGGATGCCGCCGCCACGGCATCGCTGGCCGGCTACTTCTCGATCCTCTCGGACGTCTTCCTGCGGCTCATCAAGGTCATCATCGCGCCGCTGGTGTTCGCGACGGTCGTGTCGGGCATCGCGGGCATGGGCGACGCGAAGGCGGTGGGGCGCATCGGCGGCAAGGCGCTCGCGTGGTTCATCACCGCGTCGCTCGTGTCGCTGCTGCTCGGCATGGTGCTCGCCAACGTCCTGCAGCCAGGCAGCGGGCTCGCGCTGGCGCTGCCCGACAAGGACGCGGCAACCAACCTCAAGACCGGGGGCCTCAACCTGCGCGACTTCGTCGCCCACATGGTGCCGCGCAGCTTCTTCGAGGCGATGGCCGCCAACGAGATCCTGCAGATCCTGATCTTCTCGTGCCTCTTCGGCTTCGCGCTGGCGTCGATGAAGGCGGAGCCCGCGCAGACCATCGTGAAGGGCTGCCACGAGCTCGTCGGCGTGATGCTCAAGGTCACCGACTACGTGATGTGGGTCGCGCCGCTCGGCATCTTCGGCGCGATCGCGGCGGCGATCACCACGCAGGGCCTCGGAGTCCTGGCGACCTACGGCAAGTTCATCGGCTCCTTCTATACCGGCATCCTGCTGCTCTGGGCGATCCTGATCGGCGCCGGCTTCGCGGTGCTCGGGGCGTCGGTATTCCGGCTGCTGCGGGAAGTGCGCGACCCGCTCTTCGTCGCGTTCACCACGGCGAGCAGCGAGGCGGCCTACCCGAAGCTGATGGACGGCCTGGGGCGCTTCGGCGTCAACGACAAGGTGAGCTCGTTCGTGCTGCCGCTCGGCTACTCGTTCAACCTCGACGGCTCGATGCTCTACCAGTCGTTCGCCGCGCTGTTCATCGCGCAGGCCTACGGCATCGAGCTGTCGTTCGGCACGCAGGTCACGATGCTGCTGGTGATGATGGTGTCGAGCAAGGGCGTGGCGGGCGTGCCGCGGGCGTCGCTCGTCGTCGTCGCGGCCGTGCTGCCGACGTTCGGGCTGCCCGAGGCCGGGCTGCTGCTGATCCTCGGCATCGACCAGTTCCTGGACATGGGCCGCACGGCGACGAACGTCATCGGCAACAGCATCGCGACCGCGGCCGTCGCCAAGTGGGAGGGGCAGCTCGCGCCGTCGGGCGAGGAACGCTCGGAGGCGCGCGCGGCCTGACGCCATGCGCCGCGTCCTCGTCCTCGCGCTGTCCTGCGCGGCCCTCGCGGCTGCAGCGCCCGCCCGTGGCGCCGATCCTCCGCCGGGCGCGCTGACCGGCACGCTCGCGCGCGTCGCCCGTGCGGGCATCGTGAAGCTGGGCTACCGCGAGGACGCGGCGCCGTTCTCGTTCGTCTCGAAGGCCGGTGTGCCGGCGGGCTACTCGATCGACCTGTGCCGCGAGGTGGTGGAGGCGATCCGCGAAGCGGTCGGCGCGCGCCGCGTCGGCGTCGAGTTCGTGCGAGTCACCGCCGCCGACCGCATCGACCGCGTGGCGCGCGGCGAGGTCGACCTCGAGTGCGGCTCGACCACGAACACGGGGGAGCGCCGCGCGCGCGTCGCGTTCTCGCCGACGATCTTCGTCGCCGGCACCAAGCTGGCCGTGCCGCGCGGCAGCCGCGTGCGCTCGCTCGCGGATCTCGCCGGGCGGGCCGTCGCCGTGGTCCGCGGCACGACGAACGAAGCGGCGCTGCGCGAGGTCGTGCGGATGCGCCGCCTCGCCATCGAGCTGGCGATCGTGGACGATCTCGCACAGGCGTTCGCGCTGCTCGACGCGGACAAGGTGCAGGCGGTGGGCGGCGACGACATCCTGCTGCTCGGCGAGGCGGTGCGCGCGGGCAGGCGGGCAAGCTACGCGATCGTCGGCGAGTACCTGTCTTTCGAACGTTACGCCATCGCCTTCGCGCGCGGGGATCCCGACCTTGCGGCGCTCGTCGACGCGGCGCTGCGCGGGCTCGCGACGACGGGCGAACTTCGTGGGATCTACAACAAGTGGTTCGTGCGGACGTTGCCCAACGGCGAGCGGCTCGGCCTGCCGATGAGCGCGGAGCTGCGGCGCACCTTCGAGATCCTGGGCCTGCCGCCGGAGTAGGCCGGCCCCGTCCGCCGTTGGAAGGCTCGCGGCGCTTGTGGTAAGTTGCCTACGCCCGCGCCGCGAGCGCGCGGCTTTGCCCGCGAAGTCCGCGCGAGGCGGACGGGGCCTCCCGGAGGAGTCCGCGATGGTCGTCGTGGCGGCGTTCGTGCTGCAGTTCGTGTTCTGGCTACTGCTGTCCGGCGTGTTCACGCCGTTCCTCGTCGCGGCGGGCGCGGGGTCGGCGATCGCCGTCGTCTGGTTCGCGCGGCGCATGGACATGGTCGACGTCGAGTCGTTCCCGCTGGTGATGTGGCGCACGACGTTCCACTACTGGCCCTGGCTGCTCAAGGAGATCTGCAAGTCGGGCTGGACCGTCACGCGCATCGTGCTCGACCCGAAGCTGCCCGTCTCGCCGACGCTGGTGCGCTTCCGGCCGCTGCAGCGCACTCCGGTCGGCCTCGTCACGCACGCGAACTCGATCACGCTCACGCCCGGCACTATCACCATCGAGGCCACGCCGGAGGAGTTCCTGGTGCACGGACTGACGCGCGACGGCGCGCACGGCTGCGTGGACAGCGAGATGGACCGCCGTGTCGCGGCGCTGGAGGGCGCGCCGTGATGTTCGCCGCCGCGGCGCTCGCGTTGCTGGTCGCCGTGGCGCTCGCCATCGTGCGCGCTGTGCGCGGCCCCACGGTGTTCGATCGCGTGCAGGCGGGCAACACGATCGGCACGATCGCCATGATGCTCATGGCCGTGATGGGCTTCCTCGCCGGGCGCCCTGAGTTCCTCGACCTCGCGATCGTCTACGGGCTGCTCAACCTGGTCGGCACCATCGCGGTGCTCAAGTTCTTCCGCCGCGGCGACCTCGGCGCGCCCGCCGACGGGGAGACATGACGGTGGGCGCGCAGCTTGTCGTCGACGTCGCGAGCTGGGCGCTGCTGCTCGCGGGCGGCTTCTTCAGCGTCGTCGGCGCGTTGGGCCTGCTGCGCCTGCCCGACTTCTTCACCCGCATGCACGGCGCCAGCGTCACGGACACGCTCGGCGCCGGGCTGATCCTGCTGGGGCTCGTGCTGCAGGCGGGGCTCACGCTGGTCGCCGTGAAGCTCCTGTTCCTGGCCATCTTCATCTTCTTCGCGAGCCCCGCGGCGACGCACGCGTTGGTCAAGGCGGCGCTTGCGCGCGGCGTGAAGCCGCAGCTCGCGCCGGAGGATCCGACATCGAAGCCCTGATCATCAACGCGCTGCTGACGATGATGGCGGTCCTGGTGGTGGCCGTCGCCGTCCAGCGCAACCTGTTCTCCGTGGTCGTCCTCACCGGCATCTACAGCTTCCTGATGGCCTCGGTGCTGGTTGCGCTGGACGCCGTCGACGTCGCGATGACCGAGGCGTCGGTGGGCGCCGGCATCTCGACGGTGCTGCTGCTGGGCGCGCTCTACCTCGTGCGAGCCGACGAGGCGAAGCCGATGCACCGTCCGCTGCTGCCGCTTCTCGTTTCGGTCGGCGTGGGGGCCGCGCTGGTCTACGGCACGCTGGGCCTGCCGGCGTTTTCCGACCCGAGCGCGCCGATCCACACGCACGTCGCGCCGCGCTACCTGAACGACGCGCTGCGCGAGACCGGGGTGCCCAACGTCGTGACCGCCGTGCTGGCCAGCTACCGCGGCTACGACACGCTCGGCGAGACGACGGTCGTGTTCACGGCGGGGGTGGGAGTCGTGGCTCTGCTGCGCCGCCGGCGCCGCAGGGGGGGAGGCGGGGAGTGAAGAACGACCTCGTCCTGCGCGTCGTCGCGAAGCTGTTCACGCCGTTCGTGCTGCTGTTCGCCCTCTACGTCCAGTTCCACGGCGAGCTCGGCCCGGGCGGCGGGTTCCAGGCCGGCGTGATCGTGGCGGCGGCGGTCATCCTGTACGCGATCGTGTTCGGCCTGCCGGCGGCGCGTCGCCTCGTCCCCGACGCGATCGTCGAGTCGATGATGGCAATCGGCGTGCTGATCTACGCTGGCGTCGGGGTCGCAGGGCTGCTGCTGGGCGGCGCCTACCTCGACTACTTCGTGCTCGACCGCGATCCCGTGCACGGACAGGAGCGCGGGATCTTCTGGGTGGAGATCGGCGTGGCGATCACGGTCTCGAGCGTGATGCTCAAGATCTTCGCGATGTTCGCGTCGCGCGGGCACGACCCGGACGAGTAGGCGATGGGCCACTACGCCTACTTCGTCGCCATCTTCCTGATGGTCGCCGGCCTCTACGTGACGGTCGCGCGCGGCAACCTCGTGAAGAAGCTGATCGGCCTGTCGATCTTCCAGACCTCGGTCTACCTGCTCTACATCGCGCCGGGCAAGCTGATCGGCGCCACGGCGCCGATCGTCGCGCCACAGTACGCCACGTACTCCAACCCGCTGCCGCATGTGCTCATCCTCACCGCGATCGTCGTCGGCGTGGCCACGCTGGCGCTCGGCCTCGCGCTCGTGGTGCGCATCCGCGAGGCCTACGGGACCGTCGAGGAAGACCAGATCCTCGCGGAGGACGAGCGGCGGGACGCGGACGCGTGATGCTCGATCACCTGCCCGCGCTGCAGGTCGTCGTCCCGCTGATGAGCGCGCCGATCATCGTCCTGCTGCGCCGCCCGGGCGCGGCGTGGCTCATCTCGACCCTGGCGAGCTTCGTCGCCTTCGCAATCGCGGTGGCGCTGGCGCTGCGCGTCGCGGAGACCGGGACGGTGTCCTACGCGATGGGCAGCTGGCCGCCGCCGTGGGGCATCGAGTACCGCGTCGACGCGCTCTCGGCGTTCATGCTGGTGCTCGTGGCCGGCGTGGCGGCCCTCGTCATGCCCTACGCGCGGCGGAGCGTCGCCGCCGAGGTGGCGGAGCACCAGGCCTACCTGTTCTACGCGATGTATTGCCTGTGCGTCGCCGGGCTTCTCGGCATGACGATCACTGGCGACCTTTTCAACGTGTTCGTCTTCCTCGAGATCAGCTCGCTGTCGACCTACGTGCTGATCGCGCTCGGGCGCGGGCGGCGTGCGCTGCTCGCCGCCTTTCAGTACCTGATCGTCGGCACGATCGGCGCGACGTTCTACGTGATCGGCATCGGCCTCCTGTACCTCGTCACCGGCTCGCTCAACTTCGCCGACGTCGCGCAGCGCCTCGCCGGCATCGGCGAGCTGCGTCCGGTGCTGGCCGCCCTGGCGTTCATCACCGTCGGCCTCGGGCTCAAGCTCGCGCTGTTCCCGCTGCACCAGTGGCTGCCCAACGCGTACGCCTTTGCGCCGTCCGTGGTCACGACCTTCCTCGCGGCGACCGCGACCAAGGTGTCGGTGTACGTGCTGGTCCGCTTCTACTTCCTCGTGTTCGCGCCATCGCAGGCGCTGGAGGGCGTGCCCGTCGGCGGCGTGCTGATCGCGCTCTCGGCGGCCGCCATCGTCGCCATGTCGCTCGTCGCCGTGTTCCAGCCCGACCTCAAGCGCATGTTCGCCTACTCCAGCGTGGCGCAGATCGGGTACGTCACGCTCGGTCTCGGCATCGCCAACGAGGCCGCGCTCACCGGTTCGCTGGCGCATCTCGTCAACCACGGCGTCACGAAGAGCGCGCTGTTCCTGCTCGTCGGCGGGATCGTGCTGCGCGGCGGGGACGCGTCGTTCGCGAGCCTGGCCGGCCTGGGGCAGCGCATGCCGTGGACGTCGTTCGGCATCGGCGTCGCAGGCCTCTCGCTCATCGGCGTGCCCGCGACGGCGGGCTTCACGTCCAAGTGGTACCTGATAGCGGGGGCAGCGGAGCAGGGAAGCTGGTGGATCGTCGCCCTGGTCGTCGCCGGATCGCTGATCGCCGTCGCGTACGTCTGGCGCTTCGTCGAGGCCGCGTACCTCGCTCAGCCTCCTGCGGGCGCAGCGGCCGGTGAGCCGCCATTGTCGATGAGGGCCTCGGAGGCGGTTGCGGTGGCCTTGTGCGTCGTGCTCGGTCTCGTCACCGCGTTCAACATCGGCTTCGCGCGCCGCGCCGTCGGCCTGCTGCTTGGAGGCGCAGGGTGAGCGCCGAATCGCTCGCGGCGCTCGCGCCGATGGTGCCCGTCGCGGCCGCCGCGCTCGCGGCGCTCCTGCATCGCGCGCCCAACCTGCGCGAAGCGGCATCGCTCGCCGCCGGGGCGGTCCTCCTTGCCTGCATCGGCGCGCTCGTCGGCCCGGTGCTCGCGGGCGAGCGCCCCGAGTTCGTGCTGGTCGAGATGCTGCCGGGCCTCGATCTCGCCTTCCGCGTCGAGCCGTTCGGCCTGCTCTTCGCGCTGATCGTCGCCGTGCTGTGGCTGCCCAGCACGCTCTACTCGATCGGCTACCTGCGGGCGAACGGGGAGGCGAAGCAGAGCCGGTTCTTCGCTTGCTTCGCGCTCGCGATCGCAAGCGCAATAGGCGTGGCGTTCGCCGGCAACCTGCTCACGCTCTTCATGTTCTACGAAGCGCTGACGCTGGTCACGTGGCCGCTGGTGACGCACCACGGCGACGAGGAGGCGCGCCGGGGGGGCCGCACCTACCTCGCCCTGCTGATCGGCACGTCCACCGCGCTCTTCCTGCCCGCGATCGTGGCCACGTGGGTCGCCGCGGGCACGCTGGACTTCACGCCGGGCGGAATCCTCCGCGGCCGGGTCTCCTACGGCATGGGCACCTTCCTGTTGCTGCTGTTCGCCTTCGGCATCGGCAAGGCGGCGCTGATGCCGCTCCACCGCTGGTTGCCGGCCGCGATGGTGGCGCCCGCGCCGGTGTCCGCGCTGCTCCACGCAGTGGCGGTCGTGAAGGCCGGCGCCTTCTGCGTGGTGAAAGTCGTCGTCTACGTGTTCGGCGCGGATGGCACGGTGGCCGACTTCACGCCGCTGGTCACCGTCGCTGCGTTCACGCTGGTCGCCGCGTCGGTCGTGGCGCTGCGCGCGGACAACCTGAAGCGCCGCCTCGCGTACTCGACGGTGAGCCAGCTCGCCTACGTGGTGCTGGCGGTCGCGCTCCTCGCGCCGCTGTCCGTAGCCGGCGCGGCGATGCACGTCGTGGCGCACGCGGCGGGGAAGATCACGCTTTTCTTCGCCGCCGGTGCCGTCTACACGGCTGCGCACAAGACGAAGGTGAGCGAGCTCGATGGCGCGGGCCGCCGGATGCCGTGGACGTTCGGCGCGTTCGCCGTCGCGTCGCTGTCGATGATCGGCCTGCCGCCGGCCGTGGGCGTGGCGAGCAAGTGGCTGATCGTGGCAGGCGCAGCGCAGGCGGAGAACGCCCTCGCGCTCGCCGCGCTCTTTGCCGGCACGCTGTTGTCGGCGGGCTACCTGCTGCCGGTCGTCTACCGCGCGTTCCTGCGCGCGCCGGCCGCGGGGGATTCGCCGCACGGAGAAGCGCCTGCGACGATGGTGGTTGCGCTCGTCGCCACGGCGACGCTGACGGTGGCGCTGTTCTTCCGCCACGACGTGCCGCTCTCGCTGGCGCGAGGCCTGCTCGAGGGGATGCGGCCATGAAGGCGCACTGGCTCGACCGGCCCGGCGCGGCGCGCCGCGCGTGGATCGCGTTCGCAGTCGTGCTCTCCGCGAGCGTGCTCGCCCAGCTCTTCATCGCCGTCGAGCCGCACTTCGCGGCCGAGGGCTGGTTCGGCATGCCGGCGGTCGTCGGCGTCGGCGCGTGCGCCGCGATGGTGCTGTTCGCGAAGCTCGTCGGCGCCATGCTCAAGCGTCGCGACGACTACTACGGCGACGGGAGCGGCGAGTGAGCGGGGTGCTGGCGCACCCGGCGCTCGCGCTCTTCGTCGGGGCGGCGCTGGTCGCCGTCCTCAAGGGCCGGTTGCGCTCGACGGTCGCGCTCGCCGCGCCGCTCGCGGCGCTCGCGCTCGTGCTGCGTGCCGGCGACGGCGTGCACGCCGTGTGGACGTTCGCGGGCGCCGAGCTCGTTCCGTTCGCCGCCGACCCGCTGTCGCGCCTGTTCGGGATCATCTTCGCGATCATGGCCTTCGGCGGCGCGCTGTTCGGCCTCGACCAACCGCGGCGCGTCGAGATGCCCGCCGCGCTTCTCTACGCCGGGGCGGCGCTCGGCGTGGCGTTCGCGGGCGACCTCGTCACCGTCTTCCTGTTCTGGGAACTGATGGCGGTCGGCTCCACGCTCGTGATCTGGAGCGTGGCGACCGCCGAGGCGTATCGGGCCAGCCTGCGCTACCTGATGGTGCACCTGGCCGGGGGCACCGTGCTGCTGCTCGGCGTCGCGGTGCACTACGTCGCATCGGGAACGCTCGCGTTCCGCGCGTTCGACGCCGGGTCCCCGGGGTACTGGCTGATTCTCGCCGGCTTCCTCGTCAACGCCGGGGCGCCGCCGCTCTCCGCGTGGGTGGCCGACGCGTATCCGGAGGCGAGCTTCAGCGGGACGGTGTTCCTCTCCGCGTTCACGACGAAGATCGCGGTCTATGCGCTGCTGCGCGGCTTCGCCGGCGAGCCGCTGCTGGTGTGGATGGGGCTGTACATGGTCTTCTACGGCATCGTCTACGCGCTGCTGGAGAACGACATGCGGCGCATCCTCGCCTACAGCATCGTGAACCAGGTCGGCTTCATGGTCACGGGCATCGGCATCGGCACGGCGATGGCGCTGAACGGCACGGCGGCGCACGCGTTCACGCACATCCTCTACAAGGGGCTGCTCCTGATGTCGGCGGGCGCCGTGCTGCACGCCACCGGGCGGCGCAAGTGCAGCGAGCTCGGCGGGCTGTTCCGCTCGATGCCGGTCACGACCCTGTGCGGCATCGTCGGCGCGCTCGCGATCTCGTCCTTCCCGCTCACCTCGGGCTTCGTGTCGAAGTCGATGATCAGCCAAGCCGCGGGCGACGAGCACCTCGTGTGGGTGTGGCTGGCGCTCGCGGCGGCCTCGGCCGGCGTGTTCCTGCACGCCGGGATCAAGTTCCCCTGGTTCGTCTTCTTCCAGAAGGACTCCGGGCTGCGGCCGCCGGACCCGCCGCTCAACATGCGGCTCGCGATGATCCTCTTCGCTGCGCTCTGCCTGGCGCTGGGCGTGTGGTACGAGCCGCTGTACGCGCTGCTGCCGTTCCCGGCCGACTACGTGCCCTACACCGGCTGGCACGTCGTCGGGCAGCTTCAGCTCCTGCTGTTCTCGGGGCTCGCGTTCTTCGCGCTGCTGCCGCTGCTCAAGCGCACGCCGACGATCACGCTGGACGTCGACTGGCTCTATCGTCGGGCCCTGCCGGCAATCGTCGCCGCAGCCGAGCGTTCCCGGCGCGTCGTCGCTCGCGGCTGGCACGCGGGGTGGTCGAGCGCCGTCGAGGGCGTCGCCGCGCACGTGCACCGCACGCATGGGCCGGAAGGCATCATGGCGCGTACCTGGTCGGTGCGCAGCATGGGGCTGTGGATGCTCGCGCTGCTGCTCGGGCTGCTGCTGATCGGGTTCGCCGCCTGACGCGCGCAGCCGAGGCGCATTTCCGGCCGCGCCGTCGCGCGGTCCTTGAGGCGCGTCAACTCGTAAGCGGCAACACGGGCCGCGTGTTGACCGCGCTCAATCCCCGGGGCCCGTGACGGCGGAATATCGTCGTTGACGCGCCCGATGCGCGTCGTGCAAGTCAAGGATCG
>Ga0224500_10000187_pt1 | contig 45080 bp, 33 predicted proteins | sample SF_Oct11_sed_USG_FD_168126 | JGI IMG/M metagenome (GOLD analysis project Ga0224500, IMG submission 168126) | Sediment microbial communities from San Francisco Bay, California, United States - SF_Oct11_sed_USGS_4_1 | ecosystem: Environmental > Aquatic > Marine > Sediment | place: USA: California...
CCATAAAATCGAGATCATGTTCGGTCGCATCAAGGACTGGCGCCGCATCGCCATGCGCTATGACCGCTGTGCCCACACCTTCTTCTCAGCGATCTGCCTCGCTGCCACTCGGACGGCGAACCCAGTCTTTTGGGTAACCCTGTGGTTCCAAAGTCGATCAGCAAATGCTGTTTCGGATCGGTGGGCTGCTTCCCATACGTGAACGTGAGCAGATAACAGTCACCGAACCCGACTTGATAACTCCGAATTGAGACAGACAAGGGCGTCTTTCCTTGTGCCATTGTCACCACTCCTCCTGGGTTCGCATGGAAGTGCCTAGCGCTCGCAAGCGGTGCATCGCATGGAACCCCTGTGACTGAGCAAACTGCCGATCGGTGAAGTAGCCAGAGTCCCACAGGTAGCGAAGACGTTTCCCTTGTCGCTTCGGATCGTCGATTCGGTTCCTTATCGAGAATTTCAGATGGCCATACTCGTTAAAAATGAGCGTGAGCCCCCCTTGGAGCCTGACCCACGCATTGCCCGGCATTCGAGCTGGTTTTGGAATCCGTAGCGCGGCCAACTCGGACGCACGCACTTCCACCTGCTGGAGACACTCCGCAACCGTCTCTCGCAACGGAAAGCCATCATCTGGCCCAATGCGGATACAGGGGCGGACGCTTAGAATACGGCTATAGGAATCTTCGTACAGCCGGAGAGCCTTGCGATTCTCCCAGGCAAAACGAAAGACCTCGTCCGGGTCCCTCGACATATTTTCATAATGAGTTCGCTCGTACGAGAGCTTATGATCCGGCGGTTCCCACTGACCAGCCTCACCCGGGGACGCCGGTACAATACCATATGCGGCAAAACTGGCTTTCAAATGCTCACGAAATCCATATTTCGAGTCGTTGGGTCTAATTTCATGATCAGCTGTGAGAAGAGCGCTCAAATAGTCGCCGAATTCCAGATGAACTGGTGGCGTATAATCGATCGCTCGAACAGCCATGGTGAGAAGATAGTCCGCGACCTCACTGCCTTCATCGGCAACCCGTTGGCGATCCAGAAACTCCTCACCTTTATGCCGTGCTACCTTAACCGATCGCAGTTGTTCGAGACGCTTGCACCATACTTCAAGAAATGCATTCAACATCGCTGCGACAAGAATTTCCCCTCGACGATGCGGCTCCGTAAACTCCTCCTCCTTCATATAATAGGTAAGTGACGGTGAGAGACTGACCGATTGGCGTAAGGCGCCCCGCCCTCGTACCTGTCCCAATTCTTTTCCCATCTCTTCGGCCATACCAAGCAGAGCCGATTTGCGCAGGGCTTTCAGCGTCACATCCTTTTTATTGATTAGCCCTTGATGTCCTGATTTAGGACGGGACCTGTCTCTCCTTCGCTGGATACCCCAGTCCAATAAAGTGGTCACGACCTCTCTTATTGAGAAAACGGAGAGCAAGGCTACGATGTCCGCGAATCCTTCGTGAAACCCTCCCTGGTCGGGCGATGATGGGTCGATGTACCGCTCACGTAACCCATCCAACAAGGCATGTGTGGTTTCATGGGCAATGACATCATGCGAGAGGGACGAGAAAATTGTCCCCTTCTTACCCTGAAAGTAGCCAAAAACCAGGGCTTCGTGTTGTTTTGAATAGAAGGCGTTGGCGTCGGCGAACGCATGAGGTGAAACTTTGAGCTGGTGGCCGGAAAAACTCCAACTGATTCGCCGTCCCAAAGCGAATTCGAACCGCGCGAGGGTTCGCATGATGATGGCATAGGCGTTCTGCGCATGGAACCGAGGATCCTCTAGAATCGTGCCATTCGAGGGGTTCTTATAGGGATCCTGGTAGCGCCCATTACGTGTCGATTGATATTTGCGAGGCTTGTAGAAGGTGTGGACACTGGTGTCGAAATCGACCACATGGACTCGATATCCACGAGGGCCTGGTGCCAGTTCTTCCGCCGGTACACTTACTTCTGCAGTCAGGATCTTCCCGTTGCCACTGCGGATAGCAGGGTCTTGAGCCACTATCGTCAAGAAGCGGGTGCGGAGATCGGGCTTATGCACAAGTTCACCTCTCAAACCCAGAATTACCGAGAACTAAATCCCACTTGCGGGATATGGGAGAGCATCGGGCTTGTTCATATCAGGCCGGACATGTGTCCTGAGCGCCGCATCACATACAGCAAATCCCCAGTTGATCAAGCGCTCCTGAAGCTGCGGCTCAATCTCTTTCAAACGGGTTGGCACCTGTGCCAATTCGGTCGTCTGTTCAAGCGGACACTCGAATTTGTTCGGCGCTGTATAATTCTGAATATCTGTTCCGATTCCCCAATAGGCCCCCTTTCGCTCACCTTTTTCGTAGGCCTTGATGATCTGTCGTTTCCGTAAGCTCCGCACCTGGTTATCGATGATGTTCAGCACTCGAACTGTGTGCCCTGCCCAGTTGGCCGAAGGGTCTTCTTCAGGCCCCATCTTCTGCCCGGCATCACTGACGAGGATCGTCTCAAATCTCAAGATAGTCTCAAGTCCCAGGTTATCGTAGATTCCGCCATCTCCCAGTATGACACGGGTCGTGTACGGCTCTCGATGAAGGTCCGTTCCTTTCATGTCCACACATTGGCCGGGCTCTAGTTCGAGCTCCACGGGGGACAGCACGGGCGGGAAAGCCGAAGATGCCGCAACCGCTGTGGCGAGTAGCACTTTTGGGTCCTCCACCTGACCAACACGATAGTCAGCCATGTAGGGCTTCGAGAATCGCCACAAAACTCCAGACTGGACATTGGTCGCGTTAATCACAAAACGAGGTGTATCTGGGAGATCTTGCAATGTCGCATGGCCAAATAGGTAGTCCTCATACGCATCTCGCACCTTCTGACCGATTGTTCCTGGCAGAAGAATTCCTTTGAGAATGGCGCCGACATCGATAGTTTCACCCGCTAATTTCCGGATCGGCGCCACAACCTTTTCGGTGAAGTTTTGGGCCACGTCATCTTCAAAGGTGAGGGACTTCCAGGCATACCCTAATACCCCGGCTGTGATCGAGCCCCCGGAGACAGAGGAAATTCGTTTCAACCCACGCAATAGACCAGCCCCGTTGAGCCGCCAGAAGGTCCCGAGATGAAAAAGCATCGCCCGGTATCCTCCGCCGGAAAGACACAACGCGATGCCCTCCCTGACCCTGTCCTCGCCGGTCTCCTCGCGTTGTTCCCTCAGGACACTGATGAAGTCATCCTGCTTGTCTGTCTGCGCCATTGGTGCCTCCTTCATGTCCTCACCGTTAGCCAGGGCGGCTTGAGCCAGGGCCCACGCTGATCCTCCTACACCAATCGTTTTCAAAAGGGCACGCCGCGAAAACGATCGTCCTTGTGTCTTCATCTGCGTCACATCCTTTCTATGAACAATCTCCGTTTCCTATCACTCAGGCCAGATAGCCTGGAGTAATCGCGCCAGCCTGTTCCCCGCTCGCACGAGTGCTTGTTCAGCGGCGATCGACGCGCGTTGGTCATACTCACTCGGCAGAGTGACCGACCAGATCCATTGGTCACCATATTTTGAGTTGGTGACCTGCCTCCGCTTCTGGACGGTGAGTCCCGCATGGGCCTGTTTCGCGAGTTGCAACGAATCTTCCGCCCATTGCAGAGGCCAGGTCGTCGGATCCCCATTGATTTCCTCACGGGTTGGGTACTTCGCGATGAGGGCATCAACATACGACGCGACTGAATCAGCGGTGGCTCGCCTCATGGCATATCGAACCACGGTGGAGTCCCAATAGGCATGAAGGCTGCGCCCCCCATCGATCAGCAGCCGATTGCCACCAGCCGTGGCTTCGACTGAACCTATCTGGATATCTTCTCTCACCGACGGATCGATGAACACATCCTCCTGGTTGAGATAGGCCGAACCCACGTGGAGCGGTTGATGCACGTCGCCGATGCAATGGGCGATGACCAAGAGAGCTTGCCGAGGAGTGAGGGCATGTGGGTTCTCGCCTGATTCGCGCGCTCCTTGCAAAACCCGTATCGCTTGAGTCAGAAGAGCAACCACATCATCGGCTGATGTGCCAAACGACTTCCATTGATACTGCAATCGTTGAAATGGCACGTCGGTATAATGGTAGTGGTGATGGGTGGGATTGGACTGGACAAAAGTCTTCATTTCTTCAGTCAATTCACCGCAATAGCCTTTGGCACAGTCCGCCCAGAAGGAAATGTTCTCTATAGTCTCCGTCGGTCGAAGCAAGGCACGGATTTCACGTTCTGCGCGCGACCCGGCAAGCGCTCGATCTGCTAGTGCCCCCACAATGCGATGCCCGTCTTGCCCCCATGTCAACCCGAGTGTGGGAGTCATACCTTGGATCACGGCCATCGTCACGAGCGTCACAATTGTTTTCCAACTCATCTCCAAGCTGAGCTTCTTCCTCTGTCGATGCATTTATCAACTCCAGTCCCTGGGAGACCCCTTCTTCCCAAGCTTAGAACAAGTTCACATCTTCAAGGTCCCTGTTCCCGAACCGTGACTCTCACCTCTCTTCTATTGACAATCTACTTCCTTTTCTTTGTCGTCCTTACATACTAGCCGGTCATCGCTTGCGTCATATCCCAACTTCTCTTTCACAGCCTCATACCAGGCCTTTCTGTTCGCGAGGTCTTTCTCTTGGTCTTTTGAAATGCCGTGGGCGTCCTTGAACGCCTTGCTCATCGGTGGCAGGGAACGATCAATGAGCTCAACGGCTTTGCGTTTTTCTGTGTCGGTAAGTCGAGGATCATCGGCGATTCGGAGGATCGCTCCAAGAGCTTTGGGATCCGTCTTCTTGGTGGCATATTCGCTTTCCACAAAGTACCACGTCACTGCACTTCGGAGATCATCGAGCTCCCGACCGAAGAGTGCCGCAGCGGCTTCTGATCTCAGCTCTAACTTTTCAAGACCCGTCGCTTTCCGATTGAGCGTATTGAGCCGATCGATGATCGTGGCTGCTGAGCGCGTCGGAGATTTCCCCACTGTTAGGACGACATAGCTCTCGTTGAGCACAGAGCTCGGCGGGACAGAGTTGTTGGGAATCGGCCATGGATGGAGCTTATGGTCCTCTTCCACGATCTTGGCGACGGGAGGTACTTTCGGAACTTCGATCTGGTACGCGGTCAGTCCGAAATCCAGGTGAACTTTTTTTCTCATGTCCGCCATCAGAGGAGCATCTGTGGTATTCACAATGATGTAGTTCCCGCCTTGGATGGGAGGCATGCCGAGATCCCTGACGTTGCTCTTGGTCGGAGAGAGAGATCTCGGATACAGTTGAAAGGTGAACTTGACTACCACGTCATCCTTATTCTGATTAATGAGAAAGTTCCCAACTTGCGTGGCTATCGACCAAGCAGGCGCGTAGGCAGGTGTAAAGGCTGCGCCAATTCCTGCGGCAGTTCCCAACATCTTTTTGAAGTTCTGATTCTCCAATTGATCGAACTCAAACACCGTCACCGTCACTCTGATAGGCTGGTTGTCATACGCACTGTTGGCATAGGCCAGCAGGTTGGCGATCGGGAGATCGACATTCCTCTTCAGCCCTTCCTCGTACGCTACGATCACATTCTTCGGTTCCTCTTCCTTCCCATCATCCACTGAGACCACGACGGCGATTTCCGCCGTATCGAGGCACAAGGAGGAACCGCACAAGAACTCCCCATTATTTGCCAAGTGGACCTTGTTGATAATGAGGTTGATCGGGTCTCCCTGATTGATGGCCTTCTCGTCTTGGGCACCGCTCGGATTACGTGTATCGTAGTGGTCGGACAACGACAAGGGGAGGTTGGTGAGGTAGATAGGCGGTAGGTAGGTTTCTGCTTCATTCGCCAATGACGCCTTTCCCTCTTCAGTTGACGCATTCTTTATTCCTTCTACATAGGATTTTCTCAGATCTTTCTTATACTTCAGAAGGTAAGACGTGTTACTCCCCATGCTTTGACACCCAAGACACAACGTTACTCCGACTATCGTGCACCAGAGCCGTACCATGCTCAGCATAGTCTCACCTCCTCCATATATGTCTCATGCGTGTTGCTTGTGCCTCTGCCTGTGGGACCCAATAATTTACTTATACATTTCAGCAAACCTGTAATCGTCCACGCACCGACTAGTGCGTGGAAGGAAAGCCCGACAAGGTATCGATTGGGTCGGATTGCATGGGTGATTCTCAAACGACATCTCGCTTCCTTCCCGACCGCGACGGCCAGCCTGCCTGCTTGCCAGGACGTCCACCTTACAACTTTGTCTTCGATCGCCAATGCTCTTGAGGCAGCAAATAGACCTGTACCACTTCCAGAAAGCGACACCACGAATCCTGTGAGCACACAGATGGCTGCCGAGAACGTGGAGCTCATTGTGCCCCCCATACCTCAGAAAACAGAAGAACGCCTATTGTGGTCAAGATACTGCACCTGTACGGCGTGGATCCTACCCGGAGATGAGGAAGTAGGAAATCCATCGTTGGAATAGATATGTTCGCCTCTATCGCTAGATCCGTCTGGTCCCGACTGCGCTCAAGAGTCTGTCCCCTCATCTCCTGCTCCGCCTGTTCTTAGATACTGAAGAACTCCTTCTGCGCACATAGCAAAAGAAGGGCCGCACTAAATGTCACGACAAGTACTGGCATTCTGTCATGTTTGCAAGCCAGCCTGTGAAAAAGAGTCCTAGGTAGGTGTATCTAATCCGATTCACTTCGTATCTGAAAGGATTCAGCAACCTCCGTCTTGAAGTGCGTTTCGGCTCGGTCTGAGGCATGTTCTATGTTTCGGCGCAGCTTTGGTACGGTCGCTCCTCGCATGCCCGAGCTTCCACACAGAAGCAGCCACGGTGTGGAGATGCTTGATGCGTATCGAAATGGATTCACCGTGAAAACAACACGATATAGCGGGAGAGAGATCGGTATCTTGATCTTCTACTCAAATGCGAATAAACATTTCTGCCTTGATTTCTAACTGGATCTTACTTCAGGACGCTCGGAGGCCTTGTCGCATCTTATTTCAGCATTTCTACCTTTGGCATCATTTCTGCTTGACTACGTAGGACTGCTACACAAGGTCGAAGAAGACTCGGTTCGGTCATGGACGTAGTTGCACGAGAGAACGATTTCCGTTAAACCGATTCTTCATTTTTCCGTTCACTCGCTATGAGTAACGAAGAGCAAGGCAGAAGATCACCGCTTCCGACTGCAGGCCTCATCGCTCTGGCTTCTGTGGTCATGGGCCTTTTCCTATATCAGTCCTCGCTCACAAGTGACCGGCCGGGCGATGTTCAGCTAGGCGAATCCGCTCTGGCGGGCCCCCAGGTCCTCGCGAGGTTGTGGGAGGATCCGTTTGAAGCGGTTGTCCGTCATCAAGACAGCGAGTCGGGTGGTTCCAAGTCTCCCAGTCACGAACATTCGCTCACGACACTCCGACAGCAACTGGGTGGTGATCCGCGATCTATTACGGTCATGGCGGTCCTGGTCGAGAGCGATCCCTATGCTGAGGGAAAAGAGCAGCGATTGCGCAAGCGATATGCGGTTCTCTCGGCACTGGGAGAAGCGGGCTATGTTCCAATCGACGGCGAACATATTGACTATTTCCTGAGTGGGAAGGACATACACGTTCCCTACGAATGGTACGAATCAAATACTCCCAAGGGAGCCACTGGTTCTCTGACGAATGGGAAAGTACTCCTCCTTTGGCTTCCCGATGATTGGACTTATCACCTGCCGGAGACCCCTCGGTGCCAGGCGAGCTCCAACCGACAGGACGGTTTTCTGCATGACATGGCAAACCTCATGTGTGACTTACGTCCGTCTCCCCAAAAAGGTGGATCCCCACGCCTTCGGATTTTGGGACCTGGCGGATCCGGCATGGTACGGCAATGGGTGAAAGAAGCCATCAGACTCCACACGAATTCCTCTCCTGGCTCTGCCGACTACGTAAAGGATTATCTCGCCGACGCAGCGATCTACTCCTACTCAGCCACGGCACACCCTGCGCTGTTGTACAGCGCCAAGGAGGGCCCTCCCATTTTTGACACGAAGGCCGAAGCCGACACCTTTGGTGCACTTGGGATTCGATTTGAGCGCACGTTGGGTACAGATCGTGAGCTGGCCGAGGCATTGGTCGAAGAACTGCAGCACCGTGATGTAGAGATTCCTAAAGGGACGGCGAACGAAGATCTACAGGATCACATCGCCCTCATCGCCGAATGGGATACGTTCTATGGGCGAGCGCTCCCCTTCACCTTTGTGGCTGCTGCGCTGGAGAAAGCCGGTGGGCAAAGCTTTCCCGATCGTGTGAAGACTTCGCAAACTCAGCTGAAAGGATCGGACAGTACGCCTGCCGCTCCAGGTTCTCGGCAATGGATTCATTCTTATGTCTATCTACGCGGGCTTGATGGAGTCGCCAGTGGGAAGACTACGTCAGCAGGGACAACGAAGAAGGATTCAGAGAACTCAGGTCACGAGAAGCAGCAAAACCGCCTGGATACCGCCTATCTCGAACGCCCCGAGGGACAAAGTCAATTCGACTACATTCGTCGTCTGACGATGTCGATCGAGCGCGATAATGAACAATTGAAACGGGAGGGCAAACACTTTCGGGCGATTGGCATTCTGGGGAGCGATGTGTACGACAAGCTGTTGATTCTTCAGGCCCTACGCAAGAGCTTTTCAAACGTCACTTTCTTTACGACCGACCTTGACGCTCGGGTGATGCACCCCGATGCGTTTGACTGGAGCCGCAATCTGATCGTGGCCTCTGCCTATGGGCTTGAACTAAATCCCGATTGGCAAGGGGGAACGCCGCCCTTCCGAAGCAGTTACCAAACCGCGCTCTTTCTCTCCACCCTGAAGGCGCTCGACATTTCGGTCCCGCTATCGAGCACAGCAGACGATGTTCAACTGTACGAGATCGGACGACGAGGAGCCGTGACATTGCCACGTGGCTCGGCCCTCCAAGTTGCCCTTGACAGGCTCCGTCATGGAGGATGGATTCCGACCGAACAGCCTGGAGCCACCCCTGTTCAGACTGTTCATCCCTCCCCGTCTCCAGTTCTCGCCACGCCATCGACCCTCATCCGAGCCTTGTTCGTTCCAAGCCTGCTCGTCTGCATGGTGGTCATGATCGGCCGGCGCTATCACACACCGGCCGGGCAATTCTCGAGTTGGAACATTTTCCGGTGTCTGAGCGGATCGCTCTTCCTGGCCGTCCTGCTGTACGTGTTCATGCATGTCCAACTTGAGCCCTTCTCCCTCTTTGATGGGGTGAGCATCTGGCCCACCGAGCTCCTTCGTCTCTTAGTCATCCTCCTGAGTCTGTACTTCCTCCGGCAATCAAAGTCTGTACTTATGGAAGGAGATCGACAGATTGCAGTCCGGTTTCAATTGGCCACTCATTCCGTCGAACCTCATCGAGCGCAGATATCTCAGTGGTGGAAGCCTTGGAAAGACTTCTGGGACTATTCTGCCAAGGCCCAGACTGGAATGAAGAATCCCGAGGCGCCGACCCCCATCGAGATGACTTCCCTGTGGAACGACTACCTATGTGAATCACGATGGAGCAAAAGGGTGGTTCGTGTCGTGTGGCTGATGGGGTTTGCCCTTGCGCTTGCCTCCGTGGTCATGAGCTTGTTTGACTCACCCTTTGTCCCGGCACGGGGAGCCGTCAGTCAGTGGGCTGACCGGGCGGTTCTATGGTTTGCGATTCTCCTGACAAGCGCCTTGCTGTTTGTTGTCCTTGATGCGTCACTCTTGGCGGCTCGGACAATTCGCCAGTCCATCGAGGGCGTCATAGTCTGGCCCTCAGCGGCCTTGCAGGCAGGCGGAGAGAACCTTACTCCAGGACCTGATCTCCATGCACGGCTCACGATTCGATTTATCGGGATGCTCACGAGTGTTGTGGGCAAACTGATTTATTACCCCTTTATTGCGGTGGCACTGCTCATTGCCGCTCGCAGTCGATATTTTGATGGTTGGGATTTCCCGGTCGGGCTGCTGCTCGTTTTTGGGATGAATCTCGCTTATGCCTTGGCCAGTGCGCTCATTCTCCAATCGGTTGCTGAGCGGGCACGAATCACGGCGCTTGCACGGGTGCATGAGCAGTTGGTCCGGGTCACGGGAACACAAGAAAGCACAGAGCGCGAGACCAAACGGATCCAATCAACCGTTGAGGAAATCGAGGACACCCGAGAGGGGGCTTTCGCTTCTTTTCTGTATCAACCAGCGTTCGGAGCATCTCTGATCCCAACAAGTGGAATCACCCTGTTGGCCGTATTGGAGTATTTCGTCCCAGGAAAGTGAGGCTGCATGGTTGCGGTCTCTGTGAGGCTAAAGCGCTGATTAGAAAGTGAAACTGATTTCCATGCGTGGAGCCATGATTTCGCCACGGATCGTTGGTCTCTACTTGCAGTTTTTTGTCGGCCAATCATTGGTGATCTTGCGCTTGTCAGAATTGTCACAGAAACCGTTCAAAGGGAAACAGCGATGCTCGGTGCATATGACGAGTGCACCCTCGATGGAACCCAAGTCGTTTCCGGACATAGATACTCCTCTTCCTGATGCAGAGATATGTGAAAGGGAATGAGCAAGTCAGGGCTACAGCGTAAAGGACTCCACTGTATAGGGCGAGGTGCATTGAGAAATGCGTATGAGGTGCCTGGGAGCTATAGCCACGTTTGTCGCTGCGCAAGACTCTGATTTATGACTGCTCTAAGGAGGGTGGCCGAGCATGAATACATGCCCCAATATCTGGCAACCTGTTCCTAGTTGCCGATCCTCATTGCCACTGGATACGAGTGACCAGTGGAAACGCGAATAGCCTGCTCCGGCAGTATTGGTCCAAGAACACCGACCTGTCGGGCTGGATCAGCGCGAGCTGAACGCCATCGCCGATTGATCGAAGACGGGCCTGAGGAAATGTATACTGCTCCCCTCTAAGGCAAGGGCCACCTGAACTAAGTAGACTGTGGCTGATCCACCAAGGAGGGATCAGCCATGAAACGACGGAAGTGGGATACGAAGACCAAAGCCACCATCGTCCTTGAGGGCCTCAAAGGCAAGTTGGTGGGAGCGATTTGTCAGGACTATCAGATCAGCCAAGCCCAGTATTATCAGTGGCGTGATCAACTTCTCGCGAATGCGCCGAAAGCGTTTGAGGTGGCCCAGCAGACGGACCGCGAAGCGCGCCTGCAGCGCGAGAATGCTCGGCTGAAGAATCCGGTCGGGGAACTCACGCTGGAGCTCACAAAAAGCGAGGTCGAGGAGTGGTCATGAACCGGCGCACCTCGGAGGCTATCGCAAAGCGGAACGAATTTGTTGTGCAGCGCATCCACTCCCTGAAAGCCGAGCATCCGTTCTGGGGCTATCGGCGCATCTGGGCCCACCTGCGGTTTGTAGACGGACTGCGAATCAACAAGAAACGCGTGTTGCGGTTGATGCGGGCTCATGCGCTGCTGGTCAAGCCGAACCATCGGCTGAAAGCGACGCGGACGCCGAGCCGGAGCAAGCCACGCCCTACGGCGCCGCAGCAATGGTGGGGCATCGACATGACCAAGGTCATGGTCGAGCCCCTCGGCTGGGTGTATGTCGTGATCGTGCTGGGCTGGTACACGAAGAAGATTGTCGGCCACTATGTCGGGCTTCAGGCGAAGAGCACGCAGTGGCTTCTGGCGCTGGAGCAGGCAGTGCAGCGCCAATTCCCGGCAGGGGTTCAGGGCCAGGGGCTGTCGCTGATGAGCGACAATGGGTGTCAGCCGACGTCAGTCGCCTTCATGAAGACCTGTGCGACGCTCGGCATCACGCAGGCGTTCACGAGTTATCACAACCCGAAAGGGAACGCCGACACCGAACGGCTCATGCGGACGCTGAAGGAAGAACTCCTCTGGCTCCGCGAGTGGACGAGTTCACTGGAGCTGGAACGCGCCCTGGCGGCGTGGGTCGACTGGTACAACACAAGGTATTTGCATTCGGCGCTCGGGTATCGGACGCCGTGTCAGGTCGAACAACAACTTAGCCACAGTACTCAGTTCGTGGCCGCTTGACACATGGGGAGCACTACAAATGTCTCAACGTTGCGACACCTCCAGAAGTCTATGTTCCGCTGCGCCATCATTCACCCGTTGCAGTTGGAACTTCAAAACGCTCTCTCCTAAAATACCTTGGCAGTGCCCCCATATATCTCGACTAACAGCGCGACAGCTCGGGTTGTCGTGCCAGTCACAACAATGCTCCACGAGCTTCTACTGGAGCATGACTGGTAGTGACTCTTACGCGCAGAGCCCCTTCGGCAACTTTTTATTTGCCTATGCTGTTGTTATGAAACTATACTTAGTCCCCTTTTTACATGGAAGGGGTCTTACAATAACCGTAATGTTCTTTTATGTAGCCGTTCTAAGCTCACACAATGTGTGCCAAAGATTGACAACAGTGTGGACGCCAGTGACTCTCTAATTCAGCCCTGCCTGTAAAGGGGGCAATCTATATCATCATCTCAGTTAAGAACGCTGAAGCTATGTAAGGGGAATTGACCATTGTGGCGTTAAGCATTCGTCCACACACCAAGGGCTCATACGGGATCTGGTGAGCGCTCTGATCGGAGAGAAACGAGGCACCGAATATCCTCCTGAGGTGATCCTTTGACACGAGTGATACGAGAGTGGAATTTGCTGCATCTTACAGATCTTCATCTCGATCAGAAAATACGTATAGATGAGGACAAAGCACAAACTGACGACGCTTTTAGGGAAAGTCCTATCGAGAAGGTTGTCTCCCTTCTTGACAGATACCCTAAGCATAGCTTTGATGCCATTCTAGTTACCGGAGATGTGACTACAAAGGGGAACAAGGAAGGCCTAGATTTATTCAGAGATTCTCTTGTGCCTATCCTACGTACGCTATGCCGCACTGAACAACCCAATGCCATCTGCGTAGTCCCTGGCAATCATGATGTAACGAGGAAAGCCGACAAGAAGAACCCTGCCTACTTCGACGAAAAGTTTGAAGCATTTCGGAAACTCATCACGGACATAGGAGCCACATCTTGCTTTCTGCCAACTGGAACAGTCACAAATAATGGGATATCGAGGATAAATTTTGCAGAGGAGTTCTCTTCCCCGCTCTACATTGATGACGAGCAGAACCTTATTGTCTTATGTATCAATTCTTCAATGAGATGTGGAGAAGTGAATGAGAGGCAATTGAACGAGATGTTGGACCTAGTCGTGAGGTGCGAGGCTGCTACAGCGAAGTTCAAGGAAGAAACGGGGAATGTGCTTGCAGATCAGGAGAAATGGAATGATGTATCTAGCGCATTTTTAGAAATTAGAAAGTTAGCCGCCGAGCAGGCACTGTATGATATTCCTCAGGTTACCGAAACGCAAATTGAGAAGCTTCGAGACAAATTGCACCAAGCTTTTCGATGTCGCACAGAACGAAGATCGTACCTGAAAATTGCTATCTTGCATCACCATCTAATATCCTTCCCTTCTCAGATTACGGAGCACAAGCCATTTGAGATCCTGCCAGACGCATCATCCATCTTTAACCTTCTAAATGCCTGCGAATTCCATATCGCATTTACTGGGCACAAACACCAAGCCTACTTTCAACCTCATATTACATACAAAGATCACGCTCAAAAAACATCAACTAGTGACACCGTTCTATGGATAGGCGGCGGATCGACGGTCTGTGGAAACTCACCGCCCAATGGGTTTCGCGGGTTCCGTCATGTTCGCATCTCACACAGTGGAGGTGCATGGACATGTTGCTTGGCGGACATTGATATCCGGTCGCAAGACCAGCACAAGTCAGATTTCCTAGATGAAGCCATCGGTCAGGCTAAGCCAATAAAAATAGGGCCTGGTTCGATTCACCTTGACACGCGTAATGGTTGTCGACCGCCGGATCCAGACCTGCTTTCAACAGAGACCACCCATAGCCAGAATAACTCCACCGAATCATTCTTGTTGTTGAACGTTGTCAGTTGTAAGGAGGCCCGGAGCTTTGCCAGCAAAGCGCTTAGTCAGATTCTTCGAGCAGAGCACCTCGAGCAACTATCTTTCGTCGGGCTGTACGACTTGTATGGCACCTATGATCTTCTAATCCGGCTGGACGATCATCGTCTTAGCAGAGAAATGTCTCGCGACATCATGGATAAATTGAAAACTGCACTGAGGCCCTACATAAACGGCGATAAAACTACGATCCATTTCGACGGAGGGCTTACCTTACTCGGACAACCCGGGATCCGAACGCATTACTATTATGCTAGCCAGGAAGGCTATTCCAGTACACGAAGTCAAAAAGCTTTCATAAGAGCCACTGACACTGAAGAATGGAACGATGGGGACAAAGACCGACTTAAACGGTTGGCTACCGAATTCTTACAGCAGCACCAGGAACAACTACTCGGCAGCTATTGGACTCTCTTGTGGGGAGAGCGCGACATCATAATAGAAGTTCTACTTAGGTGTGGACAATACTATCTATTGGAGGAGTTTACGCGTGCTCTTGAAACTATAGTCGATGCAAAAGATAAGAACAAGCAAACTCATATGGCGTACTGCCATGAGGAGTTTCATTTGTACCCGGTGGCCTAGAAATAGCCGTAATGAGCTACGACTATTCGCAAAAAAAGATTGTTGCTGTCTTGTCTTCAAATCTCGATTTTGGAGTGGCTCTCAACATCATTGGACATATGGCAGTGGCACTAGGAGCCTATGGCGAAAAAGATTTAATGGGAAGGTCAGAGCTTCTCGATGGCTCAGGAATCCGTCATATAGGTATTGCACGATACCCCTTTATCGTTACAAAGGTTAGACCTGCGCGCCTACAGAAATTTGTCCAAGATGCCAGAAAGGACCCGAATCTTTTTTTGGTGGATTTTCCACGGCAAATGTTAACCACTGGGCATGATGATGATTTGGCTGAAGCTTTGTTAGAAACCAAGGGTGAAGCAATAGACTATCTGGGGGCTTTGGTTTATGGATCGACTGCGGTAGTTTCTTCCCTTACTGGGAAGTTCAGTCTCTGGAAAGCAGATACGCAAGCTCAATGAAGTTGCCTGCCATCAAGAGGTCTATCGAATGCAGTTTGGGGCGCATTGCAAAACATCCATTTATTTCTGATGCCCATAAGAAGCGTCTTTCAAAGACTCAGGTGTACACTTGGATCATGTGTGCGGGTCGAGAAAGCCGATCATTCCCCAATATCTTGGAACACGTGACCGATTGTTGCACTAACTCCACGATACGTCAAATTCTGACTAAGAACCTTGAAGATGAGAATGGAAATGGCAACCCCTCTGAGGCACACTACACGCATTATCTTAACCTGCTAGACGAGATCGGAATTCCACACTCTGAATTTGCTTCGTACAAAGAAGGCGCCGGTCTTACGTATGCCCTCCGTGTAGCTAATCACGTCATGATTGGGGAAAATGAATCCCGCGCACTGGGATACTTACTTGTCAACGAAGCCATGACGCCACGTATTTATAAGGCTATCAAGACAACAGTACTTTACCATCACCCAGACTTGCAGACACATTTCTTTGATTTACACGTCGAGAGTGACAGAAAGCATGTGCGCGCTCTTTATGCCGGTATACAAGCCTCATCCACCATCCAGACAAGAGATCTCTTGTTTGGAATCGAGATTGGGGAACGAAGCATGGCATCTCTATTAGATGAGGCTTATGGAGTATTTAGCTGAGAGCTTGCCCATCAATGATCGAAGGTTAGTTCGGGCATATTCCGTCCTGGGCGAGAACCGATGAGATTGGATTCAACAACATTCTCCGGAACCTCACCTTCGTGATATTTGTCCCGGCCGCGAACCGCTCCCAACACAAGCTGTTCTGAATGCCATGCCGTTGAGTGTGAACATGTAGCTTCAAGGAGTTTTAAGGCACCTTATGTGGAAGCAACTCTTTAAGACATTGCCAATCGAGCATCTCATTGACGATAGCGAAACATCTGTCAAGCAGCCAAAGATGAAGAGAGCCCTTGGCCGATGGGGGGTGACGGCGCTTGGGATCGGAGCGGTCATCGGGACAGGAATTTGGACAATCACAGGAGTCGCCGCTCAGGGAGCACAAGTAGAAGTACAATCATTTTGGAATGCTTCACTTCTTGATCTCATAATGCACGGATCAGATGCCCTAGGCACGCATGGGTTGCCCGGTGCAGGACCAGCAATTGTCGTCAGCTACCTCTTGGCTGCCATCGTCTGTGGATTTGCTGCACTGTGTTATGCAGAGATGGCGTCGATGATTCCGGTCTCTGGCAGTACCTATACTTACTCCTATGCTACCCTGGGAGAAATCTTCGCCTGGCTTGTCGGCTGGGATCTAATCCTGGAATATGCTGTGTCCAACATGGCAACAGCGGTTGGGTTTAGTGGCCACTTCGCGAGCTTACTAGCTAACTGCGGCTTGACTTTACCAGACGAGTTGATGAGTCCGCTGTTTCACTGCGATGATCCATCCAAATGGTGCTTCAACTTGCCACCCGCTCTGTTGGTATTCTTCATCACCGTCGTATTGGCCATCGGTATTAGAGAAACCGCAACTGCAAACGATATTTTTGTTGCGATCAAGATAGTGGCGATTGTCCTTTTTGTCGTAGGGGCGGGATCCTACATGAAAACGGAAAATCTGCAGCCATTTATGCCCCCTGCCGGAGTACTCGGTGTTTTAAGCGCAGCTCCTATTGTGTTTTTTTGCTATATCGGATTCGATGCGGTCTCCACCTCGGCCGAAGAGTGTAAAAATCCTAAAAAAGATGTGCCTTTTGGGATCCTCACTTCGCTCTTCATCTGCAGCTTACTCTACGTAGCCGTGGCACTTGTCCTAATCGGCGTTGCTGACTATACAAAACTCGACGCTCGCGCTCCTGTTCCCCATGCACTTAAACAGTTGGACCTTATATTGCTGGAACCATGGGTAACAATTGGCATACTATTTGGCATTCTCAGTTCTGTGCTTGTATACCAATATGGCCAGGCTCGTATTTGGGCTGCCATGTCAAGAAATCGGTTACTCCCTGACTGCTTTGCTCGCGTGCATCCACAATACCGCACCCCATACATCAGCACTTGGGTCGCGGGTTTCTTCGTAGCAATCCCGGCAGGGATGTTTCAACTTTCAGAGTTGGCTCAGCTAGCAAATATTGGTACGATGTTCGCTTTTGGATTGGTTTGTGTTGGAGTATGGGTACTGCGAAGCAAACGTCCAGAATTAGAGCGCGGTTTTCGTGTGCCGTGTTTGCCCATAATATCATCCCTAGGAGTTCTAGGGTGTGCAGTGCTCATGCTTTACTTACCATTGATGACATGGGTGCGCTTCGCAGCTTGGCTGGTGATTGGGCTGTTGATTTACTTTGGATACAGTCGTCGTCGCAGCAGACTCTACACCCAAGACTCAACATGAGCAGTCGAGCGGAAGCGGTTGCTGCCATACCTCGGTGTTTGTAAAGCTAGTTATCGCGTCTCCCCACGTTCCACATTCTGCGTGACTCGTCTCTGCCATGACGCGGCTCTCCGGGTTAGACCACACCATGCTGACTGGCAGGACCTACGCCAACGCACGTGAGTGGCCGGACGTAAGCTTCGCGGAAAAGAAGCCAGCTAACCCTCCCCCCAATTCCGTGGAAGACGTTGCGTTCCACTCTTTACTTCATTCATGATCTCCTCTCGCCACCGAGTGGTGTCCCTTCCATTGCCCCGCTATGGCCGGATCCATTGGTCAAGGACACGGCCATGTTTCCCCAGGCAGTTGGAGGACTTATTCTCGACGGATCTGAGATACGGAAACTGAATCCCATGAAGAATCGATTCCGAAGTAGGTTCCCCAAGTACCCAACGCCTAAATCGGCGCTGGTCACTTGCTCTCCTTCTCTGCTTTCACCTCCGGTTTACGCATGCCATGGCGCATGTTGACGAGCTTGTTGAGGAGATCGAACCAAAACGGCGCACCGAGGGAGAGCGCAAGCGCAGTGAGCAGCCATCCCACGGCCCGGGTCGTCCACAGCCATGTGTCGGACAAACCCGGGCTGCTGGCACCCTGCGTCCGAAATTCTGGTGGGGGCCAACCGATGGGCAGCCTGCCAAGCAATTCATTGCGCCCCTGCACGATGTCTACAAGCCCCATGAGTGGGACACAGGAGGCATCCTCCTTGCGCTTCTGAGCCGTCAGAGCCATGCACTTTTCAAACGCCTCTTTGCTGGTTTTTTCAGCGAGCTGTAGGCCAATGGCGACCATGGCGTCGCGAGCACCCTTGTCCCGGTAGAGATGTTCGGTTAGCGTCACCGTGTCGAGATTGAATACGACCGCAACCATCAGCCCGATACCGAAACTGATCTTCTGCAGGTTTCGCTTGTAACCCTCGCCGAGCATCGTGAGAGAGCGGTTTATCCAATCACTCACGGCTGTCACCAAGGTATCAGCGGTGCTCCCAGCGGTTCGCACGAGGGCTTGGAGTTGCGTTTTTAGATTCGAGTCTGGCAACTTCTCGATGGCCCCGGAGACCTGTTCGATTGTTTTCCCTGTGACGGAGGGGTCTGCGAGGCCGCCAACCAATAACTGCGCGAGTATATTGGGATCTAAGTAGGATGGAGCATTGTTTCGATTCGTATCAAAGAAGGGCCTAAGTGCGGGGCTTTGCATGAGGATGGTCTTCACAGACTGATCACTAATCAGTTTCTTGAGCGAATCGTGGAGCTGTTTCCCGCGCAGGTTCAGCGTCTGAGCGATGTACTCGTTGAGTACCGTTACAAACAGGCTTGCCCCAAGATAGACCAGTGTCAGGCCAATCGCGACGTCCACCCATGCAGTCAGATTGCCCATCGCCTCTCCCTTCTTGCGATTGCGTTATTTCTCATGGTAGACCTCGAACTTCGGGATGAACTGACGGTTGTTGCGAAGATGGCTCTTGAACTCACTGACACTGCGACACCCTTTGGCAACGACCGCCGAACTGTACCTGATGCAAACCTTCAAACAACGCGACCAATCTCGCGCTGATAGCCATCCCGAGATGGTACTTCGCCTCAACAACATCGCAACTCTCTACGGAGCTCAAGAAAGATACCCCGAAGATGAGCTCCTGTATCAAAGAAGTTCTTGGATTTTCTATCACCGCCATGGACCTGACAATCCCGGTACTCGCCAAGGGTTTTCGGCCTACAAGTCTTGCCTTGAAATCAGCGGGCAGCCTCATGCTGAGCGCGATGTGTGGGGCAAGTTGCCCTCTTTACGCTATCCACTATCTTGTAGACCCCATTCTCCCTGACCACTTATATGCTTACGTCGTCAAGAAGATTGATCATGTTCGATCCACTCGCACCCACAACACGGATTCGCTTTGCCAACTGCTGAGAATCTGTGAGTAGGGCCACAAGACCATGCTTCTTGGGAGACCAATTTGATCTCACCTTTGCATCCGCCTTCTTCTTTGCTCTCGCCTTCTCTTTGGACTGTTCCTTGTTCCAGTCTCGTTTACGCTCCTCGTCAATGTCCTTGAGTGGATATGTAAAGTGAAGTGTGTAATCGGCGCCTTGGCGTGATTGCAATAGCATCTCCAGCGCTTCACGATCTGGGTTGCCATGTTGCCCATCACCCGAGAAGACATAATGATCAGCGAGAATCCGATCGAAAAACCCTTTCTCGAGATTGTTTGCACTGCCGTGATGTGGCACCTTCAGGACATCCACGTGCATGGTGCTGCTCTGCTCTGGTCCAAGGAGACCCACAAGCTGGAGTCCTTCGATGATCTTGTCGCCGCGGGCATCTCCTGTCAGGAGCATACGCTTGTCGCCACACTCGGCTAAGACCACGATGCTGGAAAGATTTGGAATCGATTTATCGATGTACGCGACCAGAGGGGACTTCCCGGCACTTTTGAGGTCTTGAAGCCATTGGGCATGCTTCTGATGCAGTGCCTTCAGCTCAGGTAACATTGGACCCACCACGGTAAAAGCAATGTTTTTCGCAATAGGGATTGCTTCCCCGTTTGGCTTCGCGACAATGAGTCCTCCGTCGAATTCAGGGTTACGCGGAAACTCAAGTCGTTCGGCCGCCTGCCGTAAGCGAAACCCTTGATCGAGGCTTGCTAGCACTTTGAGACTACTAGCGACAACAGGAGCCGGTTCGGAGCTCTCCTCTTCAAGCTTGGCGACTACTTGCTCGGAAAGTTCACCTTCAGATAGCGAGGCTGGGCCGAATTGGCTCTTCATCGAGGCGAGTAGGTCATCTGGCCTATGATCAATGATCTCATCAAAGCTGTTGTGCCAGAAGCGTTGGACATTCAGTAGCCGAGGTTGTCGAGCCTCGACCGCTACCCTCTCTTCGTTCGTCAAGTCAAGAATGCCCTGAATATGATCGTCGTCCACATGGCTAACCATGAGCATGTCCACTGGAAGTGGCTCTTGAGAAGTGAGCTTACGTGCTTGCTTAATCTGCCCCAGACGTGGCTTGAGGAACGCTTTGTAGACAGTCTTTGGGCCGCCATCGACGATGATCAATCCCGGGTTATCCACTGTCCCGAAATGTAGGAGAAAACAATCTCCCTTGCGTGCGCAAAGAAGGTCGAAACTGAAGATCATCGTCGACTCCTTTCAAAAGCTCTGAAAAGCCCGTAGCACATCGAGCATGCCGTGCCCCTGGAAGCTGCGTTCGCGGCCGAGATCTGTCGCGCTATTACAGAGAATGTGCTTTATCCGACGAGGCTGGCCGATGAGTTCACTATATCGAGCCATGAGCATCGCTGCCGCTCCACTCACGTGGGGCGCTGCCATGCTTGTACCGTCAAGATCACCCCAACCGCTGCAAAATGGTGCACGTATTCGTTCCCCCGGCGCCACGAGGTCTGGTTTCATCCGACCATCGCCGGTTGGGCCTCTACTCGAAAAAAAACTCACGCCGTATGTGTGCGGCGAATAGCGGTGCGTGGCTCCCACGGTAATGACACCGTCCGCATTCCCTGGATCCGTCACACTGTACGCTGCATACCCGTCATAAGTACCTTCTTTCGTTTCAAAGCTCTGATACCCTAGATTGCCGGCAGCCGCCACGACTACGACCCCGCTGTCGACGAGCCGCTCGCATTCCGTACATACTGGGGTGCGACCGCAGGCATAGTTGCGCACATCATGCGGGATGGAAAGACTGAGATTCGCACCATGGATCGTGATGTGCTCATTTTTCTGATTCAGATAGCGTATGAATTGTAAGGCGGCGATGATCGCAAATTCCGTTTCTTTTAGGGTGGGTGCGAGCACACGAAAGTCATACAGCTGAATATCGGGACACATCCCATCTACGTTATCCTCTTCTACTTCTTCTGTGCCGTGATTTTGGCCTATTGTGTTCCTTGAGGCTCCGATTATTCCCCCGACGTGTGTGCCGTGATCGCTCTCGGGTGATGTATCCACTTTTATCTGGACGAATGGCTTCACGAGTTCCCAGTCAATGGGACGGCCATTCCCTGCGTCGGCAGCTAACGTGCGAAGATTTGCTATCGCACTGTCTTTGCTTGGCTTCGATTTCAGTTTGTCATGTAAGAGCGTCGCGAGCCGTGCCTCTCCCGCATTGGTATTCTGTCCCTTTACTCCGAGAAGTCGATTGTTATCAAGGCTGACTATTTGGCGAATTTTTGTAAAATCAAAGCTGGAAAGAACACGCGACGACTTGCCTCTCGCATCCAGAAACGCTTCATGATTTCCTTGAATCCCAGCATCGATTACCGCCCATGCGATCCTGCTGCAGTTAATGGAAAACAGTTTACGAGCAGCATCAGCCTTGACCGCTGGTATTGAGCGTGAAACAGACGCTGTGGCTTCACGGTTTAAGGAGATTTGAAATATAAGTCTCCTTGTTTTCGTATTTTGTGCTTTCTTGTCTTGTTGAGCTTCTTTCCGCATTTCCACGAACACTTCTTGAAGGCCATTTCGGATTAGCTCATTGTCTTCTAAAATTCTCCTCGCCAACTCTTCAGGCGAGACGCTATCACCTTTCCTTTTTCCAGTTGCTGCGTCGCTTGCCCAGAGAATGAGGCCAGCTACCGCGGCGTAGCGATCAAATGCTGAGATAGTTGTTCCTACTCTCGGGTGGCTCGAAGGCGCACTCCAATGCAGTACCAGTTTGTTAACAGTCTCGAAGGCCTTCCTGATCCTAGCAAGTCCAAGATCCCGGTTTAAGTAGATCTCCATTTCTGGATTATTGCGAGGACTACTCCACCATTCAGTCATTGGAACAACGATTCCTAAGACTTCGCGGAAGTAGAGACGAGCGGCAATCACGCCCTGCAGGTACGCGATCTCCGCAAAATCTTCATCATGTGCACGCCACTCTTGAATGCGCTCATTCAGCATTGTCGCGACAAAACCGGCTGATTGAGCACGGTGAGGAGTAATCAGGAGCTCATGGGCTTTGTTGGGTTGGTTGGCAAATGCCAACCACACATCACCCAAAATGGGAGAATCCTGGAGTTGACGTCGATCCCCATCAGGTCCAAGCAGGAGACACTCAACTAGACTGCGCGGGATAGAGAGAGCCATGATTCTCCTTAGTTTCTGTGTCTTCTACTAAAACATGAGCCATCATCGAACAGCGCGAGTTGAGGTGCGCATTGCAAAACTGGGCAATTACGATGCCACCGATAGAGCCATCGTCGATTCGATTCGCAAGCTTGAGACACATAGTAAATGAGACCGCTAGGGAAGGAACATCGCCCAGGACTTACATTATCCTTTCCGCAGCTGTATCTATTAGATTCTTTCTGCATCCATTTAGATACCGTCGATATCAATAACTCGGATGTTTCATTGGTATCTAGAGTACCAGGTGGCCACTTGGTTGACGCTTCAACCCCATAGATCCTCGACAGTTACGCTGTCGTAACTGATAAACCCTTTGTTGATGTCGGAGAGTTTACGGCTCGTACGACGGAACACTCCAATGCCTTCGCGGCCACCGGAGATGTTTGTATTCCCTTCAATCGTGATGAGCCGGTCGTCACGGAACCCTTCGACAATTCCGGTATGACCATCGTTCCCCTCAAGGCGCATCACAAAGATCAAGCCGGGCTTAATAAGCGAGAAGTTCTCTTGGACGTCATCGGGTAACAGTCGTGTGATGCCTTCACGACCGGCCTTGTTCCAGTGGTCTAGCACACCGGCGGTCTTGATGACGGGATTGAGCACATTCAAGGTCGTCGCAGCCTTTTCGAACGTCCAGTAGACGAACGCGGCGCACCAAGCGTGGCCAGAGCCCAATCCGACCGCTTCGAGGTACCGATCCACTTCAGGGCCTGTATTCCTACCAGGTGGATGTTCCATCACACCGATCTGTGAGGCGGCGACAACCAACGCCGTTTGGAGCAGCGGCGAGAGGGGCACATCGATAGTACCGGGCACGCTAGTCAAACCGAAGAGGGCAGCCCACGTGAGTGGCCCCACAATCCCGTCAGGCTTGAGCGACCGCCCCTGACTATCGACTGAACGGGCTTGAAAAAGCAGGATCGCGGCTTTGGTCTGCTTGTTGAAGAGACCGTTTTCATCGACCGGGCCGCAGCCGACCTGGTTGAGCCGCGCTTGTACCGCGCGAATAGAATCCCGATCCTTGCTACCAACCGTCAGGTCGTGGCCTGGAAACTGTGGAACCGTGGATCGGACAAATGCTTTCCTTCGGGTGTTGGAACGGCGTCGTGATGGCATGGAGGGTTCTCCCTAAAAATAGAGGCTCGACAAGAGACGAGCGAACGAGCTTATAGACCCAATAGGCATTCTGAGCTAGGCGTGAACCATCCCTTACAAGTCACCGCGTATCTTGATGTAAGAATGTCTTCACTCACGGCAGCCTTGAAGCAACGCTCATGCCTGATACAGTGCAGTCCAACACCGACGTTGTGAATTTCCGAAATCTCACAATTCTGCGGAAAAAACGTCTGTCCAACAAGGTGACATGGGAATACTGCAATATCATGATCAGCAGGTGAATCTGATTCGATACAGGTTGTATCCTTTTAGATTCTCCACGTAGCCCATTTCTTTTTGGGACAATCACGTAACCATCGTTTCTCCCCTATCGCTCCTCTTGGTGATGCCTCGTCCAACCAGCTGGAATTCTTCAGAATGCAATCGGCATGGGAGCCGAGTACGTAACGCGAGTCCAGATGAGATACCTCCAGCAAGCTCAGGGCACGATGCGTGCTACTCTTTTCACCATGCAGAATAAAAATTGGAGATTGAGATGGCATGGCGCACTCCTCCCACTTCTATCCAAGTCCAGTAAGCGATCGTGGGAGCAGCCTTATACTCCAGTTACGGTCGAGAGACCAGGTATCACCAATAAAAATTAATACCAAGCAAATATGAGCAATGATTCTGGTCCATCGCAGTTGATGGTAGGCCACCGGTATGGCAGAGCGAGGCAGATTTGTAGGCAAGCCATTGGATTTTCTGGTCGAAGAGTCCGCACTGTCGATGCTGGCGAAGAGAATGACAAACCTCCGGATAGAGCCATTCATACCTATGTATGACCAATTAGGATCTATTCGTTGGTAGGGTTATACCGCATCTCGACATATGGTACCGTCCGGCACATTGCTCACGGGTAGAAGAACTGAATCTCTATTTTCAAAATGCCCACGCCACCAAAGTTGACCGACTATGTAACCACCGCTGATATCCTGCGTGGTATTCGAGGAAGAATTCGAAAGGGCTGGAGTACCTGACGGAGAACTTGCGGTCTCTCGACAACCTGCCCGGCGGATCTGAGTCTGCTTAGTCATGATGCCTATAGTGTTTACGAAGTCTTCTGGTAAGAGCGTAACCAATGGTACGCATCACTTTGGGTGATAACAGATTGATTAACAAGGAGTTGGTCTGAGACAGGATCTCGCGATGAATTAATCTTTATAGATGGGACAAAACATATGCCAGAAACCACCATTTTGAGATTGAGTGACGTCGCCCTCCAGTCCAATCGTCGTATTGCCTTAGACTCCCGAGCCTTTGCACGCATTGATGAATTCCGGATACCCGGTAAATCTTCAAGTGTACCGGAAGCAGAGGCCCCTTTCCCTATCTGCCCTCAGGCCGAACCGACTGATACCGTGATCTACCGCGACGGCAAGGATCCTTCAAAAACCTTCTTCCTCCAGCGGTATCGCCTACGCGACTCGCAAGGGCGCTACGAAATTGCGATCAAGCTCGAACCTGACAGTTTGTGGTCAATGAAATTTGGTCTTGCACCTTACCCCGCCCCCGAAGTCGCAGAAACGGCACGCACAAGCCAACCGCTTCCGCACAAAACCGCATGGTCCCTCCGATATGTCATGGCTGGCACAGCCATGGAGAAAGAGTTCCAAGCTTTTGCCGTTACACCAGATCCGAACGGTATGGTCATCGAATTTCGGCTGACCCTTGCGGAGCGAGACGCAGTGCTACGGGCCTTCGCCAAAGATGAATCCCAGGCGCGCCTCGTCGTGATCCGTCAGATCGACGTCTGCATTCCTGCGCCCCCTGAACCTGTGAGAGATAGTCCACCCCCAATTCCCTCCAACCTCGTTGTGCAGGGACGAAAGACCGTCGCGCTCGACACCGCAACAATACAGCCTTTGATCTTTTCCCCGAATATGAGGAGGGTGCAGCCATGAAAGCCGACGATAGAGATCGAGAGGAGGTTAGAAGAGAACGACTGGTTGCGCGCCCGCAATTTCGACCACAGAGGCCTTTCAAACCGCTCCCGACTCACACTCCGGTCACACCACCGCCTAAGGTCCATATCTCTATCCCACTTGATGGCTTAAGCCTTCAGCAAGACTGGGCATGGTGCAAGAAGTGTCAAGGGCTATTTTATGGTCCTAATGTTTCAAGCTCACGATGCCCCGTCGGTGGCACACATACCCCGCCGCCGGAGAGCCAAAGTGGCAACTACAGCCTCCCATACAATGCGGCTCCTGATCCATCGCGCCAAAGTGGCTGGCGGTGGTGCAACAAGTGCCAAGGGCTATTTTATGGTCCTGGAGCTACTAGCTCGCTATGTCCCGCTGGCAGCACACATGCTCCACCAGCAGAAAGCGGTAGTTGGGACTATTGCCTGCTGCACAATGTACCTCCAGATTCATCACGCCAGAGTGACTGGCGGTGGTGCAACAAATGTCAGGGGTTGTTCTACGGCCGACATGTTGAACCTTCGCGTTGTATGGCTGGCGGTACGCATGCGCCAGCAGCAGCGAGTGGTAGCGGGGACTATAGCCTCCTAGCCAGACCATTTGACCCGAGGGTTACGACGCCCCCGCCACCTCCACCACCGAGGGTCCTACCATCGAGTCGCGATCTCAACGATTCTGTAGCATTGCGTTTTGATCCAGTCACACATCCCTACATCTTCTCAGAAAATGCAGGAACACAGGGCGGAGCAGAGATTGAGCGCATTGTGCTGCCCTATCCTCCCGACAATCCCAATCGCCGTCTACATTCTTACTTTCGCGACCAAACTAAACCCAACCGATTCTACTTTCTCCCGGACTCCTTCAAGCTTGCACGCACACGAACCGCACCATTCGTTCCTGCAATGATGATCCGCCCTGTCCAGGGTGAGAACCCTGACAAGAAAGACCACATCGAGATTTTTGCGGAGCTGCGGCCTGATCTCGATGGTGCACGCCTCCTTGCCGCCAAAGCTGCGCTGAGAGCTCACATTCCTGTCTCGAGCGCAACGACAAACAACGAGCCGGAACTGGAGTCGCTGATAGCGCACGCTAAAGTAGAACTTGGTGTATTACGTTCAGGTCTGGTACAGACCGTTGAAACAGATTCTGTTGTCGATCTCGGTAACGGATTCTCAATCCACGAGTACGTTGCCCAAAAAGATTTTCAACAGATCTTCGCAGCACTTAAGGCCACACGCGACGTGCCACTGTTTCGTGGCCAAGTGGTTGTCTCGACGGATCTCAGTGCACCGGACCTTATCCCAGTAATTATCCGTTTCGCCGATATGGAGGGCGAAGTCTTTCAATACGAGGAACAGACCGACTCAGCTACCGGGACGGTCAGAGTGGTATTACGTAACGCCACAGAAAGTCCATTCGGGATTGAGGCTCTTCCCGTTTGGCTCAGGCGTGCCGGCGTTCAGGTGCAGGGTCGAATCGATGGCCTCGACCTCTCTACTCCGGTTGTGCTTCAACCCAATGCGAGTATCGACATAACTATCCACCCTTCACAGCCTCTGCCGGGGGAAGGAACCATCGATGCAATTTTTGACATCAGCCAGGTCCATGGCCTACCAGACAATGAGAAAATCTATGACTACATTGTCGACGAATCCGTACTCCCAGCCGGATCACGAACAATCACAGTAGAGGGGGTGTCAACCGCGTTCGCCGAAGGCAAGCCACCGGATGAGAGGGTCACATTAATCGGTCTTGAGTTTCAAAACAACGTGACTGTAACCCTTGATGCTTCAAATCTCAAAAAACAGGTCTCTGTTCCGACATCACTGTACGAGCAGCTGTTCCCCAGTACTCCTCCGAAAACTACGCCCTACTGGTATCGACAGACGATTCTCTACGAATCCGGCCGCAGATCCGCTGATACTGAGTGGCGTCAAGAAAGTTCAGCCTTTTTATGGGTTCCGGCAGGAGACACCTGATGCTGCAAGGGTATCCAGATTGGCACAATCCACTTCGGTCGGGAGGGCATCTGCTCTTCGCGACCTACGACACACCTGGAACCTTTCTGTTGCCGCCATCGGGCTTGCCTGTAGCCGAGGATGCCACCAAGATGCCGGAATTTCGCCTGGATCTTTACCGCCAGGACCTCGGCGCTTCAGGCGTAAGCACATTCGGACTTTTGGCGGTCCGCTTCCGGCTGGACTACGATCTTACTGCGGTACGTGAGGTGTTACTGGCAAATGCCCCCCATTTGCGCGTTGCCCCCCTGGAAATCGAAGAAGGATGGGTCAGGTTTTCAGCACCTGAGGTTTTCAACTTGCCCGAGGCTTTACGCATTCCGCGCCGACTTGATCCCCACGGCACCAACTTGGCGTTACATCTTTCCCTCAAAGGAGCGGATGCTGACCTCTTCCTAGAAATGCTGAGAAGAGGCTTGTCTACAATATTTGCCGAGGTACTGGTAATTCGGCACGGCGTTGCGCCGCGGATCACTAATGTGGCGACCTTCAATCCGTCCACTTTGCGTACTGCCCTTTGGGACAACAAACAGATAGTCTCGGTAGAGACACTGTACGACTCCATAGCCACCAGAATCACTACATTGCCTGTGCGTTTTACGAAGCCAGTGATCGATGACGAAGTAAAGGCTACCGCGCAGGCACTCCTTGACCGTTTTGCTGCCCGATTCGGAAAGCTCGAATTTTCGCCCGATGGTGTCGGATCGAGTCCCTATCTGCGCATCAGTGCGGCTGGTGTGCCCAACAGCGAGGTCCGTTTCGATCTCAACGAGCCAGTGCTCGTCCCTCGGGGATTCATCCTTACCGCCGACCCCCTCGGCTCTGCACGTGCCTTGTCTGCCATTGACTTTGAGAAACACCTGGTCCAGCGCATTGATGCACCAGCCTTTCGTAGTGGGTGGCGGCAAATCACTGTGGGGGGGAACTTACCGAAACGTCGCATCGGTGTATTACATCTTGGTATTGAGATTACCGCCCCTCCCTTCCCACCTGCACGACCCCATACTGCACAGGCAAGCGTTGAATTTGACGCAGAAGCGGCTTATCAGACAGTAGATCTTCGGCTTTCGCCTGATGAGCCTTTGCGATTCACGTGGCACACACTAGCAGTATTGGATGCTGGTGGAACAGCACAGAGTCTGGAAGGCCCAGTCCAGACTTATGACGGTACCGGCGATGCCGTCTTTCTTGTAGTTCCTCCTAGTGCTTTCGACGCCAATTTTGTCATTCTTGAAGCCGACCCGTCGCTTCTGGCCGAAGCTCAGATCGAAATTCGTGTTCGAGGATGGCGAGGGAACAAGCCTTGGACAGGAAAGAGCATACTGGATGACGGTACTCAAGAACTGGCCGTCTTTATGCCGCGTGACGTAACACAGCCAGAACTGCTTGCCACGGCAGTGTGTCGCACGAATGGAGCGAAGGTCGAGACAGCCATGCTACCATTGTCACCAACTCGCTTTGACCCTTTCAGCTTTCCTGGAACCGGTGCTCGTCGCGCTCTCCTAAAGGCCTCTTTTACAAACAGCATTCGTGAAATACTGATCGAATGTGCGCCGCAAGATCGTCTGGACGATCCCCTGCGACGGCGTCTTGTCCGGCTTACCCCTGCCGCGCCAGAAGCCGAGTTTTCCTACGTGGCTCTTTCGCCTTTCAGAACTGGCTACTGCTGGCGCTGGGCCTCGTCTGCTAGCACACCTCCTGGCTCATGGTCAGACCCAATCAATCCCGATACGCCTCTTCTTCTGGCCGTCTCTCAAATGGAGGATTCAATGTCGAAAATCTCACCACTGATTTTTGATGGTGTCGAACTCACCCCGGTTCCAGATGAACCGCGGGCATACTTTTATCGCCCAGTGGCTGCCGGAATTGCGACTGATGCCAACGGGCGTAAGCAGATGTCGCTCATCGAAGCGGGAACGGTGGCCATGTTCTCGTTGACAGCGATGTGGGGTGTGGAAGGCTCTACACTCGAAACGGTGCGAGGCAAACTTGCCGCACAGTTGGATCTTGCTGATGCCAATACCCTGACATTGCGACCAGCTCTTGTGGATGTTGGGGAAGTAGAGCTATGGCTAATTGATGCTTCTGGAAACTTGAACCCCTTTCTCAAAACTACCTCCTCTGGCATGCCACCCTATGCAGCCGCCTTTAATACCACGCTAACGACAGAGCAGACACCGATCATTAAGAGAGCGTTAAAAGGCGAGCGTGGCCTTCTCCGCTTACGCTATACCGTAGTTGAGCGTAGAACAAAACAGCAGGGACCCTCCATGACCGAGCACGAAATCCACGAAACAAACACGTGGACTACCACACGTATCCACAACAACGAGACAGAGACCTCGACTCGGGAAGAGACACGCACTGACTCGAGAAGTGCAGAAACGGCTACTGCTACAGCTTCCCCTGAGGCACGACTCTATGAAACTGATGCTGCCGATTGGGGATTACTAAGGTGATCCGACAATGCCGTTGTGATCTCGAACCACGATACGAGCAAACCAATAAGCTGTATCTTTTTAGATTCTTTCCAGAATCTATTTCGATACACCACAGGGGCTCAAACACATCAAACCATACCGATTTGCCCATTTCTCCCAAGCCAACAACCATCTCACCACCGGCACCACAGTTGCAACGCCCTATACCGGTAAATTGTTCAATTCAGCAAATAATACGTTTCGTATTGTTACTTAGCTTCTGGATATGCCCACTTAGCCTGCGGAAGCTGCGGTGGCAATAAATCAAGGTTCTATTGGGTCGTTTCTTGATGATACGGAGTTATGTGGTCCGGTGAGTCACAGTGCCTAAGACATCAACATGAAGCTCCAACAGTTAATTCATCTATCCATCGTAAGAAAGGAGTGCTCCTATGCTAAAGATCGACAACCTTCGAACACTTCGAGGCTATCAGGTCAACGGAGACGACACGAACGACCATACTTTCTATATCTTCCCTAACGCGCCGACACTTGCGCGGATGGTCACCGGTGGACTTGCCCTACGCTTTGTCGAGTATGGGCAACTGCGGGAAGACGGGGGCAAGAAATTTGGCGGGTTTGTGGCGTTTGATGCCGAACTGTCCGTTCCATCTGAAGATGAGAAAAACATCATCGGCGACCTCCAAAAGGAAGTCGATGATCGCTATCGAAATCGCAACCTTCAGCCACCCAAAGTGCAGATTGCACCAATCAATTGGACCGATGGAACAGTGGAGCTTCTCCTTACGGAAGGAGGAGCGCTCATCGAGAAAATCCGTGGTGCTGGAAAACCTTCCTTGTATGGACGCAACATCGCGTCTTTCATGATGGAACTGTCCGAACTAGGAACCGCGATTTTCAAAGAAACCTTGAGTACCGGGATCGCATCAGGCGTTCAGGTTGTTTACAAATTGAACTACTTTGGTCGGCTGCCGGAGATGACCGCGCGTGCTGAGTGGCATGCTCGCGAGTTTTATTCCTTCTTTCAAGATATAAACACCGAGGACAATTTCTGGAGCGAGGATTCGTACACGGAAGTCGTGAGTTCCACCCGTTACAAAAATGACGTCACTAAGACAACCTTTAACTTTATCCAAAACCCAAACCTCAAGCCCGATGATCAAGCCAAGCTCGAGGCAGATATACGAGCTGCTATTAACAAGCAGCTCGAGGCAGCGGTGCAACGCAATCTCTTGAAGGAGATCCAAGAAGTTGATCCCAACACAAAAGAGTTGCGAGAAGGCCAGGACATCGAAGATATTCGCCGCACCGTTTCAAAGACCCAAATGGCCGACGTCGTTGTTGAATGGAGCGAGTCCAAGGCGATTATCGTCAACAAAAACCCACAAGGCATGTTGCCAACTGTCACATCTATCAAAGATGCAAGCAACAAGCCACAGAAGTGGGAAGACTACTATTCCAAGATCAGCGTTGATGAATTCCTGAAGACCTTGCAGGTAAACATTCAAGTCAATGCGGATTTTGCCAATTTACCCATCCACAGTGTGGAAGTGAAGATCAACTACCCGCATGGAGCGAATGCAAAGGTTCAGGAGTTTGTCTTCAGTAAACCGGACGATGTCGCAAAATTCGAGTGCTTTGTACATCAAGGCATTCGCAAATTTAAGTACTCCTACACGGTCAACTACAAGAATAGTCAGGCGCGTTTCCAATCACCGGAAGTTGAGACTGATGATACGCGTCTCGTCATCAGCGTCGACGACCTTGGCATTCTCTCCCTCGATGTTGCGCCCGGCGACATCAATTTCGGGCAGGTCGATCGAGCGATGATTACCGTTCTGTACGACAATGCTGGTATCCCCATTGAAAAGAAATTCAATATGACCAAGAACAGCACCTCCTTCACTGTCCGCGAAGTTCTCGGACGTCCCCGCAGTGGGGCCACAAAGTACCAGATCACCTATCAAATGGCAGATGGACGCGAGATTAAAACTCCAGAACGCGAACAGCGTGCGAAGGAACTATACGTCGACGATCCATTTACAGCGATGAAAACGGTCGGTTTCCGAGCAGTCGGGGATCTCGAGGCTGACATTGCGTCCATTGCGCTGTCGGTCGATTACCTCGATCAGTTAAACAGCTATCGCCAAAGCACGCAGCTCAACCTTTCAAAGAGTCAGCCATTTTTTGACTGGACTTTTCCAGTGATCGACGAGGATTCAGGCACACTTACATATTCGGGTGCTATCAACTTCAAGAATGGGACGACGACAGATATCCCTGAGACGGTTGCCAAACGCTCGATTGTTCAAGTCGGCAACAAAGTGGCAGATTTTCTTGAAGTGGCGGTTGTCCCTGACCTCATTAATTGGAGCCTCGTCAAGCTCGTCAACGTCAGTCTGAGCTATGAGGATGTCCCGAATGGGGTTAACGAGCGCATGGATGTCCGATTCAAGAGCGGCGAACCTGAAAAACGATGGAAAGTCGCTCTCAAGGACGCGAGCAAGACCTCTTATGCTTGGACCTCGACGTTCTTCCTGCAGGACGGGAGCCGTAAGGTCGTGGGTCCAAACAACGAAGTCAACCTAAGCATCTTCCCAGAACTACCATCCTAGTGAAAAAGGAGAAATCTGGCCATGCTACTGCTCGACAGTCGTGTTCGAGAAATCAACGGTATTTCAGTCTTCCCTGACCATGCCGATCCGGAACAATGGTATTACATGCCCCTCTCCCCGCACCTCACCACGGTGCGGGACGAGGCATTGGGCATCGATGTTCCACAATTTCTGCTTATCGGCTTTCGTGGCGACGCAGGAAACGGCGGGTTTCTCAACTTCGACTGCAATGTCGGCGCGACACAACCGCAAATCGCTGATCTCGCGAGGGAAATCGCCAATAGCGAAAACCTGCGCAATATGCCACGCATCGCTTCGGTGCCGCTGATTGATGGCGGCGTCAAATTGATGATGCTTGGAAAGAAGACCGGCGATGCGCCGGGTACAACACCGGGAATTACTGGGCCCGCGTTCGTACTGAAGATTGATCAGAATGAAAAACCGGCTCTCTATGGTTCAAACCAAGCCGCTTTCTCCATCAGACTCGACCAAGAGGGTTTCACCATGATGGAACAATGCCTTGATGGGGAGATCATGCCGGTCGCCGTGATCTATTCGCTTGATTTCCTTGGTCTACGGCCGGCGTACGCCATCAAGCTGAATATCGACTGGGACAGAGTTCAGAAGCATATGGATGAAAGTTTTAAGGCAGGATTCATGTTTGTTTCAGCCGAGATCGGCAAGGCAGTGGACGAACTGGTAGAGTCCCGTGCCATTGTGCTGGAATCAGATACATTCGTCCCTGAAGGTGACGATAGCAAGGGCATTATCGATCGCAGAGATGCAGCACTCGCCCAGGTCCGCAATATGATCACAGATGCATTTTTTACTTCGAGCCTGCCGCCCTGGACCCCCGAGAAGCCGTCTGACTTTGAGAAAGGCTTGGACGCTGCCGCCAAATTTGTCGGCACGACAAGCGCAATGGCGGCAGGCGGTCCGGCAGCGCAAGTCTCGAACGCAAGTTTTTCCTATAAGAGAATCGATTACACTCGCGTAGACCGCAAGGTCCTCAATGTGAACTTTTCAGAACGAGTCACGATCAAAAAGAGCATTTATCCACAAGGTCACCTAACCGGTATGTTCAAGCTCTTGCGCGACGTGCCCATGCCGCTGGACCGCTTTGTAAAACATGTAGATCTCAACAACGATTGGTTTAAGAAGCGTACGGTACGAGTCGTGACCCGCGCTGACTTCACCGCAGATGAAATATCCAGCATCAATGTGCGCGCGCGCTACGGGGCTCAGCCCACCAACGCACTGCTGACAGCCACCCAGCTCGAGGCTAATTTTTCATGGTTGAGCCAAACCCAGAATGGAGTTATGCAGCGTGATGTCGAGGTTGAGTATGAAGTCTTATTTAAGAACGTGGATTCGACAGAACGTCCAATAAAGCTCAGTTCGGCAAAGAAGACAACCGATGTGGACAATGTGGAGATCGTTCCACGAGACCTCTACACCATCTCGCCGATCACGTTATTGGCTGAAAACTTTCCCTGGAACGACTATTCCTCCGTAGAAGTTCACCTGCGCTACACGGACGACGTCAATGGTATCAAGCAACGCGACCTCTTACGTCTCACAAAGGAGAAACCCGACGCCCTTTGGAAAATGTTTGTGCTCGACCCGATGAAGACGACGTTCGAATATCGCGTCCTTTACCGTGCTATGAACAACCGCGACATCGAGCGAGCCTGGACCTTGAGCGATGAGGCGCAGATAACTATCCGCAATCCGTTTCCGACCCGTCGTGTTGTGGAGGTTGTGCCGTCCTTTCGTTGGGAGGAGGTCGAACAGGCCTTTATCGATCTTCGCTATGAAGATCCCGCCAACAATCTTCTGGTAGAAGATTCCTTCTCATTCCAGCAGGGAATTGCTGCGAAGACCTTCAGTGTGGATCTTCGTGACACCACCCGCAAAACTGTCTTTTACAAGATTTCTGTCAACTATAAGGATGGGCGTTTCCTCGAATTACCCGAATCCATGACCAATGAACGACGCATTCATGCCAGTGCCGACTCGAAGGGTCGCCGCATCATCGAGGTCAAACCACCGATCAACTTCGCCCAACGTCGTCTGAAACGCGTAACCGTCGATTTGCGATTCGAGGACCTCATGGCGAATCTGAGTTTTGCCGACAGTTTCGTGTTCGAGGCACCGGAAGCTCGCGCGTCCTTCGAATATCAGTACGCGGACGAGACGCGCAATAAATATGAGTATCGTGCCAACTTTTTGTTCGAGAACGGCCTTGAGCTCAATATCGACTGGACGTCCACCGACACGACCGACCTTATCGTGAAGGTTCCGTGAGGAGATCGCCATGCTTCAACTCGATTCTTCAGCAATGACGATTGAAGGCGTAACCGTCTTCAAAGATCACGCCGATCAACGTCAATTCTGGTATTTACCGATTCCCGTAGTACTGGCGCGGCGACCTGCCGATGGACGAGCTGCCTTCACCTTCCTGAAGTTCAAACGTCTGCCTGGCGCGGCAAGCCGAGACGGAGGCTTCCTGACTTTTGAAGTAGCGCTCAGGCTCGATCGTGACCTTGAGCGGCGGATTCTCGAGCGTCTTTCCAGCATCTCACGCGGCAGTCCTCGCCTTAGTCCGGTGCCGTTTGACGAAGGAACTGTGCAGTGTATCGCCCTCAATGTACAGGGTGCTGGTGGCACAAGTGCTGCGCCGAATCCCAATGCTCCCCAAGGTTCGTTCCGCGCTGTTGAAACGATCCTAGGAGCAACAAAGCCGTCTCTTCAGGGAGACAATAGCGCTGCATTCAGTCTCGAGCTATCAGCGGAAGGGACAACGATATTGGAAAAGGCCTTTCAGGAGCAGGCCACGCCGATCGGCGTCATCTATGACTTGAAATATACCGGATTGCGCCCTGCCTTCAATGTCAAGATCACGGCTGATTTCAAACAGATCTTCAGTCATTTCAGTTCTTCCACGGATGGCCAGCGTGGATTTGTGCGTGCCGGCATCGATCTGGGCTTTGAGCGATTGGTTCGCAACGGTGCCATCAAGATCGAGACCCTCGATTTTACAAATACTACCGAGAATGAGGCACGCATCAAGGACGCGCTTGACTTTTTCAAAGCACAGGTGCTCGCAACCTGGTTTACTCCGGTGCTCGCACCGGGAACGCTTGCGACCTCAGCTGCTCAGGCCGCTTCGCTTGACCAGGTTCGCGCACTTGGCGCACAACTACGGCCGCAACAACCGCCACCTCCGCCTCGCCCAGACCCATCCCAACCCGTGCCAGAGCCGGTTGACCATGGTCCGAGCCCAACCGCAGGAACTGGTACTGGCGACACACCACAGGGATTACCCGCAACGGCATCAGCCGCCGACGTTGAGAGTCCAACAGAAGATACTGGCAACCCAGCTCCCGCTGCACCGGCGCCGGCTAGCGGTACGGTTGATGTCACGGCCCGCAACCCGAATGGAGCCATGCGCGCCGCAGCAGACAATCCCGCTGTCACGCAACGCGAAGGGATGGTTGCGGCCTTTAAGCTGAAGGCCATCCGACAGGAAGAACAACGTACGGCGGTCCTTGAATACACACGTGCGGAAGCCCAACAAAGAACCTATGCTCCACAGGGGTTTTTCGGCCTCCTGACTGCCGATCTCGAACGCTCCAAACACTTTATCGAGATTGACCTGGACGATCCCTTCTACCGCACCATTCCCATTGAGGCCAAAGCCCCTTTCGATTTTGCTGGAATCGGTCTCAGTGAAATCCAGATCGCACTGGACTACGGGCCACAGAACGATCCGCAAAATCACAAACATGCCGACATGATATTCACGGCAGAAGATCGCGGGCCCAAACACACCGAGTTCGCAGTTAATCTCCGCAAGGATCGCCTGTTCACAGTCACGACCCAGTTCCATTTCGATCCGACGAGCGGCTGGGAAGGCAAGACCTTTTCGTACGAATTGCCTGCCAAAGAAACCGACGATCGCACCCTCGTTCTTCATCCGATGGAGGCACTTGGCTTTCTCGATATTCGCATCGAGCGAGGCCGCGTTGATCCCGGCATTGTCGAGTTCATCGAGGTGGAACTATCCTATGCCGACTCCTCACCATGGACCGTGAGCAAAACATTCCGTGTCGTGCCCGATTCCCAGCCACAATCCTGGAAATTGCGCCTTTCACGGCCGGACCAGCGCGAATACACTTACAAACTGACATATCACCTGAAAGACGGCACAATTCGAGAAGGCACGTCGGTACGCACCAAGGCGACCACCGTCCCCGTAACCGATCCATTCCCAGGCAATCTCGATGTCACGTTTTTCCCCACATTCGATTGGTCGCAGCTTAAGGCTGCCATGCTGGATGTCACCTACGCTGATCCAGCCAACACCTATAGCCGCGAACAGCGTGTTCGGCTTGACCCTAATCTGACTGAAACGAATGTGCGATTTTCGATCATGGATCCAAAACTAAAACGCTACCGATATCAGCTCACGCTGGTCCACGCGGATGGCAAAACCGAACGTCGACCAGTCGTGGAAACCAGTGGCGATATCGTGAGCCTTATCGCATGACGCGCATCTATTGAAAAGGACACTACAATGACGAAACGAGCTGTGATCGTGGGTGTCAATGACTACTCCGTGCAGGGATTTAATTCGCTGCGCTTCTGCATACGGGATGCCGAATCCGTCTATTACTTACTGCGAGACGCATTTCTGTTCGACCCGAAGGATATGTTCTATCTCGTGGATGCTAGTGCAGCATCGAGTGTCATTCGGCAAGCGCTTCGCTATGTACTCACCATTTCCCAACCTGGCGATGTGGTGTGCTTTTATTATTCAGGGCATGGGGGACGTAAACCACATCCCTCGAACCCATCGCAGATGTTTGAAACCATTATCCCCTATTCAGGCCAATTCATCAGCGACCATGAAATCTTCGCTGCGGCTGATTCACTCCAACCATCATTCGTCAATTTCACCGTCATTTTGGACTCCTGTCACTCCGGCGGCATGCATGACGAAAGCGAGAACGCCAAACTCGTTCGGTCGCCTACTTTTTCGCCGGAACTACTGCAGCAACTTATGCAATGCACCACGCTTTTCCCATGCGGCATCTGTCTCCCACCGCAGAGTCGCCAGATTCTAGCCAACAATATCACTCGCGTCTCCCCACGAAACACAGGTGTGGTCGTCGAGGAAGACACAAATCGCCGTCTCGTCAAAGAATCCAAATCAACGCTTATTGCTGCGTCTTCCGCTGCGGAGACGGCGCAAGAGCACTCTGCGATCGGACACGGTCTACTCACCAAATCGTTTCTTGATCTCGTCAACGCCAGTAATTTCCAGATCGACCATCAGAGTTTGATTGATGAACTCACAAAGCGCGTCGGTGCCTTGATGACCAAACATTTCCCCGGTAAGACTCAGTCTCCACAACTACGCGGGCAGGAGAATCGCATGGAGGAGAGTTTTCTAGAAGGATGGCACGACAGCCGTTGACTATCTACTCATCTCAATCTGTCCTATGAGGTTACACCATGCTCAGTCTTGAGAAACCCTTCACCATCGACGGCATCAGCGTGTTTCGTGACCATGCAGACCCGAATACATTCTGGTACCTTCCCGGTCCCGTCGATCTCGCTCGGCGGGAGGCCGATAATCGGGTCGCGTTCAGCTGCCTGAAATACAAGGCAGCAGCTCCAGGTGGCGGCGTGAAAGGCGGTGGGTTCCTCATGTTTGAATCCACCCTCAAGCTACCGGATCGTCTTGAACAGCGTATCCTCTCACGAGTCCAGGCTGAGCCAGGCGTAACAAGTCAGGCTCGTCTGGCTGCCGCACCTTTTGAAGAGGGTTCGGTGCAGTGCATTGCGCTCAATGTGCAAGGCTCAGGAGATACGGCTGCCGCGGCACCTCCACCAGGAGCCTTTAACGCAGTCGAGCTCATTCTCGGCGCAGCAATTCCGTCCATGGATGCCGCCAACAAAGGAGCCTTCAGTCTCACGCTCTCGGCCGAAGGAGCCACGATTTTAGAACAGGCATTCCAGGACGGCCTAACGCCCATCGGCGTGGTCTACAACATGAAATATCTGGCAATGCGCCCATCCATTGATGTCGAAATCACTGCGGATTTCGAGCGCATCTTCAATCATTTCAGCGCCAGTCTTGAAGGTCAATACAAGTTCTTCCGTGTCGGTATTGATGCCGCTTTTGAATCACTCGTACAATCGGGAGCCATCAAAATTAAGGTGTTCAACTTCACCGACGAGCAGGATGAGAAAGATCAAGAAAAATGGGCGCTCGATTTCTTCAAAGAGGATCTTCTCTCGAAGTGGTTCGAGCCTACCCTAACCCCTGGCCAACTCGCAGCGTCTCAAGCCACTGCGACGCCTCTGAGTGAGGTCATTAACGTAGGCCGCGACATATTGCGGGGGAATCAGCCATCAGCCACTCCCGCCCCTAACACAGGTGGTACGACATCAGCGGGCCAAACTACCGAACAGGTCCAACCTGCTTCATTCATCACAGACCGGACTGATCCTTCACCACTCCCTTCCGGTTATGGCGTTACGCACACACCCGCAGCCCAAGGTTTGCAGGAGAGCATTACGGTCACCGGTACCGGGGCGGTCTTGAAAGTGAACGGATCCGTTATCGCGCTCGACGCAGGCGGTCGGGCGACTGTGACCGTCGACCCTAACTCCGATAAAAATATCGAGGTCGATTGGCCGGCTCAAACTGAGACACGTGAAGAAGTGTTTGGCCTATTTTTCGATTTTGATAAACCTGCCGAAGCCAACTGGCGAACCAACCCACCAAGTCCTGAATTTCGAGCCTATGTTGAGAATACAACGACCGATCCTCGTTTCCGTGATGCATCCGGCACATTGCGCATCGAAGGCGACGGCAACTGGAGCGGACCGGAGCGCGGAGCCGATCGCCTACGTGCCTGGATCCAAGCTTTGCCTGCTCCTAAGCAGGTTCGGCTCGACGCGTATGCAAGTCACGAACATGTTTCAGAAACCAGCGAACCAGATCGCCAACGACATAACACGCGACTATCACAACGCCGGCTTGAAGTGGCTCAAGCCATCGTCCAGCGATCCGGCGGCACAATTTCAGGCGCGTCGCCACATGGTGATAGTCCAGCCTCAACACGCCCCGGCACTCATGCCCCGATGGGCGGAGATCCTGACAATCGCGTGGTGCATGTGACCGGCCGGGTGGCCGACACAGGCCGGCCGGTTCTTTTTCGAGGACATCTTCACCGTCCCGCATCCATCCGCGTAGAGCAACCTCGACCTCAACCGCAGCCCCAACCTCAGCCGCAACCCCAACCGACCTCTGGAAGTTTAGGCAGTGGCACTCCCGTCGTTGCTTCTCTCAAACTCAAATTTGTTCGCCAGGAAGAGCGCAAGACCTTGAGTTTCCGTTATAACCGAACCGAAGCGGTACGTCGCACCTATGCGCCACAAGGCTTCTTCGGTCTCTTACTCAAGGACCAGGGTGACAAATCCAAATATTTCAAGGAAATCGATCTCGACGATCCATTTTTTCGAGAATTCAAGGTTGAAGCGAGTATCCCCATCGAGTTTGCTCGGATCGGCCTGTCTTCAGCACAAGTGGCGCTTGATTACGGCAACGCTGCCGATCCCCGCAATCACAAGCACAATGATTTCGTCTTTATCCCAGATGATCCAGGCCCCAAAGAGTTCCGAGTGTTCATGAATGAGACTCGGGACATCGACTATGCCGTGTCGACACAATTTCATTTTGATCCACAGTCCGGCTGGGCCGGAGATCGATTCAGCTACGACATACCTCAATCTCGGACACAGGATCGAACCCTCTTTATTAACCCCTACGAGCAGGTTGAATTTAGGGAGATTTCCATTATTCCAGGCGAGATCGACTGGCAAGTCCTATCATCGATTGAGGTGCGCTTGCAGGCAGAAGGTTATTCCACTCCTGAGCCACGTGCTGCGTTTCTCATCCAAGAGAACGGTGCACCTCAAACTTGGAAATTGCGCGGTGCACGACCTGCGCCGCCAAACCGGCGAGTCACCGTGGCGCTGACACACAACTTGAAGGATGGCACATCGCAGACCACACCTCCGGTTGCCATTGACGTACCAAGCGTGATAGTTCACGACCCGTTCGTCGATGCGCTGCAGCTCGAATTCATACCACTCTTCAATCCCACAAACATAAAGCTCGTCTATGTCGATGTGGAATACAACGATACGGCGAATTCCTATGAGCGGCGTGAGCGGCTCGAGATTCCTGGAACACAGACGAACCCCACCAAGCTGCGCATCGCATTGCGCGACAAGAACCAGCGCCGCTATCGGTTCCGTTTGACTTTCATCCCCACCACTGGCGGTTTTGATCAGCGTGCTTGGGTCGAGACAGAGGAGGAACTCATCCCGCTACAATGACTAACGTTGAGCCAATTGACCAGACCCTCGCCCGAGCCAAGCACGTTGTGCCCAACGCCTGTGCCCGTGCCCGAGACATTTTAGGCAATGTGCTAGATACACTGACCGCTTCAATCTGGCCTGATATAGCTTTCCGATTTAGCTCATTGACCAATACCGGCTATCCAGTTGAGTTCGCCTGGTCCTCGCGTGATCCCTCATTGCGCTTCACCTTCGAGGCCGCGCCGGCAGAGATGCCGGACCATCACCGTCTGCCGAAGGCGCTCGCGACCTTAGCAGAGTGGGGCGTTGATAGATTTCATGCAGCCCATGAACTCCAGAGCATGCAGATAAGCACACAGTTGAAGTTCGGTGCCTGGATCGGAGTACGTTGTTCTGAAAATGACACGACCTATAAGCTCTATGTCGAACTGCCCCCTGGATTGTGCACCACGAGCTGGGCCCAATCTGTCCTGGACAATAGCTCTCTCTCCCTGCGTATACCGGACGCAGTTTGGCGCATGGCCGGTTTCAATCCAGCGGGCGAAATTGAATTGTATGCCCGTACTGGCAATCTTGAATCTGTAACATTACGCAGCCTTGTTCGCCAGCTCGATGGAAACCCTGCTATATTTCTGGAACTCGTCGAACGGCTTGTGCGACAACCTGAACTACCTGCCACCTCGGGAATTAGCCTTGCTTTCGATACGGGAGGAGCATTCGCTGGCCTCACGCTGTTTGCCTTTGCCAAACATCTTTGTTCTTCGGACGCTCAGGTGCACGATGCACTCTTGGCACTAGCAAAGCCCAATGACTACGATACGGATCTCTATGAAGCACTCAGTGCAGGCAAGGATGATGGACACTGGCGGCATGGGATGCTCGGATTTGGCTTTCAGCGCCACACCGGCACCTGGATTCAGGCAGGCCTAAGGCCAGCATGACAGCTCTTTTTCTGCCAAGTGTCGTCGTGATCGATGGTATCAACTATCCAGACGTAAATGGCTTCGTGACCGCGCTTGGTGTTCGCGCACTGCGCCTCTCGGGACGGACTGTACCGTCCGCAATGCTCGACGCACTCGAAACATGCCGCACAGAACAGGGAGGATTTCGTTTTTGGCCATCCGCACATCGTCCGCATTGGGCGCCCAACCTCCCAGACGATGCCGATGACACGGCTCTCATGACACTGGAGCTTCTTTTTGGGGGCCGCTTGAGCCGAGAAGAGGCACGGAGGATCGCCTGTCTATGTCTCGTACGAAATCGCGTCAGACGAATCGATGGATTCGGACCTCCCTGGAGACGTGTCGGCGTATTCAAGACCTGGGCGCGTGAAACGACTGAGATTGATCTCATTGACTGCACAGCGCACGCGAATATCCTTGCATTGATGGCCACGCTTGACCTTCTCCATCTCCCCGGCGTTCGAGAGGCCTACGCGATGCTGGAGGCAGCATTGCATTTTGCACAGAACGATGCCAAGCGAGCCAATTCGCTGTCGCCCTTCTATCCTTATCCCATAGAATTCGTTCTTGCACTTGACCATGCCTGGAGCTGTGGTGCCTATGATCTTGCTCCTCTGGCTCAACGTGCCGCGTGTGCTTCATGGGGCCACAACGCCGCCTTGTGGACACACGACCAAAACTATGCAATCTGTTCCAACCCCTATGGACAAGCCTTTTGGCACTCACCGGAGCTTGCAAGCATACGAGCGGGCAAGATACCTGCCATGCTTATGGATGAATGTACTTATTGAGGAAGTTGAAACGAAGGGGCATTCTCAAAGCTTTCGCCATATGCAACTTCTTCGTATCTGATGAAAGTTGTGAGTAGGGAGGTAATATCCGGCTGTTTCCGTGAGTTGCAAGGTAACCGTATGTGGATTCTGCTCGCTCATTCACCAGGATGACTTCGGGATCGACTTCCTTTCATTTATTTGCGAGATGAAGATGGTTAGATGCACATGATAGACAGATCGAAGGCGGCCATTACCGATTTAGGAAGATTTCTTAATGCCGTTCGAGCGATCTTCGATACATGGACCTTGCCGGATGCTAATTGGTATCCGACATTATGGTTCCGCGGCCATGGCGACGCCGACTGGGCACTGATGCCAGGATGGCAACGCATTGGCACATCAAGCAAGGGACTGGGAGAGGATTGGTACAATGAAGGTACGCTGCTTCGCGATTTCAGTCTCCGTGCCCCTCGGTATCTCCATGCGGTTCCGTCGAACAGTTGGGAATGGTCCTTCCTCATGCAGCATTATGGTCTGCCCACCAGATTACTCGACTGGAGCGAAAGCGCATTGATCGGGCTTTACTTCGCCTTACGGGACAACAAGGGAACATGTGATGCTGCCGTCTGGGTTCTCAACCCGTGGTGGCTCAATAAACAGAGCCTTGGAAAGTATGAAATACCTTCTGCTGGAGATCCCCTGTTGGCTGATTGGGCCCCTCGATGGGAGGGGCATATCAAAGGGGTGTTGCCAGTCGCCATCAAGCCTGTTCACGCCACGGTACGAATTTCTGTTCAGAGAGGGTTCTTTACCATACATGGCACCGAGCGTCACGCACTGGAGCGTCTGTCACGACGCCGACGTGAGGACAGACCACAGCTCATAAAACTCACCATACCGAAGCAGTTCGTCGAGGAAATGAAGCGAGACCTGTCCATTGCTGGTATTACAGAAACGGTAATCTTTCCTGAGCTTGATGGTCTGTGCCGTGAGATTAAGGGAGGATTCTTCGGAAGTTGACCCCGGATTTATACCTGTAGAAATACAAGGGGATTGGTGGTGTAACACTCCCAGACCCGTTGCCCAACGAAGCGACGCTCGCGCTCACCACCCCGCTGTTTCACAAACACGTGAATCCGTATGGACGCTACCATTTAGATGTCGTCCGGATGCGCCAAACCCTTGATCCCGTTGTGCAAGAGGCTTATAGAGAAGCCTATAATCATTGATAGGCCTTCACGATCTGATCGAGTGACGCGGGTTCCTGATATTCCAGGCGTTTCTTGATCACGGCGAAGTCGTGCTCGATGGGGTTGCGGTCTGGGGAATACGGTGGCGAAAACAGCAGCGTGGCCCGGTGTGCTAGATGAGCTCCGCTGTTGCCGGCGATTTGTGAAAGGCCGCGTTGTCCATAAGGACCAGATGCGCGCGGGTCAGACGTGGGCACGGCCGTACCTTGAGCCAAGGCGTTGAACACCTCGGCATCGAACGTGCCTTCGAAGAGGTAGGTTTCTTCAAGATCCGTCCCGATGCGTGCAGCGATGAGCGAGGTGTGGGTCTTCTATACCCGGACGTCAGGCCGTACACGCGGTGGCCCTTGGAGGCATACCCATAGCGGCGTGTGACTGAAGGCGCGAAGCCGCACTCATCGACATGCACAAGCTGCGGGCCGCAACGCTCTCGAAGACGCAGAAACGTTCTTCGTTGCGGCGGGCTGCGCTCTTTGTAGCCGGTCGTTTTTTTCCAGGTCTACCCCATCTTGTGAGTGCGTTCCAGATGCAATGACGTGAGACCCTGAAATGCCGAGCCGCTTCCGCCTTACTGCCACCACTTCGTACAAGATCCCCCCCCCCGTTGGCGAAAATCTACTGAACATCGCATGCGCACATGATCGCCCAGACGAGCGCCCCATGTCTATCAGTAACTGTGGGCCTAGCTATTAGTTATAATGTGATTTTTCTGGTTGATATGGCTTCTAGGCGGAAACGCGATCAGGATGCCGCCACGCGGTTTTCGCGCCAAGCCATTCGCTGTTGGTGTCGGCCCACGAAGCTCACACTCGACGCATATCAACCGAATCACGTGGCGATTCAAGAACTATAGCTAAGCCCACAATTAGTGATAGCCTCTCACGATGTCGTCGAGGGTGGCTTGTTCCTGATACTCCCGGCGCTTCTTGAGGGCGGCGAAGTCATGCTCGATGGGATTGAG
>Ga0224500_10000188_pt1 | contig 44611 bp, 50 predicted proteins | sample SF_Oct11_sed_USG_FD_168126 | JGI IMG/M metagenome (GOLD analysis project Ga0224500, IMG submission 168126) | Sediment microbial communities from San Francisco Bay, California, United States - SF_Oct11_sed_USGS_4_1 | ecosystem: Environmental > Aquatic > Marine > Sediment | place: USA: California...
ATAACCGTCCTGCGATCATCTAACGACAACGTGACAATCCTGCTCTTCCTGCAATAGCGTCACGCAACATTCCCATACTCCATGGGATGCGTCAAGCGCGGCCCGTCACCTTAGCCTTGACTTCCCTAGATGCTTCCAATCTCTCCTCGCGCCTCAAGCAGCTCTCGCCCCCCCAACTTGATCTTGGCACTAGCCTGTCGCATCTCACTCATCCTCAAACTTGGAATGTGAAACTCGGAACGTGAAACTCGGCACCCCTCCCACACCCCCAAGCCTCCCACCGCAATCCTTTCACCTCCTGCCTCTCACTGCGAGCGTCAAGTCAAGCAACGACCCCGGGTCCCGGGTCCAGCAAGATGATGACCGTGTATTGATATGAGTTACGCAGCGTTGAGCCAGGGAGCCAGCGTCTCATCCCAATCACGAAATGCAGCCTTTTTGTCGTAGTGCTGTTCGAGAGCCATGCGGGCCGCTTGGCCGAGGCGTCGGCATTCGCCCTCATCACTGGCAAGCCGGGAAATGATGGTAACAGTCTGATCCACTTCGCCAACACCGACCGTGTACCCACAGTGATGCTCCCCCAGAATTCCCGCAATCTCGCCTGTAGGGCTTCCCAGAAACAGGACTGGTCGACCAGCGGCAGCAATACCATAAAACTTGCTGGGGACGATTAGACCCTCAAGGGCAGGTCGTAGTGACACTAGGTGAAGATCCGCTACACTAAGGCTATAGGAGAGTTGCTCCCGAGGTTGATACGGCTGAAACAGAACATTGGACAGAGCACGACGGTTTACCTCCTGCTGCAAGGGCAGCAGTCCGACCCCGGCGCCAATGAACAAGAATCGTATGGTGGGTGAATCGCAAAGTTGTTCTGCGGCTTGTAGAATCGTTTGGAATTCATGTGCTCGACCTAAATTTCCTGAATACCCCACGACAAATTTATCCTGCAGGTTCCAATCAATTCTAAGGGGGTTGTCGTGATGAGCAATGGGACGAACGGCCACACTATCGGCCCAGTTATGAATGACCCGAATGGTGGAGGCTGGCACTCCTTCGCCACGCAAGCGGCCAGCCATGTGTTCACCAATCACAATATTGCAAGCGGCCATCTTTAGAGCCCGATTACGAAGCCACCTTAGCCCTGGTTCGAGGATTCTCGTACCTGTTATGTCTATCGCTCCAGCTATCTCCGGGAACAGATCCTGCGTCCAATTAATTAGGCGGGCCCCAGATAACGTTGTGATGGCAGCCGCCACTACGGAGATAAGCGGAGGATCAGTCTTGGCAATTACGATATCGCCAGCACGGACCATTTTGAACAGTGCCGCGACAACGCCAAGGTAAAAGGTAGCATAGTCGAGTGCGCGCCCCAGTAGCTTAGCTCGACCAAATCGCGTAGACCACACTCGACAAATCTTGACCCCCCGTAATTCCTCCTGCGGGGGAAGCAAGCTACGAGCATCCCCATACAACTGGCGACTGGTAATTACGGTTACCGGATGCGACTTCTCGGCAAAGTGGAACGCTAGGTCAGTCAATAGTTGACTGGTAGCCGACTGATCGGGGTAGAAGAACCGATTGATGAATACCATCCTCACGACAAACCCACAATCACATTCCTCGGACGACTGGCGCAGTACCTCAACACTTTCTTAAACCCTTACCTATGCAATAGGTCAGGAACTGCTGACCTGCCCTGTATTCTCCGACAACTTGCTGCGTCAATGTCCTGTCCTCGCGAAAGGTATGTTCTCCTCCATCGCCTCTGCAAGAAGACTTTGCCCAACCTCATTAAGGTGGATATTGTCACGGTATGGGCCAAGTCCTCGGTCTTTCGCTCGAACATAATAATCTCTAAGCGACACCACCTTGATTCCTAATCGAGTGCAGAGATCCTTGATTTGAAAGAACCCAGCCTTAGGCGAATTGGTTTCCAACTCTGATTGTTCTAAATGTTGAAACACTAGAACGTCCCTGACTCGCGACCTCGCCAATTCAAGAAACTCCCTCAAATCCTTCAGTCCCTGCTTGACCTCTTGCTCGCCTGTTGCTTCAAAACGATCTGGTTCTACTGTCTTCTTGCCACTATCAAACGACGGCAGGTAGCGTGGCACATATCTTTCCATTCCCTCTAGAAGAGCCGATACCGGCCGATCCATCGGGTGAGTGTTCTTATTCAGTGGTGTAAACGTTGGATTGTCGGATGCGTCATGACTTGACACCACTAAGACAACAACGTCGGCATCAAAGAATCCGTATTCTTTTGCATACGCAAGCCAATTTCCAGGTCCCCAACTGCCTGCCGATATGTTGCCAATAACGACATGTTCATAGCCGGCATGGGTAACCGTTGCTTTTAGCAAGCTCGTTGCCAGGTTAGCTTGATCTGTCAGATAACCACCGTTCAGGACAGAGTCTCCAAAAACCATTGCCCTAAATTCCTCTTGTCTTTTCTTCAAAGTAAAGGGCTCCGTCCGCATCCCAAATTGATTCACGATGAAGCGATTGCCAAATCTGTACACATCCTGATTTGGGTTGAACATATATTCAATGCTAGGGTGTAACACATACAGTGGAGGAGTACCCAGTCCAAGAACATGGCGGGCTACAATCTCACCAAGGCCTCCAATGACAGCAAGCAGCAGAATAAGCCGTATAAGGTGATGAGCGTGAAGTCTCCGCACCATTGTTGTATTGAAGTCGATAGAATTACCCTACGTCATGGAAGGTTGAGTTACGTGCGTTTTCCCTATCGCTGATCAACCACTTCTCCACTGATGCGATATACGTTGTATCGGCACGTGAGAGAGACAGGAACTGTCTGCTCATATCTTCACTTGAACCTAAACGTCGCAGTAGACAATGCAGGCCAACACCGGCCCCAAAAGCACCCTGGCTGGTCAAGCTTTAAGTTACCAGCCTTGAACTGCACCGCAGGTGAACTTGACCGCAACTAGGCTCAGGGGTTGTACAGCAATTCAGTCGAGTTCATCGGCGGATTTTCCATGCCTTGGATTTCCACTGCTGAGCCTGAGTCAAATGATAGAAGAGCTGTCGGCAGTAGCTACGGGTGTACCCAGGTTCCTATCACGAATGGTGCGCTTTCGAATAAGCTCAGCTGGATTTCCTGCATAAATACCATCGGACTCTGCGTTTTTCCGAAGCACGCTACCCACAGTAATGACGGCGTTGCGACCACATCGGACACCCGGACACACCATGGATCGAGCAGCAATCCAGGCCCCATCTTCAAGATACACCTCGCCTAAGATGAGGCGAAACGACGGATCGGAATAATCATGGCTCCCAGTAAGTATGTACGCACCTTGAGAAAGACAAACGTTTGAACCGATGTGAACCATGACGAGGTTGTCAATCCAAACGCCTTCACCGATCCACACATGATCGCCAAGTGTGAGGCGCCAGGGATGTTTGATGTTTACCCGCGGCTTAATGACAAGTCCCGCCCCAATGTGGGCCCCAAAGATCCGAAGAAGCGCTGCCTTCACACTACTCATTGGACATAGCCATGACTGAAAGATAATCGCATTGACCAGGTACCAACTGGTCCTCTTGAACCAATTTGCTCCAGGATCGTATTGACCTGAAACGTAGTCAGCCAACGATGGGCCAACAGCCGTTAGACTTGGCATCGCCATGAACTCCCAAGTAAAACCGGCTCGCGCTGATGGTTGAGAACCCTCCTTATCGTCACTTCCCTTACAATGAAGGGGGTTCTCATTGTACGAGATAGGTCCCTAAACTTATCGAGCACTGAGTGGACGATTGTCGAAATCGCTGGATCGCTGAGCCAGCCACTTACGCCTACGATGTCATTACACATGCTGGGCGTGATCCTTCCCCCAAGATCCATCGATATACCGCAACCATGTCTCGTGCAGCTCGCTCCCAGGTAAACTGCGTCTCAACCAACCGTCGCCCTTGTCTGCCCATGCTTTGACGCTGTGAGTCCGTCATGGCAATCAGTTCAAGAAGCCCATTTTCTATGGCTTCAACCTGGGGTAGAATTTGAACTGCCGCATGCCACGCGTAACCTTCCGGGATGTTGCAGGCAGGAGTAATGAGAACAGGCAATCCATAAGACCACGCCTCTAGTACCGCAACGGGAAGTCCCTCACTATATGAAGGCAGAATGAACGCGTCGGATTCAGCAAGCAGCTTGTCCTTGTCGCTGCCAAACTTAGCCCCGACAAAATGTACACTATCAACGAGTCCGAGCTCTGACACCAAGCGCTTTAGCTGTTGTTCATACCCACCCTGATCCCAGCCCGCAATGGTGAGCACCCATTTCCCACTTTCAATTGATTGATTGCCCTGTACTCGATGCCACGCGTGTATGAGATTCGTTAGCCCCTTTTTGGGATGCAAACGTCCCAGGAACAGCAACCTCTTGGATCGATTCTCAGAGGATCGTGCGATGGGTAGCCCCTGAGGCAGGTCAATGCCATAGGGTATATGACAGATCGGATTACGCAGCCCATACGCACGTATCGCATCGACCTCAGCGAGTGATACAGCCTGTAGACAGGCCGCATTTTGAAGATGACCACGCTCAAAGAACGTGCCAGCTAAAACCTTTTTCCAATGAGCATTTTGAATCGCCCACCTGTCAAGCATCCCGTGACTAGAAACAACGTACGGCCTAGAAGTCGAATGGGCCCATTTTCGACTGGCCAGGGAAGGATACATCCACAGTCCATGAACGTGCAGAAGGTCTAAGTTCGCGTTAAGGAGGGCAGGTAGGAGTTGCGGAGAGAAGGCAAACTTCCTAGGTCCAGCAATCGGATAGGTCTGTGCATTCAGATTCTTCCAGAGTGCCAGGTCGGAACTGCTCCGCTCATCTTCAAGGCCAAATATTTGAATCTCAGGCTTGTAGACACGAGCAATGGCAAGATTTTGTCCGACCATCGCACCGAACATTCCTCCGGCCCCGTTTGAAATGGAAGAGCACATGATGCCAAGTTTCATCGTGACACTCTCTTACTATTACTCAGGCCCCTCGTATGTTCCCCATCCATCGCTCCACACTACATCGAGTGCGACTGCACACTCACAGCTGCTGCATGGATCGCTGAGACGAACCGCTCCACCATGCCGGTCAATGTAAACTCTTCTGTTACGGTCCTCTTGGCCTCTTGAGACATGGCCGTTCTCATCGCGTCTGATGACGCGAGACGAGCCATCTGGGCAGCAAGCCTTTTGACGTCACCTTCTGTATAGAGCAAGCCATTCTGTGCATTCTTGAGAGCTGCAACCTCGGGAGCTTGGTTCGCCATGTTGTCGTGCGTGACAACTGGGAGACCGTATCCCATAGCATGCACGATACTCAGACCAATATAGCCAGGATAGACAAATGCTTTGGCAGTAAGGAACCAGGGTGCCATGGCTCTCTGGTCATAGATCGCACCGAGCCATCGCACCGCGTTTCCCAACTCCAATCTTTCTGCCAAGATCGCCAGTCGCTCGCGTTCTTCACCCTCACCGATTATGGCAAGCTCATAGCGAGAGTCCCGCGTTCGGAGTTCATGCAGCGCTTCTAAGGCGAGATCGACACGAGCTTTGGATGTCAGACGGCCACAGAAAAGGAATAGCTTTTTCCCACCAAGACCGTGCTCGCTCGCGAAGGACGACAATCGGATCGCTGACCAATCAGCAATGGCCTCCTGAATTGGTTCTTGGTCTATGGCGTTGTTGATGGCAAATAGCCTATCTGGAGCAAACCCCAGATGGAGAAATTGCTCGCGCTCGCGATCGGTGTATAGCAGAATCACGTCCATCTGTTTCATGAGCCCTCGCCTCAGAAAACCTCGGAGGCGGTCTTGGTTGGGCATTGTGCCGATCCCCCACCATACGGTTGCAATCCCCTTACGCCGAGCCTCAAATACAAGCGGAAGATTACTAAGGAACCTCGGATTCCCACACACCACGAGAACATCCCCACGTCTTAATGATTTCTGCAAGGAAAGCCCCTGCTGCCAATGAAACTGATGCCAAAGGACATCGCAGCAGGGATGATCAAGATGAACAAACGACGCACTATTCGGGAACGAACGAAGACTTTGACTGCCCGGCATCGTGCGGCTGGCGAAGACGTTAATGCAGCAGCGCGGGTCCTGGGCCAGTTTATTAAAAAACGCAACTCGATACTCTGGGACCAATGGTTGGATGATTTGTACGTTTATCACTGGCATCCTCTTTCCATGTGTTGGCCCTCAGCGAGACTGGCTCTTTTACTCAGGCCTAACACTCGGTGCAGTGGGTGCGTTCTACCCGTCCCAGTACATTGATCCGGCATTCGGAAAAGATACCCCTACATGCTCTTCAGCAATGGGCGCAGGTTCTCATGGTGCTCTGGCAGAAGAAACACAAAGTTATTAATATATTTTGTGCGCTGCGCAGGATCACCATTCAGGCACCCCACACACTGGTCACTCGCCGCATCGAAGTGCGCCAGGGGTTCCAGTAGACCCGCATGAAAGAAATACCCACTATACCCGAAAGACTTCAGCACCACACTGATCCGCTCTATAGCCCCAGGGTTATGCCTCTCTTCTATTTCGATGAGAAGTCTCGGACGGTCCTCCGCCAGTAACGACTTGGCCCCTTGCAAGACGGCTTCCTCGTGACCTTCGACATCAATCTTTATGAACCCAACGGGTTCACCAAATTGGTAGTCATCAAGCCTTCGCACTGGGACAGAAATGATATCAAGATCACCGAGCGCTCCGACTGAGTTCGTAGGTGCCAATGTACTGCGTCCCATATCCCTCATGGGAACTCTTATCTGCGCCTCGCCAGAACGATCTCCAATCGCTGTCGACTCTACCTGCAATCTAGGATCACCGCAAAACATCAACTTAGCACGAAGTCTCTCCGCTGTACTTGGCACAGCTTCAAACGCGATACATCGTTTCGTATATCTCACCAAGTGCACGGAATAACTTCCCCCCAGAGCTCCTATATCAAGTGCGACTTTCGACTTGTCGCACAGCCAAGGAAGCAACTGCATTTCTTTTTCTTCATTACGCACCTTCCATGCCAAGAGAGACCAATACACCCTGGATGGGACGAACTGCTTCAGGATCCGCATACTCCATCTCTTGCACATCATCTTCATCAGGACACACTCCGTAAACAGAACGCTTTCAATGGTACGGTTACCGCTTTCCACCCAAGAAGGAGACGGTTTCCTTCCACCATGGAGCGCTGTCATCCCATTTCATCCGCTTGTTGGCTTTCAAGTCATAGCCGCCCCATATTACAACTCCGTCAGCATATTGCTTGATAGTTTCCAGTTGCGTACGCCAGAACTCTCTATCGATAAACTCAAGCGCCAAGCCCCGCGTAATTTCATGGTACTGTGGCCACAAGAACACATACACGGGGGCGCCTGTACCATATCGACGTGCTTCTCGAATATGTCCGATGGCAGACGCGACCCATAGCTTTTTGTTTGGTGAAAATGCGTACATAGATGGGAATAACACCTGACATGCCTGAGCGAGTAGCACAATTTGATCGTTCTGTCGCTGCCACCGTTTATGTTGCCAAGTCAGCTGGCCTGCAGCCGCACTATCATAGTCAGGCACCGGAGGAACCGTGTAATAACCAAAGTTGATAGACGGTGCATATTTTTTAAACCAGTCCAGTACGATCATGAATTTCTTCATTCCAAGGGCCACATCGCCTTTATGCTCAACCCAGGGCCAGTGCTCAATGTCAATAGCAACAATCTTATTCTGTGCCCTTGACTCAACCTCTCTGGCCAATGCGGCTACACGCTCCTCTCTTGGAAGATTACTTCTATCTTCATTATTATCCCAGAGTTGCCCACTATAGATGATGGGGAGCGCTTCGATGCCGTACGGTTCCAAATCTGGCTTGTCGGTATAGAAGGTCGCGTCAAATACACGAAACTCTTGACGGGGAGTGGAAAGTTTATCAACAGCTGATACCGGCCCCCCAATACTGAGCTCCACGAGTAGTCCAAATAAAGCACCCCACATCTTCGTCTTCACGTCTTACATTCTCCAATCCATAAGTGAATGAATCACGATGATGCACCGATGAAATACAAATACTCGCAAACTCACTCTAGGCCTTTGGCATACAATTACCCCGTGCGCTCACAGGCACGCCTTGCGCCTCATGCTCTTGCAATACGGTCGTGTAGAGATCCAATGTCCGCAATCCAATTTGCTTCCAAGAAAACTCTCCGTCGCGTGCTATCTGTTGCTCTACAATGACTCTCCGCCTTAAATCTATATTGGATAATAACTCGACTATGGCGGCTGCTAGCGCGCTCTCGCTATATGGTGGTACGACAAGTCCAGACACGCCATGAGTGACCACATCCGGCAATCCGCCCACCTGAGTGACGACGGGTGGTACTGCGAATGCGAGTGCAAGCTGCAAGACACCGCTTTGTGAAGCCTCGACATACGGCAATACAATCACATCGGCCCGTTGAAACAGCTCAGCAACTCTCTTGTCATCCACTCGTTCTGTTCTCATCTCTATTCGGCTCTCCGCGGGAAGCAAGCCACGATAATAGTTGGCCTGTTCTGCATTACCCTCTATTCTTATGGTTACACCAGGCATTTTCTTTCGGATGAGTGGTTCGGCTTTGATGAGATACTCAATCCCCTTGTATTTATTCATATTCCCAAAAAAGAGCACATGCCCTGCAGAATCGAGATGCACCCTCGCAACTCCTGTTCCGTATCTCGTAATCACTCCGTGAGAAATGCTTCTGATGCTCTTCTTGAGCCCCTTGGAAACACAAAGGGTGTTTGCGTATTCCAGCATCCATTCACCATGTACGATCAGTGCATCAGCCAATCGGATTGCCATGCGCAGTCCCCATTGCTGGAACTTGTATTTGATTGACTTTTCGCTCCAGCTTGGATGCTTTGAGAGATCGTGCATGGTTACAACCATGGGGATCCCCGGGAACATCGCTTTGATCATCAGCTCCCAGCTCACTCCGCTTTGGAGATGAATAATCGCTGGACGGACACAACGAATATATTCTGCGATTCTGACCATCGCGAAAAGATTCGACAGAGAACTGACTCGCGGAGCTTTCGAATAAAACACTCTGACTGCTGGGGAAAGATGAGCGGCAATCCACTCATCTTTTGCTGACACCACTATGTGCACTTCTACGTGAACGCTTAAAGCGTTTACCAACTCAATAACATAGTCTTCAAAACCCCTAGCGAGAAATAGTATTCTCACAGATCTCCCAAGGCAGCCGGAGAGAGCGTGCCTACCTGGTCATCGCTCACTATGCCGGGCTTCATGGCTCTCAGCTGGGCCCGAACCGATTGAATCAGACAAATATCTAGCCCCCAGATTACTTGCTGCAATCCCCCTCTGTTAGAAAGGTTTTCCTCGAACATTCCTCCAACAAACAACCCCGTCAACGTCGCGAGCGGTAGCGCAACAGCTACAACAAGATCTTTCGGCACAGCACTACCCATCAATATCTTCCACCCAATGGCCATTGCTCCAAGGTACATAAGAACAACTCCCACGAGTCCTATGACACCTAATTGAAGCCAGATTCCAAGATATGCATTGTGCGCGTTAAAACGCTTCCATGAAGGCAGACTTTTTGCGAGTGTTTCCGCACTGGTTCCTAAACCATACCCCACCAAAGGCCTTTCTTTAATGTATTCCCACGCAACCCCCCATACCTGTTCTCGAATTTCAAGAGACTCTTTACTGTTGGCCCGATGAGTTGCCTGTTTAAACATGCTGGACTCCAACAAGAACCCTGTCGCCACCAGTGCGGTAATCAGGACAGAGACACCTGCAATTGCCGTGACCCGTGCCTTCCACACAAAAAAGTACACGAGTACCATGATAGCCACCATCAAAAACGCATTCCGAGTTCCCGAAAGAAGCAACATGACCCCGCCTATCGCTGAACAGCTCGCCAATATGGCTCCTTCAATCATTTTCCCTCCATGGAACATTCGCCAAAGCATGGCTCCCATAAAGAATACGTAGTTATTCCCAAAAGAAGTTGGGAGGGGGAAAATCGACGTAAACCGTCCTTTCAGGAAAGAATCGGGCAGAGCAAGCAATGCCATTAGATGTATGCCCGTCATGACTACTGCTATGCCTGCGAACACATTCGCAGCTTGAATAATCAGTGGTGGCGAGTGATAAATTCCTCTAGCCCCAAACAACATGCCGACAACTAGAACGAGTTGTATAGGCAGCAGCACAAGAGACTCTGTTCTTGCCCCGGTGACAGCGACACTTGCAAAGCACCAACCAAGAAAAGCGAGGGCCACCCATCTTAGCCATCCGATCTCTGTCCGCTTGGTGTGAAACAGCGCAAGAACTCCTCCCGCGGTTAGTGTAATAACCACGAGATATCTAATCATGAATGCGCCGAGATTCAGCCAAGGAATAACCACTTCAGCCAAGCCAAACGACAGCAAGATCAGGGCCATTAGCAGGCGAGGCCTAAAAGGAAGTACTGCGGCACTACCACCTACACAGACCACGGAAATCCCAATCAAAGCTATGACTAAACCATCATTTCCTTGGAGAACCTTTAACTTGCTGCTGAAGAGGGTCAGTTTTGTAATGCCTTCTTCTCCAGCTGCCAAGAACACCATCCACGCAAGACAAGTTATGCCCATACTCACAAATGCCACATGCAGCGGGTGTGGAAGAGAGGCAGTGCCGATGGGTTCGGTCCCGGAACGTGAGTCACTCATTCTGCACAATAATCCTTCATGCAATTAGTTGTGCTTCTTCAGCTGCTTACTGAGAAAGATCATGCCGGCTCCACAGCCTGCCATGTAAGCCGCATTCATACTCCACGCAGCGCCTATCGCCCCGGCCGCAGGAACAAACAGCATGAACAGGACTCCAGCCACAACAAGACCGGTGCAACTGGTTATGACAGAACCAAAAGGTACTTTTAGTGCGATATTGGCTGTTGACAATGCTGACCAAAGAGAAGAAAAGACCAGCCCAATGCTTAATACTTCTAGCACTTTCACGCTATCCGTATATTGCTCGCCATAAAGCATGCGCACGACGGCCGCTCCGAACACGAACACACTGGCCGCCAAGATACCGCTCACTCCAAGCGTGAGCTTGATGAGTTGATGAATCATGTCCCATTGCTGGCGAGGATTTTGTACCGAAGACGCGATATCTTTAAAGTAGAGCCGGCCGAGTGTGGACGAAACCAACGCCAGTGGCCTCGAGAAGAGAACGGCTAACCCATAGTGCCCAATCGCCTTACTGTCGTGACTCAGACGTTCAAGAACAATCACATCTCCACTAAGCATCATCGTCGATAACGCACCGCTAACGAACTGAACTCGAGCAAATCGAATAAGGTCCAACACCTTGCCCATATCTATCCGAGGCATACGCAGATACTCTCTCACAAGCAAGACACCGATCCCAAAAACTGTGCAACTTGAGATGATACGAGCGACGATCCAGCCGTTCACACCCCAGGTTGCAGCACAGGGGGCAATGATTCCAAGCGGCACCATTCCACAGACAACAGAAAACACCGCCATTGAGCGAATGTTTCCCGACGCATTGAGTAATGACATGGTAAGAATGGAGAGGCATTCCAACGGCAGGATTATCACGACAGTCATCAAGGCTGTTCGAGATAATCCTGCCCACCATCCACTGTTCGCAACAAGCAGATGGAACACGGCCGCCAGCAGCACGGAGACTACGACCACTAGGACCATGCTATGGGTAACATATTGAGACTTCCCATCACGGTCCTCTGTACTAGCAACGTAGGTCGCGAGCGCATCATGTAGGGTCATGTGGCCCAACATTGTTAGGACAACCATGTACGAGGTGACAGTCCTGGTAATTCCAAATTCCTCAACGGTAAGAACCTTTGCCAGGAGCAGTCCAAGAATAGCCAAACTCAGAAACTGGGTCGCCGAACCGCTGAGAAGCCCTATGAATTTTCGAAACTCCATCCGGCCCATCAAGGATGGCTTCTGCGACTGGAGCGTAGAATCTACAACCATTGTATTGAAGTTTGGTTCGCAATCATGACTACAATTGAAGGGCTATATCATGTCAGAAAGAATCGGCAAGAAACGGCGGATTCCATAAAACTCCACGCTCATTAGAATACAAACTTGAACAACAATGCCTTTCATCACTCTGGCAATCCGCCGCACGACACGGCAAGCATCAATGCAAACCAGTCCTCAGGTAGCCTGGTCTCTTTGTTGCCAGAGCAACTCATTCATCTCCTTCCTTCTTAGCGACCTTTCACCTTCGACACGATCTATTTCTCCGTTCTGCCAGCTCTTGATCACATTGCGTTCTCCCACTCGTCTGTCGCTCAATAGCCTGCGCGCCTGACAAGTCCAATTTGCAGCTTTGCTCACGAATCCATCAATCAGGAGCCTGGATATGGAAGTTATTCAAATCCGAGTGCCGACCCGCCTCATACCGAATAGCGCTGTAAAACTATATGAGGGTTCCATGATGGTATTGGCTGTCTAGGAATGTGACAACTTAAAATCGCTTTTGTGACAGCGTGAGTGCGTTCCGAGCGAAGCGTTCGAACCAGAAATAAATCACTGAATTAAAAGAGGCGGCAGGCTAACTTCTTACTTATCTAAAGGCAGTCCTCTCGTCTTAGCTTCCAATAGATACCGTAAGCTTGCACGAGATATCTTGCGTTCAGGTCTGACACTCCTGATATTCGGGACGATGCTTTCGCCTGTCGTCAGAATGACCCGTCATGATCTGAACATCCCAACATCTTCGTCCATCTAGATGCTTCCAGCATCAGATCATGTGGCAACCAGTAGTCGTTCCAACTGTCCAACAATCCGCTCCGCTGCCTTCCCATCCCAGAGCGGTGGGATCGCTCCTTTTTTCCATTGTCCCGCCATCAATCGAGCAAGACCCGGCTATCGGTCTATCTGGTCTGTTTAGTTCGTTTGATCTGTCTGGTTGGTCTGGTTTGTCTCGTGCCTTTGGTTGAACAAGACTCACGTGTGGACCGCGCTCGCGTCAGGCCAAGGTCACCCGTTTAAGGGCATCCGCCGTATTCACAACCCATGTTCCATCAGGCAACCGATAGGTTGTTTTCGTCCGGCATACGATCATTTTCTACTTCACTCATCTCGACTCGGCCGCCTCAAGCTTCGAATCAATTCACCGATATCCGCAGGTCTTGGATGTTTCTTTCCTGTGAAGAAATCCTGTGGCACATCATGTGCGCACATTTGAGATGCTGAGACCGACTCTACGCTGCGACCAAGGCGCGGAAACCAGCTATGTCACCGGGTGGACAACAGGTGTCTCGTCTGCCCCGCAGGAAGCGAATCTCTTCCAGGATGGTCTCCCCGGGATTTGAAATTATGGGGAAGGCGTGGTTGTCAAGAGCCTCTATCACAGCCAAGCCCCGAGCATACGGCTTTCAGCACGCGTTCATATGCTTCCGGAGTCAACTTACCAATGCGGCCGAGAATCAAGGACTGATCAAAGGTATGCAACTGGTCGCATCGTACCCAGCTCAACTTGGGAAGCGAGCCAAGCTCAAAATCTCCCGATTCAAGCACTATGCCAGCCGGGTGACCTGAGCGAGACGTGATTGCCAGTGCGACGATATCGCCATATGTCTCAAGGCTTCGGATAATAAGGGCTGGACGACGCTTCGTCGAGCTCAGGTCGCTGAAAGGGAAAGGCAGCAAGACAACCTCACAAGGTTGGAACATCGTTCCAGACCTCGTCTTCCACGTTATCCCACACCTTCCTCAGACTTGTTTCCTGGGCATAGACTAGATTCAACTCCTCCGCCCGTTCTGGCGTGACGCCTCTGCGCACGCGAAGGAAGTGAACGAAATCGAGCACCTCACGTATCAGCGATTCGGGGAGCGGTTTTACCGCCTCATAGACCTGCTCCGCAGTTGTCATTTCGCCCTCCCTGCGAGGAGACTAAGTCATCTAGGTCTGAATCGGGGTCAGGATATCCGAATTGGAGTCGGAGTGCAATTTCCGAAAGGTGCTCAACCCCTTAACGACGCGTCTTATCGGTCTGCCTCACACCGATGATGTGCGCGGCGGGATAGCTGCTTCGCCGGATGACCGGTCCGATATAGCCACAACCTCAGTGCTGATAATATGCACTCATCGTGCATATATGCAGCCTTCCTTATGCTTGTCATTAACGGGCACAAGCACGTTCTCTGGGGCGATGGGCTGGCATCCCGTACAACATGCCGTTCACACTAATATCCTCGTCTAGGTCGGGCCAGCGCCCCCCCTCACCGTCGCCAAGAATCTCCCAATGTTGTCGCTGCTTCTCGGTCGCGCTCACCAACCGCCATGACCAGACCAAGGGTACGCTGATCGTCCGTCCATCGACTAAATGCGCAGTAATCTCCTTGTCGGTGACCTCAATGGTCAATATGCGAGGGTTCACTATGGGCATCAGTTTTTCCTGACTTGATCCGAAAAGATCTTCCTCTATGGCAACGCAGGTGTCAAACCATGCGAGGCAAGGCGAAAACCCGTTGGCCATTGCTTGGGCCACATTACAACACTCGCTCCAAACACGCCACGATCCGCTCCGCTGCCTTGCCGTCCCAGAGTGGAGGGATTGCTCCTTTTTTCCACTGCCCGGCCATTAATCTGCCGAGTGCGGGGGGAAGCTTGCTGGGATCGGTTCCGATGAGTTCATTTGTGCCGATCGTGATGGTTTCCGGCCGCTCAGTGTTGTCCCGCAGCGTCAGACAGGGTACGCCTAGCACGGTGGTCTCTTCGGTGATGCCACCGGAATCGGTAATCACGCCTTTGGCATGTTTGACGAGGTAATTGAACTCGAGATAGCCCAGTGGATCGATATAGTACAGAGATGGTAGTTTCTGCCCCCCCTCTCGCAGATTCTTGGCTGTTCTGGGATGGACCGGAAAGATGACCGGCAAACCTTGGGTACCTTCTGCAATCGCGTGCAACAGCCTGAGTAGTTGCTGTTCGCCGTCGACGTTCGCGGGACGATGGAGCGTGATCACAAAATAGCGTTGAGGCTGCAGCTTCAGCGACGGCCAACAGGCCGGAGGCTTCAAGCGTGGCACATTTTTGAGCAATGTATCGATCATGGTATTGCCGACAAAAAAGATCCGGTCATCGGTCACACCGGCACGTCGCAGATTCTCATTGGCCGTATCGCTGGTGGTAAAAAACCAGTTGGTGATCGAGTCCGTCACCACTCGATTGATCTCTTCCGGCATCGTCCAATCGCCGGATCGGATCCCCCCTTCGACATGCGCCACCGGCACACCTAATTTTCGCGCGACGATGGAACAGGCCATGGTCGACGTGACGTCGCCGACGACCAGACAGAGGTCGCTCTTCTCCTTCACCAAGACCTTCTCATACCCGAACATAATCCCGGCAGTTTGCTCTGCTTGAGTCCCCGATCCCACCTCGAGATTGATGTCCGGATCGGGAATTCCAAGCTCTTCAAAAAAACCGCCCGACATCGCGCGATCATAGTGCTGGCCGGTATGAATCAGCCGATACCGGAGTTGCCCTCCGCGAGATTCGGCAACCTTGAGCGCCTCGATGATCGGCGCGATTTTCATGAAATTGGGGCGTGCCCCGGCGATGATATCAATGCGCTTCACGTAACACCTCTTTCATGCAATGATCCACTCATGCAACTCGCGTGATGGTAGTCACTCTCAATCCTTAGAGCAATTTTTCAGTATTTCCTGACCAGAAGACCCGATCACCAGGGAGACGATTCAACGGACGACGCACACGATCAGAAATGCACTTCGCGGATCGACTGACTATTGGATTGAAACCACTGGACGGTTCTCTTCAGTCCCTCGCTCAACCCATGCTTGGCTTGAAAGCCGAAGAGTTGCTTGGCGCGGCTCACATCAAGACAGCGGCGAGGTTGACCGTTCGGCTTCGTGACATCCCACTGAATCTGACCGGTAAACCCGACTTCAGCAGCAATCAATCGCGCCAACTCGCGAATCGAAATCTCTTCACCGGTCCCTAGATTCACCGGCAGCTGTCCATCATAGTGCTCAGCCGCAAGGAGGATCCCTTCGGCGGCATCCTCGACGTACAAGAATTCCCTGGTCGGTGATCCGTCTCCCCACAGGGTAATCGCCGTGCGTCCCTCCTCCTTCGCCGACACGCATTTTCGTATCAAGGCCGGAATGACATGTGACGTCTGCAAATCGAAGTTGTCCCGCGGGCCGTACAGATTCACGGGGAAAAGCACGATCGAGTTAAATCCATATTGATCACGGTAGGCCTGCGACTGCGCCAACATCATTTTCTTTGCTAACCCGTAGGGCGCATTCGTTTCCTCAGGATAGCCGTTCCAGATATCGTCTTCTTTAAAGGGGATCGGGGCGAACTTGGGATACGCACAGATCGTTCCCGTGGCCACAAACTTCTTGAGTCCCTGCTGGCGTCCGACCTCAATCAGCTGCGTCCCCATCATGAGGTTGTCATAGAAAAACCGACCCGGATTGGCTTGGTTGGCGCCGATGCCACCGACACGCGCAGCCAAATGAATGACAATGTCCGGCTTGGCATCACGGTACAATCGCTTGACGGCCTCCATTTCCACGAGATCATATTCCCGACTCCGCGGCACCATGAGCTGCCGGCAGCCTTTCGCGCGCAACTGATCCACGACGAACGACCCGAGAAATCCAGCTCCCCCGGTGACCACAACTCGCTTATCCTGCCAAAATGACATCACGTCCACCTTTACTCTAGTTATGCTAGCTTCGCTTCCTCGTCCCGTCTAACTTCTCTTTTTCCGCTGCCAAGTCCGCATCCACCATCATGGCCACCAATTCTTCAAATCGCACCTTGGGCTGCCAGCCGAGCTGAGCCTTCGCCTTGCTCGCATCCCCGATGAGGAGATCCACTTCCGTCGGGCGATAGTATGTGGCATCGATCTTCACGTGCTTCTTCCAATCAAGTTGTAACCGGTCGAAGGCCAACTCAAGCATTTCCTTCACCGTATGGGTCTCTCCCGTGGCAATGACATAGTCATCCGGCGTCGGGGCCTGCAACATCATCCACATCGCCTCGACGTAATCACCGGCATACCCCCAGTCACGTTTCGCATCGAGATTTCCCAGAAACAGATCCTGTTGGATGCCGAGCTTGATTCTGGCGGCCGCCTTGGTGATTTTCCTCGTCACGAAGGTTTCCCCGCGCCGCGGCGATTCGTGATTGAACAAAATGCCGTTGCACGCAAACAGATTGTAGGCTTCACGGTAGTTGACGGTAATCCAGTAGGAGTAGACCTTCGCGGCTCCATACGGACTTCTGGGATAGAACGGCGTCGTTTCCTTCTGCGGAACCTCCAGCACCTTGCCGAACATCTCACTGGAAGAAGCCTGGTAGAACTTTGGCTTGAGTCCGGACTCGCGAATGGCTTCAAGAAGACGAATTGTGCCGAGTCCTGTGATTTCTCCCGTATATTCAGGAATATCAAAACTGACCCGGACGTGGCTCTGGGCGCCAAGATTGTAAATTTCATCGGGCTGGACCGTACGCAGGATCCGATTCAGCGAACTGGCATCGTTCAGATCGCCGTAGACCAAATGAAGCCGCCGATGCGGCACATGCGGATCCTCATAGATCGGATCGATCCGCCCCGTATTGAACGAGCTCGAACGACGGATGATCCCGTAGACTTCGTATCCTCGACCAAGGAGAAATTCCGATAAATACGACCCATCTTGGCCCGTAATCCCGGTAATCAGTGCTTTTTTCACAAGTGCGAGCCTCCTCGTTATTCAGACAAAGGGATTAATTGCCGGCTTCGATCGGCTAGTCTACCCCAAGACGCAAAAAAATCGTTCATAAAAGAATCTTGCGGCACCTCATGGAGACCAGGTACCATATTGTCTTCAGGGGAAGAGGGCCACGACCTTGACGACCATTTCGCCTCAACAGCTTCGACGCGTCGGCTTGGTGCTATGCATGCTCGCCTCCGGGTTACTCGTCGCGCACACCATTAATGCCTTTGTGGCCGATGCCCTTTATGTGATTCCGGAAGGGACGGCGGGATCTGGCAGTGATCCCTCGATAGGGGCACCGTTGCTTGCATCCTATTCTCCGGCACAGGCCATCGAGCAGATTCGTTCCAGTGGCCTCTTCCTTCTTCCGCCGGCACCTGAGAATGGAACGACAGGCGTCGGCCCATCCGGTCGACGCGGCTCCAACGGCCCAGTGGTTCGAGCATCCCTCGGGTTAGCGGGAAGACTTCGCCTGATCGGCACAGTACTCGGTGATCAACGCGGCGTCTTTGCCATCGTGGAGGAACTGTCCTCCAAACAACAGTCCTTGTATCACTTGCATGACTCCATACTCGATCTGGGAGAAGTCACCGAAATCCGTCGAAACGGGATCGTCGTCCGTCAGGGCAATGTCGAAGAGGTATTGGAACTGGGAATCTTAGAAGGTCAGGCCGCGGCGACAGGTCCCCCCACCACCGCGCCCGGTCCCAATGCCGGCACGGCGCCGACGGCGCCGCTTCGGAAGGTGGTGGATCGCCGTGAAGTCGAACAGGCCATGAACGACCTCCCGAAACTCCTCTCGCAGGCGCGAGCGGTGCCGAATACGGTCAACGGAGCCATCAACGGATTTCGCCTCGACTACATCGCGCCGGCCAGCTTTTATGAAAAGATCGGGGTGCAGACGGGAGACGTCCTGCAGCGCGTCAACGGAGTCGACATTCGGGATCCCAGCACCATGCTGAGCCTGCTTCAGCAACTCAAAAACGAGCAAACCGTGAAGCTCGATCTGGTCCGGAACAACCAGCGCTCCACTATTACGTACGAACTTCGCTGATCCCCCATCATTGACATAGACACCATCCGAGCTGCTCAACCGCCTGTGCGTTTTATGTTGCGCGTCTGATGTGTCAGATTCGAGTGTTCTGTTTCGGGTTACTCGCCGGCAGGACTCAGGTGCGCTAAAGTCGCAAAGTCTCGATTTTTCGCAATAATTTCTCTCGATCCTTGCCAGGTCGTCATCAGGAAGAGTATCTTTACCCTGGTAAAGAAAGATGGAGAGACTCGGCAGACAAACCCGATCCCCTTTCTATTTGGTTTAGGTTCACGGGTACAAGGTCACGGAACACGTGTCTGAACTAGACGAGCCCCAGCAGCCCACGGTGCAGTCAACTCGGCCCCGCCTGGGCGACATTCTCCGGGAAAGGTTTCATCTCTCGGAGCTGAAGCTTGAAGAGGCTCTTGCCTACCAGCAGGAAAAGGGCGGCCGCCTGGGCGAAGTGTTGCTACACCTGCGGATCCTTCGCGAAGAACTGGTGTCGGAAGCACTGGCCCAACAGTTTGACATGACCTGGATCCCTCATCTCGACAGCACCCATGTCGACCATGACATGATCAAAAGGGTACCCATCGCCTTTTGCCGGCGATACCGGGTCTTGCCCCTGCGTGACGAAAACGGAACCATCGTCACCGCCTCGACTGATCCGTTGGAAACCGTCGCCCTCGATGACCTTCGCCTGCTCCTGGGGAAGCCCATCACACCGGTCTTGACCACCAGCGTCGCGCTCCTCGCAAGGCTCAACCGAGCCTACGACGAAATCGCAAATCCTGCAGGCGCCGAACAAGTGATGGAGGATATTGCCGCGAACGAAAGCTTGGACCAGTTGGCCCACGAGCTCGACGAGCCGCAAGACCTCCTCGATGCGACCGATGAGGCCCCGATCATCCGGCTCGTCAACTCGGTCCTGTTTCAGGCGGTGCGGCAGCGAGCCAGCGACATCCATTTTGAATCGTTCGAACGAGGGTTGGTGGTCCGCTATCGGATCGATGGGGTCCTCTACCCGGTCCTGACACCGCCCAAACATTTGCAAGCCAGCATCATCGCGCGCCTCAAGATCATGGCCGGCCTGAATATTGCCGAGAAACGCCTGCCGCAGGACGGTCGGTTCGCCATTCGAACCGCCGGGAAGGATGTCGACCTCCGGGTGTCCGTCCTCCCGACGTCTCATGGTGAACGCGTCGTGCTGCGATTGCTGGAAAAGGAAAATCGCCTGCTCAACCTCTCCGAAATGGGGTTTTCCAAGGAACGTCTGACGGTCATTCACCAGCTCATCCAACTGGCGCACGGGATCATCCTCGTCACGGGCCCCACGGGAAGCGGAAAGACCACCACGCTGTATGCCGCGCTGAGCCACATCAACTCGCCGGACAAGAACATCATCACCGTCGAGGATCCGGTCGAATACCAGCTGCTCGGCATCGGACAAATGCAGGTCAACCCGAAAATCAATCTGACGTTCGCGGCCGGGCTGCGGTCGATTCTTCGACAGGACCCGGATGTCATCATGATCGGAGAAATCCGCGACCGCGAAACGGCGGAGATCGCCATTCACGCCTCACTCACCGGACATTTGGTCTTCTCGACTCTTCACACCAACGACGCCGCGAGCGCCGCCACTCGCCTCATCGACATGGGGATTGAGCCCTTTCTCGTCGCCTCATCAGTCGTCGCGGTGCTGGCCCAACGGTTACTCAGGCGGATTTGCCCCGATTGCAAGCGCCCCTATCGGGCCAGCGAAGACGAACTGAGCCGACTGGACTTGCCGCCTGGTTCCGCGGTGACACTGTATCGAGGTGCGGGCTGCGCGGCCTGTTCACAGACCGGCTATCGCGGGCGTACCGGCATCTTTGAGCTGATGGTGCTGGACGATGACATTCGGCGACTCATCGGCAGCAAGGCGGACTCGGCGGCCATCAAACAGACGGCCATCGCCAAAGGCATGGTGACCTTGAAGCACGAGGGGACGGAGCGAGTCATCCAGGGCCACACCACGCTGGAAGAAGTCATGCGGATCACCCAACAAGAAATCGACGTTGACTGATGCGACTTCAACTCTCCACCCTTCGCCACCTTCGGTCCCACCGGCAGACTGCCGTAAGACTCGCGTGGGCCGCTCCCGAGATCGGGTGATCCATGCCTGTCTATCAATACCAGGGGTACCGGAGCGACGGCGGCGCGGCAACGGGAATCATCGACGCCGAAAACGTCAAAGTTGCGCGGTTGAAACTTCGCAAAGAAGGCGTCTACCCCACGGACGTCGTCGAACAAGGACAGACGACCAGTCGAGCGCCCGTCACGAGTCGCACCAAACAGTCGCGGACAATCGGCCGATCCTCGGTGCTCACGGGCAACGATTTGTCCCTGCTCACCAGGCAATTTGCCACGCTGCTGGTCGCCGGCTTACCGCTGGTCGACGCCCTTGGCGTACTGGTCGATCAAGCCGAAAAGAAGCCCATCAAATCCCTCCTTGCCGATATTCGAGAGCAAGTTCGCGGCGGGAAGGCCTTGAGCGCGGTCCTGGAGACCTACGACAAGGACTTTTCCTCCATTTATGTTCACATGGTACGAGCCGGTGAAGCGAGCGGCGCCCTTGACCAGATCTTATTCAGACTGGCGGAGTTCTTGGAAAAACAACAAGCGCTCAGAACCAAGGTCACCAATGCCATGCTCTATCCGGTCATCATGTTGGCTATCGGGACCGTCATCCTGTTTTTCCTCATTACGTTCGTCGTGCCCAAGATTACACAGGTCTTTGCCCAACAAAAACAGGCCCTGCCATGGCCGACCGTCGCCCTCATGTCGACCAGCCAGTTTTTTTCCGACTATTGGATGGTGCTGATCGGCCTGGTGCTCGGCGGCCTCTACGGAGCTCGCCGATTTATCCGCACCGAACGAGGCCACATGATGATGGACCGCCTGACGCTGAAACTCCCGTTGATCGGCGACGTCGCGCGGATGGTCTCTATCTCCAGATTGACGAGCACCCTGTCCACGATGTTGGCGAGCGGCGTGCAGTTACTCGACGCCTTGGATGTCTCAAAACGAGTCATGAGCAATCGGGTGCTTGAGGAAACCGTCGAATCCGCCAGGCAGAATATCCGCGAGGGTGAAACGATTGCCGATCCCTTAAAGCGGAGCGGGGAATTTCCCGCCCTCGTCACGCACATGATCGCCGTCGGAGAAAAAAGCGGTGAAATGGAGGAGATGTTGCGCCGGGTGAGCCATATCTACGACGGCGAGGTGGAACGAGTGATTACGCGGTTGACCTCCCTCATGGAACCGATCATGATTCTAGTGATGGGCGTGATCGTGTTTTTCATCGTCGTCGCGATTCTCCTCCCCATCTTTGAGATGGGTCAGATGGTCCATTAGAAACCCTATCCCACACATGAGCGCTGATCACAGATGAACGAGATAAAGGGGGATTTACCATGACAGATTCCAACACGCCGGGAACGCACAGTATGCCCGTTCGGGAAGCACGCACACCGCGCCGTCTTGCCGCCAACCTCTTGCTTCGATCGTCGGCAAACGCCGCCGGGTTTACCTTCATCGAAATCATGGTCGTCGTGGCCATTTTGGCCATTCTTGCGGCCCTGGTCGTCCCCCGCATCATGGGACGAACCGACGATGCCAAGCGCACGGCGGCCAAAGTCCAGATCCGCAATATCGAGGGGGCGCTCCAACTCTATAAGCTTGATAACGGCGTCTATCCCACCACCGAACAGGGCCTCAAGGCGTTGGTGGAAAAGCCATCGGTCGGGGTCATTCCGAAGAAATGGAAGATCGGCGGATATCTCCCGAAGCTGCCTGAAGATCCATGGGGAAATCCGTACAAGTATCTCAGCCCGGTCCAACGGGGAGATCAAAAAATCGATTACGAAGTGACCTCGCTCGGCACCGACGGTGAGGTCGGGGGCGAGGGCGTCAACGCCGACATCACCAACTGGAACCTGGACAAAGAGTAAGTAAGATGGCAATGGTGATTCGTCATCGGCTCAAAACCAGCCTCTCAGCCGTTTGCCATCAGCGATCAGTGCTTCGAGATCGGTCCTCCGATCTCAGGCCTCAGGCCTCGCGTCTCACTCCTTACCCCTCACATTTCACGTTTCACGTTTCACGTTTCACCCCTCACGCTCCACGCGTCACGCGTCACGATGTACGCTCCCCTGCAGGATTCACGATCCTGGAAATGCTGATCGCCCTGTTTCTGCTGGGCGGAGTCCTGGCCGTGGTATTGCCCCGCATCAGTTTTGAGGAAGACCTACGCTCCACAGGGAGAAAACTGGTCGGACTGCTTCGAACCTTCCAGGGGCAAGCGGCCGCTACTCAAACCCCTCTCAGGCTCTACCTGGATATGGACCAGGGACTCTACTGGATGATGGTGATAGAAGGAAAAGAAGAGCGCCTGCCGCTGGACCCTGCATGGAAGACACCGCGAGCGCTTCCGGAATCCATCCGATTGACCGAGGTCTCCATCGGACAAGACAAACGCATGGGAGGACGGGCCACGGTGACCTTCTTCCCGAATGGACGGATGGAGCCGGTGACGATATATCTCATGGATACCAACAATAACCTCTTGGGACTGGCCGTCGATTCATTGACCGGAGCCATTCGTGTCAGTGACGAACGCTTTGATCCGCCTCCATACCGATTCATCCCTGACCGCGTCAAACTCCTCTTGAAGGCCAGTGCGCAACAAGCCGGCGCCGGCGGAACGGCACGAGGAGGCCCCCCCGCCCCCAGTGGGACGCAATGATCTCCGCGCTCAACCACCCCGGATCGAGCGAGCGTGGATTCACGCTCCTCGAAGTCCTCCTGGCCATCGCGCTGCTGGCCATTGCGCTGCCCGTCCTCCTGGGTCTGAGAAACTTCGACCTCGATCTCCAAAGCCGAGCCGCGGAGCTCACCGCCGCAACGCTGTTGGCACAAGAAAAGCTCCTTGAGATCGAACTCGCGGGACAGTATCCCGTCGGAGAAACCGTGGGGGAGTTCTCACCCCTCCCGCTTGGATCTCAAACCGCACTCCAAGCGGTTCCACGAGCCATCGGCTATCGATGGAAGCGCACCATCGCCCCGACTCCGCTGGAGTTCGTGCGAGAGGTCCGGCTCAAAATATCTTGGCTGCGCGGTGAGCGAGAAGAATCTCTGGAGGTCAGCACCTATGTGCTCACAAGTCGCCTCGCGTCGTAGGGCCACCGCACAAGAAGGCTTCACTCTCGTGGAAGTCCTGGTCGCCGTGACGCTGCTCGGCACCGTCGCCGCCATGGTCTTCGCCTCGCTCCTCACGACGACACAGACCGTCGAGGCTGGGAGAGAACACACGACCCGAGAGCAAACCGTCAGAAAGATTCTCCGCCTGATGGCCGAAGAAATTGCACTCAGTACACGGACGCTCGCGTACCCGTGGGTCGGGATGAACGGGACGCACGATGGGCAGCCGGCCGATACCCTGGCATTCCTGGCCATGAACCAGGAGTTGATCACCGTGACGAGCACAGCCAAGGAGAGCGATACCGTTCGGGTCGTCTATACCCGCGAACGCGATCGATTGATTCGATTCGTTCGGAAGAATCTCTATACCCTGACAGATACCAACGAATCGCTCGATCAACTGGAGCTGGCGGACCGAGTCCTCGCGTTTAATGTCCGATACTACGATGAGCAGAGCCGAGTCTGGCTCGACGAGTGGCCCAACGCCAGCAAGCTCCCGAAAGCCGTGTTACTGGAAATTACGTTTCACTACCCGGATGCCGCGCCATGGACGGTGCGGGAATGGGTCACCATTGGAACATCATGACCATCAAATGGCCCGACGCATGGAGAGAAATGCTGGCGTGGACAATCGGCGGGATCTGTATCCTCGCCCTCTGCCTGATTGCCACCTTCCCCTATACCCTGCTCCAAAACCGGCTGGTGGCGGAACTGAAACGAGCCACCGGCCTGGACATCCGCATGGCGGAGTGGACCATCGGATTACCGATGAACGTGGAGTGGCGGAACGTGAGTGTCTCAACGCCGAGCCTGGATCCTGTCGAGCTGGCAATGGTGCAGGCCAAGCTTGGCATTCTACAGGCCCTCAATGGGACCCTGGGGCTCGACGTCCTCGTCCAGTTGAACGAGCATTCTGCTCGCTCGAGCGTCGTGAAGGGCACCCTCACCGCGGCCTCCTTATCCCTGGCCGGCCCACTGACCCTCAAAGGGCAACTCCAACAGGTAGAATTACCCAAGCTCATCCGCCGGTACGTCACCCGCGGAACGCTCAGCGGGGAGTTCTCCCTTCGAGCGGACTCCGATCCGTCCTCCCCCAACGTGCTGAAGCCCGAGGGGACCTTGACCGCCGAGGCAACCAATCTGGAGGTCGATCAGATTCCGCTGAATAATGGCAAGACCCTCTCGCTGACCTTCAACAGCGCCGCAGCCGGACTCTCCTGTCGAAACCTCGTCTGCGATGTCACGCAATTGAGGGCCGAGGGACTGGACGCGTCCTTTGAAGGCCAGGGACAGATCACCCTGCAGCACCAGATCCCAAACAGTCAACTGGCGCTCACCGTAACGTTGATCCCTGGGCCTGGGTTCGCCTCAAAGGCGGCGGCCCTGGGCCTCCCGCCGTTCCCGCCCGGGACTCCCATTACCGTCAAGATTGTGGGAACCTTGGCACAGGCACGGATCGCATTGTAAAGTAGCACGGAAGTTTTGAGTTGCACGTTTCAGGTTTCAAGGATTCCGATAATATGAAACTCGAAACAAGAAACATGAAACTGAAATAGAAATATGGCTATCGTCAACGAATGTGTCGGGTTGGATATCGGACAAACTGGATTGAAGGCGGTCCGGTTCCGTCGCCGACTGAGCGGGCGCGAAACCATCGATTACTTTCAACACCCCTTACCGTTTTCTCGACCGGAGGATCTTGAGCCGGCTCGGCGCGTCCAATCCCTTCGGGGCTTTCTCTGGCGCCACGGGCTCTACGCCACCGATCGATTGGTCACGGCGATTCCCTGTCAAGACCTCTTCGTCCGTACCCTCTCGTTCCCGTTCAACGACGCGGCCAAACTCGCGCAGGTCGTCCCGTTTGAAGTCGAGAACCTTGTCCCCATGCCGCTCGAAGACCTGGCGGTCGACAGCCTGGTCTTGCCTCCCGGTCTGCCGCTGGAAGGGCTACATCGAGAAACGAAAGGCTCCGAAGTGCTGGTCACGGCCGCACCCAGAGACAAAGTGGCCGAACACCTCCGATTCTTGGCCCAAGCCGATATCGAGCCCTCGGCGATCAACGTTGATGCCATGGCACTCTTTTCCGTGACGCAATACCTCCAGCAGGAGGAAGGAGCGGCCGTCCCGCAAGACCTGGCCATCATCGATATCGGCGCCTCGAAAACCACGCTCTGTTTGATCGAAGGCGGACGCCCGGTCATGCTCCGAACGATTCTGTGGGGCGGCAACTACCTCACGCAGGCATTGGCAGTCCGGCATGCGTCGAGCTTCGCCGATGCCGAGCGCCACAAACGAACCCTCGCCGTGGACCAGATAAATGGCTTGCTGGAGCCGATCGTGAAAGAACTGCGCATTACCCTGCAGGCCTATCAGGGGGGCGAGCGGAGCCGGTTGACCCACGCCTGGATCTGTGGAGGCGGGTCGAAGATGCAGGAACTCGGCGGGCACCTCTCCCGGCAAGTGGGACTCTATCCGGTCGGGCCACGACAGGGATTTGGCGCCGACACCCCGAGAGCGTTTTCCATCGCATTCGGATTGGCCATTCACCCGAAGATCGTCCGCCCACGGTGGCGATTCAAATCCTCCCCCTTGGGCCTCGCGCTCGACCTCAAGGGCGTGACGGACGCCGCGTCACCGGATGCGGCCACCGTCAAGCAGAATCGCCGGTTGGCGACCATTGCAGGACTGGTCATCGCCGTACTGGCACTCGTGGATGTCTCCGTGCACTATGTCCTGCAAGGCCAGCGTGTCACGCAATTGAAAACCGCGCTCCACAGTCAGTACGAACAGGTCTTTGGAGCAGGGACGGGCGCCGCTCCAGGCGAAGAAGTCGATCAAGCCAAGTACCAGATCAGCGTCATCGACAAGGCCCTCGGCCTCGTCGATGCCACGGACGGGAAAGTCCTCTTCACGCTCTCGACATTCGTGAAGCAACTGCCGCCTGGGACGATGATCAAGATCCGCGAACTGACGGTGGATGGGGCGGTCATCCTCATGGAGGGAGAAACCTCCTCCTTCGACGCCGTGGAGCGCATCAAGCAGACCCTCGCCGCGAGTCCGCGTTTGACGGAGGTTTCCGTGACGGAAACCCGCGTGGGGGCCGCTCCCAATCAAGTCGTCTTTCGCATGACCATCACGGTGAAGAAATCATGATGCACGGGTTCCGTGAACGTTGGCACCTCATGTCACAGCGAGAGCGAATGCTCGTGCTCGCGGGCGGGATCGTCCTCGGACTCAGCCTGATGTTCGTGCTGATCGTCGACCCACTGCTGGACAACTTCGATCGCCTTGAGCGCCAGGCGACGCGCAAGCAGAAGGACCTTGCCGAATTGGCCCTGCTCGGCCAATCCTATCTCGCCAAGCGAGACCACTTGAGCAAGGTCGAGAGCCGTATGCCTAGAGCCGACAGCCGTTTCTCTCTCCTGACATTCATGGAAGAGGCGGCGACGACCGCGCAGGTGCGAGAGCGTATCACCGGTATGCAGCCGCATGTCCAGTCGTTGGCACAGGGCTATCAGGAAACCGCCGTCGATCTCCGATTCGAAGGCGTCCAACTCCCGGAGCTATTGGCCTTCCTGGCGGCCATTGATCAGGCTCCGTACGCTCTCCATGTTCGCCACCTGCAAATCCGTCCCAAATTCGATAATCCTGTCAACCTCGACGCCACCGTTCAGGTCTTGAGCTATGCCAAGAGCTGATGAACGGGGTATTGCGTTGCTGGTTGCGCTCCTGGTCCTGACCCTCCTCACGGCCCTTATTCTCGAGTTCGACGCAGAAGCTCGACGAGAGTACCGCGCGGCTGCCGGCTTCCGCGACGACTATAAGGCTACCATGCTGACGCGGGCCGCCGTCCAGGCCACCAAAGCGGTGCTGCTCCAAGATCTGCTGCGGGAGAAGATGACCGGGCAGAAATACGACGGTCCGACGGATATCTGGGCCATGCCGATCACAAAGTATCCGATCGGCGATGGATTCCTCACCGCCCGGATCCAAGACGAGACGGGGAAAGTGAACCTGAACGATCTCGCATCCACCTCGGGCGGTGAGCTGGAGCAAAAGAAGAAGATCGCGCGTGTCAAACGGCTCTTTGAGCTGCTGAAAATCAGGCCCGACTTGGTCGATGCCCTCATGGATTGGATCGACCAGGACGAAGCGCCGCAACCTGCCGGGGCCGAGAGCGCCTACTATCAATCGTTGCGCCCCCCCTACCGCGCCGCCAACGGCCCGCTCTCAGGCTTGGGAGACCTGAGACTCATCAAGGGATTTACCCCGGAGCTCATCGAACGGCTGACGCCCTATATCACGGCCTTTCCCGTGGAGGGCAACGCCCCCATGAATATCAACACCGCCGATCCGATCGTGCTGCAGACGCTGGATCCGAGCGTCACCCAAACCGTGGCCATGGAGATCGTCCAGGGACGGCCCTTCAAGACGAAAGTGGAACTCGACCGTATCAGCAGCTTTCAAGAAATCGGCCGAACCCTGCGCAACAGCTACGACATTAAGTCGGACTATTTCTCCGCACACCTCACCATCACGGTCAATGAAACCACCAAGAGCGCACTGGTCATGTTGAAACGAGATGCCAGTAAGGGGGAAAGTACGGTGGAGTATCTGCGGATTCTCTAGCGGAATATGATACGTTTCGGGTTTCGAGTTTCTGGTTCAAATTCTCGTGTCGGAACACTTGAAACTTGCGACTTGAGACCTGAAACTTGAAACCTAACTGAGCGGCACCGTGATTGTGACCTCATTCCCCGGATCGTTGTAGGTGAGGTTGGGGAAGAAGGCTTTCGTCAAAAAAATTCCCCGGCCGCTCGCACCCTCTGATGCGTATCCCTCCTGCGACCGCGTCAACAGGGTCCGCCAGGGGAATCCCTTTCCTTCATCGGTAATCCGGTACTCCAGATGATTGTCATGTTGCTCATGACACACACGAATCGTCACCTGGCGATCCCGAAGACAAGCCTGCGCCAATCGTTGAGCCAACAACTGATCATAGCACCCGTTGGCCAACGCCTCCTGTTTTTCCTGGCACTGAATCTCGAGGTTTCCGTGTTCCACGGCATTGAAGAGTAATTCTTGCAGCGCACCCTGAATATGGAGTCTCTGGACCGGCGGCAATGAGGACGCCGTCATCCTGAGAAGCCAGGAAATGACGTTGGGAATGTACGCGGGATCCGAATCAATGGTCAAGGTGTAGTCAAATCGTCGAGCCCCCGTCACATCCAGAGGGTTACAAGGCAGGAAGTCCCGAGCATGCTGCAACACGGAGGCGAGTTCATCTTCGGCCACAGGCTTGTGGAGGTAGTCGATGGCCCCGGCGCGCAGCGCGTCGACGATCAGCCGCTCCGACGCATCATGGCCCATGGCGATCACCGGGCATGGCTCATGCCGAGCCTTGAGCTCCTTCACCAACGCGACGCCGGCTCCATCGGGTAGAAACAAGTCCGTGATCACGATATCCGGAGCGTCCTCCTCAATCCTGACCAGCGCAGCCTCAGGGTCAGGGACAACCCTCACCGAAAACCCTCTCTCGTGCGCGTACTGAGTGATACGGGATTGGGTATCCTGACAGGGGTCGATGAGCAAGAGCTGATCTGGGGGTAAGGCCATATTCATGCGGTCATTCCTTGCTCCAGAATAGGACGTAGGGCGGTCAGCAGGCGATGAACCTCCTGCTCCAACGTGGCGTACAGTTCCCCCCCGCGCGTCAGGTTTCCGGCTTTCGCGGACTCTTCCAATGCTTTGCAGGCCTCGAGTGCGGCCGGGGCACAAAACTGTAAGATCGCCCCCTTCAGCCGATGGCTGAATCGCGCCACACCGGGAGCATCCTCGGCAGTCAGGGCCGCCCGTGCATGGGCCAGGTCCTTGGGCCCATGTTCCAGAAACAACTCAATCATCAGCACGAGTGTCTCCCGGTCCTGATCGACGCGGGCCAGCGCCTCGTCAAAGTTAAAAGCGGGTTCCTGGTTCGGATGATCACTCATGCCTATCGGCCTCGGTCAACTCCACCGCCATGACCGCCACGTCATCGGGGAATTGCTCATGTCCCAACCATCGAACCGCCTCGTTGACCGCGCCGGATAAGACCTCCGTCAGCGGTCGATGGCCAAACGTACGAACCAGCTGCTCCAAACGCTCTTGCCCCCACAGCGTGCCCGTTGAGTCCGGCACTTCATACAGACCGTCGCTCAAAACATAGAAACGATCACCCGGTTCAACTGCAAGCACCTCGGTGCCATACACCGTCGACGGATCGAATCCCAACGGGAGATTCGGTCTCGCCATCCAGCAGACCTCCCCGGATGTGCGGTGAAGAAACGCCCCGCCATGCCCTGCCGTCGCATACGACAGCGTCTGACAGCGAACATCGAATGTCGCAAACACGATGGTGAAATAGTGTCCGTCTTCCGTGAGGGGAAAGTGCTTGTTGGCTTCGGTCAGAATCGCCCCGGGATCACTCGAGCCGACGTGACGGAGCAAGCTCTCTCGCCGAAGAAACGTCGAAAACGAGGCCGATCGCAACGCAGGAGAGACCCCGTGACCTGACGCATCAAGCAGATACAGCCCCAGCAGATCGTCACTCCACGGAACGACGTTGAAGAGATCTCCGCCCAGCCCGAGTGACGGACGATAGCAACACACCATCTGCACACCGGGGCCGATGCTCCCTGAAGCGGGAAGCAGCGACTCGACATACCGCGCAGCCGATTGCAATTCCCGTTCGAGCGCCTCCTGCTTCCGACGAATTTCCGCCGTGACATCTTCAAGCCGTCGAATCAGACCCGCCGCACGCAGTCCGGCTTGCACACGAGCCGTGATTTCATACTTACTGGCGGCCTTGCTGAGAAAATCGTCCGCCCCGCGAGCCAACCCTTCCGCAATCTGCTCCGGTTGATCGTTGCTCGTCATCATCAGAATTTGACTCGACAGGAGCGCATCATCCTGACGAACCACTTCACAGAACGACGGGCCGTCCATCTCGGGCATCATCCAATCCACGATCGTCAGATCCGGGCGCTCACGGCGGAGCACTTCCAATCCGGCCTTACCGTCACCAGCCTGCAGGACTCGATACCCGAGGTGCTTGAGTCGAGCCGCCATCGCGACACGGGCCGTCGGCTCATCGTCGATGATGAGCACGGTTTGTCCCGTCGCCTGACCCGCTTGTTCAACCGGCGTTGACGGCATTGGGCATCCTGAGTTGCGATGGGATCGGAGGTTTCAGGTTTCGCGTTCCAGGTCTTAGGGGCTCCGCGCCGGCAGCATGAAACCTGAAACAAGAAACTCGAAACGTACGATTCCTAGACGAGATACGCTTCACGTCACTTCCTATCGCTTCACGATTAAGCCGCCTTCTGCTGTCCGGCCAAGGCATCTTGCTCATTGTCATACACCGGAATCAGTTTCTGGATATTCGCCAGGCTCATGATTTCACGCACATAACTTTGCGGCTTCAACATGCTCACCTTGCCTTGACTCAATTTAAAGTTTTGGGAAATGAGCGCGAGCAACCCCAGGCCTGAGCTGTCCACGAAACGGACTTCGGCCATATTCAGAATCAAATGTCGACAGCCCTTTTGGCGAATGGCCTCCACCGCCGTTTTGAATTGTTCTCGGTTTGCGTAGGTGAGATCACCGACCAACTCCAGTATCACTCCGTTTTGAACCGAGCGTTCCTTTGTCTGCATCGCCATGACTGCCTCCTTTGTCTAAATCAGCGCACTTTCCCTCTACCAATAAAGCGTATCTCGTGAAGCGTTTCAATCCGAAACGAGATACGTCTCACGACCGACGTCTCACGCGTCAGGTGCTTCACGATCACCGGCTCACATGGGACAAGATCGCACCGGCGATCTCGCCCAGGGGCAGCACTTTATCGACCCCCCCAAACTTGATCGCTTCCTTCGGCATTCCAAACACCACACAACTCGCTTCATCCTGCGCAATGGTGAACGCGCCGGCCTGTTTCATCGTCAACATCTCTTTGGCACCGTCGCCTCCCATTCCGGTGAGGATGACGCCCACCGCGTTGGCCCCGGCATAGCGGGCGACCGAGGCAAACAGCACGTCGACGGACGGCCGATGACGATTGACCGGAGGATCCTGGCTGATCTGCACCGTGTAGCGCGCGCCGCTTCGAACCAACGCCATGTGATAACCGCCGGGGGCGACCAGGGCATGCCCGGGAAGCACGCTGTCCCCGTCTTGCGCCTCTTTGACAGAGATCCGGCAGAGACTGTTCATACGGTCCGCCCAGGTCTTGGTAAACCGTTCCGGCATATGCTGCGTGATGAGGATCGGCGGGGTATTCGGCGGGAGAGAGAGCAGCACATCTTTCACCGCTTCGGTCCCGCCGGTCGACGACCCGATGGCGATGATCGTGTCGGTGGTCTTGATCATGGCACTCCCCACCGTAAGGGGTGAGGGGTGAGAGGTAAGGGGGTTCGCCTCACGCCGTACGCCTAACCACTCACGTTTCACGTTCGCGCAAGCGGCAGCCTTCACCTTGGCGATCAAATCCTGCGCGATCTCCTCCATGCCCTCCCGCAAATCGATCTTGGGTTTGGTAATGAAGTCGACGGCGCCCAGCTCAAGCGCCCGAAGAGTCGTCTGACAACCAGCCTCGGTGAGGGAACTCACCATCACCACTGGCATCGGATGCCCGCGCATCAGCTTTTCCAGGAAGGTCACGCCGTCCATCTTCGGCATTTCCACGTCGAGCGTGAGCACATCGGGATTCAACGCTTTGATTTTTTCGCGGGCGATATAAGGATCGGGCGCGGATCCGATGACCTCGATGCCGGGATCCTTCGCCAGCAACGTGGCGAGGACCTGCCGCATCAAGGCTGAATCGTCGACCGTCAAGACCCGGATCTTCTTCATGGGTACCTCATACTCCTCACATCGGGCTCGGGGGTGATGACCGGCATCGGAGCCAAAAATGCCCGAGTCGATCAGAATAAGGTCACGTCGTCCGCCGGCACTTTCACCGTTACTTGGATCTTTTCGGCGTATTCCATCTCGCGATCGGCAATCGTGTGGTTCTTCACACGCTCGATTTTCTTCAACAGCACACGCCCGGATTCTGTAAAATAGTAGATCTTCCGCGGAAACACATCGCCGAGATCCGTCTTGCAGGCCGTCAGCCCTTCCGCCTGGAGGTACCCCAGCACCCACTCGGCATTTCTGGCTCCGACATCGATATTGCCCTCGTAGATGCGCCCAGCCCCGAACAACTTGATTTCCAACCGGCTTTTCATCCCGCCACGCTTGAGAATCTCATTGATCAGCGACTCCATCGCATAGGAGCCATAGCGGGTCGATTCACCCCAAGAGTCACTGCCTCCCTCTTTCGGCTTCGGCAACATAAAGTGATTCATGCCGCCGACGCCGGCGATCGGATCGCGGACACAGGCCGACACGCAGGAGCCCAGGACGGTATAGACCACCATGGGAATATCACTGACGAAGAATTCTCCCGGGAGAATCGAGGCAATCTCATGCGGAAACCGGTTATCGCGCATCCGTCGAATGTGGGCGAAAGTCTGGTCGTCGTTCGTGAAGCGTATCTCGTGAAGCGTATCTCGTGAAGCGTTTGTCATGATTAGATCTTCTTAATCTGATTTCGAAGCATCCTTGTCTCATGATCGAGTTTTTCAAGCACCAGGTTCCTGGCTTCACTCCCGAAGTATCCGAGATCCATTGCGATCTCCGCTTGCGTCTCTCACTCAGCGCAGGAACCCAATGCCACGTAAAGGAACTGCCTGTACTCTTTGTTATGTATTCGGTTGAACCCTTCTGCGACGTTCGAGGGAATGGAGACGGCGGCCCGCCTCATTTGAGCCATAAGCCCATAGACCTCTTCTCGTGGAAACTGCTTCCTGATAGTGTACACATCCAACACAATCTCTTTCCCCAACTGCCAAACCTTCAGATCCCGAAACTGAACGATTTTCATCGCCACATCACGCCTTACACTTCGCGGCACTTCTTCCCGCTTCCCGCTTCAGACCTCCTCACCCGTTTCACGTACGACGCTTCACGCTTCACGAACGACGTTTTACGCCTCTTTCTGATAGATCGTCGGCGCGAGCGATTTGAACGGATGCTCCACCCACTGCAGACTTTCCGAATGTCCGATGAACAGGTACCCGCCGGGCCGCAAGTACCGATGAAACTTGTTCACGAGGCGCTCCTGCGTCGGCCGATCGAAATAGATCATGACGTTCCGGCAGAACACCAGATCCAGCGGCGATTTGATCGGAAACTGCGCATCCATCAGATTGAGCCGGCGAAACTGAATCGCCGCCGCTAGGTGAGGTTTCACCTTGTAATACCCCGCGCTCTCCCCACGCCCGCGTAAGAAATGCCGCTTCAGAAACTCAGGCGGCACATCACGGAACCGGTCCTCCTGGTACAGCCCGGCGGCGGCTTTGGCCAAGACGCGCGTCGAGAGATCGGAGGCCAAGATCTTAAAGCTCCATTGATCCGGGTTCGGCGCATGTTCCCAGAGCGTCATGGCGATCGTGTAGGGCTCTTCCCCCGTAGAACAGGCCGACGACCAAATGCGGATGCATTTCTCGCGGGACACTTCAGGAATGATCCGGTCGCGGAGAAAATCGAAATGTTTCGGTTCGCGGAAGAAGTCGGTCTTATTGGTCGAAATCAGATCTAACATCTGCGTGAACTCTTCACGCGTCGAATCTCCCGTCACATGCGTATAGTATTCCGAGAATGTCTGGAGCCCGAGATCCCGCATCCGCTTGGACAGCCGAGATGCCAACAGCGTCTTTTTCTGCTCGCTTAGGGAGATCCCGCTTTCGTCATAGATGAGCGTACGAAAGCGCTGAAATTCTTCGCTGGTGATCCCACACTCCATGGGTCATCTCCCTAAAGACCGCGGCGACGGAAGCCCATACCCTGTCCCTGCCATCCGGCTTACACGATGGATACCGTACAGTCTTGTCGGTCGTCTTATGGAAATTCTTAACCGGTGGGCAAGGATGGAATCGGAGTGGAGGGGGGCGTTGGACGGAGACGGATCGACTGGCTGAACCAGCTTCCAACTGTCGCGCCGCGTGAGCCAGTCGATCATCCCACCGTCTAAAACTCCTCAAAATCCCCGTCCTTGCCACGCGTGGTCTGGCCACTACTCGTGCCGACACCCACCGGCTCACGACGAGGAGCTTTCGTGGCTGGCGGATGCTGACGCGGACCCCCTGCAGGGGGTCGCTCTAGCCGCCCGACAGAACTACCCACGTTGCCGCTCACCTGAAACGCCGCAACTTGCCGCAAGAGCGCCTGGGCCTGCTCCTTCATCGACTGGCTCGCACTCGTCGTCTTTTCCACCAACGCCGCGTTCTGCTGCGTCGTCTCGTCCATCGCCATGATCGCCTTGTTCACTTGATCAATGCCGCTCGCCTGCTCCTGCGACGCCGCCGTGATCTCCCCGATGATATCCGTCACCCGTTTCACCGAGCTCACGATTTCCTCCAGCGTCTTCCCCGATTGATCCACCAGCTCGCTCCCGTCGTTGACCCGTTGGATCGACTCGTTGATCAATCCCTTGATCTCCTTCGCCGCCGTGGCCGACCGCTGCGCGAGGTTCCGCACTTCCGCCGCCACCACGGCGAACCCGCGCCCATGCTCCCCGGCCCGCGCCGCTTCCACCGCCGCGTTCAACGCCAACAGATTCGTCTGGAACGCGATCTCGTCGATCACCGTGATGATGTCGGCGATCTTCTTGCTGCTCTGGTTGATCTGGCCCATCGCCTCTACGGCCCGGATGGTCACCGCCCCGCCCTTGTCCGCTGTCTCCCTCGCCGCAATCGCGAGTTGATTGGCCTGCTTGGCGTTGTCGGCATTTTGTTTGACCGTGCTCGTCATCTCTTTCATCGAGGCACTGGTCTCTTCCAAGGCACTCGCCTGCTCGCTCGTCCGTTGCGCGAGGTCTTCATTGCCCTTGGTGATCTGCTCCGCCCCCGACGACACCGCCTCCACCGCCGCCCGCACCGTCGAGATCGTATCGGTGAGGTTTCGCACCACTCCGTTGATGCTGGTCTTGATCTTCTCCAGCTCGCCGGGATAGGTCCCTTGCATCTCCTGCGTCAGGTCGTTCTGCGCCAGCCGCCCCAGCACGGCTTGGGTCTCCGTCACCAATTGCTCCATGACCTTCTGGGCCGCTTGCCGTTCAGCCTCCGCGACCTTTTGCGCCGTGATGTCCGTCGCATATTTCACGACCTTGTACGGCTTCCCGTTCGCATCGAAGATCGAATTGTAAGAAGCCTGGATCCAGACTTCCTTCCCGCCCTTCCCCAGTCGTCGGTAGACCCCCATATCGTTCTCGCCTCGGCCGAGCTTCTGCCAGAACGCGGCATACTCGGGACTGCTCGTGTAGGCTGGCTCGCAGAACATACGATGGTGCTGCCCTTGAATCTCCGAGAGGCTATAGCCGACCGTCCTCAGAAAATTCTCATTGGCCTTGATGATGGTCCCATCGAGTTTGAACTCGATCGTGGCCTGGGCCTTCTCAATGGCATTGATACGCCCTTCGAATTCCGCCGCCTTGTTCCGTTGTTCCGTCACATCGATGGCGAATTTAACCACCTTGACGAGTTTCCCCGTGGCATCCGGGATCGGATTGTAGGAGGCCTGAATCCACACTTCTTTGCCCTCCTTTGAAAATCGGCGGAACGTCGAAATTTGCGGTTCCCCTCGGCCGAGCTTTGCCCAGAAGGCGGCATACTCCGGACTGTTGGCATAGGCCGCATCGCAAAACATCCGATGGTGCTGGCCTTCAATCTCTTTCAGGGTATAGCCGAGCGTCTTGAGGAAATTGTCGTTCGCTCGAATGATCGTCCCATCGAGTTTGAACTCGATGACCGCTTGGGCCCGGCTGACCGCCTCGAACGTTGCTTCGTACTGGGCCGACGCATTGACGTCGCGTTCCAGTGTGGATCCCATTTCATTGAAGGTCTTGGCCAACTGTCCGATTTCATCCTCGGCAAGGATCTCCGCACGGGCCGACAAATCCCCTTTGCCCAGCTTGACCGCCGCCTCCAGGACCCCCTTCACATTCCGCGTATTGAATCGGGCCAGGACCCAGCCGAACCCCTGGCCTAACATGATGCCGATCACGTTCACGGCAATCAGGGTGAGCTTGGCGCGTTCGTAGCTCGCCTGTGCACTCTCATACTGGTACCTGGCCTCGCTTTGCGTGATGGACGACAACTCCGCAATACTTTTCATCACCGCTTCGTATGCCCGTTTCGTTTCTCCGTCGATGCGGGCCATGGCTTCCGCCTGCTTGCCTTCCACCGCCAATTCGATGGTTTTGGATCGATTCTCACGGTAGTCCTGCAAGGTTGCCGTGAATCCTTTATAGGCTTCCCGGATCTTGTCCGAGGCGATCACCTTTTCGAACCGAGCCTTGTTCTCGTTGTTGGCCTCGGCCAGCTCGTGCACCTTGGCGATCGCCGCGTCCTGTGTGGCCTTATTCGTGGCGGTCACCGCACGCAGCACCCAGAACCGGACTGTCGACACGTTGTCTTTGATCGTGAGAACTTCACGAACCGATGTGAGCTGGACCTGGTAGAGATTCTCAGTGTTTGCGTTGATGGCACCCAAGGCCAGGTGCCCGACCACGCCCACAATCGTCATGATGACACCGACCAGTCCGAGCCCAGCCATGAGCTTGGTCATGAGGCTTTGATTCTTCAACCAGCTGAACATCGTTCCTCCTTCTGTACGATGTATCACACCCTGCACTCCTCCTGCTGACAGGGGGCCGGTTCACCACTCGGCCCGATTCAGACACAGTGAGTCATGCAGGAGACCCCGAGATGAGCGTCTCCATGGTGCCTTCAACTGGTAGGCCTCTCTCCTACCCGTCCAGGCGATATGAGCCCTTCGCTTAATCGGCGCGTAGGCGCCATTCACTGTTTCATATCGGCATAAGGCGAGAGACCTTGAGCAGCAAGGTGCACGGTTATCACCTGCCCGTCCCTACACCCGGCTCGACGGTCTTCGACCAGCTCAGCCTCCGAGCCCATCGGGGGGAGCTCAACGAAGTCCAAGACGCGCATGGCACCCAACAAGGCCACAGCGAGTACAACCGAACAGGCTTAGGTCGAGGTGAAGGCCGAGGTTGGAATAGTGATTCGCCTACCCTGACCTCTACCTTGACCGGCAGGAGGCCCGGCGGACTTTATCCGCCCTCCGCGAGAACGTTTCGAAGTCCTCGCCGGCAGGTTTCCCGACCCCGGCCGCCACAGCGAATTGACACCTCGCTGCGGCCTTGCTCAGTAAACGGCGCCCGCTTGCTCACCTCGCGCGTTGGCGAAGCCGTGTGGCGCCTCCGGCTAAAACTCTTCAAAGTCGTCGTGCTTGGCCGTCCCCCCCTGGCCGGTGCCGGCTGCCGCCATGGCCGGTTGCTTGGCGACGGTCTTCTCCTCGGCGCTCTTCGGGGAGGCCTGGGCCGTACTCCCCGCGAAGGTCGGGCGAGACACCGGCCGCCCGGTACCTCCCCCGGTCCCCTGGTCCTTCACAGTGAACACCGCCACTTGGCGCATCAGCTCCTTGGCCTGTTCCGTCATGGACTGACTCGCACTGGTGGTCTCTTCCACCAAGGCGGCATTCTGCTGCGTCGTCTCGTCGATGGACATGATCGCCTTGTTCACCTGGTCGATCCCGCTCGCCTGCTCCTGCGAGGCCGCCGTAATCTCCGCGATGATGTCGCTCACCCGCTTCACGGAGCTCACGATCTCTTGGAGGCTCTGGCCCGATTGCTCCACCAGCTCACTGCCTCCCGCCACCCGCTGGACCGACTCGTTGATCAACCCCTTGATCTCTTTCGCCGCCGAGGCCGACCGCTGTGCCAAGTTCCGGACTTCCGCCGCCACCACGGCGAACCCTCGGCCATGTTCGCCGGCCCGTGCCGCTTCCACCGCCGCGTTCAACGCCAACAGATTCGTCTGGATGGCGATCTCATCGATCACCGTGATGATATCGGCGATCTTCTTGCTGCTCTGGTTGATCTGGCCCATCTGTCATCCCATAGGGCGACACCGCGGTCCAACACCCAGATATAGGAGCCGTCTTTCCTCCGCACACGATATTCTTCGCAGAACTCCGGAGACTGCTTGGCAAGATACACATCGACCGCATGCAGGACACGATCGCGATCGTCCGAGTGAATCCCCTCGCGCCAGACCTTAAATGAGCCGGTGATCTCCTGGTCCTCGAACCCACGCATGGCCTTCCAACGGGCAGAAACAAACACTTCGCCGGTGGTGATACTCCAATTCCAGATCCCGTCATGGCTCCCGCGCACGGCCAACCGCCACCGTTCTTCACTGCGGCGCAACGCAGTTTCGGCTTCCGCCCGGAGTCGCCGATGACGGCAGCCCTCCAACAGTTGGGCGCAGGTGGCCAGGAAGGGCGCGAGATAGGCGACGACCGTTTCGTCATATCCGCCCCGTCGATTCGCAACGCCCACCATCCCGGTCAACAGCTCGCCGCGATAAAACGGCAACCCCAGAAACGCATGCATCGGCGGGTGTCCGGGAGGCAATTCCCCCGCGCGCGGATCATGCGCAGGATCGTTCGCAATCACCGGTCGCCCGCTCGTCATGACATGGCCGAACAGGGTCTTGAGATTATGGAATTCAAGATTCGGAGCAGAACGGGCCAACAGTGCCTTGGCTTCCTCCTTCCAGGCGATGTCCGTAATGGCATGCGTTCGTAGAAACGGCACCCGCTCCGCCGTCCAACACACCTCGCCGATGAATCCATATTCGCTGCCGGTGAGGTCCAGCAGCTCCTGCAGCAGCGAACTGAACACCTGCTCCGGCTTCGCCTCATCGATATAGAGGGATTGCGCCTGCGTCACGGCGCGCAATAGGCGTTGAGTCGCCTGCTCGCTCTTCTGGGCCTGCCGACGTCCGGCGACCCTCTGCGGCACCGCACGAGTGGTGGGAGAGCGCTCGGCGCGTCGATCCCCGGCCTTCTGCGTCGCTTGACCGCGAGTGTGTTTCGTAACGGTTCGGCTCTTCGGCTTGTTCCGTGCCACTAGTCGACTCCCCGCGACGTGACGCCCATAGGGAAACCGAGCACCAGCAAGACCATGCCAAGACCAGGCATGAGAGCAGGGAAACAGGGACCGCCCTGTCGACCGAGGGATAACCAGGTGAGACACTGAACAGCGTGCTGAGCCTTGAATAGACCAGGCATGGGTGCCTTCATTATTCAGGCTGTTTCACGACCTATTAGCTTCCGATTCCATTTATATGACCCTATCAATTCTGTCTATCGATTGTTCTTCAAAGTCTGAATAGCCCTATTCCAGCCACGCACGACACACCGGCTGCCGGCTTGCCGGCCGCCCCGTCTCCCACCTCATCGTGTCTTGGCCCGCCTGACGGCCGGCGGTGAGCGCGATCGTGAAAGCCTGCACTTACTGCATCAGCCCTTTGGCCTGTTCCTTCATCGACTGGGCTGGCTGTTTCTTCGACCAGCTCCACATTGCGCTGCATTGTGTGATCCATCGACTTGACCGTCCAGCCGGTGCTTGCTACAGTGCAATCTGTTGTGCGCTCCCTTGAGGAGAGGTCTCATGTCGCTTCCACGCAGCGTGCGGTTCAACTATGACGACTTCCTGCTCTTTCCCGAGGACGGGAAACGCCATGAGATCATCGACGGAGACCACTTCATGACCCCTTCGCCGAATACCAAGCACCAACGAATCTCAGGTAATCTGTTCAACGCCCTCACGAACTTTCTCAAAGTCCGAAAGAACGGAGAGGTTTTCGCCGCTCCCTACGATGTGATCCTGTCCGACGAGGATATCGTCGAGCCGGACTTGCTCTTCGTCTCCGCCGCCCGCGCAGCCATCATCACGGAGAAAAACATTCAAGGGCCGCCGGATTTGGTCGTCGAAATCCTCTCCGCCGGCACCCGTAAAACCGACGAGGTCGTCAAACGCAAACTCTATGAGCGCTACGGCGTGCGCGAATACTGGATCGTGGACCCAGAGCTGGAAACCATCAAAATCCATCGGCTGACCGACCAGGGGTATGTCCGTGCCCCTGAGCTAACGCACGAAGCACACGACTCCCTGTCCAGCCCGCTCCTCCCGGGGTTCCAGATGCCCCTCACGGATCTCTTTACGTAGTTTCGAGTTTCAGGTTTGACGTTTCAGGTTGTCCTACAACTTGAAACCTTGAACATGAAACCTGATACTCCTTGCGAGGCCGCTTCACGCTTCACGAAATACGCGTTACGCGCCCGCACCTATGCACTTACCACTGCGTTCTCACGGGATATTGAGCGATGAGCGGATCGGGAGTGAGCAACACACAATCGTGTTCGATCGCCTGGCAGACCAGCATCCGATCGAACGGGTCGCGATGCAGGCTGGGAAGTTTGTGCAAGTGAAACACCGCCCGTTCTTCGAGCGGTAGAATTGAGATCCCATGCATCTCCCGCTGCGCCGGCAGAAACCGATCGAGGGGGGCCGGCATCGGAAGCTTTCCTAGGGAATGTTTCACCGAGATCTCCCACACCGACACGACACTGAGCAAGATCTCATGGGCAGGATCTGCAAACATCTTTGCCGCAGTAGGAGAGAGCTCTTGCGAGCCGGCGATGATCCATAAGAAGGTGCAGGTATCGAGAAGACACCTCACACCTTCTCACCCTCAAAGGCGTCGAGCATTTCACCGGGAAGCGGCTCAAAAAATGATGCGGGAACTGAGAACATCGGCTTGGCCAAGCCGATGGGACGGGGACCGGACGGAACTTCAGACAGTGGCGTGATCTGTGCCACAGGTTGATTACGCTTACACAGTACGATTCGATCCCCAGCTTTGAGCTTGGAGAGATATTTGGAGAGATGGGTTTTCGCTTCATGAATGTTCAGTTTCATCATAGTTAGAGACTAAACTAACTTGTGAGTTCAGTCAAGAGACTGGGAAAGACCAGGTAGGGCGTTTCGGGTCTCAAGTTTCAGGTTTAATGTTTCAGGTTGTCCGGCAACTTAAACTGGGCAGTGACGGAGTGTGAAACCTCCAAGGACCGTGACGCGTTCGAATCCGGAAACGAAAGACGCGTCACGTTTCACGAGATACGCTTCTCAGCTATAACCCGGCCGGCATGCGAGTAGGAATGGCCTGCCGCCCATGCTTGCGGTACACCCGGAAGTCGTCGTCGAGCGTCATCACTATACCGGATGGATATCGCTCGGCCATAGACACCAGGCAGGCATCGGCCAGCGACATGGGGACGGATGCATAGCGAAAGAGCAACTTCGCCACGGCAGGCATCTCTTCGTCCAGGTGAAATGGAACCGTGACAACTCCGCGAATCAGCAACTGCATCACCGCTTGACTCCCGCCCACCGATCGCCGAAGCAGGTAACAAGATTCGGCCAGCACGGCCTCGCATGTCAAGAATGGAGGTTTCAGCGACGCCCATTGAGCCACCGCCCACTGATGATACCGATCGCGGCGATTGAGAAACGCGACCAGAGGGCCGGTATCCAACAGAACAGGCAGGGGCATCAGCGCCCCCCCGCCCGCTTTCGTCTGGGCGAGCGTCCGAACTGTTTCAGATGCGCAGGATTGACCGACAAGTCTGCCGGTCCGGTGATACTACCTGCAAGGTCCTTCGCTAACATCAACGCCGATCCACCCTGCCCCTTCCCGGCATGTTCGAGGAAAGCCACGAGGGCCTCGCGAATCACCTCAGACTTGGTGCTCTTGCGGGACGACGCCGCATGTGTCAGCCGATGGGCCAGGGTATCAGACACCTTCAACGACAGTATCTTCATAGATTCCTCACGTCATACCAATATGCCATGATGGTACTATGCATGTGAACCTGGTGCAAGCGTCCGGTCACAGACTGGGAAAGACGCGCTGGCCGTCCGACAGGTAGGCACCCGATCTCCTAAGATCATGGCCAATTGATTGAGCGCTCGTTTCCACTCCGGAATCGTGGCGGTCCAGTTCTTGGCGATGCGCGGCAAGCCCAGATCGAGGACTTTGAGGAGCGCTTCATCCGTGGGAAACGCCCCGCGCTGCTTTCACGGTTTCCGTAACGAATAGTTCAGGGATTCAATGGCATTCGTGGTGTACAGGACTTTGCGAATGGCTGGAGGATAGTCAAAGAAGACCGTGTGACGCGTCAACCGGCGCTTGTCGATCTCCCGTCTCGTCTGAAGACACAACGGCGCGACCGATCACCCCCAGCATGAGGATCTGTTGCGCCGTCAACTGACAGGTCTCGCTCCTGTTCGCTCACGCCGATCGAGCGGCAAACCCCATCTATGGATGACCGCCACGTCTGCTATCGGAGCCTTGAGGCCGGATCTTGAGCGATGTTGATCGTGGGATTGGCTGGACAGTGACAGGAGACACACCTCGTATGATGCGGGGATGCTCCTCCGATCCGTCGCTGCCTTGACCTGCCGACCGGCACCCGTAAGACCGACGAGGTGGTCAAACGCAAACTATATGAACGCTACGGAGTGCGCGAATACTGGATCGTGGACCCCGAATTGGAAACCATCACAATATATCGGCTGACCGACCAGGGGTATGTCCGGGCCGCAGAGCTTGCGCGGGACGCGAACGAAACCCTGTCCACCCCGCTCCTGCCGGACGTCCAGATTCCACTCACAGAGCTGTTCGAATAGCCGCGATCAGGGCGCGCATCCGATTCCACGTTGGAATGGGACGCGGCCTGTGTCGAGCGTGAGATTTCACGTAGAACATGAGGGACCTCGAACTCACGAACAGTCTGCTGAAAAACCCTCCGTTCATCCTTTGCGGGCCTCAGGACGAACGGAGCGGCTATTGCATTCACTGAATTTTCCGTTCGTGCTGAGCTGGTCGAAGCACACAAATCGAGTTTTTCAGCAAACGGCTAATGCTCCGGCGAGCGCGCACGCCCGGCTTTCACACCGGGCCGCGTCTCTTCTGGGCCGTCGGTCGTCTCTCGTGGTTACGACCCCATCGGCGTGATTCTTGTTCACGATTCACCAGCGACCAGCCTGGCCGCAGCCGAACTGCGGCCAGGCTGGTCGTAGCGGCAATTGCAGTCCCGATGCTCATGAGTCCTGTCGGCTAAAACTCTTCAAAGTCATCGTGCTTGGCTGTCCCCCCCTGGCCGGTGCCGGCTGCCGCCATGGCCGGTTGCTTGGCGACGGTCTTCTCCCCGGCGCTCTTCGCTGAGGCCTGGGCCGTACTCCCCGCGAAGGTCGGGCGAGACACCGGCCGCCCGGTGCCTCCCCCGGTCCCCTGGTCCTTCAGCGTGAACACCGCCACTTGGCGCATCAGCTCCTTGGCCTGTTCTTTCATGGACTGACTCGCGCTGGTGGTCTCTTCCACCAAGGCCGCATTCTGTTGCGTCGTCTCGTCCATGGACATGATCGCCTTGTTCACCTGGTCGATCCCGCTCGCCTGCTCCTGTGAGGCCGCCGTAATCTCCGCGATGA
>Ga0224500_10000195_pt1 | contig 44072 bp, 64 predicted proteins | sample SF_Oct11_sed_USG_FD_168126 | JGI IMG/M metagenome (GOLD analysis project Ga0224500, IMG submission 168126) | Sediment microbial communities from San Francisco Bay, California, United States - SF_Oct11_sed_USGS_4_1 | ecosystem: Environmental > Aquatic > Marine > Sediment | place: USA: California...
CGCCGGAGTCGTAGCCGCAGACGTAGTCGTAGCCGCAGCCGGAGCCGTAGCCGGAGCCGTCGCCGTCGCCGTCGCCGGAGCCTGAGCCGTCGCCGTCGCCGTAGCCGTAGCCGTAGCCGTAGCCGCAGCCGGAGCCGGAGCCGGAGCCGGAGCCGTCGCCGTCAAGCGTCAAAATGGAACTTATGATTTTTTCCAATTATCCCCCTTTGTAGAGATTATCGAGATGAGCGCCCGCAGAGGCGCTTTTAACTCGCCCACATAATCGATCTTTGTTTTTGGCGTCGGTCCATCGACGAGTTCGCCAAGCCCCCTCTCCGTTCCCCAGTAGCGGATATTGCGGCAATCATCTATGTACACCCATTCCCCATCCGTTGCCACACGACCAACGTAGACGAATCCACGGTCAAGTACGACAATCGCGACCCCATGCTCTACCCGCGCCTGTGCGGGCAGAGTCACCATATTACCAAACATCGCCACAATCTCCTTGACTTCACCGATTTTCAACTCATTGATATTCATAAAATTCCTTTCGTTAAACTACCGTTAAAAAAACGTTAAATCGATTGACCGGCGCCTACACAGCCGTCGCCGCGCGCAACATGCTCGACTGCAACTCCGCAGCGCCCCGCGCCGCCCGGAAGCGCGCCTCAGCCTGCACATGGAACGCCTCCGCCTGTTGCCAGCGCGATTCAGCCGCCCCCAGCGCTCGCCATGCGGATGCCAGGTAGCCGCTGTCACGGGCGGAAATCAGCAGCTTGTCCTGAGCCAGCTTGCGCATGTCGGCGTTTTTGGCTCTGGCATAGTCGGGATGATCACCAAAGACGATATCGAACACATACTCCGTCTCAGCGCTTTCATAGCTCGCCTTAGCGTCCCGATAGGCTGCACTGGCGGCTGTGCGCTGCTCGATGGCACGCTCTAAGGCCGTCACAGCATCGACAAGGATTGTCTGAAGCTGGCGACCGTCAGCGACAGCCTCAGCTAATGGATATGGATTTCCTTGAAACATGATTAACCTTTCATGGGTAAAGGTGGCCGGTCAACCGGCCACCTGCTAGTTCACTACCGCCTACACTACCGCCAGGGACTCAGGCTCTCATCCCGCCCGATGTCGTCAGCCTCTCGGCATTCTGCGTACATCTCATCGTACTCCGACTGAAGCTCATCGCGAGCCGTAAGAACCGCCTCAGCGAACGCCACCGCCTCAGCCAGGTCGAACGCCACACCAAACCCGCGGATGCGGTCAACCGGCTCGACTACGACAGACTCAGATTTGACGTACTCAATCTTTTTTGCTAACATAAAAGTCTCCTTTTGGATAAAACTGAATGCTCGAGAGATGCCGCCGTCAGTCTGAACCACTGACGGCGGCTTTTTGTTGACGTAGCATCCCTCACAGCGCCCGTCCGGGTCGGTCTTTCACTACGCATCGGAATGCTTGCCCCGGTCACTCGACTACGTTGCCCTGCGGTGTATTTCGTGGTAGTTAGAGCCTATCACTTTTTGAGTTGATTGTCAACTGCCAAAATTAACTAATTCCCGCCCAATAGCATAAAGTAAAGTCAAAGCATCAATTAAGTTTTCATAACGCATATAAATCACATCAAAAAATGATGTGACTATATGCAAGGGCTCTGAACAGGCAGAAATTGCCCATTGACAGTCAACCCAAAAAGTGATAGACTTCATATAGAAGGGAGGTATACTGACGTGGATAAGACGCTGGTCATTGACAAAGAGCGAGTAGATATTCTGATGAAGCGCGCTAATATCCGCACATACTCAGAACTAGCCAAGAGATCTGGCCTGCACCAAAACACACTTACTAAGGTGTTGCGGGGGCGCACTTGGGATAGCAACACAGCACAAAAACTTGCAGGGGCGCTACAATGCAGTCCTATTGATCTACAGGTCGCGGAAGGATACCCCTTCCCAAACTGGGAGACCCTGGCAGTCCCCTGCATATCGAAAAATTAGTTTTTCGCGATAGAGACGGTCAGGGTTAGGGCAAAAAGAAACGCCCTGACCGTCTCCGATCAGAGCGCTTCGGTGTTCCCTCCGCCGAAGTAGCAGCATCAGGAAGCATATAACGAGAACTTGACAATTACCCTAACGAGAGTTAGTATAATTAAGTTTATGTTCTCGCCTCACTAACGACCTTGAATGGTTGACAGGCCAGCGGTCGTTAGTGAGATGAACAGAGAGCGCCATGCGACGTTCTGTACATTAACAAGGTTTTAGTCGGATCGCGCCGTTGATGGAGCGGGAGGGCTAGAGATATAGTACATCATTTCCGTGCAATCCACGATTGCACGTCTAGTTTTGTTTTGTGTTTTTTGAACTAACCTTAACGTCAATCCGCACGCACAATGCTCTGTTTGGTGCCCCTACTCCGATTTGAACGGAGATGCCCAAACTCGGCATCGCCGTTCAAGCAGTAAGGAGCATTTCGCGGCTGGTCAATTTGGATTACGCTAATTGCGCTATCGGGCTTACCTTCGCTGTTGTCATCACATCGAGTACGTCGTCAATATCCTGAAGGCTGTAAATCGCCGTCGTTTCCCAGTTGGAATGTCCCAGCTGTTTCTGTAATAGCTGGCCGTAGCCTTCGCCGCGGAGCCTCTTGCTCCAACGGGTCGCAAACATGCGCCGCAGGTCATGGGGGCCGCTGACCTGGTCGCTCACGCCGGCTAACTCCGCACAATCCAGCACGACCTTGTAGATGCCGCTCGGCGATAGCGGCTCACCAAACTTGCGACTCAGGAATAATCCGCCCGGCGCATCACCACGCCGACTCAGCCAGGTACGCAGATAGGCGCCGGTGTAATGGTCGAACGCCACGAAACGCGGCGCATCATTTTTGCATACGGTCGGCTCCAGATAGCCACAGTCATTAGCGAGCATCGTTACGCCATCCATCATCAAACTGGCGCATTCCTCCCGACGCAACCCGGTCCCGGCCAACACAGCCAAGATCGCCCGGTTGCGTTCTGGGAACTCCGTCTTTCGACACACGGCCAACATCGCCGCTAGCGCCTTTAGTTCAACCGGCTTATGCGCTGGTGCATTGCCACGGGCAGCCGGAACATACATCGAAAAATCAATCGACAAATGCCCCCGCCGATGCGCCCAACGGAAGACCTGACGCAGCCGGCGCATCGTATCGTTGCGGCTATTCCAGCCCCAGCCGGTTGAATGCAGGTAGTCTTCAAAATCGAACAGCGCCGCATCGGACAGGATCCATGCATGAGCCGAGCCGTAATCAGTCCACCATTCGTTGAATGGTGAGAGCTTGAAGCGGTAGCCGCTCACGGTTTTTGCCTGTGTGCGCCGACCATGCTCCGCCAGATACATTTCGATTAGTCTAGCCAGATGCTCACCATCCAACCGTGGATGATCAGCGTCAAACGAAATCTTGTGAATCATTGGGGTTTCCTCTCTCAGTCGCAGATGGGAGACTCGCGAGAGGTATAGCACAAAAGATACCCGCCATCGCTTGTCCATTGCGGCGGGCAACGCAGCATAAACCCTCACCGCAATTGTAGTGCATTCACGGCAAATGTCAACAGTATTTACCTGACGTTGCAAAAAATGCAGATGACGATCACCTGATGACTATCACCTGATGCCAACCGGAGGGCAAGCGGCTCGCCCCCTATGTCGTAGGGAAACGGTGTTAACCAGACGCCTTGCCTAACTGGTTGACTGTGGCACGCATGGGGTTCCTTTCTCCTTTGGATGTCGCACCAGTAACCAGGCTGGCATGGTGGCGTCAAGGCCACCTGCGACACTGGGGGTTCTTGGCAGTCTGACACAAGCGCGGTCTACCAGATGGCGCCGGCAGTCCAAGCGCTGCGTTGGTGGCTGGTTCGATTCCAGCCTACCCCACTCATTACACTCCACAAACTATCATTCAGGAGGCGACATGCTCATCGAATTTTTTGCCATTTGCCTACTAGCGCTCGTAGCGTTGGCGATGTGCGAGAGGTGGCAGGAATGGAAGAAGACGGAAAACAACTGTCAACCGCAGAAATTGTCAAAGCGGTGTTTGCGGCCAATGGTCCGCTCACGGTCTCCGAAGCGGGCGAGTTGACCCGCCTCGGCAGCGAACGGATACGCCAGCATATCACGACGGCTCACTACAGGCGGGTAGGAGTAAGGCCGCGCCGGTACAGATCTGCCGTCGTGTGGGAATTAAAACAGGAGGATTATGAACAGCCAACATAGATGCATCACTGATGTCACAAAGCTGCGAAAAGAACAACTCATAGCGATGATCGGCGCTCTGGTCTCTGAGCGCCAGGAGTTGAGAGAGGATAACAGCCGATTGTGGGATAGGCTGGATAAGCAGACGCAGGAAATTGACCTGCTGAAAAGTTTAGTAAAGAGGAATAAACATGAGCATCAAAGTAACTAGCTACTACTGGGAGAAAGCCCCGCACCTGTCAGGGGATGAGTTGCTTATCCTATTGGCACTCGCAGACTGGTGTAACGATGATGGATATTGTTTTTACGGCATGGAAAAGATACGCGCGAGGATCAGGCGCGATCACCGCAACGCGCAGCGCAGTATCAAACGCCTCGAGGACAAAGGCGAATTGTTGGTTTGTCCAGGCGACGGCATTGCCGCTAACGGTGGCGTCACCAACCGATACTACCTACTCGGATACTGCGCGGCAAATGACATCAGCATACCGACCGAAGTCATGGAAGCTGCGCAGAGCAAACGCAAAAAGCAACGGGTGATCGGTGAGACTGGTTACGGGCGCTCGCACTTCGGGGTGGCGCCCACGCCGCTAGGGGGGGTGGCGCCCACGCCGCTAGGGGGGGTGGCGCCCACGCCGCTAGGGGGGGTGGCGTCCACGCCGCTTAAACCGTCTGTAGATCCATCTGATCATCCGTCTGATCATCCGTGGGGGGGAGAGATCTATACGGATCGAATAGCAACCCCATCGCAACTGACCGACAGCGCACCCCGCACGGCGCAAGCGCCCAACATGGCAGAAGTTAATTTTTATAAAACTGCAAACACGTCACTGACAGACACAGTACAATCGCAACCCACTACACAACCCAACGTTACAGGCGCAATTCTGCCCCCCCCAGTTGCGAACACCCCCCCCCAGGCCGCAGCGCATCGCATTGTTGCCGATGACCCGCCTGTGACCACGCCAGAGCGACGGCTGGCGGCGCTGATGGAACCGCTGAACCGCAGCAAGCCGATCGAAGCTGACCCACGGCTGACCGTTGACGGCCTTTGGCCAACCGGGACGGGGATGACAGCCTATGAGGTCTACCGCGAATTTACGCCGTACATCCCATCAAAGCTCCAAATCCAGGCCATGAATGTCGCTTGCACCGACCTAGTGCGCTGGCGATCTACGCTACATGACTGCCTGGTTATGCGCAGCTTCCGCTGCAACAATTTCGCAGATTTGTTCGACGTGTATCGCAATGGATTGCGAGAAAGGAGAGTATTACAGGATGGGAGAAAAGCGACCACGAGAGCAACCACGGCACCGACCACCACCGCCGAACCCACTGCAGACACCTACGGACACGAACAGCCAAGCCCCGAAGTCATGGCCGCCTACAGAGAAATCGAGCGCCAGATCGCAGCCGGGGAGTACAAATACTGAGCAGACTTGCGCCTGTGGGAACACGGGCTACCTCGGATGGAAAACGCCGGCAGCAGGCTATCCGACGAGCGAGTGTCAGTTCTGTGAGTGCGACTGTGGCAAGAGCCAGTTGGCACACTGGCGGCTCAAAGAGGATGAGCGGGAGACGCAGCGGCTACAGGCGCTTTTCCGCAGCGCTGGGATACCGGATCATTTCCGTGCCATGAGCATTGCCAGCCTGATAGCCAGAGCCGGGGGCGACATGGGCAAATTTCCGGCCATCGCCGCCGTGTCCGCATTCATCACCAACGGCTACGCCACTGACCCGGCGACGCAGCGCTACAAGCCTGGTATGGTGCTATCCGGCTCCTACGGATGCGGGAAGACTGGCCTGCTGACTCCGGCATTACAGCACTATTTGAGTCAGGGTAAGAGCGGGCTGTGGATTGAGGTATACGACCTGCTGTCAGAGATACAACAAGGCTACGCCGACGGCGACAGCGCAGCCAAGCTGACCGCAGCGCAGCAGGCGGATGTAATCCTGCTGGACGACCTGGGCGATCCAGAGCGTGACAAGCCGGAAACAGACGACCGGCGCAAACTCATTTATCAATTAATCAACTACCGCCACAACCGTGGCTTGACCATGCTGATTACAACCAACTGCTCACAGCCGCAGTTGGAGCAACAGTTCGGCAAGCGCACGGTCGAGCGAATCATCGAATCGTGTGCCTGGATTACCATGTCCGGGCGAAATCTGAGAAGGGAATAGAACCATGTCAGACCGAAAAACAAAATATTATGAGTTTTTGAAGAACAAAGTCCAGTTGACCACCGAAGGCGGATTGCAGCCTGTTGAAATGCACCCGTCGCTATACCCACACCAGCGGGATATTGTGACCTGGGCATTGCAGCGGGGAAAGGCGTTGATTGCGGCGAAGTTCGGGTTGGGCAAGTGCCACGGGGCAGGAACAAAAATCCTAATGGCCGATGGCACGATCAAAAATGTCGAGGATGTGCAAATCGGGGAACAGTTAATGGGTGACGATGGAACACCTCGCAACGTTCTTTCTCTGGCTAGTGGTCGCGAGCAGATGTATCGAATCACCCTGAAAAATGGCGACAGTTACACATGCAACGAATCGCATATACTGAGCCTGAAAATTTCTAATCCTTATAATGGCTACAGTATGGGTGAAATTGTTAACATGTCCTTGTCGGACTATCTTCAATACCCTCGCTTCGCTAAACAAAATTGTTTCAAGCATTACAAGGTGGCTGTCGATTTTCTACCGCAAAGCGTGCCAATGGACCCTTACCTGTATGGCACATGGTTGGGTGATGGACACTGTAGGGGTCTCTCGTGGACTATCAACGACCAAGATGTTGAAATCGTAGAGGCAATTTACGGCTTTGCTGACACAAATAGATTGAAAGTCAAGGCGCGGCAGGCGCGCGGATGTACCACATATGACATTTCTCGCCTGAATGGTCGTAGTGACACAAGCCCTTTGTGTGACGAATTTTATTTTATCAAGGATGGTGGTAAGACCGGCGAGAAGCGCATTGACAATCGTTATTTGAAGAATAGTCGAGATGTGCGCCTACGTCTCTTGGCCGGATTGCTTGATACCGATGGCTATCTTGTCGATAAGTGCTATGAGATAGCAACCAAGTGGGAAGGGCTGCGCGATGATATTTTGTTCCTGTGCAGATCCCTAGGTTTCTCGGTATGTCATGCGCCCAAAGTTGTCAATGGCGCGACTTATTACCGGATTTGGATTAGCGGCCATACCCATCTCATCCCTTGCCGCACCCGCAAAAAAGCCAGTGAGCGATGTCAGATCAAAAATCCTCTTGTGTACGGGTTTGCAGTAGAGGCTCTGGGTGAAGGCGATTACTATGGGTTTGAGATTGACGGCAATCATCTTTATCTATTGGGCGATTTTACAGTTACACACAATACCAGAATGCAGATCGAACTCTTGCGCCACGTCAACGCACGTACAGGGCGCAAGGTGCTGGTGATTTGCCCACTCGGTGTGAAGCATCAGTTCATCCATGAGGATGGGCCGTCGATGGGTGTAGATTTCGCCTACGTGGGCAGCGATGCCGATGCCGAGAGCGCCGATACGCCGTTTCTGATTACCAACTACGAGCGGGTGAGAGACGGGCAGATTAGCGAGGCGTTTTTACAGGCAGAGATAGCCGGCGTCTGCCTCGATGAGGGCGCCATCCTGGGCAACCTGGGCACAAAAACTCAACAGGAGTTTAGCCGCATCCTGAGCGCCATCCCGTACCGGTGGGTAGCCACAGCAACACCTGCCCCCAACGACTATCGCCAACTAATCTATTTTTCCGACTTCCTAAACGTGATGGACGCAGGCCAGGCGCTCACCCGTTTTTTTGGTCGCAACCCCGACAATGCCGGCGATCTTCAACTGATGCCACACATGGAGCGTGACTTCTGGTTCTGGATAGCATCGTGGTGCTTGTTCGTCGACGTGCCGTCTGACCTGGGCTACGATGACACCGGCTATGTCATGCCAGAGCTAAGAATCCATTTCCACCGGCTCGCAGCGGATCACCTGAAAGCGCAAGATCTGGCAAACCAGTTTGGTCAGCATTATCTGTTTGCCGATACCGCAGCCGGTGTGACCCAGGCTATCAAAGAAAAACGAAACAGCCTGGAGTCGCGCATTGCCGAAGCTGCCGCTATTGTTGCCGCCTCACCGGATGATCATTTCGTCATTTGGCACGACCTGGAAGACGAGCGCAAAGCCATCTGCAAGGCCATTCCAGGCGCACAGGCGGTCTACGGCTCGCAGGAAGACGACGAGAACGAGCGCATGGTTCTGGATTTTACACACGGCAACATCCAGATCCTTGCGGCCAAACCACAGATGTTTGGCGCGGGGGCGAACTTCCAGTATCACTGCCACAAGGCAATTTACGTTGGCATCGGCTTTAAATTCCGTGATTTCATCCAGAGCCTGCACCGCCTGCAACGCTACGGCCAGGAGCATCCTGTTGATGTGCATATCATCCATACCGATGCTGAGGATCATGTCGTATCTGTGCTGATGAACAAATGGAAACAGCATGATGAGATGGTTGCCACCATGCGCAGCATCATCAAGGGGCATGGATTGACCAACGAGTCGCTCTCGTCTGCGCTCCAACGGTCTCTCGGTATAGAGCGACAGATAGAGCGTGGTCAATGGTTCACGGCGGTCAATAACGACTGTGTGTTGGAAATGATGAGCATGGCCGACAACTCCATTGACGAAATCGTGACCAGTATCCCGTTCGGCAATCACTACGAATACGTTGCCAGTCTCAACGACTTCGGCCACAACCAGACAGATGGCGACTTCTGGCAACAGATGGACTACCTCATCCCTGAGTTATTGCGCGTGTTGAAACCTGGCCGCATGGCCTGTATCCACGTCAAAGACCGCCTGCTATACGGCCATCAGACACCGCACGGCATGATGGAAGTAGACTATTTCACGCACGATTGCGCAAGAGCATTCCGCAAGCATGGCTTTATAGCCTATGGCGAAATCTTCATCCCCACTGACGTTGTCCGCGAGAATAATTCAACAAACCGGCTCGGCTGGTCTGAGTGCTGCAAGGATGGCTCAAAAATGGGCGTCGGTCTCAGTGAGAAAGTCCTTTTATTCCGCAAGCCACAGAGCGATAAAACCCGCTCCTACGCGGATGAGCCGGTGTGCAAGAACAAGGCTGAATACAGCCGGGGTCGCTGGCAGGTGGACGCACATAGCCTCTGGCGGAGCAACGGCAAAGGCATTGCCGACGTTGCCCATGTCACGCCAGCTGATGACCCAGCACTGCTGACCGGTATGGACGGTAGCCAGGTATACAACTGGTATCGTGACTGGAGCAAAGAGCAGCCCTACGACTATCACCAGCACGTCGCCTTCAATGAGGCGATGGGGAACCGGCTCCCGGCCAAATTCATGCTGATGCCACCGCAGGCGCCCGATGACTATGAGGAGTTTGTTTGGACGGATGTGCTATTCATGCGCACCCTCAACATGAGCCAGGCGCGCCGGCGTCAGGAGAAACACATTTGCCCCCTGCCGCTCGATATTGTTGAGCGGCTGATAGTCCGCTACAGCAACCCCGGCGAGCTAATACTCGATCCCTTCAGCGGCCTGCACACTGTCCCGTACATGGCCGTTAAACTGAAGCGTAGCGGCTACGGCTGCGAGTTAAACCCAGTTTACTGGCAGGCTGGCGTGAAATATTGCGAACAGGCAGAGGCAGAGCGCAGCACGCCGATGCTCTTTGCGATGGCGGCTGAAAACGATGGTTGCGCCGACTGGGTAGCCTCAGAGATGGCCGCAGAAACGGCGGCAGCATGAATCCACGGGCTACCCCTCAGCCGCCGCCGATCCGCCTGGTTGGAATTGACGGTACCGTCGTCCCCGACCGATGGGCGCAAGGCTGCGGCAGATGCACATTCGGCCTGGTTCATCCGCCGGATATAGGCCATAGGCCGCTATACTCTGCCCGGCGCATTCAGTTTGAGCGGGGAGAGTTGCAGTTGTGCGAGTGCAGAGCCGGCGCGGCGTATGCCATCCTGTTGCTTAAATACTCAGAGCAGGAGGCGCAACGATGAAATTTACGCTACCCTATCCACCCTCTGCAAACCGCTACTGGCGTAACTTCCGCGGTCGCATGGTCGTCTCTGAGGTTGCGCGCCAGTACAAAACCGAGGTCGGTTGGACGCTGAAGGCGGCGCAATGCGAGGCGATAGGCGAGCCGGTGCGGATCACGCTACACGTCTACCGACCGCAGCGGCGCGGCGACCTGGACAATACACTCAAGGTGCTGCTGGATGCGTGCAACGGTATCGCATACAACGACGATTCGCAGATACAGGAGCTACACGCCATTCTGGACGATGACAAAGAGCGTCCACGTGTGGAGGTAGAGATAATGCCGATGGGGACAAAGTGACGGCTTCTGTGCAAAGGAGAGCCGTCACCATAGCCGAACCTGGATACTTCAGCCGGTGGTTAGTATATCACCGGCCGAAGGGTTGCACAAACGGGAATGTATTTTTAGGATGGAGGTACCATGAAACAGAAACTACCCTACGCCACTATGCACCACCTAGCCAGCACCCTATGCGAGCGCTTTAACCCATATTGCACCCGCATCGAGATCGCTGGCAGCATCCGGCGCAAAAAGCCCGAATGCGGAGACATTGAACTTGTGGCCGTACCCACGCCAGAGTTATATCATAGGCTAGATGAACTGTTGGCGGCTGGCACAATCCAGCATGTCACTAAGAAACGATGGGGCGAAAAGCTCCGTAGTTTCCTGATCACCACAGTGCGCAGCGGGCAGGCGGTACAGGTCGATTTGTTTTTGCAGCCCAGCCCCGCCACCTGGGGAGTTAATTTTATGATCCGTACCGGTAGCGGCGACTTCAGTCACCGCATGGTCACGAGCCGCAGCGCTGGCGGATGGATGCCAGATTGCTACCGTGTCAAAGATGCCAGAGTGTGGCATGGTGAGCGCGCCCTGGCCACACCGGAGGAGGGGGACGTTTTCCGGCTATGGGGCATGGATCTCGTTCCACCGGAGCTGCGCACAGAACATTATAAGCCGGTGCGCATGGAGCCGCCGCCGGTCGAGCAGTTGGTCAGTGGAGACGTAGTAACGCAGCCCGTGCCGCTGCTCGACTGGGAGCGGGTAGTGAGGGAGTCGGCCGCCTGGCCGACTCCGAGCTACGGAGGCAGAGAAGGCGCACAGCGAGCCGCAGCGCAGGCGATAGCGGAGAGCGTGGGGAGGAACGGGAAATAATTCGTGATTCGTAGGGCAATCGCAGGATTCGCCCCCTCGACAATATCACCGTATCGTGATAAACTAATATCACGATACGGTGATATTAGTTTAAATGAGAAAGGGAAAATCGTGAAAACCTATACGATTGAGCAACTCAGCGACCCGGAAACCTACCGGAGCGAAAAAGGTCTGTTTGGTCTAACCCGTACGATTGCGGAGGCGACGTACCCCGACCGTGAACGATGGCTACCATACCGTAACGAAATGACGGCAGGATTACATCCGCAGGTTGTTTTTGACTACCTGGAGGCCCATCGCCAGGCAGAACTAGATGAGACGAAAAAACTATTCGCCAAAATGGAAAAAGTGCGCTCTGCCGTCAGTGAACTAGAATCTCTCAATTTCCCAGGCATCACCTGGGAGTTGACTGAGGCAGGCATCGTCATTCGCGCCCCCTGGGACGGTGGCGATCTGAATGAGCGGCTCAAGCGCGTTGGTGGTCGGTGGCAGCGCGACGGCAAATTTTTCCTGGTGCCAGCGGACAAAGCCACGAGCCTCAAGCGCATTTTTACCAACTGGCGCGCAGAGCAGGAGGAACGCGCAGCCGCTGCCACCGCGCAAAACCGCCAGCAGGAAGCCGCCAGAGCCAAAGCCCAGGCGGAGCGGGAACGGCAATGGGCGGAGGAGCGGAAACGAGATGATGAGGCGCGTGAGGCGCAACGCCAACAGCACGCAAAGGCCATCAGCGATCGAGAATTGGTGGTAGCGGGCCGCCATAAAGTTGGCGATGTCATCAACGGCAAAACCATTACTGGTTTCGGCAAACAATGGCAGGAGAGTTCATTGTCACACGGTCAACTCTATCAGCCGTGTGAACTTCATCGCTGCAATGGTGAACCCGTATGCGCTCGCTGTTTCATGTGCAGCAAACACTGCGGATGCGGCGAGCAGATAACATATTGTTACGCGTATTTTGATTGAGGAAGTATGCGATATGTACTCAAGCTGGAGGCGATAGGCGACAATTATGCTGCATATCTTCGTCATTGGAACAAATCAGATAGTAAGCAGTTTGGCTACCGAGAATTGCAGGCTATCAAGTTAGGGCGCAGGGAACTACAACCGTGGTGCGCGCTGATTGTTAGCGTAGCGCCATCGGGGAAGTTGCTTCGCGAATTTGTCAATGGGCAAAAGGATTACAGTTTTGCAAATTCGGTTGGTTCGCGCGGTATATTTTTTTACTACGCTCTGAAGCCGGGTATCTATGAAATCAATGAGCCACTGTCGTGGAAACGACATAGGCGCTATTTTGCCAGAGTAGTTGACGATAATATTCTGGCGGAAATAACAGAACAGGAGGTAAGAGATTGTCTGAAGAACAAATTTTTAGACCAGTCAAGCGAGGATTAGGCGTAAATGTATACCAGGCGGCACAGCAGCGGATATCCTGGACATTTGACACGTTTAGTAAGATTTACATTTCGTTCAGTGGCGGAAAAGATTCCACGGTCATGCTCCACGCTGTTATGGACGAAGCCGTAAAACGCGGGCGCATGGTTGGCGTACTATTCGTTGACTTGGAGGGTCAATACAAGCTTACGATTGACCATATCCAGCTATGCTACGACATGTATGCCGACAACATTGAGCCTTTTTGGTGCTGCCTGCCCATCGCTTTGCGCAATGCAGTTTCCATGTACGAACCAAAATGGACGGCTTGGGAGCCAGGTAGAGAGGAGAATTGGATTCGCACGCCCCCGACAATGGCGATAACCAAGCAGGGCCATTTTCCATTTTACACATACAACATGGAGTTCGAGGAATTTGTACCAGAGTTCGGACACTGGTACAGCGAAGGTAAACTTTGCGCTTGCTTTGTTGGTATCCGATCTGATGAATCTTTGAACCGATGGCGGACCATCGCTGGGCATGGTACAAAGTTCGAGGGGCGCGCTTACACCAACTGGATAGGACAGACGCTCTGGAATGTATATCCAATCTATGACTGGAAAACAGATGACATTTGGATTTATCATGCAAAATTTCCAGAGAAACCGCATAATCGACTGTATGAACTGATGCACAAGGCCGGTTTAACACTGCACCAGATGCGTATTTGTCAGCCTTACGGCGACGATCAGCGTAAAGGGCTATGGCTCTTCCATCTAATAGAGCCGGAAACCTGGAGCAGAGTTGTTACTCGTGTAAATGGTGCCAACAGCGGCGCCTTGTACGCCCAGGAGTCAGGAAACATTCTGGGTAATCGGAAAATAACAAAACCCGATGGGTACACCTGGCAACAATTCGCCATGCTTATGCTCGACAGTTTACCACCTAAAACAGCGGAGCATTTCAAGGACAAGATAGCAGTATTTCTCCGATGGTGGATGGATAGAGGCTATCCCAATGGCATCCCCGATGAGTGTGACCGTAAACAAGAGGCATCGAAAGAGGTTCCTAGTTGGCGGCGGGTTTGTAAGGCGCTAATCCGCAATGATTACTGGTGCAAGGGATTGTCGTTTACACAGCAAAAATCAGGATTGACCGCATACGACCGCTACAAGCGTATAATGCAGAAAAGGAGATCGCAATGGGGTATTCTCTAGTTGGATTGGGTATCATCGAGCGCATGGCGTCCATCTGTTCGGATATTTCATTACTGCCGGAGGTGGAGCGTATCGAAATTATTAATGCAATTAAAATCAATTTGCACGCGGTTAGCCCTATGAGGGATGAGCCGGTTGACTGTGTACTATGGATTCCGTCCGAACAAGTTGATGCTAATGACTACAATCCTAACAAAGTGGCTCCGCCAGAAATGAGACTGCTAGAACATAGCATACAGGAGGATGGATACACACAACCCATAGTGGTGTGGCGCGTTGATGGACACATGGAGGTTATTGATGGTTTTCACCGCAACCGAGTAGGAAAAGAATCAAAATCGGTACGAAAGCGAACCCTAGACCATCTACCAGTCACGATCATCAATGCTTCTAGGGGAGACAGGAGCGACCGCATTGCCGCCACTATTCGCCACAATCGCGCCAGAGGAAAACACCAGGTGCAGGCAATGAGCGAAATCGTGATTGAATTAGCGCGCCGCAACTGGAGTAACGGGAAGATAGCGCGCGAGTTAGGCATGGACGACGATGAAGTTCTTAGGCTTAAGCAGATAAGCGGTCTGGCAGAGATGTTTGCAGACCGCGAATTTTCAGAGGCGTGGGAAGTTGAGTACAGGCGGGAATTACCCAATGAACATTCGTAATCATATTCGACAAGCCATCGTGGATGGACTAGACGCTCATGTAACTCAGCGCTACGGACAAGCGGGTGCCATATTCCACGATGAAAACGAGTTTATTCCATTTGATGATCTGAATTTTAACAGCGAGTATGGTTATTTCCGCATCTCGCTATTACCCGACATCGAGCGAGACTGCACGAACGAAAACCCCGATACTCTGCATCTCGGCAAGGACTATTCGGAGGATTGGAAGCCGCTCATTTGGGCAGACGGGGGCGGGAATCTGGCGATGATTGGCGACCCCTGGAACGCAGCCGATCTGTACCAGGCATTGCATGCGTACCTTTTTGGCGGCAGCCTGGACGCTGAGAAAATCAGCGAGAATGACCCCGCATGGGATTACATGAAACGGATAGATTGGGCGATCGATGAATACCGAGAATACATTCCAGGCGCAAAGCGTCGCACCCGCGACCGCGTTGGCAACACCATTCGCGCAGCCGCCACTCGTGGTGCTATCCGAGGCGCTGTGCAGGATGACATTGGCAACTGGAAATTCCGCCCCGCGACATTTCGTGGCTGGCTGGTCAAAACAGCCAGGGAGACCCGCGGGCGAAAACAGCAGATCCAGTAATTCACCGCATCGACCGCTTGACAATTCCGCCCAGCCGTGATAGCATACGCTATCAATGCAGACGAAAAACATATTTAGACACGAAAAGCTGAGATGCTGATGAGCGACCTAACGAAACCGATATACTTCCGCCCGTCAGAACGCGATGTTCAGGTGCTTCGCCTCATCGCCGAGCGCAACCCAATATGGGCGGATAGTGGCGTGGATTTAGTGAGATTTGCATTGCAGGCATACGTGGTGCAGTACGGAGCGCAGAGCGAAGGCGCGAGAATCGAGCGCATGGAATCTGCGCTTGTGGCGGTAGGTGATCGGCTTGCTCTGCTCGAACGGTCGCTTGTCGAGATGCGGAGAGAGTCCAGAGGCGTATAACCCTAGAGGTAAAACTACAGTGGAACGAAACAGCGTTCCACTGTAGGTACAAAACCAAATACGGCCAGGAAAGAAGCTGGTTGCGTATTCGGCTCATGCATTATGGCATGAGATCGAAATTGGACGCAAGTTTTGGCCCTGGTCGTATAGAGACCGGGGTTTTTGTTTTGGAGCGAGACGGGATGATCCAGAAATTACAGGAATGGGCGCGACGGCTAATTGATGAACGCCAACAAAATGACACAGGTCGTTTTGATGCTCTAGCTCCCTCTGGTTGGCAGCCGGTGAATCGACCTGTGCCACAAGCGCGGCGCGTGCCGATGCTACGCTCGCAGGCGCAACGACCGGCCCCACAGTCGCAGCGCAGCCGACCGACTGCAACCAATCCGCTACTTAACCAAATCGTGACTGAAGCGCGGGCGATCCATGAGGAATTGCGGCGCCTGAATATCGACGCAGCGGTAGACCCGAAACGCTGCACCCCTGGCGGCAATCAGTTGGCATTTTACGGCATTGCCCTACAGGGCAAAACCAAAGCCGCGGATGTTGCCAGGGTTTTGCCTGAATTGTCCCGCGCCATCTCCCAGGCGCGACGGACGCGGGTAACGCTGCGCTTTGACGAAATCACCCTGCGCCTAGAGGCTGAACATCCGCAGAAGCAGCCGCTCCACTGGACGCCGCGCCGTATGGAGATGACCCAGCCGCACGCCATGACGTTGGGCATATCGCACCACAACGGCGCGCAACTGGTCACAGCGCGTTTTGACGATGCGCCTCACATTCTAGTAGCGGGTGAGACCGGCAGCGGTAAATCTGTTCTGCTGCGCAATCTGGTTACGTCCCTGGCCTACGCCACTTCACCCGACGATCTGCGCATCGCTATCATCGATTTGAAAAATGAGGACATGATACCCTTTGCGAAGCTACCTCACATTGTGGCGTTCGCTGGCGACCGTGGCGCGGCGGTGGACGTAATCCAGATGATTCAGGCAGAGAAACAGGAGCGCATTGCAGACCCTAATCGCAAGCCGTATCGGTTATTGTTACTGGTCGATGAGCTTGCCCAGCTTGTACCGGTTAAGGGCGCGCTGGATAATTTGGGCGACATCATGAGTGTTGGTCGCAGCAAATCCATCAACGTCATTGCGGCAACACAATCGCCAACAGAGGATGGTGGCATGGGTTCTATGATGAAAGCCAACATTCCGCTACGTCTGATTGGTGCGGTGTCTGCGGGGCAATCCTACACAGCTACACGGCGCAAGAACGCGCAAGCCGACATGCTGCCGGGCAAGGGCGCATTCTTGTACATTGCCGGGGCGGAGTTGTATCGATTCCAGACGTTCATGCTGGACAGTGGCGACGTTGCCCGCGCCGTGAGAGAGATCCGGTCACGCTGGCGTCTTGCACCAGTTGCACCGGTGCAAAGACGGCCAGAGATTTCTCCAGAGGTAGCGCAGCTTGCACCACCCCTTGCACCGGTGCTGCACCACCCTGCACCGGTGCAAGCTGCACCAGTTGCACCACCTTTTCCGCTTGACGAAAAGCGACCGCTAACGATGGCTGAGGCGGCGCTGGTCCAGGCGTTGGCAGAAGGCGGTGAGAGTCTGAATGCCATTTGCCACTATGTCTATGGCGCAAAATCGTCACGTTATATGCGCTGGATCAACGAGGCTATCGGAGGTAAAGATGCACAGTGACAGAATGTGGGGATTTATGACCGTCGTTGCCATCCTGGGCTTTATTGCGCTCAGTGTATCGTGGCTGCAAGGGTCAATCGGCATCGACAAGACACTCTTGACGATTGGCGCATTAGTTGGCGTGATCGTATTCGCAGGAGGCGGCATTTTCGCCTACAGCGTCCAGCGGATCACGCTCGATTCTGTGACGCGATTCAACCAACGCGACGCAATGACCGACCGATACCGCCAAGCGACGTTCAAGGAATTGGCGCGCGGTGAGTCGGCTCAGGTGCGCGCCGATGCACAACTACGCGTGTTGGATGCGCGCCGGGTTGACAAGCTGGCACAGCAGCGCGCGCGGCTCTTGGTAGACACACGCCAACAACAACAGGCGCAACAGCGTAACGCCTGGGACGCCAGCGAGCAGGACTTCGCCGGGTGGGGCGATGGCAATCAGCAGGATGCCCTTTACGATGTGATGGAGTAAACCATGATAGGCAACTTGTTGGGTAACATTCTGGGCGACGTGGCTGGCGATCTGGCAAAGGACGCCAAAGGAATGGCTGACGAACTGAGACACGGCACGCGGACGCGCACAATCACGGTGGCAAAAGCCTACTGTACACCAGCGCGCAATATTATCACTGGAGCGCTGCAACCATACGGCGTTCGCATCTACGGCTATCGTGAGTATGCGCGCTTCACCTCACCCCGCGCCTGGCTGCGCGCCCAGGGCATAACTGGCGATGAACCACAGGCGCAACAATTGCCGATGGCTACCTTTGCTGACGTGACCGTTAGCGAACGGGCAGCAGCGTGGGCGGAATATTTACTACTGCGCACCGGAAAACTGTATGTTCCTGGGCAATATGTCAACCGGCGCAATCAGACATGGGCGGAGCGTCACGGCGGAAAGATGCCGCCTCAGTGGGACAAAGGCGAGCCGATGATAGAGGCCAGTTGCGGCGCGGGCAGGGATGCATGGCAGGGGGTTAGGGATGCAATGAAGAAAGCTAGAGAGAAAAAGAAATGACCACAATAACATTTGCTCTATGTCTCGCTATGGCCGTTGCATCCTGTGAGGCTGGCCTGTTCGACCTGATGCCGACCAGCATCGCCAGCGTGTCGGCCATAGCCGGCCTGTTCGTCTCAGGTATTCCAGAGTTACAGCCGCTCCTGTCTGATGCTGTCGGCCTATCGATGCTGTCGTTGGTCGTAATCGCTTCCGGTCTTGCCTATCACATCATGCTGCGCAATGCCCGACCGCTGGCGGGCGCCGGGAAAGCCTGGCGCCGGGCGGCGATGGCGTGGCGAGCGCCCGGCGCCTACTGGGCATGGGGCTGGCAATCAAGACGGTTGGCGTTCTGTGTAGTGTGGAGGTAATATGATTCTGTTGGCGTCGATGAAGCTGCTGGGCTGGCTAATGATGATCTTGGTAGTGGTTGCACTATGCGCGTGGCTTGGGGGTGATCATGAAATTTGATGCAATCAAGATATTAAAGTCTCAAAATGCAGTCGTTGCAGTTTTGGTGCTTGCGCTTTTTGCGCAGATGCCGCACGCTGCAAGCGTCTTCTATCGCTATTCGCACACGCAAAATCTATGGGTCGCGTTGCAGTCCATCGGCTTTGCAGTTGCGCTAGAGGTTGCAGTGTTAGTGTTCGTGGTGCGCGGCAGCATCCAAACATCCTGGGGGTTTGCAGGGTTCAGCATTGCAGTCAATGCTGCATACTACAGCGAGGGCAGTCTATCCGTTTTATCCTCAGTTGCAGCATGGCCGTTCTGGTTGCTCAGTGCAGGTCTTCCTGTGGCTATTGCGCTCTACAGTCACGAGGTTGCAGACAAGACTGCAATAGCGCAAGTAGCGCAACCGGAAGCGCAGCCGCCGTTGCGCTTTGTGACTGATAACATGCAGGTTGTTGCAGCCAATATGCAGATTGCTGCAATGGGGCGCAAAGAGACTGCAGCCGGCGATTGCAGCACTGCAATTGATAGCGCAAACACTGCAACAGATCCTGCAGCATCGCTACAAGGCACTGCAAGCGCCGGCTGCAGCACTGCAATTACGGAGCGCCAGAGCGCAATCTTGCAGATGCGCTCTGAGGGTCAGACTCGCAAACAGATTGCAGCATTGTTTGGTATAGCGTTGCGCACGGTGGATAATGAAATCAAGATTGCGCGGTCGGTAGCGGGGTAAGAAATGTCCTGGGGAGTCCATCAAACCGAAGGCTGGCAGCAGAGGATCATCGCCGCTGCAACCGCGCAGGGGACGCTTGGTGAGCTTTGTTGGTTTATCCAGTCGTACCGCCCGCTGTCAAAGAGCGAGCGACGCGGCTTGACCCAAGAGCAAATCGTGAATGCCCAGTATCGCACCGCTGCCTGGCCAGGCGACTGGGTTCCCTACGTCCCGGTCGGCGATTGCCCAAACGTCAGCCGGATATGGGCGGAAATGTTAGCCGGGATGTTTGCCGCCAGCAACCTCGATGACTACCGCTTTCACGCTGCGCTTTGCCTACGCAGCGAGTTAGAGAAGGTGCCGCTGCGCTATGAGTTTGGCGAGCCGTTCGATTGCGTCTGTGCTGTGTGTGGTGCGGTTGTGTTGGACCATACGCCGGATGTGAATATCTGCGAGAGGTGCGCCAATGGCTAACGGTCGCACACACGCCGCTTACTCTGCTCCAGTTGCCACGGTGATCACCATCGCTTGCGGCATTGCAGCGGCAACAGTCCACCCAGCGCTGTTCGCCCCGGCCATCGGCGCTTGGGCTGCGCACATCGCCACACCCGACCTCGACCACGAATGGACGACCTATGACGAGCAGCGCATCTACCGACTGTCCCCGGCACTTGGCACAGTCTGGCGTCTATACTGGATGCCCTACGAGCGGCTGGCCGCCCACCGGGGACGGTCGCACACACTACCGTGGGGAACGTTCGACCGCTTCGCCCTGCTGTTTTGGTTGCCGATAGCGTTCACGGTCTGGCACTGGGGAGCGCTGGCAATGGCATGGTGGACGCTGGCGTTCGCTGGGCAATGCGCCGTGGATGCTGTGCATCTGTGGCTAGATGGGATGATATAAATAAGGAGAAAGTATGATTTATTTAGATATTGAAACGGCGGTACTATAGCAAGATTTTCTCCATTTGACAACCCCCCTGCCAACGCGCTACAATACCCGCGCCGGCAAACAACTAAATGTCAACCTTTATTCTATTCACCGGAGGATGCAGCCTATGAGAAAATCGCGTGTAGAGTGGAGTAGGTCAAGGCGACGTGGAATCGTTATTCCCGATTCAGGCAGAGCCATTTTGAGGACATGGCTCAGGCGCCAATTGAGGTAGTTGTTAGGTAGTTGTGTCGCGTTATCAGCAGTTTGGCTACAAAGATACGTAAATGTTACAGCCCAGGTCATTCATTGACCTGGGCTTTTTATTGCCTACGGCGCCTCAGTCTCCTGACACCAGGCGCAATCGCTCACGTAAAACAACTTGCCCACGGTCAGCCATGAGACGCTTGACAGGTCGTACCTCTTCGGCGTGGTATCACCCGACAGCGTGATCGTCTCATTCTCAGCGTCGGCGTCTTCGAGCGTGCCACTACCGATATACCACAGCCAACGGTAGCGGTGAACAAAGAAATGATTCTCGTCCTCGCCGGCCTGGAGCTTCGCCGACGGATAGCCGCGCAGGGCGTCCCCTGTAATGTCGTGGATAGCATTCAGGCTATCGCTATATTTATTCATATCGGCGGCAACGGGTATATCGCCGTGAGACCACCGCTTGGGAACCTGGTAGCTCATAAGGTGGTGTTATCCGACTCCAGAAAGTAATCTACTTTGATTGTCCCACCCACAGCCCACTGCACATCGACGTACATCTCATAGAACGCGCCCACCGCCGGCACGCTCGCTAGCGCTTGCAGGTCGATGTATCCCGCCCAGGTATACGTGGCGCTGCGGTTGGTTGGATCGTGGTAGCCCAGCACGCCGTTGACGTAGATATAAAAATCCGCGGTTTCGTTGCTCGTGATGCGCACCTTGTAATGCAGGTAGCGTCCCTCGCGTCGTTTCGTCCAGGTGCGCGAGACATGATTGCCGCCGGCGTCGGTGAACGTGTCCGACGTGAATGGGGCATTAACCCCGCTCACGATGCCGTGTAAGAACTCGACATCATCGCTCAGAATATTTAGTTGCGATGCACTCAAGACGTTGCCGTCGGCAAATGTCGGCGGTGTGGTGTAAGCCATTAGTAGAATAACCTCCCGCGCAGCGCATCAGCCGCGCCAAGTTTGTTTGTCCCGATGATAAAATAGCCTGGGCTTGCGCCGATGTACGGATACAGGCCGGCGGCGTCAATGGCCGTGATATTCTGCCTGAATCCGTTGCGGCCATAGCTCCAGTCAATGCCCACAATGTAAGCAGACCGTGCGCTATCCATTAGCTCATTGTCGTCAATCGTGATGCGGTCGCCGATGCGCCGCTCTGGGTTACCAGGCACACCAGACAGCAGATACATGAGCGGCGGTAGCTCCTGCCGGCCTAGCACGAACTCAGCTAGCGCTGCGGCCTGTGCTTCGCTCTGTACCCACGGGTTAGAGATGCGCCTAACAAAACTATCTGCGCCGCGTGTCGTTGCGTCCCAAAATGCCTGCTCAGTCGTGCGTGTGACTGTGGCTGTGTCCGACTCGCTGATAGATGTTCCATAGACAATCAGGTTGGAGATGATGGCGGCTGCGGTAGAATGGCCGTTCGCAAACTCAAGATTGATGCGCTGTGCGTAGTCGGTCCGTGTTAGCGTTACGCTTCCGCTAATGTCCGTCCCTCCTGGCGTCGCTGCGCTATAGCTCACGCCAGTGATTGTATAGAGCGGTGACGACAATTCCGCCAGGAGGGCCTTTGTCGCACCGGGCGGCACGCTGAACGCCTCACGCGCCGTCCATAGTGGGCTGTCGGCGTCGCTGATAGTCTGCTCCAGAAGCCGCCAACGTCCTTCAACCTGGCTGGCCAGGTTGGTATCATCGTACCAAATGCGCAGGTTGGCATAGCTGCCCCGGTCGTAGGTCTGTTGGCTGGTTGTGTGTGGCGATGAGAGCCAGTGCGTTGCATTCTCGTAGACAAAGATGCCATCATGCCGAGCGTAGAACCGGCCGCCGGCGGCCGCCGCCAGTTGCCAACATGCCTCTACTGGACTGGACTGATCAAGCCAAAAATAGGGAATGGTGTACAGGCCGTCATCCAGCGAATACTCGCCGCCTGACAACCCCATCCCACTCAGTATGTCGGCAATATGTTGGCTCTCAGTCTGGCCAGCATCCACAGCCGCCACAAAGTCAGCGTGACTAGTGGACACGCGCCGATTGAGCAGGCGCTCTTCGTTGCCACGAGCGTCAATCGAAATTGTTTTGGGCTGGCGCGGCGCTAGAGTTTCATTACTGGGAATTTTCATCACGCCAGTAAAAACCGTGTGATAGGTTGCGCCGTCATCCAGGCTGATTGAGACTCGGATCGGCGCCCGATACATACCGCCCCCAGCGATATAGGCGTACAGGTCGCCAGTGCTGACAAGTGGACTGTAGCGGTTATCGTTGTTTTCTAGTTCGACCGTGGCCGTCGCTACGATGCCGCTGCCGCTGGTGATGTTCTGGCCAGGCGGCGCTAGACGGATTGAGCCACGCGCCTGCACCAGTCGCGGCGTCTCGTCGGTGTAAACCCCGTCGATGTCCCAGTCTACCTCTATCTCCGCCTTGACCTCGCGCACAATGACGGGTGGTGCGTGTGTGGTGGCGCTGGCGGTGTTGCCGTAGGCGCTATCTCCCTCATCGTTGTAGGCGCGCACGCGGTAATAGTAGAGCGTTGCGGGTGTCAGGCCGGTATTGCTGTAGCCCGTGACGTTAGCGCCGACGGTGGCAATCTGCGACCAGGCGGCGCCATCTGGCGAACGTTCGATCTTGAATCCGGTCTCATCGCTGGCGTTGTCTGTCCAGTCCAAGTCGATGAGCGTGTCGCTAGCAGCGGTCGCTGTGAGGCTGCTAGGCGCAGTCGGCGGCGCGGCAAAGCTCACCAGGTATTCGACGAAGGCGGCTGCCTGAGTAATGCGCAGCTTATTGTCTTGCGTGCGCTCGACATACGCCGCTGCCTTCGTGAGTCTGAGTTTACCATCCGGGTCGCTTTCGACATACGCCGCGGCTTTGGTGAGTCTGAGTTTACCATCCGGGTCGCTTTCGACATACGCCGCGGCTTTGGTGACGCGGATTTCGTTCGCCACTACGCAACCTCCTTAAGGCGCATCTCGACATCCCACCGATCTCCGGCAGGCAACGCAAAATATTTGATGCGCAACGCCGGGTTGCTCGGGAATGCCGTCACTGTGTACGTGTCGCCAACTGGGTCTACAAAATTATCGCTGACTGGCGCCTCTAGCAGTCCATCGTAGGCTGCCGTAATGACGCCCAACTGCGTCGTCGTGATTTTTACCCATCGCAGTGTAAACTCGCGCTTGCCCACAGTGGTAATCAGATCATGTACGATGCTGGCGTCTGCCATCTCCGCAGATGCGGCAATGATGCCGTAGGTCATCTCGTAGCCGTCCGGCGACACGGGGTGGGGCAGGGTGTAATACTGGAGCTGCGGTTGTGTCGCCATTTACGGATTTGCCCCCGTGGTCTGGGCGCGCTTATTGAGCGCCGCTTCCACATAAGGCGCTACCAGTTCGCCCAGCTTTTCAAGCGCCTTCGCCCCAATATCCTCCATTGATGCCAGGAAGCCGCGCCCCCAGGCGGCTCCGTCCGTCTTCCCGGTCGCCTCCAAGATTTTCAGATTGCCCTCTGCGCCTAACTGCTTGCTAATGGTATCCACCACTTTGCCGCCAATGTCCATATTGCGGATGGCGGTCACGAAGCCGCCGGCGAGCGCACCAGCACCAGCGCCAGTGTCGGCGTCAGTGAGCTGCGGCGTCACGGGTACGGTTATCGGCGCAACCGCCTTAAACGACTCTGCGAACGTGTCCGTGTTTGGCACGACCGATATAGGCACTGGCGCTGTTTCTGCGACCGCCCTGGCGAATGTATCTGTGTTCGGTGTCACTGGGATATTCACCGGTGATGCAGGAATAAGCGCGGCGACAAAATCAGTCGTGTTACCAGGCGCAACGGGGATGTACATTGGCCCACCGGCAGCGAAGGCCGTCCTGAGCGCCTCAGCATCTGGATTCACAGAGATGGAGATCGGCCCGGCTGCGGCCACGGCTGCGTTTAGTGATGCGGCGTCTATCTCAGGCTGCAATTTCATTTTAGCTTGCGTATGGGCGATGTCCGCCAAAGCAGATTCAATCTGATCAGGCGTGAATTTTCCGCCAAGTTCCTGACTCAACTCAGTAGCTATTTCGCTGGCCAGGTCTGCCATGCGCGCCTCGCCGAGCAGCATTCTCTTGATGCGTTCTTTGGCCGCATCTTTGTCCAGTAGATCTGGATTTAGCCCGGCCTGGAAGTCGCGCAGAATGCGCGCCGCCTCACCTTTGATGTCACCGCCGCCCTCGAATGCGCCCTTGAATAGATCGGGGAACTTTTCATTCAGGTAGGATGCCCAGGGGCTGTCAAAGCCCTTGACAGCCACATCCGCCAGTCTGCGGGCGTCTTCATTGATAGCATCGTCCCGCGGTAGCAACTTGTCGATAGCGGCACCGGTGTCACCGCCTAGAATGTCGCTCAAGTTAAGCGACTCGTTTAGCACGCCAGATACTTTGCCCTTGAACGAATCCCAGGCCTGCTGTGCTTCATTGACGCTTGACCTGTAATCCTTCGCTACCAGCTTATCCGCCTCGCGGTTGGTATCGACAATCGTGTCGAACACATCCTGATACGGTTGCGCTGCCGACTGCACCGCCAGCCGGTTCTCAAACATGGCCTCGGTAGTGTTGTTCATATTGAGACCCATGTTTTGGATCTGGTCAGCGGCCTCGGCAAACTGGGCGGCAATCTGTTTCGGATCGCCCCCCGCTTGTACGGCGCGCAGTGCGGAGCTTTGCAGGCTGGAAATAGCGCCCCTGGCGATGCTGTCGAGCTGGCCGCCGATCTGGTTGGCAGCGGCCATCTTATTTTTCATCACGTCCAGAGCATTGCCGGTGGACCATGCCATTGATTCGAGCGTAGATAGGCCATCAGCGCCATCGAGCGCAGCGGCTTTCAGGCGCTCCGCTTCCATTGCGGCAACCATCGCGGCATTGCCGGTCTCACCCAGCGCTGTCGCAGCGCCATAGGCGGATTGCGCCAGGTCGCCAAGTTGCGCCCCTGATGCGGAATTGCCCAGCGCCTGCAAAGAGGCGTTCGTTTGATTGATTTGCGTATTGGCTGCTTGCAGGCGCTGCTCTAGTTCGGCAACAAGAGCCGGATCACCAAACGCCGTCCCCAAGTCCGCCTTCGCTGTCGCTAACCCCTCGGTTAGCCTGTCGCGCATTAGCAGCAGGCCATTTAGCTGGCCTTCGAGTGCGCTTTGCTGCGCTTGGGCACCCGCCGCAATAAAAATACTGGCGTCCGTGGCAGTTCCCGCCTCACTCATGCGGAGCATCTGGTCTGCGGCGGCCTGTGCAGCGTCGGCAATCTGATCAGCGATAGCAGCTACGGCTGGGGAGAACAGAGCGCCCAGGGCGTCTTTGGCGTTCTGGATACTGGCATCCATGCGCTCAAATTTGGCCGCCAGATCTTCACCGCTCTCGGCGTTCGCCTTGACAATATCGCGGCTTGACGCAACCACGCTGTTAAGGAGGGCCTGTTTTTTCTCGGCGTCGGATAGGGTGTCAGCGGTTTTGCCGATGCTCTCGGCATATTGCGTGAAGACTTTTTCGCCACCTGTGACAATGCCCAGATTGTCGAGAATGAGCGGTGACATGCGCCCGATGCCAGTAATGATGTCGCTGAATGCCTGGGTTGTAGAAAGCCCCATGGCCTTGCCGCGAGCGCTGGCGACCTGGAGCAACTGCTCCATCTCAGAAGCGGTGTCAGCAACGCCCAATAGTATGGCGCGGTTGGCCGCAAGCATCAGATCCTTGTTGGCGATTGTCCCCGCAGCGGCCTGCTGAAGCGCCCCTAGCATGGCGCTCCCAGATGAGCCGGCTTGCTCTGCCAGGCTATTAAATGCCGTACCGACGCGCTGCACCTCGGCGCTGGCGCGTGCCAGTTCAGCAACGCTGCTGGCGACCTTAGCTACGCCAGCGGCAAGCGCGGCAATACCAGCCGCACCCGCAAACGCGGCTAAACCCTGGCTCAGTTTTGCCGCCTCAGAGTCTATGCCCTGCAAATCCCCGCGTAGCTCCGCAAGCGGCCCCTTTGCCTGATTGCGCGCCGCTATGAGAATGTCAATCCGGTTCGCCATATTCTCGCATCAATCTATCGTGTTCCAAGATGGCCTCGCCTTCGTCCGGCGTTAGCTCAGTCGCCTTGCCAGAGAGCAGAGCGGCGCGGCGCTTCTCAATCAGTTCGATTTGCGCAGCCTCGATTGCCCGCATGTAACGTCCCCAATCCATCCGGTCAAGTTCATCCAGTGTGCGACCTGGGAAGTTTCGCAATAGCCATGCGTCTATGAGGGGGTCGGCAATGTCGGTGCGGCGCTCCCCTCGGCAGGTTGCCACAATCGCCGCACGGACGCTTCCCCCAGCCGATTGATCTCACGCACGGCCACCGGATGCACCGATGCAAACCACAGATAGACCGTTTGGTCAATATCGTCCAGACGGTCGTCTGTTAGTTCGCATGGATCCGCAATGTCGTCGGCGCCGACACAGGAGAGGCGGAGCGCCACGGTTTTGGAGCGGATGAGCGCTAGGTATTCGTCATTATCCGCCTCACTCTCGCTACCAAAGAGTTGGCGGAAGCGGCGCATCTCGGCGCGGCTCCAGGAATCGGCCACCTCGACGAAGTTGCTCTCATGGCCGGGTAGGTCGCAATCATAACGCATGGGAGTTAACTCCTATTAGGCTACACCACGTGTTGGCGCGCCGCTCAACACCAGTTCGGCGCTAAACGAACGCGCCCCGCCGACCTGTGACCCGATTTTGTAATTGCCGATTTCGGCGTTGCTAGTCCAGGTGTACGTGACCGTCGTTACACCATCGGTCATGGTGATGACCGATGTGCGCTTCGTCCCCGGCGAGATCGCATCCGGCGCCAGGTAGCCGTCAAGCGTCGGCGTCCAGTAGCCACTGAGTGATATTTTCCACTCTGGGTCTTCGGCTAAAAACGCTTTCGCCGTATCGCCAAGTGTTGTCACCTCTAAGCGGTTCATGGCCGCCTCTAGATCAGCCTGGCTGACATAGTTGGTAATGGCATTGCCGTTGTAGCTGACCGTCGTGTTTTGTTGCGCCTTGTGCGCCATAATAATTTACTCCTTACATCGTGACGCCTTCGACGGCAACAGCGATCACCACGGTGACGTTGGTTGCTCCGCCCAGGCTGGTCAAGTCCGCTCGAATATAGCGACCAATAGCGCCGCTCAGTGTAATCACATAAGCACCCACAGCGCTAAACGTAAATGTTCCCTCGTCGGCAGCAGAGCCGAAGCCAACGTCGCTGTCTGACTGCACTTTGATTGTAGCGTTGGTTGCTGATCCCGTAATGGCGGTCACATGCAGGATGGCGTAACCACCCGCTGACCCTGCGGCGCCGAAGTCGCGCCCAGTTTGCGCGCCGGTGGCTGATAGCGTTGCGTCCAGGATGCGCAACCCACGCCGCGCCCCGCCTGGACCGGTCAACCATTGCGCTTGAATGGTGGATAAGCCGCCAACCGGGTTGCCGATCTTGAACTGCGACTTGGTGGATAGTGGTAGCCAGTAGGCTGGGCAAGCCGCCGTATCTGTGCCGATGAGCGCCGTCACGTAAGCGCCGGCGCCGCCGATGCGCTCCTGTAGCTCTTGCTCAAACTCCCCGGCACCGATGCCACCAAAGAAGCCGTTGTGCTGAAACGTTAGCTCAGGGCTGTCAGCTATCATCACTTTGGCTGTGTCTGCAAACGTGGTAGCGTCCAGGCTGCCTGTGCTGGTATCTATGTCCAACTGGTTGGAGTCGCCGGAAAAGTCAAACTCATCAACCAGTATCTTTGTGTACTTACCGCGGGTTGCACTCATGTATCATTCCCCTACCAGATGATCACCCTGATACGCTCCCGGCGATACATCACGCCGTCGAGGATTGGGTAATCCAACTGCGAAAAATTCTCATCTATGGTCAGCGCCGCCCAGTCGTTAGCCGGCCCGCCGTTGGCCTCCAGTACGTCGAACACCTCAGCACTCAGATCGTCAATGTCGTCTTCGGTCGTCTCGGCCCGTCGCCACCAGAGCGAAATGATGTAGGCATGTTGGCGTTGGTCGCTGCCGAGCGTTGTAGACGGCGCTGGTGCGCTGCCATCGCCATGTATCATGCACACAGGCGACTGACGCTGGAAGTCAAAGACCTCGGATCCATAAACGACAACGAATGTCGTCACGGTTTCCATGAGCGCCTTTAGCGCCTGGCGCGCCGCCTTGCGATCTGCCACTAGCGCCTCCCGATGTAGTTAGCGAAGAGGTCATTGACCGGCTTGGTCATGTCTTGCGTCGCACGGCGCATGAATCCGCGCCGTGCTTCGACGATTGCCCCATACACGATATTGCTAAAGACCACACCATGCTGGTCATTACCAGCGGTCTGCACTGTCCAGAACAGGCTATTTTTGAGACGACCTGTGATAACCGGAAGTACCCCGCTCTCTCCCACCGGCGGCGTATCCTTGCTGATGCCCATCAGGTAGCGGTGGACGTTGCCAGCGGCGATTGCCATAACCGCGCTCAGGTCATTGGGTACAGCACGGTCAAGCGTGACCAGGATGTCCGGTACACCCTCGACCTTCACGTCAACCTCAACCACCCTTGACCTCCTGTACTACAATATGCAAACATGGAATGTTGTCATCCGTCCATTCGCCCACGTAGTGAACCGGGTAATCCGTCTCACCAACAACCAGAATGTCACCCTCCAGCACATCTGGCAAAGTCGTCGTCATCGGTACGTGATAGCACTCTTTGAACTCACGCGGACTGTTCAGGTCGAGCGTGCGTACCGTTTCAGCCCCAGCCGGCCACAGCGGAGTAACCGCCAGGCTAGACAGGCTTGTAACCGGCGCACCGATGCGCCCGGCGACCGGCGCAGGGTTGCGCTTAGTCGAAGCCGTGACCGTGCAGAGTGATCTGAGCATCAGTAGATCCCGACAATCCCTGTAGCAGTTGTTCCCGTTGACCACACCCGGCTGACGCGCAGCGGATGAACGATGCCCGCTGCGATAGAGTTGAGCGTCACCGTGTCACCATCGGCCATTGTGACCTTGATGTCACCAGTCGCGCCGACGTACAGGCCGCGCGTGACATAGCTCACGTCCACGCTATCGTTGGGTGTAACGCTGAATGCGGATCGCGCCGGTTCAGATAGACCCCTTGCGAATCGCCCAAAAATGTCCATAGTCTAGTTTGTAACCTCCGGCTCTATGAAATCAAGCCCCAGTCTGACCAGCGCCCAGTCGGTCGCCGAGCTTACCGCAATGCCTTCGGTAGCGGCTCTATCCTGCGCATCGTCCATGATGGCTTTGAGCGCTGATACCGCCGATTCGTAGCTCTGCGCCGCTGGGCCAAGCCGCACGTTGCCCTTAGCGGCGTAGCGTATCCAGAAGCGCCGCGCTGCGTAGTATTCGCACAGCGCATAGTAGGCGCGTCGGCTCGACTCTGCGACTGTAGCGGAGGATAAATCAGCCTCCGCTACAGACAAGTCACGCAGGGCGTCGTCAATGTCAGCGCCGTACCCGTCTGCGCTGTCATCGGTGGCCGTTTGACCGGCTCCGGTAGCCAGCGCAGAGAAGCGGGCATCTAGGTAATCGGCGGCATTACTGCGGGTTATCGCCATGTTTGCCTCGCTTTTTGGCCGTCACAGCGACTACAACCGCATCCAGCAGATCTGCCAGCGCTTCCAGGCGCAACACCTGGCGCAACATGCTATCCCGCTGCTGGACATTCAGGTTGAACTCACCAGTCAGCGAGAGCGCCACTTGCAGCGCCTGCGCTGACCGGTGTAGTCGTTTCAACGCGTCCTCAGTACGGATTGACAAAGACTTTAGACTAGCCATGCTGCCCCTTATTGATAGGCGGTCGGAATGGTGTAGCTGCCACCCGTACCCAGTTCGACGACAACCCCATTCAGGCGGTTGCCACAGCCGAAGCCGAAGCGATGCGCCCAGTAGGTCGATCTGAACGGATGCTCCATATCCTCGGCAACCAGAGCCAGGCCACGTGGTAGACCTGTGTCAGCCGGATCGGCGCGCATGACGAGCGGTTTGGGCGCGCCCATGTGGACGGCAAGAATGTAGTTTGCAGGCACCCAGCGCCATTCTTGAATCCAACAGCCCGACGCATGGCGTCCAAGCGTGCGGCCTGGCAATGCGGGAAGGTTAATCGGAATGGCCGTATTCTGGCCGGGCTGAATGTCTCGATCCGGTACACTCTCAAAATCGGTCAATGCAGAGGTGACACCGCGTTGTGCGTTATTGATAAAGGCGACGATCTCGCTACCACCAGTTTGCACGCCGAAATGCTCGTCAAGCTCGTCAATGATGGTCTCATAGGGGTCGTTGCTGTCGCTGACCGATGCCGATGCGTATCCTGTCTCCAGATAGTGATTTTCGGTCGCTTCCGACTCGCTGCCTAAAACGGGCGGATAGGTCACGCTGTCGCCGTTAGCCAGGGGTTCAATACTCAGGCTACCCCAGAGCGTGTCAACAAAGGTATCCTGACTGGAGTTAAAGAGCGCTTTGAGCATCTCAAAACGCACAGTGTTGACGTTCTGCTGCACGACGGTGTTGATATGCCGCTCTAACTCTACAACGGTCATATACCCCATCGTCACCCGGTCGGCAGACACCTGCGCTCCGAAGTCCTCAAGCGGAAATGCCACGTCCCAAGAGCCTATGGCTCTGGTCGAACCTGGCGCCGCAAATTGCCCGGTGCGCTGCAAGCGCCCGCCACCGGGGAGTTTGTAGCGGCGCTTGTATTCCTCAGTCGTCTCGTCAACAAAGACGGAAAGAACCTGATTGAGCGCCGCGTTCTGCTGCTGCACATATTGCACTGCAATGTCGTAGATAGCCCGCTGCCCAACCGTGGCGTTGAACACTCGGTCGCTGTCATTTAAATTCAAAGCTCCAAAAATGCCACTCATGTTTTAGCCTCCTTAGCTCCACGCTCGCAGCCAGTCGGCGCTAACATAAAGCACTTTTGTCAGCGTGCCAGAGTTGTTGATCGCCATGACTCTACCGGCGTTGACAGTCATCGTCCCCGCAGCATCAGCTAGAGCGCCAGCGGTATCACTGAGATAGGCGACGGTGTCGTAGTTCATGCCCGACAATGTGAAGCCGTATACCGCGCCGCGCTTCAGAACGTTAATCGCCTGACCAGCGCCGCCGCCGTTAAGGGCGATGCCGCGGAACTGTTGCTTGCCAGCGGCGTTTGCATCAGCAACGCCGACCTTGCCCGCAGATGTGACATACACTGCCTGACCTGCGGTGATGGTCTCGACAGCTTCGAGGGCGTAAATCTCCGCCTCTCGCGGCCAAACAGGTGCAACCTGGGCCGCTGTTACTGTTAGGTCTGCCATATATACTCCTAAAATGCGCTCTTGATTCGCACAAGCGCTTCCCGCCCCAGCCGATCTTTGTCGGCTTCGCCCACGCCAGCCGGTTTTGGCAGCCTGCCATTCCCTGTCGCCGGTGCGGCTTTTTGCGACAACTTCGTAGCCAACGCTCTGGCGGATTCAACCCAACGCAACATTTCCGCCGCCGACACCTCGCCCTGCGGCGCAAGAGATTTAACCTCATCCGGCCAATCCCTGATTTCCGAATTGATTTGTTGCGTCAACAGCTTGGCTAGTTCGTCCGCCTGTTGCGCTTTGGGTGACAGAGCGTCAAGCTCCCCTTTGCGCTTCTCGGCCAACTGTTGCCACTGCTGTTGCTCGGCTAACCGCTTTTCTTCCGCAAGTTTGGCGGCCTCTGCCGCCTCCTGGCTTGACTTGCGATGTTTGGCGTTTTCGCCGCGAAGTTCTTTAATGAGCGCTTGCGCCCAATCCGGCAGTTCGTTCACCTGACCAGCCGCGCCGGTTGTCGCCTGGTTTTCCTTTCCACCTGTGGGCGCACCGGGCGCCTGCGTGGTGGTAGTTTGTTCGGTGTTGGGCGCCTGGCCCTGTTCGTTTTCCGCGGCAAATAATACATTCCACGTGGCGAACAATACATTCCATTTGCGCATTCTATGCTCCTGGCACTCATGCTATCGTAAAGGCCGCTAGGACGTGCGCTCTGCGCTCGCCTTTTGCTCCTGGCGTTGTTTTAGCTCCTTGCGCGCATCCTCACGCAATTTCGACGTGGGCATGGCGTCTTCAAAAGCCGGGTGGTACATGGCGATGGACGTTCGGCAATTCCAGTGGAACGCCGGCGTCATCATCTTGTCGGCAAACCGTGGCGTCCCCGTTAACTCGAACGGTCTATCCACCGGCTGAATCTGCCCATGCACCCGCAGACAACAATCCGTCGTGTTTTTCCCAACGGCGGCAATCGCCTGTTTCTGGAGCTTCGCCCCGCGTTTGTTTAGCTCCCCGATTGCCGCCTGCTTAGAACCATTCTCGGCGGTGATGACCAGCCGCCGCGCTGCCAACTCCGCGCTCACCTCGCCATTACGCCAGACAGCCGGTCCCTCACCTGTCGGTGTAGCGGCCATCAGGCGCTTGACCAGTCCATCAAATGATGCGCCCTGAATCAACCCAGTCTGTATCTCGCGCTGCAACTGCAACGTGAGCGCTCGTGTGCCAAACTGCACGTCCCCAAGCGCCACTGGAACAAACTGCTCAATCATGCGCTCGTTGATTGTCGCAAACGAGCGTACAGCGCTCATGTCCGGTCGAACGTTCGGCGGCAAGAGCGCTATCTGCTGCTCAATCTGGTTGAGCGCCTGCTCACTGGACGCTGTGACCAAATCTCTCAGGATGCCGCCGACATCTCTTTCCAGCCGCAACAGATGATCATCGATCTGCCGCACCAGGTTTAGTCGTCGCGCCGTCGCCGCCGCTTGCTCTGGCGTCATCTCTCCGCCAGGCCAAATCTGCAAGAGCTTGTCTACCAGTTCTTGCCTAGCCTTGCGATAGGCTGCTGCTACACGCCGGGCGACTCTTTCCTCGGCGCGCTCGGTTGCAGTCTGATGGCGTTCGAGCAGGACAGAACGATTGGACATACGCTATCTCAGTAGATAAACCCATTGTCGGATTCGGCGCATGCCGCCCCAGTCATAGCAATCGCGTATTTGCCACTCCCCCGCAAGCGGCCAATCATAATCGGGCAGATACGCCGTGGGCGCCGAAATCGCCCTGCTAACTCTCTTCGTGCTGACACCCTTGCCCTGCGCTATGACGATCTTACGAGCATCGCTGCTGCTGCGACTCGCAATCCCTAATTGGCGAAACCATGACAATACAGTCGATGGCGAAACGCTGAAATACACGCCGATGTCAGGTAGCGACATTCGTCTCCGTACATACATGTCCTCAAGAAGTTCCCTGTTGACAGTTTGGGGGAATCGGGATTGTAGAGCGGTCGGCCTTTTTGCCGGTCGCGCCAGTATGCCCAATCGCGCAAACCAACGACTGACCGTCCCTTCTGCCACATCGTATTTGCGCGCAATCTCTAGCATGCTCATCCCCTGCCCATGGTAAAGTTCCTTGAGGGTTTCTTTGGCCGGGATTTTCACACTACGCGTTCCCTCCCTCCCCATTTGTTGCCTTTTCCGCGCAAATCTTGCCAGTGCCAATGTATGCGTGGTTCCCCATTGCCATCTCTACCCAATGTTCGCATCCTGCCCCCCTTGCCCTTGCACCGCCGCCGTCATCCCGTCCCCGGCTATCACGCGCCTGCTCATCTCCAACTCATTGCGCATCTGCTCGATACTCATGCGCTCTAGCGGCGACAGCGTGATGAGCGGTCGCGGCTCGATTGTCATGTCAAGTTCACCGGCGGCGTAGCTCTCCAGGCCAAACGGTAAAAATTTTTCTTGCTGTCTGGTCATCGTTCCCCAGTCGCCGCCGTTGGCGCGCATCCCGCCGATGGCCGTAGCCATCTGGAATAGTTTGACGCTCTGCATATCGTAGTTGGCTCTGGCCTCATTGACAAAGCCCTCAACGTCGCCAAAAAGTCGGGAAGCGCCCGGCCCCGTGACCTGGCTCATTTGCCGAAGCTGCGAGTACATGACAATCTCAGGATGATCACGTTCCATTTCGGCAATCATCCGGTCTATATGTTCCAGAACCTCACCGGCTGGCAACGTAATCGTTTTAATGTCGGCATTCTCGCCACCTTGCAACAGGTTCAGCGATTCACGGTCAATCTCAGGTGTCGGCATGTCGGCGGTTGCGCCGCGCTTGCTCTGGTTATCCGTGAGCCGCCTGATGCCCGTTCCAGAAACTAGGATCGGGGCGGCAAGCACCTGATGTGTCTGGTCAATGGCATGGGACGCCAGGCTATTCAATTCATCCCATTTGCCCAGATTGCGCAGCGCAGGCTCACCGTGGTCGCCGCCCGTGTCGGTGTGTTTGCACCATACCGCTGGCACAAAACCGTAGGGGTTCGCAGCCTCAGCCGGGTTGCCGTCATAGCCAAAAGGCGCATCGTCGCGATAGGTGCGGATGGCGTCTCTGTCCACAGTGCGCCGGTACTTGCGGCGTGTGCCATTCTCATTGTAGTCGTATTCGATAGCGTATGCCTGGACGTTACCGCGCTCATCTAAATCCAGGTCGGCAATCAACCCAGGCCAAAGCGCCTCCAGGTAAACCTTGCCGCTTTCAACGTCGTCAACCACATGGACGAACACGTCACCAAGCGCAGCGCCGAAGCGCACCATGAGCGCCTTACCGGATTGCCAGTTCGACCACTGCCAAAGCTGACCAACGGCGAGGCGCAATTCTTCCGGCGTATCCTCTGGGAACGGGATAGCGCTCTGCACACCATCCGGCAATTTTGCGGCGTCCACAGTCAGCACACCAGGGTAAATAGCGCCTGCATAAAAATCGACCAAGCGGCGCGCTGGGTTGTAGAGTGAGCGCGTGTGACGATAGAGCCGGTAGCGCGCTTTGTATGGCCCCCACCTCGCCAGGTCATCGAAGTTACGGTTCATGTAATAGTGCCAGCGCTGGTGATAGGCGGAGCGCAGATCATCGAACTGCCCGCGCGACTGCGCCCCTTCCGGGTCGCTATAGACGCGCATAAAGGCGCTGTAGGCTGCTCGTGTCGCCATATTTAATCTGCCCCAAAATGTTGCCATGCTACCACGCAAACGCTCCGCTCAAATCGTCCTGGTCGCCCATCCGCAGGAGCCGGTTATATGCTCCCGCAGTGGCGTCAGCCTGGTCTCGGTAGAATCCATTAGGCACGGAACACATCTCCTCGATATACTCGCCGTTCCATGCGCCACGCACCAGCCGCACGTTACCCGCCTCAGCCTGCGCTGCAAACGGCTCCAACCGTACATCTTTGTCACCCGTAGCTCGGTCGCCTGCCACCGGATGCGCAGCAAGCATCAGGATAGCGGCGTCAATCGCGTCAACCCCGCTGGAACCCGGCTCTTGCTCAATGTAAATATGCACCTGGTTGCGGTAGCGCGTCGCATCGGTGACAGCCGTTTGTTTGACCGTGACATTGCGCTGATGCGGAGGCCATTTACCTACGACCGCATCCTCAATATAGACGATACCCTCAGTCGAGCGTGACATCAGGATGCCCGCTGTCCGCTTCGCCTGTTTCGACTCCGATGCGGCGAAGTCCCAGTAGCGCACCCGTTCGGCCAGCGCCGGCGGCGCTTCGACAATCGGGAAGAAGTGACGCCTGAAACGGTTGCCCTCCGGCAACCTCGGCGCCGCCTGATATTCAGCCGCCCACACCATCGAACCCACATCGGTGCGTATCTGATCTAGCGCCGCTGCGCTGTATCGACCTGGTGCAAGCGCATCCCCTGCCGCTCTACCCAATGGATCTGGCTCACCAACTGGCAAACCGCAGCGCCGATTATTTGCGTCACGCGCCTCTTGCGGCTCTGCCAACGCCGGTAAGCGCAATACGTGCCATTGCCCCGACTGCTCTTGCAGCAAGCGCCCGGCCAGGTCATCCTCATGCCAGCGCGTCATGATCAAGACGATTGCGCCATTCTCCCAGATGCGAGTGCGGAAAGTGCCTCTGAACCAGCCCCACACCCGTTCCCGCATCGTTGGCGATTGCGCCTCCTCCCAGTTCTCATGAGGATCATCAATGATGCCCAGGCCAGCGCCGTGTCCTGTCACCGGCCCCCCCACACCGACCGACAACATTCCGCCTCGATGATTGAGCAGTTGCCAGCGCTGTACGGACCGGCTACCAGGCTCTACCTCAACCGACTCAAGCGGCCCGGCATACAAATCGCCAAAGAGCGCCCGATATTCCTGACTCTCCACAATGTTACGCGCCTGGCGTCCTTTCGACTCTGCCAGCGTTGCGCCATAGCTCGACAAAATGACCGGCGAGTCGGGGTGAATGCCCAGCCAGTAGGCCGGAAGCCGCACGCTCACCAGTTCGCTTTTGCCGTGCTGTGGTGGCGCAAAGATCATCAGGCGCTTGAGTTCGCCATTGACTACCCGGTCGAGCGTACTGGCAACAAGCGCATGGAACGGGTCCACCCTATACTGCGGGTAGGTATATTGCGTAAAGTCGATTAGGCCCCGCCGTGCCTGCCTACGCCTTAGTAGCTCTTGCGCTGCCGCTGCGGGCGATATTTGCAAGCTCTTCATCCGTTAGCCCTGTAACGTCCCGGTGTTCAATCGGTTGCCCATTCGCGCCGGTCAACTCGTGACGCTGTTTGCGCCCGCCGGTCTCAGCGGCCAGGTCTGCCATCGCAGCGCGATACTCAGCCAAGATAGCGGCGTTGAAACGCACCAGGTCAACCCGTTCGGCATCCTCACCAGAGCCGATTTGTTTCACATCTGCAATCCACACATTCGGCAGGCTCTCGCCGCCTTCGCCCATTTTGTATATTTGTTCCTCCAACAGCCTAGCCAGGCGCTTGAGCCTGGTCACGCGCTCATAATCGAGCGCCAGCCCATGCTCCATGACCTGGCGGCGCTTCTCGTTTTTGGCGGCTTCGGCTTCGGCGTCGTAGGCGGATGCTCGCACCTGCCAGGCGTGAGCGGCTGACCAACTCGTCAAGGTGTCAATTGAGCTTGTCGGCGCTGCATTTCGCCGCAATTTGCTATATTTTTTCAGGAGCTTTGTCAGCGACCGCCCCGGCCCCATACGCAAGTAATCGTTACACGCCTGTATAGCCCGATCACTTTCGCCCTTCTGTCGCTCCCCGGCCAACAGAGAGGGCCGCTTCGCCATTTATCCGCTCCTGTCATCACACAAATATGCCAGAATCAGCAACGATATGACCAGCACTGCTATTGCATAGCCTAACATCGTCCGCGCCGGTAGCTCATAGCTCACCTTCCAACTGCGCTGCCAGTTGCTTGATTAGCTGCATTGCGCCTTGCAACTCAGCGACGGCTGTTTCAAGCGCCACGATCCTCTCCAGTGGCAATTTGTCGCCATTGTCCACAGGCGGCTTGTCGTCGCCGTTGGGCGGAACCGACCGCTTTTGGGCAAAAACTACATAGTAGCTGTGATGCCCCCAACTATTGCCGATACTACCATCACCGGCTCGCTCATCTGGCATGTTGGTCGTAAAGCCGTGCAGGATGTCACTGACGCGCTTGCCATCTTTTTCTATCCAGATGGACACACGCATCAGTTTGTTACCAATGGCGATGTTGGCGACTGGTTCAGTCGGTGGCTTCTCAAAGCGAGCTGGGGGCGCTATCTCTCCAGGTTGGCGCTCTTCCCAGTCCCAGGCCAGACGCCAAGAGGAATGAGCCGCTACCAGTTTGCCCATTGCGTCAAGCACATCCACATAAATGTTATGCTTGCCGCGGTTTTCATCGGGCGTCAGGTGGTGGATCATCGTAGCGCCGTAAAGCGCCAATGAGTCAATCTCCACTGCTACCCAACTCACATCGTTACGCATCCGATATGTATAGCCGTCTCTACCTGGAAACATGCGCCCTCCATAATTGAGAATAATTCTCATTTACATTGATGATAGCACGAATCAACAAATTGTCAAGTGTCAGCAGCGAACAAGCCACAAGTAGATCAGGGCGACAATGATGGCCGCTGCAAACGAGAGCAGACTCAGCATCAGATAGACAACTCGCACCAAACGGCTAAACCGTTTGGTCAAAATGATACTGCGGTAGTTCAGTTCACGTATTGCCCAAATCGACTCACTCATTTTCACCTCGATTAATAATCCACATTGCGCCGGTGATACTGGTACAGATAGTACGCACTGGCGCCCAAGACGAATAGCCGCGTAAAAATAACAGACCAGCGCCGCAGATCATCCTCCTGCGCGGCTAACGTGACTGCCGCGTAGTTGAGCGCTGTACAGGCAAAGAAAACTACCTGCGCCCATACCAGCGAAGTACGGCGCTTGTATTTCCAAAACAAGAGCGCCTGCCCGGAAATGAGAAAAGAGAGAGAGGCTATACTGGCAAGCAGCAAAATAAGCAGACTCATACCCCTCCTCTGAAGGCAAGCAAGTAGAGGCCAGTCATCATCAAAGAGGAAATGAACACGATGAATGACAGCACCATGTTAATTTTTCGTGGATCATCCGGGCGCGGCTTGTCTATCGCCCGCTCCAACTGCTCCAAACGCTGCTTGAGCAATGCTAACTCAGACCGCAGTTCATACAGCGCTTTGGTCAGTTCGCCCATTTCCGCACTCAAGCGCCCTACAACGTCAGAATCACTCACAGATCGCTTCCCTCTGGCGGCCAACAGCACATACGTCCTATTTTCGCCAGGTCTAGAACGCTCATACGCTATTTCAATTTTGCCCGTGTCTGCCAACGCTCTGGCGAGTAGCGCTCCGGTCTGGGACGCCTCCCGATCCTGCACGTCAGTCACAGTGCAAATGACGGCTGCGCCGGATTCCTGCTGAATCATCTGCGCAGCCTGGATGCTAGAGCAGGTATTTAGGACGACCAGGCGGACCCGGCCACGCACCATGCTCGTCAGCAGCGAAGCAGATAGGATGCCATCGCTCAGAGCGACGCCTTCGTTGCTGCCATGCGTTGCCAGCCACAGTACGTCATAGCGACCGTCTACCATCGCGCGCAGCATGTCAGTATGTCGCACCTGGCCGAGCAGCGGATGCACAGTCAAGCCACTGCTGATGATGCTCTGTACCTCGTCGATCTGCGACGGCAGATCTGCCTGTGTTGGAGCGACTAACAAAACCTTCATATTCCCTGCGAAGGATTTACAATCCTGCAACGACTATCTATATATGCGCCCTGCGCTGTGCCTAGTTGGCCGCGGCTGGTGCGGCGCAAGGCGTCACTTCGATAAATAAAAACGGCCATGCTCACCTTCGGGTGAGCATGGCCGCCTGCTCTCACTATTCTTCTATCTACCACTATCTGCCGCTGATGCGAATCGCACTAACGACGATGATACATGCGCCGATGACCCCTGTACACAACAACCCCAACAGTACCCCTTGCGCAAACTCGCTCACATTGCGCCTCCTAGCTCTCTGGGCGGCTGGTCATCGTGAAATGACCTGACCACCTCTTCGCAATAGTTCGCTAGTACTGACTCTGACCAGTAAACATGCGTCCGTATGGTCAACATAGCGACCGCTCGCACACAACCAGCGTAGACCGCATAGTCAGCGTCAACGCTCGGCATTCTTTGGATCATGTAGTTGTCAGCTTTGTGAACGGGAATGCAGGATGTGATGAAAATGGCAACGATTCCCAATAGCCATCTTTTCATTTGCCAATCCTATCACGCCTTTACCTTACACGCAACGTAAATCTATCTAGGTCATTTGTCGCATTTTGGCGATCAGTGAGTGCAATACGCATTCATTTCATTGTCTAATCTCCCTGTTGCATTCCCCCAACGTCTCCCGCAGCCACATTGCTACAGCATGAGTGCGGTTGGCTGCTCCGGTCACGTTAAGGATTTGTTGAATATGTTGCCCCGCCGTGCGCTCTTTGATGCGTAGGTGGGTAGCAACTTCTTTCGTGGTAAGACCATCCGCCAGTAGAGCGACTATCTCAGACTGCCGCTTGGTCAGCCTAAATTTCACACTCATTGCGCCAACCTCGGCAACGGGTCGATTCGCGCCGGTTGAACACCAGTCTGCCCCCAGTAGCGCCCGGTTTGGGCGTAGCTGCGACCTGGTGCGCAGTCCATCGCCTCAAAAACAATCTGCATATACTGCTCACCAGCCTCAAGCATGATAGGCCAGGGCGCGTTATTGTGAAACTCAAAAACCAGTTGACCGTGAAACCCTGGGTCAACATACCCGGCGTGCAGATGCTCCAGGCCAATTCTACCCATGCTCGACCGGCTGTACAGCACGCCACTGCATTCGACGGGCAGGCGCACATACTCGACACTGCAACAAAGACAAAACTCGCCCGGCGAAAGGACGTGTGTCTCAAACTCCATTTCGTTGGTCAGGTACGCGCTGAAATGAGTATTGCGCGCCACCGGCTTGTAGTGCATCATGTTGGGCAGCGGGATGCGAATTTTGTTAGCCAGCCGCAGGTTGTAGCTTGCCGGGTTAAGCTGGCGCTCATCGAACGGCTCTATCATGCCGCGCTCTGCCATGTCTATTATTTTATTGTCACTCCAGATCAAGATTCACCTCCACACGTAAAAACTCGATAACCCACACCCACGGGTTTGACGACCAGGCGCTCTTTCATCCTTCTGCCCCCCATCTCCCCACGACTGGCAACCATAGACGACTGCACGCTACCAGCCACGTCGCCGCCGTGTCACCATCGGCGGATCCATAGACAACCGTCTGGCCACAGGTCGAAAAACGCCAGTTGCCAGGCGATAGCTGGCCAAAATCCGCCATGCCGTCGCTGTCAGTCTGGAGCGCCACAAGCGCCAGAGCGTCATCGTCAGGAGCGCCGATGACGGACATACCGGCGACCGGCTCGCCGCTCACCCGATCAAAGACCATAACGGAAAAGGCGCTCTGCGGCTCGGCATGGACCGGCTGCGCCACCAGAACCAAGCACACAACTACAAAAACAAATCTACTAAACATTTTATCACCTCTCAAAGCTTGTGGTGATAGTCTGCGATGTGGGCGGATCACCTCATTTTGCAAATCGTTGGCGAGGTGTTACAATGCCCTCGCCCTCCATGGGCTGGATGCGCCGTTGCAGTGCAGGGGAAGCGGCGCATCCAGTTGTACCTGGGTGCAATCAGTTAGCCCCGATTGCACCCAACACTACGAATTCCAGTTCACGCGACTCGTTTCCATTCGCCACCTCCTTTCTAAAGACAATCGTCTATCGTTTCCCCACAGTTCGCACATTGGCCCGCACCGCGCCAGCACGCTCGGCAAACAATGTACTCACACGATTCACACACCATCATCGTATAGGCTCTGCGTTCGTTGCCACAGATGGCGCAGGATACAGGCACAGTGTATTCACACGGGTTGGCGGCATTATGAGGACGATCGCAGTAGCGGCACATCGCCACGCCATCGGCCAGGCATTCTGTGCAGATGTCGAAGATGGCGCCCTGGCGGTCGGCCACCATCCGACCGATGGTGATTCCGCCATCCTCGTCATCACGATAGCAGGCGTCGCAGACGGTGAGGACAATCATGCGCTTGCTCATCGCAAACTCCGCAGCACAGACAGGGCGGTCATCTCTGCCGCTCGTGGCAGTGGATAACCCGACACCGGCTGCAAGCGCACCTGACCGTGGTGGCGGTCGTGCTGGATGCGGACGATGATTGAATTGCGGCGCCATTCAGGATATCGATGGTAGAGCGCGTCGCGAAAGCGCTTGAACTGACCAGGGTTAATACGCACTGGTATTATGATCATCTGCTATTACCTCCAGATCTCCATTCTCAAAATTCAACACGAACCCAGCATCTTCCAGCATGAGGAGCTGGGCGATAGAGATAGGCACACGGACATCAGGATCATCCATCAGCAGCTCAATGATCTCCCTACGCGTGGCGTTGATCCGCTCTTGGTGTTTTTGGCGCATCTGATCAAGCGCCTCGATTGCCGTCATGGTTCAATCCTCCTTCCAGTCGTAGCGGTAGAGGCGGAATATCTCAACGCTTTTAGCTACGTAACTCACCTCACCGCTGCGCCGGTCGCGCATCCGCACCCGAATTGACACTTTTTTCGTGCCAAGCTTGCTGACGATCGCCTTCATGCGAAGACGAGCGCCGGTGTAACGATGGACCCTCTCATACAACACCTTGTCGTTAGGCTGCAATGAAATATGCTTCGACTGGCACGGAATCGCCTCTCTACTAAAATCGAATTGCATAAGCCCTCACTTTCCTAGTAGCTGCCACCTCGCCGCCCGGCGGCTCCCCTTCGCCGCAGTGCAAGGCACACCGTTGACGCGCACGCGGTAGCAGACTAAACGATTAAAATGGTGCGACCTCATCGGCAGTAGGCATGTCGGCGTAAGCGTCCGCAGCGACGTCGCCGCGATGTTCGCCTGTGTCGTAGTCCTCACTGTCGATACCGAGTTCACGCACCCAAGATGCGAACTGATGGCGGATGGAGATCACGTTGGCTACCTCAGCCTCAGTGAGCGCCCGGTCAACCTCCAGTTTCAGGACGGCATACTTAATGCCGGCGCTGTTGGTCTGCTGTTCCAGGCCAAAGCGTGTCCAGGCGGTAAAGTACGCCTGACCTTTCGTCCGCGCTCTAGCGCTGGCGTAGCCGTCCAACACCTTGACCGACGTTGGCGGCACAGTCATGATCGCCGGCATCGTCCAGCCTTCAACGAGAACAATCAGCCGTCGCAGCGCCTTGCACGCCTGGCCACGACCGGAGCCGCTACCCCAGGCGGTAAGCGGGCATTCAGCGCACGCCCAGGTGTACCGGTGCGTCATCGCTCGTAACGCCGGATGACGCACCTGTAGCCCAAGAGCGATTTCGATTTGTGCCTCCGCCTCAATGTCGAAATGGCCGTTTACGCCGTCTGGACTACTGCACAGAGGCGGCAATCCCTGCGTGTCCTTGCCAGGCCACCACGCCCGGCTTTTTTGGCTGACTGCGATGATCGCCTTGAATGGCGGCTTGACAATCTCGCCATCGTTGGCCGTAAATACGTTCATGCCGCCGCTTGGGAATTTGAGCCGGGTTGGGATATAGTCAAAGGCGTTTTCGTCGCTGGCGGCTTCCTGCAGGATCGCCTGCTCGTATTCGGTTAATGCCGTCCCGCTAAGAGATACTAATGCTGTACTAGTCATAATTCACCGGCCGGTTATGAGGCGACCGGCAGCGCACGTATTTAGCCGTAGCCGTAGCCGGAGCCGTCGCCTGAGCCGTCGCCGTCGCCGTCGCCGTCGCCGGAGTCGTAGCCGTAGCCGTAGCCGCAGCCGGAGTCGTCGCCGGAGCCGTCGCCGTCGCCGTCGCCGGAGCCTGAGCCGTCGCCGTCGCCGTAGCCGTAGCCGTAGCCGTAGCCGCAGCCGGAGCCGGAGCCGGAGCCGGAGCCGTCGCCGTCAAGCGTCAAAAT
>Ga0224500_10000197_pt1 | contig 43952 bp, 55 predicted proteins | sample SF_Oct11_sed_USG_FD_168126 | JGI IMG/M metagenome (GOLD analysis project Ga0224500, IMG submission 168126) | Sediment microbial communities from San Francisco Bay, California, United States - SF_Oct11_sed_USGS_4_1 | ecosystem: Environmental > Aquatic > Marine > Sediment | place: USA: California...
CGTGCGGCTCGTGCGACCGGCCGGCGTTGAGGCGCGCCAACGCGTCGCTCGTCGACCCCGCTGTCGTCACACGGCCATTATAGTCACGCCATGGTGCGATTCCGGCGGCAGTGACCCATCGCAACCAAGGACTTTCCCATGAGCGTCAACGTCTGCCCACACTTCCCGGAATGCCCGTACCCGAGCGAGGTGGCCGGCCCGGCGGGATCGCGCCTCGCGCGCGCCACCGTCGCGATGATCCTCGCCGGCGGTCGCGGCTCGCGCCTCGGGCCGCTTACCGACTGGCGCGCGAAGCCCGCGGTGCCGTTCGCCGGCAAGTTCCGCATCATCGACTTCTCGCTGTCCAACTGCGTCAACTCCGGCATCCGGCGCATCGGCATCGCCACGCAGTACAAGGCGCAGAGCCTGATCCGCCACGTGCAGCGCGGCTGGGCGTTCCTCGACGGGCGCTTCAACGAGTTCGTCGAGCTGCTGCCCGCGCAGCAGCGCCTGTCGACCCACTGGTACAAGGGCACCGCGGATGCGGTCCGGCAGAATCTCGACATCCTGCGGCACCAGGCCCCGGAGTACGTGCTGATCCTCGCCGGCGACCACGTGTACAAGATGGACTACGCGCGGATGCTGGTCGACCACGTCGCCTCCGGCGCCGACATGACCGTGGGCTGCATCGAGGTGCCGCTCGCCGAGGCCCGGGGCTTCGGCGTGATGTCGATCGACGCGGACCGCCGCGTGGTCCGCTTCGCCGAGAAGCCCGGGAGCCCCGAGCCGATGCCGGGCCGCAGCGACGTCGCGCTGGCGAGCATGGGCATCTACGTCTTCAACGCCCGGCTCCTCTACGAGCAGCTCACGCGCGACGCCGACGACCCGGCCTCGTCGCACGACTTCGGCAAGGACATCATCCCGTGGATGATCGCGCGCGGCTACCGCATCCGCGCCCACCACTTCGCCGACAGCTGCGTGAACATGAACGAGGGCCGCCCGTACTGGCGCGACGTCGGCACGATCGACGCGTTCTGGGAGGCGAACCTCGACCTCACCAGCGTGACGCCCGATCTCAACCTCTACGACGACAGCTGGCCGATCTGGACCTGGCAGGAGCAGCTGCCGCCGGCGAAGTTCGTGTTCGACGACGACAAGCGCCGCGGGATCGCCGTCGACTCCCTGGTCTCGGGCGGCTGCATCATCAGCGGCGCCCAGGTGAAGCGCTCGGTGCTGTTCTCCAAGGTCCACGTGCACAGCTACTGCAGCATCGAGGACTCGGTCGTCCTCGGCGACGTGGATTTCGGCCGCGGCTCAATCGTCCGTCGCGCGGTCATCGACAAGAGCTGCCGGCTGGCGCCGGGCACGACGATCGGCGTCGACCCCGACGAGGATCGCCGCCGCTTCCACGTCACCGACCGCGGCATCACGCTGGTGACGCCGGACATGCTCGGCCGGCCGGTGCACGAGGTGCCGTGAGCGTCGACGGGGCGTTCCTGGGAGGCGTCGCCGCCGCCGCGTCCGCAAGCGCTGGGGCATGCGTGTGAACGCGGGCGTCGACGTCGTCCTGCTGTGGCACATGCACCAGCCGGACTACCGCGATCCGGCGACGGGGCAGTTCCGCCTGCCGTGGGTGCTGCTGCACGCGATCAAGGACTACGCCGACATGGCCGCGCACCTCGAGGCGCGGCCCGGCATGCGCGCGGTCGTGAACTTCGTCCCCGTGCTGCTCGACCAGCTCGACGACTACGTGGGACAGTTCGCCGCAGGGACGTTCCGCGACCCCTTGCTGGTGGCACTGGCGCGGCCGGAGGGGCGCGCGCTCGACCAGGACGAGCGTGCCTTCCTCCTCGCCCAGGGCTTCGCCGCGAACCACGAGAGGATGATCGCGCCGTTTCCCGCCTACCTGCGCCTCAAGGAGATCGGCCGCTTCGCGCGCGACGCGGACGCCGCGCGCTACTTCAGCGATGCCTATCTCGACGACCTGCTGGTCTGGTATCTGCTCGCGTGGACCGGCGAGACGGTGCGCCGCGCGTCGCCGCTGGTGCAAGCCCTCATGGCGAAGGCGAGCGGCTACACGGCGGCCGACCGCCACGCGCTGCTGGGAGCCATCGGCGGCATCGTGACGGGGCTGACGGGGCGGGACCGGGCGCTGGAGGAGGCCGGGACCATCGAGCTCGCCACTTCCCCGGCGCAGCATCCGATCGGACCGCTGCTCCTCGATCTCGCGTGCGCGCGGGAGGCGCGCCCGCGGCTGCCGTTGCCGCGGCGCGATGCGTATCCAGGTGGCGCGCAGCGCCTCGCGGTCCAGGTCGACGAGGCGCGCGCCAGCCATCGGCGCCGCTTCGGCCGCTCACCGGACGGTCTGTGGCCGCCCGAAGGCGCGGTGAGCGACGCGTTCGTGCAGGCGATCGCCGGCGCCGGCTTCGCCTGGTGCGCGTCCGGGAGCCAGGTGCTCGACCACAGTCTTGCGCGCGCGGGGCTCGACGTTCCCGCGGCCGCGCGACTGCGCGGCTGGCGAACGCCGCTCGCGCCGCGGCTCGTCGCCTTCTTTCGCGACGACCGGCTCTCCGACCTCATCGGCTTCGAGTACCGCCGCTGGCACGGCAGCGACGCGGTGCAGCACTTCGTCGGCGAGCTCGAGGCGCTCGCAGCGCCCGATGCGGCGCGGCGGCCGCTCGTCACCATCATCGTCGACGGCGAGAACGCGTGGGAGTACTACCCCTACAACGGCTACTGGTTCCTCTCGGAACTGTACGAGCGCCTTGCCGCGCATCCGTCGATCCGGCCGCGCACGTTCCGCGACGTCGTCGCCGAGTACGACGCGGCCGCGCGGGACGAAGGGACGGACCGGGCGGGCGAGCTGCCGTCGCTGGTGGCCGGAAGCTGGGTCCACGGGGACTTGAGCACGTGGATCGGCCACGCCGACAAGAACCGCGCGTGGGAGCTTCTCATCGACGCCAAGCGCGCCTGCGACGAGGTTCTGCAAGCGGGCGCCGTGGACGCTGCCGGGCGCGCCGAGCTGTCGCGCCGGCTCGCGATGTGCGAGAGCTCCGACTGGTTCTGGTGGTTCGGCGACATCCATCCCGCCGATTCCGTCGCGTCCTTCGACCGGCTCTTCCGGGCGAACCTCGCGCGCGTCTACGCGCTGATCGGCAGGCCCGCACCCGCCGGCCTGGCGGAGCCGGTGAGCCTGGGCAACGCGGCAGCGGCGCACGAAGGCGCCATCATGAAGTCGACGGACCCTTGACCGCGCCCGTCGCCCTGCTGTTCGGCGTGCACGCGCACCAGCCCGCCGGCAACTTTCCCGCAGTGATCGACCATGCGCACGAGCGCTGCTACGGCCCCTTCCTGCGCACGCTGGCCGACTATCCCGCGTTCCGCTTCGCCCTGCACGCGAGCGGGCCGCTGCTCGACGACCTCGCGCGCCGCTACCCCGACGACGTCGCGCTGCTGCGCACGATGGTCGGGCGCGGGCAGGTCGAGCTGTTCGGCGGCGGCGACGCCGAGCCGGTGCTGGCGTCGATCCCGCACCGCGACCGCCTGCGGCAGTTGAACGCGCTGTCGGCGAAGCTCGACGCGAAACTCGGCGCCCGCCCCCGCGGCGCCTGGCTCACGGAGCGCGTGTGGGAATCGTCGGTGGTGCCGGCGCTGGCGGAGGCCGGCATCCGCTACGTGACCGTCGACGACTACCACTTCCTTTGCACGGGCCTCGCGCAGTCCGACCTCGGCACCCATCGCACGACCGAGGAGGACGGACAGCGCATCGACGTGTTCCCGATCGCCGAGGCGCTGCGCTACCGGATTCCCTTCGCGCCGGCCGCCGAGGCGGTCGCATACCTCGCAAGCCTCGCGGACGGAGGCGGCCGCCGCGCCGCGATCTACTTCGACGACATCGAGAAGCTCGGCATCTGGCCCGAGACCCACGAGTGGGTCTACGAGCGCGGCTGGCTGCGCGAGTTCGTCGAGCGGGTGCTCGCTTCCAGCGTTGTCGCCGCCGAGCGCTTCGACGACTGGCACGCGAGCGAGCGCCCCGGCGGCATCGTCTACCTGCCGACCACGTCGTACATCGAGATGAACGAGTGGACGCTGCCCCCCGCGGCGGCGGCGGAATACGAGGCGCTCGTGCGTACGGAGAAGTCCGCCGGGCGCTACGAGGCGCGCAAGGGCTTCCTGCGCGGCGGCATCTGGCGCAACTTCCTGTCGCGCTATCCCGAGTCGAACTGGATGCACAAGCGCATGCTGGGCGCATCGGCGCGGCTCGACGAGTTGCCGGCGGCGCGCAGCGACGCGCGGCTCGTCGACCTGCTGCACCGCGCGCAGGCGAACGACGCCTACTGGCACGGCCTGTTCGGCGGCCTGTACCTGCCGCACCTGCGCCGCGGGATCTGGTCGAGCCTGCTCGCGCTGGAAGCCTCGCTCGACGCGATCGCGCCGCGCCCCGCGCTGGAGCGGACGGATCTCGACGACGACGGCCACGTCGAGGCGTTCCTGCGCAGCGCGGCCCTGCAGGCCGTCGTGCGACTCGACGGCAGCGCGGCGATCCGCGAGTTCTCGAGCTACGCGCTGGCGCAGAACTTCGGGGACACGCTGCGCCGGCACGCCGAGCACTACCACGCCAAGGTCGTGGAAGGCGCGGCGCACGAGTCCGGCGGTGGCGGGATCGCCTCGGCGCACGACCGCGTCGCGTTCAAGCACGACATCGGTCCTGCCGACGTGGTGGCCGATCCGGTGCCGCGCGACCTGCTGCGCGACGCGTGGATCGACGCGACGGGGACGGAGCACGCGCTCGCCGCGTATTCCGAGGTGGCGTCGTCGTCGGGGCTCGCGTTCGCCTGCGAGCAGGCCGGCGTGCGCTTCGAGAAGACGGTTGGCGTGGCCGGGGACGCCGTGCTGGCGCGCTGGCGGATCCGCGGCGACGCCGCGCGGAGCTTCCGCACCACGCTGGACTTCGCGATGCCGAGCTGCGACGGCTACAGCGGGCGCTACATCGTCGGCGACTCGATTCCGTGCGGATTCGGCCAGGCGCTCGACGTCGCGGGCGTGCCGGTCGTCGTCCTCGACGACCGCTTCCTCCGAGGCGGCGTCGCGCTGGAGTGTTCGCCGCCGGCCCGCATGCGTGGACGCCCGTACTTCACCGTGTCGCAGTCCGAGGACGGTTTCGAGCGCGTGATGCAATCGGCGACCATAGTCGTCGACTGGGATGTGGCCGGCGAGGCCACGCTCGAGCTAGCGGTGCGCGTTCGCCCGGGGTAGCCCCTCCCGGGACCGCGCCCGGCGAGCTTCCCGGCGCCGGCAACCGCCCCTCCAGCCGTGCGGCCTCGGGGCAGGGGCTTACGCTTCGACGGTTATGGAATTATGATTGCCGTCCTGCCCCGCGCCGCGTCCACGCCTCCGCCATCCGATGCCGGATCGTCCGTTCCACGTCCTCTTCCTTTGCACCGGCAACTCCGCCCGCAGCATCCTCGCCGAGGGGTTGCTGACCCGGCTCGGCGGCGCCCGCTTCCGTGCTTTTTCGGCAGGCAGCCGCCCGGCGGGCGCGGTCCAGCCGCTCGCCGCCGAGTGGCTGGCGGCCCGCGGCGTCGATCCCTCGCCGTTGCGCAGCAAGTCCTGGGACGAGCTCGCCGGGGCCGGCGCCCCCCCGATCGACCTGGTCGTCACCGTCTGCGACGCCGCCGCGTCCGAGGCCTGCCCCGTCTGGCCGGGGGCGCCGCTCACCGCGCACTGGGGGCTTCCCGACCCGGCGGCCGCCGTGGGGGACGATGCCACGCGGCGCCGGGCCTTCGCCTACGTGGGCGAGGCGCTGGAGCGCCGCCTGGCGGCACTGGTGCGGCTGCCGGTCGAGTCGGCCGACCGGGCGGAGCTCGAGCTTGCGGTGCGCAGGCTGGCCGACGGGTAGCGCCGGCCTCCCGGGCGGGCGCGAGGTGGCGGGAGTCCGGCCGGGCACGCCGATCCGGCCGCATTTGACCCTCCGGCGCCCGGATTGCTATACTTTCGCGTTTCGTCGGAGGGGTTCCCGAGCGGTCAAAGGGAGCAGACTGTAAATCTGCCGGCTCAGCCTTCGAAGGTTCGAATCCTTCCCCCTCCACCATTCAGTGGTCAGGGAACAGAGTTCAGGGAACAGAGACGGGGCCCGACGGCGGAGGCACGGCTTCTGATACCTGTTCCCTGGCCCCTGTTCCCTGGAAGGCGGGTGTAGCTCAATGGCAGAGCAGAAGCCTTCCAAGCTTACGACGAGGGTTCGATTCCCTTCACCCGCTCCAGCACCTCCCGACGGCAACGCAGGACAACGGCAGCCGGCCTCGCGGCCGGCGGCGCGGATCGCACGAACGCCCATGTAGCTCAGTGGTAGAGCACTCCCTTGGTAAGGGAGAGGTCGCGCGTTCAATCCGCGCCATGGGCACCACAGGACAACGGCACGCAGCACCGCACAGGACGAGAGGACGGCACACATGGCCAAGGGCAAGTTCGAACGCACGAAGCCGCACGTGAACGTGGGGACGATCGGTCACGTGGACCACGGCAAGACGACGCTGACGGCGGCGATCACGCTGGTGCTCTCGAAGAAGTTCGGCGGCGAGGCGAAGGCGTACGACCAGATCGACAACGCGCCGGAGGAGAAGGCGCGGGGGATCACGATCAACACGGCGCACGTGGAGTACGAGACGGCGAACCGGCACTACGCGCACGTGGACTGTCCGGGGCACGCGGACTACGTGAAGAACATGATCACGGGTGCGGCGCAGATGGACGGTGCGATCCTGGTGGTGTCGGCGGCGGACGGTCCGATGCCGCAGACGCGGGAGCACATCCTGCTGGCGCGGCAGGTGGGGGTGCCGTACATCATCGTCTACATGAACAAGGCGGACATGGTGGACGACAAGGAGCTGCTCGAGCTGGTGGAGCTGGAGGTGCGGGAGCTCTTGTCGAAGTACGAGTTCCCCGGGGACAAGACGCCGATCGTGATCGGTTCGGCGAAGCTGGCGCTGGAAGGCGACAAGGGCGAGCTGGGCGAGGTGTCGATCTTCAAGCTGGCGGAGGCGCTGGACAGCTACATTCCGACGCCGGAGCGGCTGATCGACGGACCGTTCCTGATGCCTGTGGAGGACGTGTTCTCGATCTCGGGCCGGGGGACGGTGGTGACCGGTCGCGTGGAGCGCGGGGTGGTGCGGGTGGGCGAGGAGATCGAGATTGTCGGGCTGCGGCCGACGCTGAAGACGGTGTGCACGGGGGTGGAGATGTTCCGCAAGCTGCTCGACCAGGGGCAGGCGGGGGACAACGTGGGCGTGCTGCTGCGGGGGACGAAGCGGGAGGAAGTGGAGCGTGGTCAGGTGCTGGCGAAGCCGGGGTCGATCACGCCGCACACGAAGTTCAAGGCGGAGGTGTACGTGCTGTCGAAGGAGGAGGGTGGTCGGCACACGCCGTTCTTCAACGGCTACCGGCCGCAGTTCTATTTCCGGACGACGGACGTGACGGGGTCGATTGCGCTGCCGGCGGGGACGGAGATGGTGATGCCCGGGGACAACATTGCGATGGACGTGGCGCTGATTGCGCCGATCGCGATGGAGGAAGGGCTGCGGTTCGCGATCCGGGAGGGTGGTCGGACGGTGGGTGCCGGGGTGGTGGCGAAGATCATCGAGTAGGCCGCGAAAAGTACACCCCTACTTTTCGCGGGAACGGCGAGTCAGCGTGGGGAGCTAGGGGCGGCCCGTCGCTCCCCACGTAGAAACGACAACGCAAAACCGGGCGTCATGCGCGCGGTGGCGCCAAGGCGAGGCAGCAATGCAAAACCAGAGAATCCGGATCCGTTTGAAGGCGTTCGACTACAAGCTGATCGACCAGTCGGCGCTGGAGATCGTCGAGACGGCGAAGCGCTCGGGCGCCGTCGTCAGGGGCCCGGTGCCGCTGCCGACGAAGATCGAGCGGTACAACGTCCTGCGCTCGCCGCACGTCAACAAGACGTCGCGCGACCAGTTCGAGATCCGCACGCACCTGCGCCTGATGGACATCATCGACCCCACCGACAAGACGGTCGACCAGCTGATGAAGCTGGACCTGCCGGCAGGCGTGGACGTGGAGATCAAGCTGCAGTAACGCAGGACACAAGAGCTTTGCTGGCCAATTGCAGCCGGCACCGGAGTCACCTCCGGCCAAAACGAAGAGAGAGGTTATCGAAATGGCACTCGGACTTGTCGGTCGCAAGATTGGCATGACCCGCGTCTTCGCCGACGACGGCACGGCCGTCCCGGTGACGGTGCTCGACGTGGCCAACAACCGCGTCACGCAGATCAAGACCCCGGAGAGCGACGGCTACGCGGCCGTGCAGGTCACCTACGGCAAGCGCCGCCCGTCGCGGGTCGCCAAGCCGCAGGCAGGCCACCTCGCGAAGGCCGGCGTCGAGGCGGGCACCACGCTGAAGGAGTTCCACGTCTCGGCGGACGACCTGGCGAAGTTCAAGCCGGGCGACGTCGTCGGCGCCGACACGTTCGCCGAAGGCCAGCTGGTCGACGTGACCGGCACGACGAAGGGCCGCGGCTTTTCCGGCGTGATCCGCCGTCACAACTTCAGCAGCAACCGCGCGTCGCACGGCAACTCGCGTTCGCACAACACGCCGGGCTCGATCTCGATGGCCCAGGACCCGGGCCGCGTGTTCCCCGGCAAGAAGCTGCCCGGGCAGTACGGCAACGTCACCCGCACCGTGCAGACGCTCAAGGTCGTGCGCGTGGACAAGGTGCGCGGCCTGCTGCTGGTGAAGGGCGCGGTGCCCGGCGCCGACGGCGGCGCGGTCGTCGTGCACCCGGCGGCCAAGGCCCCGGCGAAGAAGGGGGCCTGACGATGGACCTCAAGCTCATCAACGACAGCGGCGCGCCCGCGGCGACCGTCGCCGGCTCCGACGCGGTGTTCGGCCGCGACTACAACGAGTCGCTCGTCCACCAGGTGGTCACCGCCTACCAGGCGAACGGCCGGCAGGGGACGCGCGCGCAGAAGTCGCGCGGCGAGATCAACAAGTCGCACCGCAAGCCCTGGCGCCAGAAGGGCACCGGCCGCGCGCGCGCGGGGCAGGCGAACAGCCCGCTGTGGCGCGGCGGCGGCAAGATCTTCCCGTCCTCGCCCGACGAGAACTTCTCGCAGAAGGTCAACCGCAAGATGTACCGCGCCGGCGTGGCGTCGATCCTCTCGCAGCTGGTGCGCGAGGGGCGCCTCGCGGTCGTCGAGGCGCTGTCGGTCGACGCGCCGAAGACGAAGCTGTTCGCGCAGAAGATCCGCGGCCTGGGGCTCGCCGGCACCGTGCTGGTCGTCACCGACAGCCTCGACGAGAACCTCTACCTCGCCTCGCGCAACCTGCCGAACGTGCTGGTGCTCGAGACGCGCGAGGTCGACCCGGTCAGCCTGGTCCGCTTCCAGAACGTCGTCCTCACCCGCGGCGCGGTCGCGCAATTCGAGGAGCAGTGGGCATGAGCGCCGCAACGTCCCCCGCCACCAAGTTCGCGCAGGAGCGCCTGCTCCAGGTGCTGCTCGCCCCGGTGATCTCGGAGAAGGCCACGTTCGTCGCCGACAAGCACGAGCAGGTCATCTTCCGCGTCGCGCCCGGCGCGACCAAGCCCGAGATCAAGGCCGCGGTCGAGCTCCTTTTCAAGGTCCAGGTCGAGAGCGTCCAGGTCGCCACCGTGCACGGCAAGCGCAAGCGCTTCGGCGTGCACGCGGGGCGCCGGCGCGGCTGGAAGAAGGCGTACGTGTGCCTGAAGCCCGGCCAGGAAATCAACTTCGCGCAGGAGGCCTGACACCATGGCACTCGTCAAGGTCAAGCCGACGTCCGCGGGCCGGCGCGCGCTGGTCAAGGTCGTCAACAAGGAGCTGTGGAAGGGCCGTCCGGTCGACGCGCTCACCGAGAGCCAGAAGCGCGGCTCGGGGCGCAACAACAACGGGCACATCACGACCCGGCACAAGGGCGGCGGCCACAAGCACCACTACCGGATCATCGACTTCCGCCGCGACAAGGACGGCATCGCGGCGAAGGTCGAGCGCCTCGAGCACGACCCCAACCGCAGCGCCAACATCGCGCTGCTGCTCTACGCCGACGGCGAGCGCCGCTACATCATCGCGCCGCGCGGCGTGGCCGTGGGCTCGCAGCTGATGTCGGGCGCCGAGGCGCCGATCAAGGCGGGCAACACGCTTCCGTTGCGCAACATCCCGGTCGGCTCGACGATCCACTGCATCGAGCTCAAGCCGGGCGCCGGCGCGCAGCTCGCCCGTTCGGCGGGCGCGCACGTGCAGCTGCTCGCGCGCGAAGGGCTGTACGCGCAGCTGCGCATGCGCTCGGGCGAGATCCGCAAGGTGCACGTCGACTGCCGCGCCACGATCGGCGAGGTGGGCAACGAGGAGCACAACCTGCGCTCGATCGGCAAGGCCGGCGCGAACCGCTGGCGCGGCATCCGCCCGACGGTGCGTGCTTGGGCGATGAACCCGGTGGACCACCCGATGGGCGGCCGCACGAACGGCGGCGGCCACCCGGTCTCGCCGTGGGGCACGCCGACCAAGGGCTACAAGACGCGCAAGAACAAGCGCACGGACGTGATGATCGTCCGTCGCCGCCAGGCGAAGAAGGGGTAACGCATGGGACGTTCACTGAAGAAGGGCCCGTTCGTCGACGGCCACCTGATGGGCAAGGTCGATGCGGCGCGGGCGACGATGGACAAGCGGCCGATCAAGACGTGGTCGCGGCGCTCGACGATCACCCCGGACTTCGTGGGGCTGACGATCGCCGTCCACAACGGCAAGCAGCACATCCCCGTCTACGTGACCGAGAACATGGTCGGCCACAAGCTCGGCGAGTTCTCGCTGACGCGCACCTTCAAGGGCCATCCCGGCGACAAGAAGGCGGCGGTCCCGGCGAAGCCGGCCGGCAAGAAGAAGTAGGGAGAGCGCGATGGAAACCTCCGCAACGTTGCGCGGCGTCCGCCTGTCGGCACAGAAGGGGCGGCTCGTGGCCGACCTCGTGCGCGGCATGCCGGTCGCCCGGGCGCTGGACGTGCTGGCGTTCTCGCCGAAGAAGGGCGCCCGCATCATCCGCAAGGTGCTCGAGAGCGCGATCGCCAACGCCGAGCACAACGACGGCGCCGACATCGACGAGCTCAGGGTGACGACGATCTGCGTCGACAAGGCGGCGACCCTGAAGCGCATGAGCGCGCGCGCCAAGGGCCGCGGCAACACGATCGGCAAGCAGAGCTGCCACGTCCGCATCGTCGTCGGCGACGGCAAGGCCGCATAAGGAAAGACATGGGACAGAAGATCCATCCGACCGGGTTCCGCCTCGCCGTCAGCCGCAACTGGGGCTCGAAGTGGTTCGCCAACAGCAAGAACTACCCGAAGATCCTGAACCAGGACATCCGGGTGCGCGAGTACCTGAAGAAGAAGCTCTCGCACGCCTCGGTGGCCAAGGTCACGATCGAGCGGCCGGCCAAGAACGCGCGCATCACGATCCACAGCGCGCGCCCCGGCGTGGTGATCGGCAAGAAGGGCGAGGACATCGAGACGCTGCGCGCGGACCTGCGCAGGATGATGGGCGGCGAGGTCGGCCTCAACATCGAGGAGATCCGCAAGCCCGAGGTCGACGCGCAGCTCGTCGCCGACTCGATCGCGCAGCAGCTCGAGAAGCGCATCATGTTCCGCCGCGCGATGAAGCGCGCGATGCAGAACGCGATGCGGCTGGGCGCGCAGGGCATCAAGGTGATGAGCGCGGGGCGCTTGAACGGCGCCGAGATCGCGCGCTCGGAGTGGTACCGGGAGGGTCGCGTGCCGCTGCACACGCTGCGCGCCGACATCGACTACGGGTTCTCGGAGGCGCGCACGACGTACGGCGTCATCGGGATCAAGGTCTGGGTCTTCAAGGGCGAGGTGATGGCGCACAACGCCGAGCCCGCGGCCGCACCGGCGCCGGCGCCGGATGCGCCGAAGCGTCCGCGCCGCGCAGGAGCGAAGCATGCTGCAGCCAGCTAGAAGGAAGTTCCGCAAGGAGCAGAAGGGCCGCAACAAGGGCGTGGCCACCGTGGGCGCCAAGGTGTCGTTCGGCGACTACGGCCTCAAGGCGACCACGCGCGGCCGCCTGACGGCGCGCCAGATCGAGGCGGCGCGCCGCGCGATGACGCGCCACATCAAGCGCGGCGGCCGCATCTGGATCCGCATCTTCCCCGACAAGCCGGTCTCGCAGAAGCCGGCCGAGGTCCGCATGGGCAACGGCAAGGGCAACCCCGAGTACTACGTCGCCGAGATCGTCCCGGGCAAGGTGCTCTACGAGATGGACGGCGTCGACGAGGCGCTGGCGCGCGAGGCTTTCGCGCTCGCCGCGGCCAAGCTGCCGCTGCGCACCGCCTTCGTGCACCGCCTGGTCGGCCAATAGGGAGAGCGGCGATGAAGCGATCCGAAGCCAGGAAGGCCCTGAAGGAGAAGTCGCCCGCCGAGCTCCAGACGGAGCTCGAGGCCCTCCTCAAGGAGCAGTTCGGCCTGCGCATGCAGAAGGCCACGCAGCAGCTCACGAACACGTCGAAGCTCAGGGACGTCCGCCGCGGCATCGCCCGCGTGCGCACGCTGATGAACCGGAAGGCGGGTGCGGCATGACCGAACAGCAGCAGTCGCAGGGGATTCCTGCGCGCAAGCCCCTGAACGCGACGGTCGTCGGCCGCGTGGTCAGCGACAAGATGGACAAGACGGTCACCGTGCTGGTCGAGCGGCGCGTCAAGCACCCGCTTTACGGCAAGGTGGTGACGAAGTCGGCCAAGTACCACGCGCACGACGAGAACAACGAGTGCAAGGAGGGCGACCTGGTCGAGATCGTCGCCACCCGCAAGCTCGCCAAGACCAAGGCCTGGCGGGTCTCGCAGATCGTCAAGAAGGCGGCGACCGTCTAGCCGCGCGCAGGGGGCGGCGGGGCTTGCAGGACGGGTAAGGCCCTGCCATAATTACGAGTTCGCCGGTTGGCGGTCCCAAGGGGTCGCGGCGGGCGAGGACAGACAGTTTGCCCGCGCGAGCGGCGCCCGGACCGGGCCCTCGCGCACACGGGATCCAAAACTGGCCGCCGGTTCGGCGCCGCAGCTCGACTAGACGCGGCGCCGGGCGCTCGGGAAGTCCGGGGCGGACGCAAGTTGGAGAGACGGGGAAGTCATGATCCAGATGCAGACGGTGCTTGACGTCGCCGACAACACGGGCGCGCGATCGGTCATGTGCATCAAGGTGCTCGGCGGGTCGAAGCGCCGCTACGCGCACATCGGCGACGTGATCAAGGTGTCGGTGAAGGACGCCGCGCCGCGCGGTCGCGTCAAGAAGGGCGAGATCTACAGCGCCGTGGTCGTGCGCACCCGCCAGGGCGTGCGCCGTCCGGACGGCGCGCGGATCCGCTTCGACGCCAACGCCGCCGTGCTGCTCAACAACAAGCTCGAGCCGATCGGCACGCGCATCTTCGGACCCGTCACGCGGGAGCTCCGCACCGAGCGGTTCATGAAGATCGTGTCGCTCGCGCCCGAAGTCCTCTAGGACGAGGCGACCATGCGCAAGATCAGGAAGGGCGACACGGTCGTCGTGATCGCCGGCCGCGACAAGGGCAAGCGGGGCGACGTCTCGCGCGTCGTCGACGCGAGCCACGTCGTCGTCAACGGCATCAACACGGCGAAGCGCCACACGCGGCCGAACCCGATGAAGAACCAGCCGGGCGGCATCGTGCAGAAGGAGCTGCCGATCCACGTCAGCAACGTCGCGATCTGGAACCCGGTGACGGGCAAGCCCGACCGCGTCGGCTTCCGTGTCCTCGAGGACGGCCGCAAGGTCCGCTTCTTCAAGGGCAACGGCGAGCAGATCGGCGCTTGAGGAGACACTCGATGGCCCGCCTGAAGGAAGCCTACCGCAAGGACGTCGTGCCCGCGCTGATGAAGCAGTTCGGGTACAAGTCGGTCATGGAAGTGCCGCGCATCGAGAAGATCGTCCTCAACATGGGCGTGGGCGACGCGACGGCCGACAAGAAGCTGCTCGAGAACGCCAGCGCCGACATGCAGAAGATCTCCGGCCAGAAGCCGGTGGTCACCAAGGCGCGCAAGGCCATCGCGGGGTTCAAGATCCGCGAGGGCTACCCGATCGGCTGCATGGTGACGCTGCGCCACGACCGCATGTTCGAGTTCCTCGACCGCCTCGTGTCGGTCGCGCTGCCGCGCGTGCGCGACTTCCGCGGCGTCGGCGGCAAGGGCTTCGACGGCCAGGGGAACTACAACATGGGCGTCAAGGAGCAGATCATCTTCCCCGAGATCGAGTACGACAAGGTCGACAAGATCCGCGGCATGAACATCACGATCACCACGAGCGCGAAGACCGACGCCGAATGCAAGGCGCTGCTCTCCGCGTTCCGTTTCCCGTTCAAGGCCTGAGGCTGCCATGGCGAAACTCGCCCTGATCAACCGTCAATTGAAGCGCCAGAAGCTCGTGGCGAAGTACGCGAAGAAGCGCGCCGCGCTCGAGGCCATCATCGCCGGCGCGAAGGTCTCCGACGAGGACCGCTACGAGGCGCGCCTGAAGCTGCAGGCGCTGCCGCGCAACGCGAACCCGACGCGGCTGCGCAACCGGTGCGCGCTCACCGGCCGCCCGCGCGGCTTCTTCCGCAAGTTCGGCCTCGGCCGCAACAAGCTCCGTGAGTACGCGATGCGCGGCGAGGTGCCGGGCATCGTGAAGGCGAGCTGGTAGGGGAACGACGATGAGCATGACTGATCCCATCGCCGACATGCTGACCCGCATCCGCAACGCGCAGATGACGGAGAAGGCCACCTGCGAGATGCCGAGCTCGAAGCTCAAGATCGCGATCGCCCGCGTGCTGAAGGACGAGGGCTACATCGACGGCTTCAAGGTCAACGGCGAGGCCAAGCCCACGCTGGAGATCGCGCTGCGCTACTACTCGGGCCGCCCGGTCATCGAGAAGATCGAGCGCGTGTCCAAGCCGGGGCTGCGCATCTACCGCAGCAAGGACGAGATCCCGCGCGTGATGAACGGGCTGGGGATCGCCATCGTCTCCACCTCGCAGGGCGTGATGACCGACCGCAAGGCGCGCGCCACGGGCGTGGGCGGCGAAGTCCTCTGCATCGTGGCCTGACGGGAGGGGAGACGCCATGTCCCGCATCGGCAACAACCCCGTCAAGCTGCCCGCGAAGGTCGAGGTCGCGCTCGCCGGCGGCGAGATCACCGTCAAGGGCCCGCTCGGCTCGCTGACGAAGCGCTTCGGCCCCGAGGTCGCGATCGCCCGCAACGGCGACCAGCTCGAGTTCACCGTCGCGTCGCCGCTGGCGAAGGCGATGCACGGTACCGTGCGCGCCGTCGTGGCCGGCATGGTCAAGGGCGTCACCGAGGGCTTCGAGAAGAAGCTCACGCTGGTCGGCGTCGGCTACCGCGCGCAGGCGGCGGGCGACAAGCTCAATCTCTCGCTGGGCTTCTCGCACCCCGTCGTCCACCAGATGCCGAAGGGCGTCACGGCGACGACGCCGCAGCAGACCGAGATCGTCGTCAAGGGCACCGACAAGCAGGCCGTGGGGCAGGTCGCGGCGGAGATCCGCGCCTACCGCCCGCCGGAGCCGTACAAGGGCAAGGGCGTGCGCTACCACGACGAGCAGGTCAAGCTCAAGGAAACGAAGAAGAAGTAAGGGGCGAACGATGAGCATCGGAAAGAAGGAAGCCCGCGTGCGCCGCGCCCGTCAGACCCGGGCGCGCATCGCCGGGCAGCGCGCCAACCGCCTGGTCGTGAGCCGCTCGAACCTGCACATCTACGCGCAGATCATCGCGCCGAACGGGCAGCAGGTGCTCGCCAGCGCGTCCACGCTCGAGGCCGACGTGCGCAAGGACCTGAAGAACGGCGGCAACAAGGGCGCCGCGGCGCTCGTCGGCAAGCGCATCGCCGAGAAGGCGAAGGCGATCGGCGTTTCCGCGGTCGCGTTCGACCGCGCCGGATTCCGTTACCACGGCCGCGTCAAGGCGCTGGCCGACGCGGCCCGAGAGGGCGGCCTCGAGTTCTGAGGCTCCGAGGACAGGACCCATGGCAGAGCAACGGCGTAGTTCGCGCAACCAGCCCCAGGCGGAAGACCGCGGGGACGGGCTCCGCGAGAAGATGATCAGCATCAACCGCGTCACGAAGGTGGTGAAGGGCGGCCGCATCCTCGGCTTCGCCGCGCTCACCGTCGTCGGCGACGGCGACGGCGGCGTGGGCATGGGCAAGGGCAAGGCGAAGGAAGTGCCCGTCGCCGTGCAGAAGGCGATGGAGGAGGCCCGCCGCAGGCTCGCCAAGGTGCGCCTCAAGAAGGGCACGCTGCACCACCCGTCGATCGGCAAGCACGGCTCGACGACGGTGTTCATGCAGCCCGCCGCGGACGGCACCGGCATCATCGCCGGCGGCGCGGCGCGGGCCGTGTTCGAGGTGGTCGGCGTGACCAACGTGCTGGCGAAGACGCACGGACCGACGAACCCTTACAACGTCGTGCGCGCGACGCTGAACGGGCTGCAGGCGCAGTGCTCGCCGGCCGACATCGCGGCCAAGCGCGGCAAGAGCGTCGACGAGATCCTGGGGTAGCGCGATGGCGGACGGCAAGAAGATCAAGGTCACGCTGGTGAAGGGCGTCGCCCGCACGGCCAAGGGCCACCGCGAGACGGTGCGGGGACTGGGCCTCAAGTGGACGAACCACACGGTGGAGCTCGTCGACACGCCGTCGGTGCGCGGCATGATCACCAAGGTCGGCTACCTCCTCAAGGTCGCCGAGTAAGGAACCGCACGATGCGACTCAACACGATCAAGCCCGCGGCGGGCAGCAAGAAAGCGAAGCGCCGGGTCGGCCGCGGCATCGGCTCGGGGCTCGGCAAGACGGCCGGCCGCGGCCACAAGGGCCAGAAGTCGCGTTCGGGCGGCTTCCACAAGGTCGGCTTCGAAGGCGGCCAGATGCCGCTGCAGCGCCGCCTGCCCAAGCGCGGCTTCGTGTCGCGCACGCGCGATGACACCGCCGAGGTGCGGCTCGCCGACCTCGCGCGCTGCCCGGTCGACGCGATCGACCTTCTCGCGCTCAAGTCGGCCGGGCTGGTCCCCGCTGCCGCCAAGTCGGCGAAGGTCATCCTGAAGGGGAAGATCGAGCGCGCGGTGAAGCTCTCCGGCGTGCTCGCGACCAAGGGTGCCAAGGCGGCCATCGAGGCCGCGGGCGGGGCCGTCGCCTGACGGCGGCGTGCGAAGGCGCAACGGGAACGAGCCCAGGCGAAGCGACGTGGCGACGGTCAATCCGGCCCTGAAGACGGGAACGAAGTACGCCGACCTCAAGCGGCGGCTGTGGTTCCTGCTGGGCGCGCTCATCGTCTACCGGATCGGGACGCACATCCCGGTGCCGGGCATCAACGCGTCCGTGCTCGACGAGCTGTTCCGCTCGCAGCAGGGCGGGATCCTGGGCCTGTTCAACGTGTTCTCGGGCGGCGCGCTGTCGCGCTTCTCGATCCTTGCGCTGGGCATCATGCCGTACATCTCGGCGTCGATCATCATGCAGCTGTGCACGGTGGTGGTCCCGTCGCTCGAGGCGCTCAAGAAGGAGGGCGAGGCGGGCCGGCGCAAGATCACCCAGTACACGCGCTACGCGACGCTGGGGCTCGCGTTCTTCCAGGCGATCGGCATCGCCATCGCGCTCGAGGCGCAGGCGGGGCTCGTCCTCGACCCGGGCCTCGCGTTCCGCACGGTGACGGCCCTCACGCTGGTCACCGGCACGATGTTCCTGATGTGGCTGGGCGAGCAGATCACCGAGCGCGGGCTGGGCAACGGCATCTCGCTGCTGATCTTCGCCGGCATCGCCGCCGGGCTGCCGAGCGCGATCGGGCTCACGCTGGAGCAGGCGCGCACCGGCGCCTACTCGATCCCGCTGGTGCTCGGCATCGCCGCGCTGATCGTGCTGGTGACGGCGTTCGTCGTGTTCGTCGAGCGCGCCCAGCGCAAGATCCTGGTCAACTACGCGAAGCGCCAGGTCGGCAACAAGGTCTACCAGGGGCAGAGCTCTCACCTGCCGCTCAAGCTCAACATGGCCGGCGTGATCCCGCCGATCTTCGCCTCGTCGATCATCCTGTTCCCGGCCACGATGGCGCAGTGGTTCGGCTCCGGCGAGGGCACGATCTGGCTGCGCGACCTCGCCGCCGCGCTGGCGCCGGGACAGCCGGTGCACGAGCTCCTGTACGCCGCGGCGATCGTCTTCTTCTGCTTCTTCTACACGGCGCTGCAGTACAACCCGAAGGAGACGGCGGACAACCTGAAGAAGTCGGGCGCGTTCATCCCCGGCTACCGACCGGGCGACCAGACGGCGAAGTACCTCGAGAAGATCACGCTGCGCCTCACGCTGCTCGGCTCGATGTACCTCGTGGTGGTGTGCTTCATCCCGAACTTCCTGATCGCGTGGAAGAACGTGCCGTTCTACTTCGGCGGGACGTCGCTGCTGATCATCGTCGTGGTGACGATGGACTTCATGACGCAGGTGCAGGCGTACATGATGTCGCAGCAGTACGAGAGCCTGCTGCGCAAGGCGAACTTCAAGGGAGGGTTGCCCACGCGTTGAGCCCGCCCATCCCCTTGCGGCGGGCGGGCGAGGGGAGACGGCCGGGGCCGCTGCGCGGCCGGACGAGGCATGGCGAAGGAAGACACGATCCAGATGCAGGGCGAGGTCGTCGAGATGCTGCCCAACGCGACGTTCCGCGTGAAGCTCGAGAACGACCACGTGGTTCTGGGGCACATCTCCGGGAAGATGAGGATGCACTACATCAAGATCCTCCCGGGCGACAAGGTGACGGTCGAGCTGACGCCGTACGACCTGACGCGGGCGAGGATCGTGTTCCGCGCGAAGTGAGCCGGGCAACAGAGGACAGGGAACAGGAATCAGAGGCGGCAGGATTTCCCGCAACGCGCAGATCGGGCGCGGCGGTGCGGCCGACCAGGAGAGCGAAATGAAAGTACTGGCATCCGTCAAGAAGATCTGCCGCAAGTGCAAGATCATCCGCCGCAACGGCGTGGTGCGGGTGATCTGCACCGAGCCGCGACACAAGCAGCGCCAGGGCTAGAGCCCGCGCGAGCGCCGAACAGGACGAACAACCATGGCCCGTATTGCAGGCGTCAACATCCCCAACCACGCGCACGCCGTCATCGCGCTGCAGTCGATCTACGGGATCGGCCCGACGCGCGCGAAGGCGATCTGCACCGCGTCGGGCGTCAACCCGGCGGCGAAGATCAAGGATCTCTCCGACGGCGAGATGGACAAGCTGCGCGAGCACGTCGGCCGCTTCACCGTCGAGGGCGACCTGCGGCGCGAGCAGACCATGAACATCAAGCGGCTGATGGACCTCGGCTGCTACCGCGGCACGCGCCACCGCAAGGGCCTGCCCGTGCGGGGCCAGCGCACGCGCACGAACGCGCGCACGCGCAAGGGCCCGAAGAAGGGCCGCACGGTCGCGCTCGGCAAGGGCGCCGCCGCGAAGTAACCGAAGGGAACCCGAATGGCACAGCAATCCTCGCAGAAGGCCGCCACCGCGGCGCGCGCGCGCAAGAAGGTGCGCAAGAGCGTCTCGGAGGGCATCGCGCACATCCACGCGTCGTTCAACAACACGATCATCACGATCACCGACCGGCAGGGGAACGCGCTGTCCTGGGCGACGTCGGGCGGCGCCGGATTCAAGGGCTCCCGCAAGTCGACGCCGTTCGCCGCGCAGGTGGCCGCCGAGTCGGCCGGCCGCGCCGCGCAGGAGCACGGCGTCAAGAACCTCGAGGTCCGCATCAAGGGGCCGGGTCCGGGGCGCGAGTCGGCGGTGCGCGCGCTGAACGCGCTGGGGCTCAAGATCACCTCGATCGCGGACGTGACGCCGGTGCCGCACAACGGCTGCCGCCCGCCGAAGCGGCGCCGCATCTAGGAAGGACACGGCGCAGCACACGCCCCCACGGGCAATCTGGACGCACACGCAGTCACGCAGCAGTTTCCTCTGGAAGTCGACGGGCCTCACGCGCGACTTCCGGGACGACAGACCGGCGAGGAGCGGATTCCCGCTTCCCGCCGCCATAGATAGGACAGCTAAGAATGGCTCGTTACACCGGCCCCAAGTGCAAGCTGGCGCGACGGGAGGGCACCGACCTCTTCCTGAAAAGCGCGCGTCGAAGCCTCGACTCCAAGTGCAAGCTCGACACCAAGCCGGGACAGCACGGCGTCAAGTCGGGCATGCGCACCTCCGACTACGGCAAGCAGCTGCGCGAGAAGCAGAAGCTGCGCCGGATCTACGGCCTGCTCGAGCGGCAGTTCCAGCGCTACTTCCAGGAGGCGGCGCGGCGCACCGGCTCGACCGGCGAGAACCTGCTCAAGCTCCTCGAGTCGCGGCTCGACAACGTCGTCTACCGGATGGGCTTCGGAAGCACGCGCGCGGAAGCGCGCCAGCTGGTGACGCACGGCTCGATCCAGGTCAACGGCCGCCGCACCAACGTCCCCTCCGCGCTGCTGCGCGCCGGCGACGTGGTGACGGTCACCGAGCGCGCTCGCGCGCAGCTGCGCATCCAGGACGCGCTGCAGCTCGCCGAGAAGGTCGGCTTCCCCGCGTGGGTGGAAGTCGACGCGAAGAAGATGACCGGCACGTTCAAGGGCGCGCCGGAGCGCTCGGAGTTCGGCCAGGACATCAACGAGTCGCTCGTCGTCGAGTTGTACTCCAAGTAACCGGGAATCACGCCGGTCGCAGCCGCGGTCCGCGGCAGCGGCCGTCGTCTCTTAAAGGCATACCGCATGCAAAGCAATGTCCTGCTGAAGCCGCGCATCATCGACGTGCAAAGCATGTCGCCGTTCCACGCCAAGGTGGTGATGGAGCCGTTCGAGCGCGGCTACGGGCACACGCTGGGCAACGCGCTGCGCCGCGTGCTGCTCTCGTCGATGCCGGGCTACGCGCCGACCGAGGTGAAGATCACCGGGGTGCTGCACGAGTACTCGGCGCTCGACGGGGTGCAGGAGGACGTCGTGGACGTCCTGCTCAACCTCAAGGGCGTGGTGCTGAAGCTGCACAACCGCGACCACGTGATGCTGCGCCTGGCCAAGAGCGGCGAGGGGCCGGTGACCGCGGGCGACATCGAGCCGAACCACGACGTCGAGATCATCAATCCCGAGCACGTGATCGCCCACCTGACCGCGGGCGGCAAGGTCGAGATGGAGATCCGCGTCGAAAAGGGCCGCGGCTACCAGCCCGCGACCGCGCGCGCCAAGCCCGAGGGCGGCCGCACGATCGGCTCGATCCTGCTCGACGCCTCGTTCTCGCCGGTGCGTCGCGTCAGCTACGCGGTCGAGAGCGCGCGCGTCGAGCAGCGCACCGACCTCGACAAGCTCGTGCTGGACATCGAGACGAACGGCGTGGTCGAGCCGGAGCAGGCCGTGCGCTACGCGGCCTCCGTGCTGGTCGAGCAGCTGTCGGTGTTCGCCGACCTGAAGGGCACGGAGTCGCCCGAGGCCGTGCGGTCGGCGCCGCCGGTCGACCCGACGCTGCTGCGGCCGGTCGACGACCTCGAGCTCACCGTGCGCTCGGCGAACTGCCTCAAGGCCGAGAACATCTACTACATCGGCGACCTGATCCAGCGCACCGAGACCGAGCTCCTGAAGACGCCGAACCTCGGCCGCAAGTCGCTCAACGAGATCAAGGAAGTTCTGGCTTCGCGCGGGCTCTCGCTCGGCATGAAGCTGGAGAACTGGCCCCCAGCCGGCCTTGATCGGCCATAAAGTCGCTGCGCGACTTTATGGCCGAGATTGGGGTCACCCGAAAACCGCGGGCAGAGCCCGACGGTTTTCGGCGGTCAGGAAACACCAGTGACGCGCGCCGGCGTACACCGGCGCGCTGGGATGCGGAAGCGGGTAGCACGAGGGTGGCGTCGGCGTAAAGCGGATGTCCCCTAAGACCAAGAAACGAGCGCGGTGAAAAGCTGCGCCAGAGTTGAAAGGAACAAGCCATGCGTCACCGTCACGGGCTTCGCAAGCTCAACCGCACCAGCAGCCATCGCCTCGCGATGCTGCGCAACATGACCAACTCGCTGTTCACGCACGAGGTCATCAAGACCACGCTGCCGAAGGCGAAGGAGCTGCGGCGCGTCGCCGAGCCGCTGATCACGCTTTCCAAGACCGCGACCGTGGCGAACCGCCGCCTCGCGTTCGACCGCCTGCGCGATCGCGACGTCGTCACCAAGCTCTTCAACGAGCTGGGCCCGCGCTACGCCGCGCGTCCCGGCGGCTACCTGCGCATCCTCAAGTTCGGCTTCCGCCAGGGCGACGCCGCCCCGATGGCGATCGTCGAGCTGGTGGATCGGCCCTCCGATGCGGCGCCCGCGGAGGCTGCCAAGGCGTAGCAGGCAAGCCCGCACCACGGACGAAGGCCGGGACCTGCGCCCGGCCTTCTTCATTCCGGGGTGCGCACGGCCCCTCGCGCCGGTGCGTGCTACGCTGCCCGCGGGCCCGGCATTCGCCGTGCGGAGGATCGATTGGCAATGCGCAGCGCTCGCTGGCTCGCCGGGGCATGGCTCTGCCTCCGGGCCGCTTGTGCGATCGCAGCGCCAATCGCCGTGGGCTTCGTCGCCCCCGACGAGGAGCCGCGCTACACGACTCTGCTCGCGGGCTTCCGCAAGGGCTTGCAGGCGGCCGGTGGCGAGGCCGGGCAGGCCGTGGTGCTCGAGCACAGGATCCGGCGCGGCGACGCGTCCGGCGCCGGCCGGGCGGCGCTCGCTCTCGAGGCCGCCGGCGCACGCGTCGCTTTCGTCGTGGGAACCGAGCTCACGCGGGCGGTTCGTACCGCCGCGGCGGACTTGCCGATCGTGTTCGTCACCCCCGGCGATCCGGTTGGCGCCGGCGTGGCGGCGAGCCTGGCGCGCCCCGGCAACAACCTCACGGGACTCACGTTCGAGTACCCGACGCTGTCGGCGAAGCGCATAGCGCTCTTCAAGGAGTTGGTCCCGTCGGCGCGCGCGATCGGCGTCGTCTACGACGCACGGGACGCGTCTCCGCAACAGGGCTACGCCGCCGCGGTGGAGGCCGCGCGCCGGCTGGAACTCAAGCTGGTGCCGATCGACGCCCGGGACCTCGCCGCCGGAGCCGTTGCGCCCGTCGGAGGGCTCGACGGCCTGCTGCTGATCCCCGGGGGCGCGATCGCCGTCGCCATCGCGCCTGCGGTCAGGCTGGCCGCGGCACGGCGGATCGCGCTGGTGGGCTGGACGCGCAGCGAGGCGACGCGCGACGCGACGCTGACCTATGGCGCCGCCGAAACCGAAGTCGCCGGCAATGCGGCGCGACTTGTCGCGCGCATCCTCGCAGGCGCGAGCGCGGGATCGCTCGCGATCGAGCAGCCGACGAAATTCGAGCTGGTGATCAACGTCCGCGCAGCGCGCGAGCACGGCCTCGCGATTCCGGATGCGCTGCTGGTCCGTGCCGACGAGGTGATCCGCTGAGCGCGGCGGAGGCCGCGGGGCATCGTGTAGCATCGCGCCCATGACCGTCCTCGTCACCGGCGGCGCCGGCTACATCGGATCGCACGTCGTCGCCGCGCTCGCGCGCGCGGGCATGCGCGCGCTGGTGCTGGACGACTTCTCGAACAGCTCGCGCGCGGTCATGCCGCGCCTCGAGCGCCTCGCCGGGACGCACGTCCCGCTGGTCGAGGGCGACGTGCGCGACGCGACGTTGCTGCGGGACACGTTTGCTCGCCATCCGATTTCCGCGGTGGTCCACTGCGCCGGCCTCAAGGCGGTCGGCGAGTCGGGCGAGCGCCCGCTCGCGTACTGGGACGTGAACGTCAACGGCTCGTTCCGGCTGGCCGAAGTGATGGGCGAGGCGGGCGTGGCCACGCTCGTGTTCAGCTCGTCGGCGACGGTCTACGGCCAGCCCGAGCGGCTCCCGGTCGACGAGAGCGCGCCGCTGAAGCCCGCGAGCGTCTACGGCCGCACGAAGCGCACGGTCGAGGACTTCCTGCGCGACCTCGCGGCGTCCAACGCGAACTGGCGCATCGCGATCCTGCGCTACTTCAACCCCGCCGGCGCGCACCCGTCCGCGCTCATCGGCGAGGCGCCGCGCGGCCGCCCGAACAACCTGGTGCCGTTCCTGTGCCGCACGGCGGCCGGGGAGTTCCCCGAGCTCTCCATCTTCGGCACCGACTACCCCACGCCCGACGGGACGGGCATCCGCGATTACCTGCACGTCGACGACCTGGCCGAGGGCCACGTCGCCGCATTGCGCTACCTCGCCGACCACGCCGGCGCGCTCACGCTCAACCTCGGCATGGGGCGCGGCTTCTCGGTGCTCGAAGTCGTGGCGGCGTTCGAGCGCGCGTGCGGACGCAGCGTGACGAAGTCGTTCGCGCCGCGCCGCGACGGCGACATCGCGTGCGTCTACGCGGATCCCGCGCGCGCGCAGCGGGTGCTGGGCTGGAGCACCTCGCGGGACCTCGACGCGATCTGCGCAGACGCGTGGCGGTGGCAGGCTGCCGGCGGGGGCTACGAGAAGGGCTGAATGGGCGACCCCCGGCTGCGCTGCCGTCGCCCGCCTTCGATCGCTTCATGCTGCGCATCTACACCGCCCGCGCGCGCTACGACGCCTGGCTCGTCGCCGACCGCCTGAACCAGGCCGGCATCCGGGCGCACGTGTTCAACCAGCACGCGCAGAGCATCGTCGGCGACGTGCCGCCCGACGTCGCGCAGCCGCAGGTGTGGATCGAGCGCGCGCAGGACGAGGAGCGGGCGCGGTTGCTGCTCGCGCGGCTGGACGAGGAGGCCGCGCGCGGCGGCAGCGCGCAATGCGCGAAGTGCGGCGAGGAGTCGCCGGCGAACTTCGACCTCTGCTGGAACTGCGGCGCTCCCCTCTGAGACCGCCTACGCCGCGGGGACAGGAGCGGCGAGCGTGCTTCGCAGCCGCTCGGCAAGTTCGACCCCGTTCTTGATGCAGTCGCCGAAGGCCACGCCGCCGCGCCAGTTCGCGCAGAAGTGGAGGCCAGGCAGCGCGGCGGCGGCCGCGTCCACGGCGGCGATGCGCGCGAGGTGCCCGATCGTGTACTGCGGGATCGCCTGCGGCCACCGGACGATCTCGTGCCACAGCGCGTTGCGCGCTCCGAGCAGCCCTTCGAGGTCCCCGCTCACGGCGCGCAGCAGCGCGCCGTCGTCGAGCGCCGCGAGGTCCGGGTTGCGGCGTCCGCCGGCGAAGGTCGTCAGCAGCGCGTGCCCGGGCGGCGCGCGCCCCTCGAACAGGCTGCTGGAGAAGAGCGTGCCGAGGATGCGCCGCCGCTCCTTCTTCGGCACCAGCACGCCGAAGCCGTCGAGCGGGTGCGCCACGTCCGCGCGCCGGAACGCCGAGGCGACGACGCACACGGGCGCGTACTCGACCGCCGCCAGCGCGCGCGAGAGCGCGGGGGCGCTCGCGTCGAACATCGGCGCGGCGGCGTGCGCGGCCGCGCTCACGACCACGCTGCGAGCCGCGTAGCGCACGCGCTCGCCGCGCCGCATTCCCTCGACCGCGAATGCGTCGCGACCGCGCGTAACCGACGTCACGCGCACGCCCGTCTCGCAGCGCAGGAGCCTGCGCGCGATCGCCCGCGCTGGCGTGTCCATGCCGCGGGCGAAGCTGAAGCTCTTCGCCGCGTTCTTCGAGGCCTCGCCGCGCTGCCTGCGCTCCTTCGCGCCCCGGATCTGCCCGCGGATCAGGCTGCCGTACTTCTGCTCGAGCGCGTGCAGGCGGGGGAACGCGGCGGGCACCGAGATGCGCTCGGGGTCGCCCGCGTAGATGCCGGAGACGAACGGGTCGATCGCGTAGTCGAGGAACTCGTTGCCGAGGCGCCGCCGCACGAAGTCGGCGATCGACTCCTCGGCGCCGGCGGCCGCGGGCGCGACGAACGGCTCGCGCAGCAGCCGCAGCTTCGCGCCCAGCGTAAAGGCTGACGTGGCGAGGAATGCGCCGGGCGAGGTCGGCAACGCGACGAGCTTCCCGCCGCGAACGATGAAGCGCTTCGAGCCGACCGCGCCCGCGTCGCGGCGCTCGCCGAGCACGCCGACGTCGGCGAACAGCCGGTCGATCAAGGGCGAAGTGTCGAGCGCGCTGTTCGCGCCGGTCTCGTAGAGGAAGCCGTCGCGCTCGCGTGTCGCGATCACCCCGCCGGGCGCGTCGCCCGCGTCGACGACGCCGACGTCCGCGCCGGCGCTTTGCAGCGTGTGGGCGACCGTGAGGCCGGAAATGCCGGCGCCGATGACCAGCACGTCGAACGAAGCAGTCGGAGTGTCCATGGCTTGCGTGTCAGCCGCCGCGCGACGCGGCGGCAGGTGGCAGCGTGAGTGCGGCGCGCCGCTCCGCGCGATCGATGGCGGCGGCGAGCTCGGTGCGCGCAGCCGTGCCCTCGGGGAAGTGGGGGAGGAGCGCGCGCCAGTGCCCGACCGCCTTGCGGAAGTCGCCGCGCTCGTAGGCGGCGCTGCCGGCCATCTCCAGCGCTTTCGGGTGCGAGGGATCGAGCGCGAGCGCGCGCTCGACGGCGGCGGCGGGCTCGCCCTCGAGGCGGCCGCCCTGGGCCATGCCGAGCGCGTCGGCGTACTCGCACAGCACGCCGGGGTCGCGCGCGATCTTCGCCGACACCTCGATCGCCTTCGCGAAGTGCTGCGCGGCTTCGGCGAAGCGGTCCGCGTCCATGTCCAGCCGCGCGAGCGCGACCCAGGCGCGGCCGTCGCGGGGCTTGCTCGCCACGTGCGCGACGAGTCGCGCGCGGTAGGTCTCGCCCTCCGCCTCCGGACCGGGGATCTCGTCGTCACCGCCCGACGGGAACAGCGCCATGGCGACGGCCAATGCCAGGACGGGCAGCGCGACGGCGAGCACGACGGTCGTGCCGGGCAGCCCTGGGGCGCGGCCGACGAAGCGGGGCAGCGCGAACGCAAGCGCGACGGCGGCGGCGGCCGCGGCGACGAGCCAGTAGACGTGCGATGAATCGGGCATGATCGGGAACCGAGGCTCGATTATCCGGCGCCTGCCGAAAAAAAGGCGAGGCACGAGGCCTCGCCTTGATTGGCGTCAGACGCGTGCCGACGCTACTTCCCGGGCACGCTCGCGGAGGCAGCCGCCGCGACAGGCTTTGCGAGGTCCGCGCGGCGCTTCGCCATCGCGTCGTCGAGCAGCTTGATGCCCTCGTTGGAGAACGCCACGCCCTTCTGGATCGAGTCGTTGGCCTCGTCGGGGCTGTGGAAGTGCGCGCCGTTGCTCGCCGTCCACCACTCCCAGTGGATGTGCGCGTCGTAGTGGATCTCGCGCGCCCTGGCGAGCGTCGCGTCGTCCACGCCGAGGCCGCGCGCCTCCTCGAACTTGTCCACGAACCGCGTGAGCGCGTACTCGGCCGCGCGCAGCTTGCCGAAGAAGCGGTTCTTCAGGGAATCGATCACATAGATCGCCTGCTCGGCCTTCCACTCGCTGTGGCAGGCGAGGCAGGTCTCCTTGATGTAGTGCTTCGGCGAGGTCTGCCAGTGCGAGGTGTAGGTCTTGCCGGTCTTCGCGTCCTTCACCTTGGGCATGTGGCAGCTCGAGCACTCGACGCCGGCCTTCTGGTGCTTGCTGCCGTAGTAGTTCTCGACGTCGGGGTGCTGCGCCTTCCACAGCAGCGCGCCGGTGATGGCGTGGCGGAAGTCGCGGAACTTGAGGTCCGTGTAGTGCTTGCCGATCTCGTCGACCTTCTTGAACGGGAAGTGGTTCGTCCGCGCATCGGTCATGCCGATCGGCTGGCCCGTCGTCGGGTCGGTGCCGGGGTTGCAGTTGTACTCGACGTGGCACTGGCCACACTGCAGGTTCATGTCGTAGCGGTCCAGCGTGGCGATCTTGCGCGTGTAGCCGCGCACGCCGAGGTCCTTCACCTCGATCTTCCCGGCCCGCGCGTCCTTGTGCCACAGCGTGTCCTTCTCGGGACGGGTCAGCGCCTGGATCAGGCCGTCGCGGATGACGCGCGGCTTGGCCGAGTGCGGGTCGTGGCAGAAGAAGCAGTTGAGCGCGTGGTTGGTGTCCTTGACGAACTCCTGCACCTTGGACGTGCGGCTCCACTTCGCGCCCGGCACCGGGTCCCCGAGGTAGGCCCAGTCGAGGATGTGGTCGGCGGTCTTGCACGACATGCACACGGGGTTCGCGGCCGCGGCGGTCCCTGGCTTGAACGCCTTGTGGTCGGCGCCAGGCTGCTTGTCCTCGAGCACGTCCCAGACCTTGAAGTTGCCGCCGAACTTGGCGAGCCCGCGCCAGCCTTCCTTGTTCTCGAAGCGGCCGCCGAAGGCGCGGTCGACGACGAACTGGTCGTAGAGCATGAACGCGTGCGAGCGCGGCTCGTTGTGCTCGCGCGTGAAGCCGTGCGGCTGCATCAGCTTGTCGAACGCCGGATTCGGCGAGGGGCCGGTCGCCAGCGTCTTCGACTTACGCGCCGTCTTCTCCGGGTTCATCGTGTACATCGTGCGGTACTGGTTCGCGTGGCAGCTGCCGCACACCGCCGGGTCGGTCTTGGTGACCGGGCGGGACTTGGCGTTCGCCAGGTGCGCCGCAACGCCGTCGTGGCACGCAGCGCAGCCGACGGTCGCGTGCCTGGCGCCGACGTGGAATTCCTTGATCGGCGCGTGGCAGCCGTAGCACGCGGCGCTGTCGGCTGCGACCTGCTTGGCCGACGTCGCGGCCGGCTTGGGTGTGGCGGCCGGCTTGGCCGGGATCGCGGATTGCGCTTGAACCGAGGCTGCGAAAGCCAGGGCGGCAAACGCGGCGGTGGCAAGGCCGACAAGCTGGCGAAGCCTGGTCATCCAATGTCCCTCCGAGACGAGCTTGGTGCTCGGAGAAGTCTAGCGTCGCGGCGGCGAGAGCCGGCGTGCGCGGAGAGCCAGATTTGCCGCAGGTCAACCGCTGCGGCGCGCACCGTTGGAGCGCTTAATGCAGATCAAGCCGAAAACGCGGACTCCGGCGAGTCAGGGAATGCGCTTGTCGATGGTGAGCGCGACGCCGGACGCGCCGAGCCTGACGGGCGCGGAGAGGCCCTCGAAGTCGCCCGACGCAGGCATCGGGCTGCCCGAGCGCGACACCCGGGCGCCGACGACCACCTCGGCGTGATTCGACAGCTTCATGTTCGGCGCCATCGCCATCGAGTCGTCGAGCGTGAAGTCGAGCGGCAGGTCCTTCACCTGCTTGCGCAGCAGCGCGAGCGGCGCGCGCGAGCCGTCGGCCGGCCGCGCGAACACGTAGACGGCGTCCTCGGGTTGCACGCTCGCGGCGAGAGTGGGGGACAGCGCGACGCGTCCCGCGACGCGCGCTCCGCCCGCTGCCGGGGACGGCGGCGGGGACGCCGCAGCCACGGCGGGCGCCGCGGGCGCGGCGGCGGGCATCCCGGCGAGCTGGCGCGCCTCGGCGAGGCTGCCGGCGAGCGACTGCGCGATCGGCGAGTCGGGAGGCACCGCGGCAGTCGCGCGTTCCCAGTACCCGGCTGCCTTCGCGTACTGCTTGCGGTTGAACGCGACCGTGCCCGCGAGCGCGTTCGCCTTCCAGTGGTTCGGATCGGCTTTGAGCGCGCGCGCGATGATCTCCTCCGGCTTGCCGTCCAGCGAGCGGCCCTGCGCCACGCCCAGCGCGTCGGCGTAGTCGGCGAGGAGGTCGGCGTGGTCCGGGACCAGCGACGTCGCCTTCTCGTAGGCCTTCACGGCCTCTTCCGCGCGGCCCGTCACGTAGTAGGTGCGCGCGAGGACCACCCAGCCGTCGACGTTGTTCGGGTCGGCGGCGAGCTTCTGCTTGACCTGCTCGATCATCGCCTCGATCTGCTGCGGCGAAGTCGCGTGCTGCTCGTCGCTCGGGGCGCCGGCGGAGCGGGCCGCGTCCGGCGAGAGCGCCGAGGGCGTGCCGAGCACGAGGTAGAGGACGACGGCGGCGATGGGCATCAGCGCGGCCACGATCGCGCCGGTGAGCGCGCCCGAGCGCTGCGGGGTGACCGAGTCCGCGTCGGACGCGCGCGTCTCCTCCAGCACGCGCCGATCGAGCTCGGTGCGCGAGACATCGTACTGATCGGCGGAAATCGTGCCGTTGGCGAGGTCGGCCTCCAATTCGGCACGGGCGTCGCGCAGGACGGCGAGATTGCTGGCCTCGCTGGCGATCGCGGCGACGGGCCGGCGCTTGAGCAGCGGCACCAGGATCCAGGCGAGGGCCGCCAGCAGCATGGCGGCGGCGACGACGGCGAACGTGATCACGACGGGTCCTTCGTGGTTCCGGCAAGCAGCGCTTCCGCGCGCGCGCGGTCCTCCGCGCTGAGCGGGGCGGGCGCGGGCGCGCGGCGGCGATCGCGCACGAGGCGCACGAGCAGGGCCAGCCCGACCAGGAGCAGCAGCGCCGGCCCGCCCCACAGCAGCAGCGTGGTGGCCTTGAACGGCGGCTTGTAGAGGACGAAGTCGCCGTAGCGGTCGGTCATGTACTTGACGATCTCGTCGTCGCTGCGGCCGGCCGCGATCTGCTCGTTCACCTGACGGCGCAGGTCGACCGCGAGGTCCGCGTTCGACTCCGCGATCGTCTGGTTCTGGCAGACGAGGCAGCGCAGCTGCTCGGAGAGGCGGACCGCGCGCGCCTGCGCGACCGGGTCCTTCGCGGTGGGCACGGCGTCCGCGGCGTGCGCGAGCGGCGCGGCGGCAAGTGCCAGCGCGCACAGCGCGCCGGCGGCGAGACGGCGAAGGGGGGCGGTCATGATTTCTGCAGCTCGCGGACGAGCGGGATGATCTTCTTCTCGAGCGCCTGCGCGGTGACCGGGCCGATGTGCTTGTAGCGGATGACGCCGGCCTTGTCGATCAGGAACGTCTCGGGGACGCCGTAGACGCCGTAGTCGATGCCTACGGCGCCGTCGCGGTCGACCACGGAGAGGTCGTAGGGATCGCCGTGCTGCCGCAGCCACTGGATGCCGGCGGCGGGGTCGTCCTTGTAGTCGAGGCCGACGATGGGGACGATCTTGGCCCTGGCGAGCTCGACGAGCAGCGGGTGCTCCTCGCGGCAGGCCACGCACCACGACGCCCACACGTTGAGCAGCCACACCTTGCCCTTCATGTCGGCGGTGCCGAACGCCTGCGCGGGATCGTGCAGGCGCTTTAGCTGGAACTGGGGCGCGGGCTTGCCGATCAGCGGGCTCGGCACCTCCCGCGGGTTGAGGCCGAGGCCCACCAGCAGGAATGCGAAGACGACGCCGAAGACGGCGAGCGGGATGAGGAGCTTCCTGTTCATCGCGCGCTTCCCCGTTCAGCGCGCCGCGGCCGCCGCGGCCGGCAGCGCCTGCTCGCGGCGCGCGAGCCGGTAGCGGCGGTCGGAGAGCGCGACCAGGCCGCCTAGCGCCATCACGATGCAGCCGAACCAGATCCACGTGACGAACGGCTTGCGGTAGACGCGCACGGCCCAGGCCTGGCCCTCGATCGGCTCGCCGAGCGACACGTAGAGGTCGCCGAAGATCCCGCTGTCGATCGCCGCCTCGGTCATCGGCATGCTCCGCTGCGACGCGTAGACGCGCTTCTCCGGCATCAGCTTCTCGAACGAGATGCCGTCGCGCGCGACGTCGAACGTGCCGCGCACCGCGCGGTAGTTGGGGCCGGGCGTCTCCGCGGTGCCCTCGAACCTGAACGTGTAGCGCCCGATGGTCACCGTGTCGCCGGGCGCCATCTTCACGTCGCGCTCGGTCTGGTAGCTGTTGACCATCGTCACGCCGACGATGAACACCGCGACGCCGAGGTGCGCGAGCAGCATCCCCCACCAGCCGCGCGGTTGCCTGGCGAGCCGCGCCAGCGCGCCGCCCTGCGCGCCCGCCGCGCGCTCGCGCACGTTGACGAACGTCGTGGCCACGATCCACAGGGCCAGCAGCAGGCCGAAGGCCGCGCCGGGCTTCCACGCGTCCGCGAGGAACGGCAGGAGAGCGGCGAGGACGACCGCGACCGCGAACGCCCACTTGAGGCGCGTGGCGAGATCGGGGAGGCTCGCCTGCTTCCACTTCGCGAGCGGGCCCACGCCCATGAGGAAGACCAGCGGGGCCATCACGGGGACGAACACCGCGTCGAAGTACGGCGGGCCGACCGAGATCTTGCCCAGCGAGAGCGCGTCGAGGAACAGCGGGTAGAGCGTGCCGAGCAGCACCGTCGCGCAGGCCACCGAGAGCAGCACGTTGTTCGCCATCAGTGCCGACTCGCGCGACACGGCGTCGAAGCTGCCCCCGGTGCCGACCTTGGGCGCGCGCAGCGCGAAGATCAGCAGCGAACCGCCGATGACCACGGCGAGGAACATCAGGATGAAGATGCCGCGCCGCGGGTCCGTGGCGAACGCGTGCACCGACGTGAGCACGCCGGAGCGCACCAGGAAAGTGCCGAGCAGCGACAGCGAGAATGCCGCGATTGCGAGGAGCACCGTCCACGCCTTGAACGTGCCGCGCTTCTCGGTGACGGCGAGCGAGTGGATCAGCGCGGTGCCGACGAGCCACGGCATGAACGACGCGTTCTCCACCGGGTCCCAGAACCACCAGCCGCCCCAGCCCAGCTCGTAGTATGCCCACCAGCTGCCGATCATGATGCCGAGCGTCAGGAACACCCACGCGAGCGTGGTCCACGGCCGCGACCAGCGCGCCCACGTCGCGTCCAGCCGCCCGCCGAGCAGCGCCGCGACCGCGAACGCGAAGGCCACGGAAAAGCCGACGTAGCCCATGTAGAGCATCGGCGGGTGGAAGACCATGCCCGGGTCCTGCAGCAGCGGGTTCAGGTCGCGCCCTTCCGCGGGCACCGGGAAGATGCGGTCGAACGGATCGGAGGTCGTGAGCATGAACAGCAGGAAGCCGGCCGCGACGAAGCCCATCACGCCGAGCACCCTCGCGACCATCTCGTCGGGCAGGTGGCGGCTCGCGAGCGACACCGCGACGCTCCAGCCGGAGAGCATCAGCACCCACAGCAGCATCGAGCCTTCGTGCGAGCCCCAGGTCGCCGCGATGCGGTAGGGCGCCGGCAGCGTGGTGTTGGAGTTCGTCGCGACGTTGAGCACCGAGAAGTCGTTCACGTAGAACGACCAGGCGAGGCACGCCCACGCGAAGGCCACGAACAGGAACTGCGCCTGCGCGGCCGGCCGCGCGACCGCCATCCACGCGGGCACGCGCCTGTGCGCGCCGACGATCGGCAGCGCCGCCTGCACGGCGGAGAGCAGGAGCGCCAGGATCAGCGCGAAGTGTCCGAGTTCCGGAATCATGGGCTGCCCTTGTCAGTGCGCGAGCGTCTTCGCGGCGTTCTTCTCCGCCGCGTCGATGTGCGCCTTGTTGACTGCCGCCGCGGCTTCCGGCGGCATGTAGTTCTCGTCGTGCTTGGCCAGCACTTCGCTCGCGACGAACGTGCCGTCGGGCTGGAGCTTCCCCTGCGCCACCACGCCCTTGCCCTCCTTGAAGAGGTCGGGGAGGATGCCCTGGTAGGTGACGGGGATCGTCTTCGCGGTGTCGGTCACCTTGAAGTGCACGACGATGCCGTCGCGGCGCACGCTCTTCTCCTCGACCAGGCCGCCGATGCGGAACGTGCGGCCCTGCGGCGCCTTGTTCTCGGCGACGTCGGTGGGCGAGAAGAAGAACACGAGGTTGGACTGGAACGCGTTCAGGACGAGCGCGACGGCGACGCCGAGCACGGCGATGCCGGCGAGGATCCAGGCGATGCGACGGTGACGGGGCTTCATGGCGTGGGAAGGTTCTCGATGCTTGCCTGCGCGGCGGCGACGGCGTTGCGGCGTCGCGCGCGCAGGGCGACGACCTCGACGATCAGCAGGAGGACGGTGACGCCGTAGGCGCCGAGGATGAAGTGCCAGTGGTTCATGGTGCGCTCCTCCCGAGGGCGTCATTCCCGCGCAAGCGGGAATCCAGCGTCGTTGCGCCGGATAGACACTGGGTCCCCGCATGCGCGGGGACGACGATGGCGTTGTTGTGTGAGCCTTTCATCGGTGCGGGAGCTACCTTGCGCTCCCGACTTCGGGCAGCGCGGCGACCCACGCCGCGCTGCGCTCGCGCTCCAGCATGATCGAGCGCACCCGCGAGAGCACCACGGCGATGGCGTAGAACCAGAACGCGAAGCTCATCACCAGCATGCCCCACAGCATGGTCGCCTCCATCGACGACCCCGTCGGCTTCACCGACGCGCCCTGGTGCAGCGTGTTCCACCACTGCACCGAGTAGTAGATGATCGGGATGTTCACCACCCCCACCAGCGACAGCACGGCGCAGGCGCGGTCGGCCCGCCGCGCCTCGCCGATCGCCTGGCGCAGCGCGATGATGCCCAGGTAGAGGAACAGCAGGATCAGCTCGGAGGTCATCCGCGCGTCCCACGCCCAGTAGGTGCCCCAGGTCGGCCGTCCCCACAGCGCGCCGGTCCACAGGGCGAGGAAGGTCATCAGCGCGCCGGTGGGGGCGATGGCCTGCGCCATCATGCCCGACAGGCGCGTGTTGAAGGCGAGCAGCAGCGCGCCCCAGAAGGCCATGACGACGTAGAGGAACATCGACATCCACGCCGAGGGCACGTGGATGAAGATGATGCGGTAGACCTCGCCCTGCTGGAAGTCGGTGGGCGCGACGGCGAAGCCCAGCCACAGCCCGATCGCGGCGAGCACCGCCGCGCCCCAGCCGAACCACGGGATCAGCTTCCCCGCCAGCGGGTGGAACGACGCCGGCGACGCGTACCTGGTCCAGTTGAGTGCCATCGTTCGCGGTTTCCGTCAGTCGAGTGCGATGCGCACGGCCGCGGCCGCGGCGAAAGGCGTACCCACCAGGGCGAGCGCGAGCCCTGCGCCGAGCAGCGAGAGGTTGGCCGTGGCGCCCAGGCCCGCGCGGACGGAGTCGACCGCGCCTGCGCCGAAGATCAGCACGGGCACGTACAGCGGCAGGATGAGCAGCGCGAGCAGGCTGCCGCCGCCGCCGCGCAGTCCGAGCGTGAGCGCGGCGCCGACCGCGCCGAGCAGCGAGAGGATCGGCGTGCCGAGCAGCAGCCCCGCGACGAGGACCCCGACGCTCTCGCCGTCGAGGTAGTACTGCAGCGCGAGCAGCGGCGCGAGCAGCGCGACGGGAAGTCCCGTGGTCAGCCAGTGCGCGAGCACCTTGCCGGCGATCAGCGCTTCGAGGGGGTAGGGCGACAAGGCGATCTGCTCGAGCGTTCCGTCGGCGTGGTCGGTGGCGAAAAGGCGCGGCAACGACAGCAGGGAGGCGAGCAGCGCGGCGACCCACAGCACGCCGGGGCCCATCGTCGCGAGCAGGTTGCGCTCGGGCGTCATCGACAGCGGGAAGAGCGCGACGACGATCACGTAGAACAGCAGCTGCACGCCGAGTTCCGCGCGCGAGCGCATCGCGAGCCGCAGGTCGCGGGCCACGGCCCACCGGAGGCCCGCCAGTGCACCGTCGCCTCCTGCGCCGAAGGCGGCTTCGACGCCCGGGGGGGCGGTGGCCGCCATCGTCATCCGCCCAGCACCAGCGATCGCACCCGCTCCGGCTCGAGGCCGAGCGATTGGTGCGTGGCGAGCACCGCGACGCCGCCGCGGTCGAGGTGCTCGTGGACGAGCTTCGCAAGCAGATCGATGCCGGCCGCGTCCAGCGCGGTCGCCGGCTCGTCCAGCACCAGGACGGGCCGGCGCAGCACCGCGAGGCGGGCGAGCCCGATGCGGCGCCTTTGTCCGGCCGAGAGGACGCGCGCCGGCAGGTTCCGCCGGCGTCCGAGCGCGACCGCGTCGAGCGCGGCACGAAGCTCGGGCACGGCAACCGGCGCTCCTGCCAGCTGAACCAGCGAGGATAGATTCTCCTCCGCAGTCAATTCGTCTTTCAATGCCGGAAGATGGCCTGCGTAGGCAACAGAAGAGCGAAGTTCCTGCGAATATGGTGCCACCTTGTTGCCGTTCAGCCGGATTTCCCCGGCGGCCGGAGCGGACAGCCCGGCCAACATCCGCAACAACGTAGTCTTCCCCGTCCCGTTGGGCCCGGTCACGACCAGCGCCTCCCCGGCGGCAAGCCGGAAGCCCACGCCGGCAAACAGGTCGGCGTGTCCCCGTCGTCCGGCGAGGTCGTGGGCTTCGAGCATCGGGAGTGGGTTATCGGCAGCAATCGGCAGGGCGGCGCGCCCGGAACTGCCGCGAAACCCGCGTTCGGATTATAGATGGGGGGGCGTTGCCGGATTTGTGGCACGTCAAGGGTGGCAGCGTAGGGCAGCCTGCTCCGCGATAGTCGTCAGCGCCGCCGGGAGGTTCCCGTGGCCCGAAAAGCCCTTCGGCTATGATCGCCGCAAAGGAAACGCCGCCATGTCCGACGAGAACATCCGCGAAGCTTCGCTCGAATACCACCGCGCCTACCCGCCGGGGAAGATCGCGCTCGCCGCGACCAAGCAGCTCACCAACCAGCGCGACCTGGCCCTTGCCTACTCCCCCGGGGTTGCGGCCGCGTGCGACGAGATCGTGCGCGACCCCGCGCAGGTCTCGGCGCTCACGGCGCGCGCGAACCTGATCGGCGTGATCACGAACGGCACGGCCGTGCTGGGGCTGGGTCCGATCGGCCCGCTAGCCGCGAAGCCCGTCATGGAAGGCAAGGCGGTGCTGTTCAAGAAGTTCGCCGGCATCGACTGCTTCGACATCGAGATTGCAGAGCGCGACCCCGACCGGCTGGTCGACATGATCTGCGCGCTCGAGCCCACGTTCGGCGGCATCAACCTCGAGGACATCAAGGCGCCCGAGTGCTTCCACATCGAGCGCCGCTGCCGCGAGCGCATGCGCATCCCCGTGTTCCACGACGACCAGCACGGCACCGCGATCATCGTGGGCGCGGCGCTGATCAACGGGCTGCGCGTGGTCGGCAAGTCGATCGGCGAGGTGAAGATGGTCGTCTCCGGCGCCGGCGCGGCGGCGCTCGCCTGCCTCGACCTCCTCGTCGCGCTGGGCGTGCGGCGCGAGAGCATCTGGGTCGCCGACATCGAGGGCGTGGTGTACGAGGGCCGCACGGCGCTGATGGACGAGCACAAGGCGCGCTATGCGCAGCGCACGCAGGCGCGCAGCCTCGTCGACGTCCTGCCGGAGGCGGACGTGTTCCTCGGCCTCTCCGCGGCGAAGGTGCTGAAGCCCGAGTGGCTCGCGCTGATGGCGGAGAGGCCGCTGATCTTCGCGCTCGCCAATCCCGAGCCCGAGATCATGCCCGACGTCGCGAAGGCGGCGCGGCCCGACGCGGTGATCGCCACCGGCCGCTCGGACTTCCCGAACCAGGTCAACAACGTCCTCTGCTTCCCGTTCATCTTCCGCGGCGCGCTCGACGTCGGCGCAACGCAGATCAACGAGCCGATGAAGCTCGCCGCCGTGCACGCGATCGCCGACCTCGCGATGGCCGAGCAGTCGGACATCGTCGCCGCCGCCTACGACGTGCAGGACCTGAAGTTCGGCCCGGACTACCTGATCCCGAAGCCCTTCGATCCGCGGCTGATCGTCATGATCGCGCCCGCCGTGGCGAAGGCGGCGATGGAATCCGGGGTGGCGACGCGGCCGATCGCCGACTTCGCCGCGTACCGCGAGAAGCTCACCACGTTCGTCTACCACTCCGGCCTGCTGATGAAGCCGGTGTTCCAGGCCGCCAAGCTCGCGCCGCGGCGGATCGTCTACGCCGAGGGCGAGGACGAGCGCGTGCTGCGCGCCGCGCAGGTCGTCGTCGACGAGGGGCTGGCGAAGCCGATCGTCGTCGGCCGTCCGGCGGTCATCGAGCGGCACATCGCGCGCCACGGGCTGCGCATCCGCCCGGGCACGGACTTCGAGGTCGTCAACCCGGAGTACGACCCGCGCTACCGCGACTACTGGACCGAGTACTACCGGCTCACGCGGCGCAAGGGCGTCTCGCAGCAGTACGCGAAGATCGAGATGCGCCGGCGGCTGACGCTGATCGGCGCCATGATGGTCCACCGCGGCGAGGCCGACGGGATGCTGTGCGGCACGTTCGGCACGCACGCGCTGCACCTCGGCTACGTAGACCAGGTGATCGGCCTGCGGAAGGGCGCGCGGCAGTACGCCGCGATGAACGCGGTGATGCTGCCGGGGCGCACGGTGTTCATCGCGGACACCTACGTCAACTACGACCCGCCCGCCGACGTGCTGGCGGAGATCACGCTGCTCGCGGCCGAGGAGATCCGCCGCTTCGGCATCGAGCCGCGTGTCGCGCTGCTGTCGCACTCGAGCTTCGGCACCAGCGATCATCCGTCGGCGCGCAAGATGCGCGACACGCTGGCGCTGCTCGCCGGGATGGCGCCGGACCTCGAGGTCGAGGGCGAGATGCACGGCGACGCGGCGCTCGACGAGGCGGTGCGCGAAGCCGCGTTCCCGGGCTCCCGCCTCAGGGGCGGGGCGAACCTGCTGATCATGCCGACGCTCGACGCCGCGAACATCGCGTTCAACCTGCTCAAGGCGGCCTCGGGCGGCGGCGTGACGCTGGGTCCGATCCTGCTCGGCGTCGCGAAGCCCTGCCACATCCTCACGCCGTCCGCGACCGTGCGCCGGCTCGTCAACATGACCGCGCTCGCGGTCGTCGACGTCAACACCTCGGCGCAGCGGCAGGCGTCGCTGCTCTAGGGGTCCGCGGCCGTCGAGTGGCGCACGGCGGCGTGGGCGCACCGCGGGCAGGCGGGCTGACTCCTCTCTGGCCCCTCACCCCCGGCCCCTCGCCCCGCGCCAGCGGGGAGAGGGGCCGGGGGTGAGGGGGACGCGCGCTACGACGCGCGCGCGACGAACTCGCACTCGTCAGCGTCGAAGCGCAGAGTGCGCGAGACGTTGACGCGGTCGGCGAGCTCGAGCACCTCGAACAGGATGCGGCGCACGGGCAGGCCCCGCTCGATGCCGTCCTGCACCACGTGCGCCGCCTCGACGAGCCCCTCGAACTCGCCGGACAGGAAGTCCTCGTTCGCGATTTCCGGCTTCATCGTCACCTCCATCCGCCGCCCCGACGCCGGGGCGTTGCGCCTGCACATGCAAGGGTTGCGCCGCTTCCGGAACGAGGCGACGAGCGGTTGCAGGTGTGGATTCGGGACGACTCCGCCGCTACTTCACTCCCACGAACATGAAAACGTCGTCCAGGTCGGGCGACTGCGTGACTATCAACAACCCGTTGACGTCAGGCATGTAGACTGCAATGCCGGTCGTCGACGCGCTGCCGAGCGCGCAGCCCGTGCCGCCGTGGACGATGGTGGCGTCGGCGCTGGCCGTGGTGCCGCGAAGCCACAGCGTGCCCGTGAACGTGCACCCCGCGGAACTCCCCGACACCGCGCCGGACGGCGATACCGTGAGCAGGATCTCGATGGAGCCCTCCTGCGAGGCCGCCACGCCATCGTAGGTGCCCGCGATCTGCTCGAGCGATACCGGCGCACCTGTCGCGCCTGCGTAGGTTGCGGCAAACGTGCGCGTGCGCTGGCTGGTGGCGATGGTCCCGCTCATCCTCGATTGCGCCACTGCCGTACCGGAGACGTTGGCGACGTACTCGGCCGGCTGCGGGCGCATGACGAAGTCGCGCGCTTGCGGCGCGGAGAACGACGAGCCGGAGAACGTCGCCCTGCCGTCCACCAGGCCCACGCTGCTCCCGCCGGCGTAGAGGAAGTAGAACGACCCGTCGTCGAACATCGCACCGAAGATCTGTTCGCCCGCGCTCGTCGTTCCGTCCCAGTACCCGCTCCCCGCGACAGCTTGCGTGCTGCCGGGAATGCAAGCGAACACCGTTGCAGGCCCGGACCCTTCCGGCGTCCACGTCTGCGCCCGCATCTGTTCGAAGATCGCCCGGCTCGCCGTGTAGCGATGGTTCGGGGCGCCGCTCATGTTGTTGTTGTACAGGCGATAGAGCGGAGCGGTGCCGCCGGGGCACACCCCGGTCGCGTTGACCATGAGCTGGAACGCAACGCCCTCGTACTGCCACCGCGGGTCGCTCTTCAGCAGGGTGCATTCGTGCGCGTAGGGCGTGTAGAAGTGCGAACTCTTCGGGGCGTAAGTGGCTCCCGTGAAGAACCGGCAGGTCTCCAGCGTGCCCGGTCCGGCCGCGATCCACACGGGTATCGTCTGGCCGGTGCGCCGCCAGACGCCTCCGAACCCGCCGCCGTCGAGGAACGAAATCTCGCCCGCGTCGGCGGTGATGAAGTAGTGGTTGAAAGACGCGTGGTGGTACTCGACGGCCGTGCCGCTGGGTTGTGCCAGGCAGGCGACCGCGGCCAAAGTCGACACGAGGAAGGTAGCCGCGAGGGCCGCGCTGCGTGCTGGAGCTCGTGCCCACCGACTGACGCGTGACGGGACGCATCGCAGGGCATTCATGCTCACCTCCAGCTGGGCGGGAAGAAGCGATCGTTGATCCAAATGATCTGCCTTCTCCGCCGCCGGATGTTGACTGCGCGCAGCAATTCGACGCGCAGCGCACCCGGCGTCGTCCGCCGGGGGCGAGCATGGCACGCGGATGGGCGGAGCGGGCCGCCCGTCTTGCGGGAATGGCGATCAGCCCGCCGAAATCCGGTCGACCTCCGCCAGCTCGTCGGAAGTGAGCTTCCACCCCGCGGCGGCGACGTTGACGTCGACCTGCTGCGGCGAGGTCGCCCCGGCGATGATGCTGGCCACAGGCGCCTGCGCGGCGAGCCAGGAGAACGCGAGGTCGACGAGGCCGCGGCCACGCTCGCGGCAGAAGCGCTCCAGCGCCTCCACGACATCCCAATTGCGGGGCGTGAGGAACTGCTCGGCCCACGCCTTGCTGTTGGCGAGCCGCGAGCCATCGGGCAGCGACGCGCCACGCTTGTACTTGCCGGTCAGCAGGCCCGATGCGAGCGGGTAGTACGGCAGCAGGCCCATGCCGTAGGCGCGCAGCGCGGGCAGCAACTCGCGCTCGTGACGGCGCACGAGCAGGCTGTACTCGTCCTGCGCGCTCACGAACGGTGCAAGGCCGAGATGCCGCGCGGTCCACGCCGCGTCGGCCACCGCCCACGCCGCCAGGTTCGAGCAGCCGACGTAGCGCACCTTGCCCTGCCGCACGAGGTCGTCGAGCGCGCGCAGCGTCTCCTCGATCGGCGTATCCGGATCCGGTTTGTGGAGCTGGTACAGGTCGATCCAGTCGGTGCGCAGGCGCTTCAGGCTCGCCTCGACCGCCGCCATCAGGTAGCGGCGCGAGCCTCCCTTCATGACGCCCGCGTCGTCCATCGCATTGCCGAACTTGGTCGCCAGCACGATGTCCTGCCGGCGTGCTCCCAGCACCTCGCCGAGCAGGCGCTCCGAGCCGCCGCGGCCGCCGTAGGTGTCGGCGGTGTCGAACAGCGTGATGCCGCGCTCGATGGCGCGGTCGACGACCGCCCGCGCCTGCGCGGCGTCGATCCGGCCGCCGAAGTTGTTGCAGCCGAGCCCCACCAGCGACACCCTGAGGCCCGAGCGTCCGAGGTTCCTGGTCTCCATGTCCGTCCTCCGCCGCGCGCGGCGCGCGCCCGTCGCCCATGATGCCGCAGCGCGGCACGTCCCGCGCGATGGAAACCCGGCCACCCGGGCGCGGCCGCATTTCGGCATAATCCGCCGATCGCGTCTCTCGGGCGCGAACGACAACAGGGGGAACCGATGGCATTCCGGAGCAAGGCAGCCTCGCTCGCGCTCGTCGCGGGCATCGCATTCGCGGGTTCGGCCGCGGCGCAGGACCGCGTCTTCTTCGGCATCGCGACCGGCGGCACCGGCGGGACGTACTACCCGCTGGGCGGCATGCTCGCGCAGCTGATCTCGAACAAGGCCACCGTCGGCGGCAAGAAGCTCGCCGCGACCGCGGAGACCTCGGGCGCGTCGGTCGCCAACGCGCAGCTGCTCGCCCGCAACGACATCGAGAGCGCGTTCGTCGCCGCCGACATCCTCGACGCCGCGTTCAACGGCAAGGGCCAGTTCGAGGGCAAGCCGGTGAAGAACCTGCGTGCGCTCGGCGCGCTGTACCCCGAGCAGGTGCAGCTCGTGACCGCAGCGTCGGCGAACGTGCGCTCGTTCAAGGACCTGAAGGGCAAGTCGGTGTCGTCCGGCTCGCCGGGCTCGGGCCAGTGGCAGCTGCTCGGCGACCTGCTCGAAGCGCACGGCATGACCCGCAAGGACATCGCCGAGGACCTGTCGTCGTTCGCGCAGTCGGTCGACAAGATCAAGGACGGCAACCTCGTCGCCTCGCTCATCACCGCCGGCGCGCCCACCGCCTCCGTCACCGACCTCGCCAACGCGCGCGAGCTGCGCATCGTTCCCCTGAGCGGCCCCGAGATCGAGACGCTGCGCAAGAAGCAGCCGTACTACGCCACGGTGCAGCTGCCGGCCAATACCTACAAGGGCCAGACCGCGCCCGTGGACACGCTCGCCGTGATGGCGATCTGGGCCACGCACGAGGGCCTCTCCGAGCAGACGGCCTACGAGGTGACGAAGGCCCTCTACGAGAACCTGGAGATCCTGGGCCAGGTGCACCCGAAGGGCAAGGAGATCTCGCTCAAGACGGCGCTGCTGTCGGTGTCGATCCCGTTGCACCCGGGTGCGCAGCGCTACTACCGCGAGAAGGGCATCATCAAGTGACGCGCCCGCGCGGGCGCCGGCTGCGGCCGGTGCCCGCGGCGCTGTCCGCCCTCCTGGGTTGCGTTGTTGTCGCGGCTTCTGCCGCGGGCAGCTGCCTGACCGTCTCCGCGGTCGACGGCACGCTGCTGGCCGCACAACCGCTCGCTGCCGGGGAAGCCGGTTTCGCGCTGCGGTACGTGCACTCGGTGACGCGCACCCCGGTCGAGGAGCGCTATCGCGTCGACGGCGCCGCCCTCGTGCAGACCGAACTGCGCTTTGCCGAGCACGGTCCCGGCCTGCCGACGGCTGCCGCCGACGGCGAGGCGTGGTCGCGCGAGGGGGACCAGTTCGTCGTGCGCATGACGCGCCCGCTCGACGGCATCCGCGCGCGCGTCGATCCCGCGCAGTCGCCGCGCCTGGCCACGGCGACGTCGGACGTCGACCTCGCCCAGTGGGGCGCGCGGCCCGTCGTCGTCGGCGCGCGTCCGGGCGCCTGCCCGGCGCCGTGAGAGGCCCTGCGACGCCATGAGCGCGAACGCGCCCAACCCGCACGCCGGCGCGCTCGCCGCCGGCGTCGAGGCCGTCTCGCAGGAGCGGCAGGAAGCGCTGATCCGCGAGTTCGACACCGAGTCGAACTTCCGCAAGCTCGCCGGCGCGGCAGGGCTCATCGCGACTTCGCTCGCCGTGCTGCTGTCGTCGTTCCACGTCTACACGGCGGGCTTCGGCCTGTTCGACGAGATCAAGCACCGGTCGTTCCACCTGACGCTCGTGCTCGGGCTCATCTTCATCGTGTTCCCGCGCAAGCATCCGACGACGCAGCGCGCCGCGATGCGCGAGTGGGCCTGGAGCGCGCTGTTCGCCGCGTTCTACCTCTACCTCGCGTGGGCGCTGGTCGACCGTCTGGGCGCGGTCGGCGACGTGCCCCACGGCTGGGCCTTCGTGGCGCTGATCGCGTGCGTCGCGTTCATCGCCATGCCGTGGCCGTTCCTGGGCGGGCAGGGCGACCGCCCGTCGTGGGCCGACTGGCCGCTCGCGATCGCCGCGGCGGCGATCTCGCTGTACTTCCTCGTCTTCTTCGACGACATCTTCATCCGCCGCGTCGGCTCGCCGATCGCGCAGGACTACATGATGGGCGTGCTCGCCATCGTGATGGTGATGGAGGCCTCGCGCCGCACGATGGGCCCGCTGCTGCCGGTGATCGGCATGGCGTGCCTGCTCTACGCGCTGTTCGGCCGCTCCATGCCGGGCATCCTGGCGCACCGCGGCTACGCCGTCGACCGGCTGGTCAACCACATCTACATCGGCACCGAGGGCATCTACGGCATCGCCGTGGGCGTGGTCGCCACCTACGTGTTCCACTTCGTGCTGTTCGGCATCCTCGCGCAGATGACGGGCCTCGGGCGCCTGTTCATGGACCTCGCG
>Ga0224500_10000199_pt1 | contig 43552 bp, 34 predicted proteins | sample SF_Oct11_sed_USG_FD_168126 | JGI IMG/M metagenome (GOLD analysis project Ga0224500, IMG submission 168126) | Sediment microbial communities from San Francisco Bay, California, United States - SF_Oct11_sed_USGS_4_1 | ecosystem: Environmental > Aquatic > Marine > Sediment | place: USA: California...
CGAGCCGCCCACCGCACGCGAGCGCGGCTACGGACCGGGGCGCTTCTCGTTCAACGTCAAGGGCGGGCGCTGCGAGGCCTGCCAGGGCGACGGCCTCATCAAGGTGGAGATGCACTTCCTGCCCGACGTCTACGTGCCCTGCGACGTCTGCCACGGGCAGCGCTACAACCGCGAGACGCTCGAGGTGCGCTACAAGGGCAGGAACGTGAGCGAAGTGCTCGGCATGACGGTCGAGCAGGCGTACGCGTTCTTCGAGCCGGTGCCGGCGGTCGCGCGCAAGCTGGCCACGCTGCTCGACGTCGGCCTGGGCTACATCACGCTCGGCCAGTCGGCGACCACGCTGTCCGGCGGCGAGGCGCAGCGCGTGAAGCTCGCGCTGGAGCTGTCGAAGCGCGACACCGGCCGCACGCTCTACATCCTCGACGAGCCGACCACCGGGCTGCACTTCCACGACATCGAGATGCTGCTCACGGTGCTGCACCGGCTGCGCGACCACGGCAACACGGTCGTCGTCATCGAGCACAACCTTGACGTGATCAAGACCGCCGACTGGATCGTCGACCTCGGCCCCGAGGGCGGCGCCGGCGGCGGGCGCATCGTCGCGGAAGGGCCGCCGGAGGTCGTCGCGCAGTCGGCCGAGAGCCACACGGGCCACTATCTCGCGCCGGCGCTCGCCGAGCATCCGGCGCCGCGGCAGGCGCCGAAGCCTGCGCGCGCGCGGAAGGCGGCGGGAGACCTGCTGGGCTGACTACGGGGTCGGATCCGGCCCCGGGGCGGCGAGTTGGCGCGCCCGCGCGAGCGCGGCATCGAGGTCGTCGACGACGCTCGCCCCGCCCAGTTCGTCGCGGAATCCCGAGCGCGCGACGAGCGACGCCGGCTGCGGCGTCAGCCCGCACAGGACGAGCCCGCCCCCGCGCCGCGCAAGCGAGCGCGCAAGCTGCTGGAGCGTCTCCAGCCCCGTCGTGTCGAGGCTGATCACCTGGTGCATCTCGAGGATCACGACGCGCGCCGGGTTTGACTTCGCGTCGAGCAGCGGCTCGACGCGGCCCACCGAGCCGAAGAAGAGCGACCCGAACAGCTTCCACGCGGCCACCCCGGGCGGCGCGCCGGGAAGCGCCAGCGGCTCGACGCGCGTGAGGTCGGAGACGCGCCAGATGAAGAACAGGCTCGCGAGCACGAGCCCCAGTTCGACCGCCAGCGTCAGGTCGAACACGACGGTGACGACGAACGTCGACAGCAGGATGACGCGATAGGCGAACGAGTACCGGCGAAGCTCGCGGAACGCCTTCCAGTCTCCCATGTTGAGCGCGACGACGACCAGCACGGCCGACAGCGCCGGCAGCGGGATGTACTGCGCGAGCGGGGCAGCGGCCAGCACGATCGCCAGCAGCGTGGCCGCGTGCACGATGCCCGCGACGGGCGTGCGGCCGCCGGTGCGCACGTTGGTCGCCGTGCGCGCGATCGCGCCGGTCGCGGGGATGCCGCCGAAGAACGGCGCGACGACGTTGGCGATGCCCTGCGCCATCAGCTCCTGGTTGGGGTCGTGACGGTCGCCGATCATCGCGTCGGCCACCCGCGCCGACAGCAGCGACTCGATCGCGCCGAGCAGCGCGATGGTCACCGTGGGAACGACGAGGTTGCGCAGCGTCTCCAGCGAAATCGTCGGGACGACGAACTCGGGCAACGCCTGCGGAATGCCGCCGAAGCGCGTGCCGATCGTCGCCACGGGCAACTGCAGCAGCGCGGCGGCGAGCGAGGCGAGCGCCAGCACCGCGATCGGTCCCGGCACCTTGGCGAGGATCCGGAGCAGCCCGTGCGGGCCTGCCACTCGCCGCAGGACGCTTGCGTCGGTCGCGCCCGGGTGCGCGACCTGCGACTCGAGCGCCTGGCCGCCGGTGGTGATCGACTTCGGCCAGAACCAGAGCAGCGGCAGGCATGCCGCGGCAAGCGCGACCGCGGCGAGGTTCGTCTCGCCGACGTGCCCGGCGATCGCTCGGACTTTGGTGAAGAACTCGTCGGGAAGCGTCAGCGTCAGGCCGAGGACGTCCTTCACTTGCGACAGCAGGATGAGCACCGCGATGCCGTTCGTGAAGCCGATGACGATCGACACCGGGATGAAGCGGATGAGGCCGCCGACGCGCAGCGCGCCCATCGCGAACAGCAGGCCGCCCGCCGCCGCGGTGCAGATGAGGAGGTTCGCAAGGCCGTGCTGGGCGACGATGCCGTAGACGATGACGATGTACGCGCCGGTCGGGCCGCCGATCTGCACGCGCGATCCGCCGAGCAGCGAGATCAGGAAGCCGGCGATGATCGCGGTGAAGATGCCGGCCTGCGGCGCGACGCCGGAGGCGATGGCGAAGGCCATCGCCAGCGGGAGCGCGACGACGCCGACGGTGACGCCGGCGCCGAGGTCCTGCAGGAGCTGCGCGCGGCCGTAGCCCTCGCGCAGGCAGTCGACGAGCTTCGGCCGGAACGGGAGGTCGATCACGCAGGCCGCGGCACGGTCGTCACTTCACCTTCATGCCGGGCTGCGCGCCGGTGTCGGGCGCGAGCAGGTAGACGCCGGGGCCGTCGCCGGACGCGGCCAGGACCATGCCTTCCGACACGCCGAACTTCATCTTGCGCGGAGCGAGGTTCGCGACCATCGGTGTGAGGCGGCCGACGAGGTCCTCGGGCCGGTAGGCCGCCTTGATTCCGGCGAACACCGTGCGGTGGCGGCCTTCGCCGACGTCGAGCGTGAGCTTCACGAGCTTGTCGGCGCCTTCGACCTGCTCGGCGTTCACGATGCGTGCGATGCGCAGGTCGACCTTCGCGAAGTCGTCGATGGCGATCGTCGGCGCGTCGCTCTCCCTCACCCCCGGCCCCTCTCCCGCGGTGCGGGAGAGGGGAGCAGCAACCCCCCCTCGCCCCGCGTCAGCGGGGAGAGGGGCCGGGGGCGAGGGGGAGAGGGCGGCCTTGGGCCCCTCGAGCAGCGCGTCGATCTGCTTCGGATCGATGCGCTGCATCAGGTGCCTGAACGGATTCACGGTCGCCGGCTCGAGCGCGGCGTCGTCCCATGTGAGCTCGCGGCCGAGCCCGAACAGCTCGCGCGCGACCCGCGAGGCGAGCCCGGGCAGCACCGGGGCGAGCGTCACGGTGAGCTGCAGGAAGCCGAGCAGCGACTGCGAGCAGATCGTCTGCAGCTCGTCGCGCCGCGCCGGGTCCTTCGCCAGCAGCCACGGCTGCGCCGCGTCGAACGCCTCGTTCAGCCGGTCCGCGACGCGCATCGCGTCGCGCATCACGCGGCCGTACTCGCGCGCCTCGTAGTTCGCGCGCGCGGCCTCGGCGCCCGCCCGCGCGGCGGCCCGCCGCTCCGCGCGCGCGGCGGCGTTCTCCGACGGCGTGGCGATGCGGCCGTCGAAGTGCCGCGTGAGGAACGGCGCCGCGCGGCTCGCGATGTTGACGTACTTGCCGACGAGGTCGCTGTTGACGCGCGCGAGGAAGTCGTCCGGATTGAAGTCGAGGTCCTCGACGCGGCCATTGAGCTTCGCCGCGAGGTAGTAGCGCAGCCACTCGGGGTCGAGGCCGAGGTCGAGGTAGACGTCGGGGCTGATGCCGGTGCCGCGCGACTTCGACATCTTCTCGCCCGAGAACGTGATGAAGCCGTGCACGTGCACGCGGTCGGGCACCTTGTACGGCGCGCCGGCGAACTTCAGCATCGCCGGCCAGAACAGCGTGTGGTGGTAGACGATGTCCTTGCCGATGAAGTGCACCTGCTCGACGGCGGGATCGGCGAGGAACGCCGCGAAGTCGGCGCCGCGGTCGCGGAGGTGCGCCTTGAGGCTCGCGAGGTAGCCGACGGGGGCGTCGAGCCAGACGTAGAAGTACTTGCCCGGCGCGTCGGGAATCGGGATGCCGAAGTACGGCGCGTCGCGCGAGATGTCCCAGTCGGCGAGTCCCTTGCCACCGGCGTCGAGCCACTCGCGCGCCTTGTTGGCGACCTCGGGCTGCAGCCGGTCGCCCAGCGCCCAGTCGCGCAGGAACGCGACGCACGCCGGATCCGAGAGGCGGAAGAAGTGGTGCTCCGACGTCCTGAGGACCGGCGTCGCGCCGGACAGGGCGGAGTACGGCTTCTTCAGGTCCGTGGGCGAGTACACCGAGCTGCAGTTCTCGCAGGCGTCGCCGTATTGGTCCGCGGCGCCGCACTTCGGGCACTCGCCCTTGATGTAGCGGTCCGGCAGGAACATCGCCTTCACGGGATCGTAGAACTGCTCGATCGTGCGCGCCTCGATCAGTCCCGCCGACTTGAGCTTGCGATAGATGTCCTGCGACAGCTCGACGTTCTCCGGCGAGTCGGTGGAGTGCCAGTGGTCGAAGCCGATGCGGAAGCCCGCCAGGTGCTTCGGCCGCGTGGCCGCGACGCAGGCGACGAGCGCCTGCGGCGTCACGCCCTCGCTCTCCGCCTTCAGCATGATCGGCGCGCCGTGCGCGTCGTCGGCGCACACGAAGTGCACCTCGTGGCCGCCCATCCGCTGCGCGCGCACCCAGACGTCGGCCTGGATGTACTCCATGATGTGGCCGATGTGGAACGGGCCGTTCGCGTACGGCAGCGCCGTCGTCACGAACAGTCTCCGGCGGGACGCGCTCATCGAAGACCTTGCTGTCGCGGTGGGGAAGGCCATTCTAGCAAAGGGGGTGCGCGCGAGCGCGCGCTGCGGGCGGCGCGCCGCCGTTTCGGAGTAGAATCGCCGGTCCCTTTTCGCCACCGCGCCCCCCTCCAGCAGCCATGGCCATCACCGAAGCCGACGTCCAGGCACGGCTCGCCTCCGTCGTCGATCCGAACACCGGCCGCGATTTCGTCGCCTCGAAGGCGGTGAAGCGCGTCGCCGTGCAGGGCAGCGACGTCACCGTCGACCTCACGCTGGGCTATCCCGCGAAGAGCCAGCACGCCGAGCTGCGCCGCATGGCGGTCGAGGCGATCGCCGCGCTGCCGGGCGCGGGCCGCGTGACGGTGAACGTCGCGCAGAAGATCACCGCGCACGCCGTGCAGCGCGGCGTCAAGCTGATCCCCGGCGTCAAGAACATCATCGCGATCGCCAGCGGCAAGGGCGGCGTCGGCAAGTCCACGACGGCGGTGAACCTGGCGCTCGCGCTCGCCGCCGAGGGCGCGGCGGTCGGCGTGCTCGACGCCGACATCTACGGCCCGTCGCAGCCGACGATGCTCGGCATCGCGGGACGCCCCGAGTCGACCGACGGCAAGACGATCGAGCCCATGGAGGCCTACGGGATGCAGGCGATGTCGATCGGCTTCCTGATCGACGTCGACACGCCGATGGTGTGGCGCGGGCCGATGGTGACGCAGGCGCTCGAGCAGCTGCTCAAGGACACGCGCTGGCGCGACCTCGACTACCTCGTCGTGGACATGCCGCCCGGCACCGGCGACATCCAGCTCACGCTGTCGCAGAAGGTGCCGGTGACCGGCGCGGTCATCGTCACCACGCCGCAGGACATCGCGCTGATCGACGCGCGCAAGGGCCTCAAGATGTTCGAGAAGGTCGGCGTGCCCATCGTCGGCATCGTCGAGAACATGAGCATCCACGTGTGCAGCAACTGCGGCCACGCGGAGCACATCTTCGGCAGCGGCGGCGCCGAGCGCATGTGCAAGGACTACGACGTGCCGTTCCTCGGCAGCCTGCCGCTCGACGTGCGCATCCGCGAGCAGGCCGACGCCGGGCGGCCGACGGTGATCGCCGACCCCGACGGGCCGGTCGCCGCGATGTACCGCGCGATCGCGCGCAAGACCGCGGTGGCGGTGGCGCGCAAGGCCGAGGACTTCAGCGCGAAGTTCCCGTCGATCGTCGTCCAGAACACGTAACGGCATCGATGCCTCGGCGCCGCCCCCGCCGCGTTGGACCGGGCGCGCGTCGCGCGACGGTCGACGCGCTCGAGGTCGTCGCCCGGGCTGACGAAACGGCGAGCGCCGCTTGAGCCGCCGTGCCCATGCGCTGAGCCCGCGCTTGCCGGAGCAACGAGAGAGGATCTGCCGACGTGATCAAGTCCGACAAGTGGATCCGCCGCATGGCGGCCGAGCACCGCATGATCGAGCCGTTCGAGCCGGGGCAGGTGCGCGAGGTCGACGGCCGGCGCATCGTCTCCTACGGCACGTCGAGCTACGGCTACGACATCCGCTGTAGCAGCGAGTTCAAGATCTTCACCAACATCAACTCGACGATCGTGGACCCGAAGCAGTTCGACGCCGGGTCGTTCGTCGACTTCACCGGCGACGTCTGCATCATCCCGCCGAACTCGTTCGCGCTCGCGCGCACGGTCGAGTACTTCCGCATACCGCGCAACGTGCTCACGATCTGCCTCGGGAAGAGCACGTACGCGCGTTGCGGGATCATCGTGAACGTAACGCCCTTCGAGCCGGAATGGGAGGGCTACGTGACGCTGGAGTTCAGCAACACCACGCCGCTGCCGGCGAAGATCTACGCGAACGAGGGCGTGGCGCAGGTGATCTTCTTCGAGTCCGACGAGGTCTGCGAGACCTCGTACAAGGACCGCGGCGGCAAGTACCAGGGCCAGCAGGGCGTCACGCTGCCGCGCATCTAGCGCAGGGCCCCGGCGGACGCGCGCGCGTGTCGACGTCGAAGGCGGCCGCGATCGCTGTCATCGCCGTCGCGCAGATCGGCGCGATGGCGCTGTGGTTCTCGGCGACCGCGGTGCTGCCTTCGCTCGTCGCCGAGTTCGGCCTCTCCGGCTTCATGCAGGCGGCGCTCACCAGCAGCGTCCAGGCGGGCTTCGTCGTCGGCTGCCTCGCCAGTGCCGCGCTTGGGCTCGCCGACCGCGTCGACCCGCGGCGGTTCTTCGCCGCGGCGGCGCTCGCGGGCGCCGCCGCGAATGCGCTGCTGCTGGCCGTCGATCCCGCAACCTTCGCCGCGCCGCTGCTGCGCTTCGTCACCGGCATGGCGATGGCCGGCGTCTACCCCGTGGGCATGAAGCTCGCTTCCACCTGGGCGCGCGGCGACATGGGCCTGCTGGTCGGCATCCTCGTCGGGGCGGTGACGCTGGGCTCGGCGTCCCCGCACCTCGTCAACGCGCTCGGCGGCGTCGACTGGCGTTTCCCGGTCGTCGCGGCGTCGCTGTCGGCGGGGGGCGCAGCGCTCCTCATCCTGCTCGCCGGCATCGGGCCGAACCGAACGCCATCGCCGCCGTTCGACCCATCGGCGATGCTCGCCGCGTTCCGGGACCCGCCGCTGCGGCTCGCCTACTTCGGCTACCTGGGCCACATGTGGGAGCTGTACGCGATGTGGGCGTGGATCGGCGTCTTCCTGCAGGCGAGCTTCGCGCTGTCGCTGCCTGCCGCGGAGGCCTCGACGGCGGCGCGACTGGGTGCGTTCGGCGCGATCGGCGCGGGCGCCGTCGGGTGCGTGGCCGCCGGATACCTCGCCGACCGCGTCGGGCGGACCGCGATCACCATCGCGGCGATGGCGGTTTCCGGCGCCTGCGCGGCGACCGTCGGCTTCGCGTTCGGCAGCTCGCCGGCCCTGCTCGTGGCGATCACGCTCATCTGGGGCGTGGCGATCGTGGCTGACTCCGCGCAGTTCTCGGCGGCCGTCGCGGAACTGGCGGACCGCACGCGCGTGGGCACCATGCTGACGTTCCAGACGGCCCTCGGCTTCACGCTGACGCTGGCGACGATCCACCTGATGCCGGTCTGGGTCGAGGCGCTCGGGTGGCGCTACGCGTTCGTGCCGCTCGCGATCGGCCCCGCCTTCGGCGCATGGGCGATGGCCCGGCTCCGGGCGCACCCGCGCGCCGTCGCGCTGGCCGGCGGTCGACGCTAGCCGCTCCGGAGGGCGGTGTTGCGAACGCCGCAGCCGGCGTGGCGACACCCGCCGGGCGCTGCCTCAAAGGGCTCGCATCGTCCACGTGCGCGGCGCACAATGGCGCCCATTCCGGGCGTGGGGTCCCCGCCACCCGCCACCCGCCGGCCGCGGCCGGAGCCTCCGCGGACGAAGGAGTCCACAGCAATGAAGTTCCGCTTTCCCATCGTCATCATCGACGAGGACTTCCGCTCCGAGAACGCGAGCGGGCTCGGCATCCGCGCGCTCGCCCGGGCGCTGGAGGCGGAGGGTCTCGAGGTGCTGGGGGTGACGAGCTACGGCGACCTCGCGAGCTTCGCCCAGCAGCAGAGCCGCGCGTCCGCGTTCATCCTGTCGATCGACGACGAGGAGCTCTCGGCCGCCGTGGCGGGCGAGACGCCGGCCGCGCTCGAGAGCCTGCGCGCGTTCGTCGAGGAGATCCGCTTCCGCAACGCCGACATCCCGGTGTTCCTGCACGGCGAGACGCGCACGTCGCGGCACATCCCCAACGACATCCTGCGCCAGCTGCACGGCTTCATCCACATGAACGAGGACACGCCCGAGTTCGTCGCGCGCTACATCGCGCGCGAGGCGCGGGCGTACCTCAACGGCCTCGCGCCGCCGTTCTTCCGCGCCCTGGTGCACTACGCCAGCGACGGCTCGTACTCGTGGCACTGCCCCGGCCACTCTGGCGGCGTCGCGTTCCTGAAGAGCCCCGTGGGCCAGATGTTCCACCAGTTCTTCGGCGAGAACCTGCTGCGCGCCGACGTCTGCAACTCGGTCGACGAGCTCGGCCAGCTGCTCGACCACTCGGGGCCGGTGGCGGCCTCCGAGCGCAACGCCGCGCGCATCTTCAACGCCGACGAGCTGTTCTTCGTCACCAACGGCACGTCGTCGTCGAACAAGATGGTCTGGCACGCCACCGTGGCGCCGGGCGACGTCGTCGTCGTCGACCGCAACTGCCACAAGTCCATCCTCCACGCGATCACGATGACCGGCGCGATCCCGGTGTTCCTCACGCCGACCCGCAACCACTTCGGCATCATCGGGCCGATCCCGCAGAGCGAGTTCCGCTGGGAGACGATCGAGCGCAAGATCCGCGCGCACCCTTTCGCGAAGGACGTGAAGAGCAAGCCGCGCATCCTCACGATCACGCAGAGCACCTACGACGGCATCCTCTACAACGTCGACGCGATCAAGGACCTGCTGGGCAGCCGCATCGACACGCTGCACTTCGACGAGGCGTGGCTGCCGCACGCGACGTTCCACGACTTCTACCGCGGCATGCACGCCATCGGCCGCGACCGGCCGCGCAGCAAGGACGCGCTGGTCTTCTCCACGCAGTCGACGCACAAGCTGCTCGCCGGCCTGTCGCAGGCCTCGCAGATCCTCGTGCAGTACAGCGACACGCGGCAGCTCGACCGCCACCGCTTCAACGAGGCGTACCTGATGCACAGCTCGACCTCGCCGCAGTACGCGATCATCGCGTCCTGCGACGTCGCGGCGGCGATGATGGAGTCTCCCGGCGGGCCGGCGCTGGTCGAGGAGTCGATCATGGAGGCGCTCGACTTCCGGCGAGCGATGCGCAAGGTCGACGAGGAGTTCGGCGACTCGTGGTGGTTCAAGGTCTGGGGCCCCGACCACCTGACGGAGGAGGGCGTCGGCAGCCGCGACGACTGGATGCTGAAGACGAACGACCCGTGGCACGGCTTCGGCGAGATCGCGCCCGGCTTCAACATGCTCGACCCGATCAAGGCGACGGTGCTCACGCCGGGCCTCGACGTGACCGGCGAGTTCGCCGAGCGCGGCATCCCCGCGTCGATCGTCACCAAGTACCTGGCCGAGCACGGCGTGATCGTCGAGAAGACCGGGCTGTACTCGTTCTTCATCATGTTCACCATCGGCATCACCAAGGGCCGCTGGAACACGCTGGTGACCGCGCTGCAGCAGTTCAAGTCCGACTACGACGCGAACAACCCGCTGTGGAAGGTGCTGCCCGAGTTCGTGCAGGCGCACCCGCGCTACGAGAAGATCGGCCTCAAGGACCTCTGCGACGCCATCCACGGCATCTACAAGGCGAACGACATCGGCCGGCTGACCACCGAGATGTACGTCAGCAACCTGGAGCCGGCGATGCGCCCGGCCGACGCCTTCGCGCGCATGGCGCACCGCGAGATCGAGCGCGTGGAGATCGACGAGCTCGAGGGGCGGGTCACCAGCGCGCTGCTGACGCCCTACCCGCCGGGCATTCCGCTGCTGATTCCCGGCGAGCGCTTCAACAGGCAGATCGTCAAGTACCTGCAGTTCGCGCGCGACTTCAACGAGCGCTTCCCCGGCTTCGACACCGACATCCACGGCCTCGTCGAGGAGGACATAGGGGGCCGGAGGCGCTACTTCGTCGACTGCGTGGCGGGGGCCAAGGTCATCGCGGCGGTGCCGCCGATGGCGCGGGAGCGGGCCGTGCGCAGCAAGTGATGCGCGTCAACGGCGAGCGCGCCACGAGGACGGCTCGCGCCGCCGTGGCGCTGGTCGCCATCCCGGCCGTCGCGTTCGTCGTCGCGGCGGCAACCGGATGCACGCGGCAGACCGACAAGGCCGTTCCGCGGATCGGCTTCCTGAGCAGCGTACCCAGCACCATCTCGACCGGGCTGCAGGAGGGCTTGAGGGAACTGGGCTACGTCGAGGGTCGCAACATCGCCGTCGAGTGGCGCTACACCGATGGCAACGCCGAGCGCATCCCCCGACTTGCCGCGGAGCTCGTCGGGCTGAAGCCGGACCTGATCGTGACCACCTCCGGCGAACCCTCGGCAGCCGCCAAGGCGGCGACCACCACCATCCCCATCGTGGCCGTCGCGGTAGGCGACCCCGTCCGTGCCGGGCTCGTCGCCAGCCTGGCCCGGCCGGGCGGCAACGTCACAGGGCTTGCCAATCTGGTGTCGACCGAGTTCAGCGGCAAGATGCTCGGGCTGCTGCACGATGCGGTGCCCGCAGCGTCGCGCGTCGCCATATTGATGAACCCGTCGAACCCGGACCACCCTGGCGTCATGTCGTCCGACCTGCCGCCTGTCGCCCGGCGGCTGGGCCTGACCCTGATCCCTGTCGAGGTGAGCGCAGCGAGCGAGCTCGATGCCGCCTTCGGGCAGGCGACCCGTCTGCGTGCCGACGCCATCCTGGTGCTGGGCGATCCGGTCGTCTACGTCAATCGCGCGCGGATCGCGGAGCTCGCTGTGCGGCAACGGCTGCCGGCGCTCTACTTCTTCCGCGAGAACGTCGAGGCCGGCGGCCTGATGTCCTACGGGCCGAGCCTGCACGACCTCGGTCGTCGCGCGGCGACCTACGTCGACAAGATCCTGAAGGGCGCCCGTCCAGCCGACCTCCCCATGGAACAGCCGGTCAAGTTCGACCTGGTGATCAACCGCAGGGCCGCCGCGGCGCTCGGCCTGACGATTCCACCAGCGCTGCTGCGGCAGGCGGAGCAGGTGATCGAGTGATCGCTTTGTCGTGAAGTAGCGCAGGAGCTTGGCGACTTGGCGAAGCTGCGCCCGCAGCGCGACGGCGGATGCGGCCGCCGGCGCAGCCCTCGAAGCGAACGCCGGGGCCCGACTTGCTACGATGGGCCCCGCGGGGCCCTCGTTGCGCCGGCGTAGGTCTCCGGCGAACGTCGGTAGGCTTCCGCGCAGCGCTCCGAGCAGAACCACGGCTGGGTCGGCGCGGCCCGGCGGTAGGACGCAAACGGTGCATGCATCTTGCACACCGGATCGATCCACGCGGGATCCGGGACGGGCGCCATTTCTATCGAGTAGAGCGGCAAGTGGTCGGCGATCGATCGCAATGCCACCTTGCCGAGGTCCTGAGCGACGATTCCGGACGCCGCGGCGACGGTGGCGACCGGCCCGGTCGCCAGCATCTGCCCCGGAGTTGCCAACGCGGCGATGCGTGCCGCGATGTTGACCGTCGAGCCGAAGAGGTCGTTCGACCGGCGAAGCACGGGGCCGTGGTGGAGCCCGGTCCTCGTCAGGGGTATCCGCGGTTCGGATCGGCAGGCCGGAAGCAGGCGTCCGAGGACGCCGAGCGCGGTTTCCGGGTCGGGAAACCCGAACATCGCTTCGTCGCCGATCTACTTGATCGGCGGCGCGAGTCCCGCGAGGGCCTCGCGCACCAACGCCTCGAAGTGCCCGAGCACCGCTATGGCCGACGCATCGCCGTAGACGTCCGCAATGGCGCTGAAGCCCGCGAGGTCGACGAAAGCGACGGTCGCGACCGCGGACTCGAATGCGTCGCCAGCGCCCGGGCTCTCCTGCATGGCCGATTGTGGTTGCAACTGTCGCGCGGGTCAAACTCGGGGCCGGGCGGCAACCGGGCGCCGCGCGGGATCACTCTGGCGCGGTCAGCGCGAAGTCGGGCCGCGTGCTCACGCGCGGCGTGCCGTCCGGCAACGCCGCCGCGCACTCGGCGAACGCGCGCACGCTGCACTCCCGGCAGGCCGGCGGCGCGAGCCGCGGATAGATCGCCCGCAGCGCGTCGGACTTCGACGCGAACACGCGCTCGGCGCCGATCACGTCGATTGCGCCGCTGCGCTGCAGCGCCTCGCGGACAGGATCCTTGAGGTTGCACAGGTAGAGCGCGCCTCCCGCGTCGCGCGCCTCGCGCGCCAGCTGCGCGAGCAGTTCGGCGCCGGCCACGTCGATGAAGTTCACGCCGCTGCCGACGAGCAGCACGTGGCGCACCTCGGGACGCTCGCGGCGGGCTTCCTCGACTTCGTCGCGGACGTGCTCGACGGCCCCGAAGAACAGCGAGCCGTCGACGCGCAGCACGTCGAGCTGGGGGCAGGGCGGCACGGTCGCGCTCACGGCGACGAAGCGGCGCGTCGCGGGATCGGGAGCGACGCGCGTCAGCCGGGGATGCGTGGTGCGGTTGAGGTAGACGAGCAGCGAGGCGAGCACGCCGACGAAGATCGCGAACTCGAGCTGCAGCGTGAGCGTGGCGACGAAGGTGACGACGAGGACGACGGCGTCGCTGCGGCTCGCGCGGAACACGCGGCGAGCCTCGCCGAAGTCGATCAGCCCCCAGGCGACCACGAACAGCAGCGCGGCCATCACCGAGAGCGGCAGCCACGCGGCGAGCGGCGCCACGACGAGCACCACCAGCGCCAGCGCGACGGCGGAGAACACCGCCGCCAGCGGCGTCCTCGCCCCGGCCTCGAAGTTGAGGCCGCTGCGGTTGAACGAGCCCGACGACGGGTAGGCCGAGAAGAAAGCGCCGGCGAGGTTCGACAGCCCCTGCCCGATGAACTCCTGGCTGCCGTCGATGCGCTGGCCAGCCTTGACGCCGATCGCGCGGGCGATGGACACCGCCTCGGTCAGCCCCAGCACCGTGAGCGCCAGCGCCGCCGGCGCGAGCGCGCGCCACACTTCCGGGTCGAACGATGGCAGCGAGAACGGCGGCAGGCTCGACGGCAGCGGCCCGACGACGGGGATCGCTTGGCCGGTCAGGCGCACGACGGCCACGCCGAACACGCTGCCGACGACCATCGCGACGATCATGTACGGCACGCGCGGCAGGAAACGGCGCGCCGCGATCGCCGCGGCGAGCGTCACCGCGCCGGTGGCGGCGACGAGCGGGTCGATGCGCGCCAGCCCGGCGGCGAACTGCTTCAGCGTGCCGAAGAAGCTGCCGCCCGAGTCGAGCGGCACGCCGAAGAAGTGCCTGAGCTGCGCCGCGATGATGAGCAGCGCCGCGCCGGCGGTGAAGCCGACGATCACCGTGTGCGAGATGAAGTTGACCAGCGCGCCCAGCCGCGCCAGCCCCATCGCCAGCTGCAGCGCGCCCACCAGCAGGCACAGCGTCAGCACCAGCGTGACGTAGGGGCCGCTGCCCGGCACGGCCAGCGGCGCGACCGTCGCGAAGACGACCAGCGAGAGCGCGTTCGTCGGCCCGCTGATCTGGTGCCACGACGAGCCCCACAGCGCGGCCACGATCGCCGGGACCATCGCGCAGTACAGGCCGTACTGCGGCGGCAGGCCCGCGAGCGTGGCGTAGGCAACACCCTGCGGCAGCACGACGAGCCCGCCGATGATGCCGGCGAGCGCGTCGGCCTTCAGCGACTCGCGGCCGACGCGGGAGCGCCAGGAGAGAAACGGCAGGAGCTTGTGGGCGAGCGGGGACAAGGCGCGGCGCGGTTGAGGCTCAATGATGCGGCGTCCGCGGGCATTCGCGCAAATCGCTCCCCCCGCCGGGCGGCGGCAGGCGCGGCGTCAGCGGACGGTCAGGCGGCGACGGACGCGACGACGGGGCGCGCTTCCGGCGCGGGCGCTTCGCGCAATGCCGCGCTGGCGAGCGAGGCGAGCACGCAGGACGCGACGCGCGTCTCGATCGGGTCCTGCAGGCCGGGTACCACGATCGGCACGGCGGCGCCGAGCACCAGGCCGGCGGCCAGCCCGCCGGTGATGCCGGTCAGCGCGCGCACCAGCATCACGGCCGACTCCATCGTCGGCGCGACGAGCACGTCGGCGCGTCCGGCGACCGCGGAGCGGGTGCCCGCGTGGCGCGCGAACTCGGGCGACAGCGCGACGTCGGCGGTCATCGGTCCTTCGACCGTGGCGCCGGGAAACGCTCCCTGCGCGGCCATCGACATCAGCGCCGCGGCCTCGCTCGTCGACGGGAAGGCCGGCGTGATCGTGCCCTTCGCCGCGAGCAGCGCGACGTGCGGCGCGGCGATGCCCAGTGCGTGCGCGAACGCGATCGTGTTGCGCACGATGTCCTTCTTCGCGGCGAGGTTCGGCGCCACGTTGAGCATCGCGTCGGTGACGATCAGCGCGCGGTCGTGGCCGGGCAGGTCGAGGAACTGCGCGTAGGAGAGCCGCCGCGCCGTGCGCAATCCCGAGTCCTGCGCGGCCACGGGCGCCAGCATGGCGTCCAGCGACAGCGCGCCGCGGACCAGCGCGTGCACTTCGCCCTTGCGGGCGAGCTCAACCGCGCGCTCGGCCGAGCTTTGCGGGTTGTCGTCGGCGTCGACCAGAGGCAGGCGCGTGATGTCGAGCCCGGCGCGGTTCGCCTCGCTGCGGATGCGCTGCTCGGGTCCGACCAGCGTGGGCGCGAGGTAGCCGGCAAAGGCGCCGGACAGCGCCAGTTGCAGCGAGTCGCGGTCGACGGCGTGCACGATGGCCGCCGGCAGCGGCGGACGCAGCCGGGTCCGTTCGACCAGCTTCTGCAGGTGCGGCCGGGAGTTCACCAGGGGAAGCCTCGCAAGGCGGCCGGGACGTTGTCAACGATACCCGATGGAAGGGCTTCCTGGGGGGAGGGGCGGATGGGAAATGAGGGTCAGACTCGCATTTCCCGCCAGCAAGCGTCGGAAATGAGGGTCAGACTCCCGTTTCCCGTCCCGCGGAGGACTGCACCCGGGGTCGGGAAATGAGGGTCAGGGAAGTGAGGGCCAGACTCCGATTTCCCCGCCCGCAGAGGACTGGAATCGGCGTCGGCCCCTGATTGCCCGGCTACGCCTTGCCCTTCCAAGGGACGACCAGCCGCTCGATGCGGCGCATCAGCAGGTCGAAAAGGTAGGCGACGGCGCCGATGACCACGATGCCCATGATCACGACGTCGGTGCGCAGGAAGTTCGACGCGTTGAGCACCATCTGCCCCAGCCCGGCGGTGGCCGCCACCATCTCGGCGGCGACCAGCGTGGTCCAGCCGAATCCGATCGCGATGCGCATGCCGGTGAAGATCTCGGGCATCGCCGCGGGGATGATCACGTGGCGGATCACCTGCCACTTCGACGCGCCCATCGAGTAGGCGGCGTTGATCTGCTCGATCATCACGCTCTTGACGCCGGCACGCGCGGCCATCGCCAGCGGCGCGAAGCAGGCGAGGTAGATCAGCACGATCTTCGCCGTCTCCTCGATGCCGAACCAGATCACGATGAGCGGGAGGTAGGCGAGCGGCGGCAGCGGCCGGTAGAACTCGACGGGCGGGTCGAAGATGCCGCGCCAGACGCGCGAGACGCCCATCGCGATGCCGACCGGGATCGCGGTCACGCACGCGAGCGCGAACGCCGCGAACACGCGGATCAGGCTCCACATGAAGTGCTCCCAGAGCGGCTTGCCGCCCTGGATCTCGCCGTTCCACGCCTCGATGAAGCTGGTGAAGATGCGCTCCGGCTGCGGCAGGAAGATGTCGCGGATCCAGCCGAAGTGCGTGGCGACCCACCACAGCGCGAAGAGCGCGATCACCGTGGCGATGCTGATCGCCACACTCGAGCCCTCGCCGGGGACGCTGTAGCCGGCCACGCGGCGCGTTCCGGAGTCGGGCGCGGCGTCCCGGGCGTCGGGACCGCTCACGCTGCGGCCTCCTCGGCCGCGGGGGCCGCGTGGATCCGCTGCAGCACCTCCTCGCGCAGCCGGATGAATTCCGGGTCCGACTTCACGGCGCGCGCGTCGCTGCACTCGACGAAGCGGCGGCCGAAGTCGAGCCGGTAGCGGTGCGCGATGCGTCCCGGCGAAGGCGTCATCACGATCAGCTCGGTGGCGAGGAAGAGCGCCTCCTCGACGCTGTGCGTGATGAAGAAGAACATCTTGCGGGTGTCCCACCACAGCCGGAGGATCAGCTCCTGGATCTGCTCGCGGGTGAGCGCGTCCAGCGCGCCCAGCGGCTCGTCCATCAGCATCACCTCGGGGTCGCTCGCGAGCGCGCGCGCGAGGCCCACGCGCTGCTGCATGCCGCCGGAGATCTCGTAGATCGGGTGGTCGGCGAACTTCGCGAGCCCCACCTGCGCCAGCTTGTCGAGCGCCGTGCGCCGCCGCGCCGCGCGGTCGACGCCGCGCATGCGCAGGCCGAACTCGACGTTCTCGACCACCGACAGCCACGGCATGAGCGCGTGCTTCTGGAAGACGACGCCACGTTCGGCCCCCGGGCCGTCGACGCGCCTGCCGTCGAGCACGATCTCCCCCGACGAGTACGGCATGAAGCCGGCGATGCAGGAGAGCAGCGTCGTCTTGCCGCAGCCGGACGCGCCCAGCGCGACGACGAAGTCGCCGGGGTCGAGGGCGAGGTCGACGTGCGCGAGCGCGTGCGTGCCGGGCCTGCCGCGGGCGTCCGCGTAGTGGACAGAGAGGTCGCGGACTTCGAGCTTGCTCATGCGCGCGGGAATGACGCTGGATCCCCGCTTGCGCGGGGATGACGAAGACCCGTGGCGTCGCCCCCGCGAAGGCGGGGGCCCAGTGTCGTTTTCACGAAGCCCAAAGCCGCTGGATCCCCGCTTGCGCGGGGATGACGCATCCACACTCCATTTCCCGGCCCGCTCGCGGGCCGGGAAACGGGTGGATGCGTCACTTGGCCACGGCCTGCGCGTAGGCCGGGTTGACGGCCACCGAGTAGTCGGGCAGCGCCTTCTCGATCTGCTTCTGCGACAGCTGGAACGCGGCGGTGGCGCCGAGCGCCTTCGCGGCCAGCGAGTCCTTGCCGCCGCCGAGCCACTTCGTCGACTGCTCCTTCGCCGTGGGGAACGCGTACAGCGCCATGCTGGCCGGCACGTCCTCGGGCTTGGCGCCCGACCACTTCGCGATCGCCTTCGCCTCGGCCGAGTCCTTCGTGAACTTCGCCTTGTTCTTGCGGTAGTTGTCGTCGGCGGCGGCGAGGATCTGCACGAACTTGACCATGAAGTCCTTGTTCGCCTTCGCCCAGTCGCGGTTGGCCACGTAGCCGTCGAACGTCGCCTTGCCGGTGTCCGCCGAGATCTTGCCCGACGTCGTGATGACCACGCCGTCCTTCTTCGTCTCGGCGAGCACCGGGTCCCAGATGAACGTCGCGTCGATGTCGCCGCGCTGCCACGCCGCGCGCACCTCGGGCGGGCGCATGTTGAGGATCTGCACGTCGGCCGGGTTCACCTTCGCCTGCTCGAGCGCGACCATCGTGTGGAAGTGCGTCGTCGAGTTGAACGGCATCGCGATCTTCTTGCCCTTGAGGTCGGCGACGGTCTTGATGCCGGAGGTCTTCTTCGCCACCAGCGCCTCGGCGGCGCCGATGTCGTCGAGGATCCAGAAGAGCTCGAGGGGCTCGCCGCGCGACACTGCGGCGGCGATGCCCGCGGAGCCGACCTCGCCGAGCTGCACCGCGCCCGAGGCCATCGCCTTGATCACCTCGCCGCCGCCGCCGAACTGCTTCCAGTTGATCTTGTAGCCGGTCGCCTTCTCGAGCTCCTTGGCTTCCTGCGCGACGCGGTAGGGCACCACCATGTCCTGGTAGGCGATCGTCACTTCCTTGGTCTGCGCGAGCGCCGCCGAGAGCGGCAGGGCGGTCGCGAGAACTGCGAGCGAGGCAAGTGCGGTGCGGCGTTTCATCGGTCTCCCCCTGTGCGGTGTTTGGTGCGGCCGGCGCTACAGCGCCTTCAGCGTGCGGCGCAGGATGTCGGCGATCATGTCGACGTGCTCGCGCGTCGCGACGAGCGGCGGGGCGACGATCGCCGCGTCGCCGGTCGCCTTGAGGTGCAGGCCGTTGTCGAACAGCTTCTTCTGGAACGCGTGGCCGCGCTTGCCCGGCACGCCGTCCGGATGGACCTCGATCGCCGCGAGCATCCCGTACCCGCGGATGTCTGCGACCACGCCGATGTCGCGCAGCGCGAAGATCGCGTCGAGGAAGTACGGTGACAGCGCCGCCCCGCGCTCGAACAGGCCCTCGTCGCGGTAGATGTCGAGCGTGGCGAGCCCCGCCGCGCAGGCGGCCGGGTGCCCCGAGTACGTGTAGCCGTGGAACAGCTCGATCGCCCCCTCGGCGGCGGCGGCGAAGATCGTGTCGTGGATGCGCTCGGAGACGGCGACCGCTCCCATCGGCTGCGCGCCGTTGGTGAGGCCCTTCGCCATCGTCATGATGTCCGGCGTCACGCCGAAGCTCTGCGCGGCGAAGGCCGGCCCGGTGCGGCCGAAGCCGCAGATCACCTCGTCGAACACCAGCAGGATGCCGTGCGCGTCGCAGATCTCGCGCAGGCGCTTGAGGTACCCCTTCGGCGGCACCAGGCAGCCTGTGGAGCCGGCGATCGGCTCGACGAAGCACGCGGCGATGTTCTCGGCGCCGTGGAGGTTGACGAAGCGCACGAGGTCCTCGGCCAGCTCGGCGCCGTGCTCGCCCTCGCCAGGCTGGAAGAGGTTCTCCTTCAGGTGCGTGTGGCGCATGTGCACGATGCCGGGCAGCGTCGGCCCGAACCGGCGCCGGTTGTTGACCAGGCCCGCGAGCGACACGCCGCCGAAGTTGACGCCGTGGTAGGCGCGCTCGCGCGACACGAACATCGTGCGGCCGCCCTGGCCCTTCGCCTGCCAGTAGGCGAGCGCAATCTTCATCGCCGAGTCGACCGCCTCGGAGCCGGAGTTGACGAAGAAGATGCGGTTGAGGTCGCCCGGCGTCAGCGCGGCGACGCGCGTGGCGAGCTCGAACTGCCCGGGATGCCCGCGCGTGAACGGCGCGATGAAGTCGAGCTCCGCGAGCTGGCGGCCCACGGCCTCGGCGATCTCGCGGCGGCCGTGCCCGGCGTTGACGCAGAACAGCCCCGAGGAGGCGTCGATCAGTCGCTCGCCGCGGTCGTTCCACAGCCAGACGCCCTCGGCGCGCACGACCATCTTCGGCTCGCGGCGGAAGTCGCGGTTGGGCGTGAACGGCATCCAGTACTCGTCGAGCGACAGCGGTGCCGCTGACGGCCGGTCGGCGAGCTCGAATTCGGCGTGACCCATGAGGGGCTCCAGTCGGGCGCAGGCGACCGTCGCGCGGCCGCCGATGCGGGGTGCCCATGCTACACCCGCGACGCCGCGGCGCGCAGCCGGCGGCCCGGCCGGGTTCGGGGCGCGCGGCTTGACGGCCGGCCCCGGCCGGGTGCGAAATGGCGGGCCGTCCGCGGGTTCGCCAGGGAGGCCAGCCATGCCCATCCGGTCGCTGCGCAGCATCGCCGAGAGCCAGGAGCCGACGCTGTTTTCCGCAACCACGCCGGTCAGCGAGGTGGCGCGCAGAATGCGCGAGCGCCAGGTGAGCGCGGCGATGGTCGTGGCCGGCTCGCGGCTGGCCGGCATCTTCACCGAGCGCGACGCACTGTTCCGCGTGCTCGCGGCCGACCGCGACCCCCGCACGACGCCGGTCGGCGAGGTGATGACGCGCGACCCGCAGACGATCAGTCCCGAGCGCCCGTTCGTCGACGCGCTGCGCATGATGCACGACGGGCGCTTCCGGCACGTGCCTATCGTCGAGGACGGGCGGCCGATCGGGCTGGTGTCGGTGCGCGAGGCGCTGCACGCCGACTTCACCGACCTCGTCGACATCCTCGCGACGCGGGAGATGGTGCGCGACTAGCCGCCCCCTAACCCGGCCCCTCTCCCCGCTGCGCGGGGAGAGGGGAGTGTTCGGTACCTCTCCCCGTTGCGCGGGGAGAGGGGAGTGTTCGGTACCTCTCCCCGTTGCGCGGGAGAGGGGGTGCCCGGCGCCTCCGCCCGCTGCGCAGAGGGGGAGTGCCCGGCGCCTCCGCCCGCTGCGCAGAGGGGGAGTGCTCGGCCCCCCTCTCCCGCCGGCAGGCGGGAGAGGGGCGGGGGTGAGGGGAGGGGGTGAGGGGAGGGGGTGAGGGGAGGGAGCGAGGGCGGCGTGCTACCGTAGGCGTCGTTTTCGCAACGACGGAGGCGTCGCGTGCGCATCGGCGTTCCCAGGGAGATCAAGGTGCTCGAGAACCGGGTCGGGCTCGTCCCCGGCTCGGTGCGCGAGCTCGTCGCGAACGGCCACGAGGTGCTCGTCGAGCACAACGCCGGCCAGGGCATCGGCATGGACGACGCGGCCTACGAGCGGGCGGGCGCGCGCGTCCTCGCGTCGGCCGCCGAGGTGTTCGCCGCGGCCGAGATGATCGTCAAGGTGAAGGAGCCCCAGGCCGCGGAGCGGCGCATGCTGCGCCCCGGCCAGGTGCTGTTCACCTACCTGCACTTGGCGCCCGACCCCGAGCAGGCCGCGGACCTCGTCGCCGGCGGCGCGGTGTGCATCGCCTACGAGACCGTGACCTCGCCGCAGGGCGGGCTGCCGCTGCTCGCGCCGATGTCGGAAGTGGCCGGACGCATGGCCGTGCAGGCCGGCGCCTACTACCTCGAGAAGCCCCACGGGGGCCTCGGCGTGCTTCTCGGCGGCGTGCCCGGCGTGGACCCCGCGAAGGTCGTCGTGCTCGGCGGCGGCGTGGTCGGGACGCACGCGATCGACATCGCGCTCGGCATGGGCGCGGACGTCTGGGTCCTGGACCGCAGCGTCGACGTGCTGCGCCGGCTGTGGACGCAGTTCGGACGGCCGCTCAACACTGTGTTCTCCACGCGCGACGCGATCGAGCGCCACGTGGCCGCGGCCGACCTCGTGATCGGGGGCGTGCTGATCCCCGGCGCCGCCGCGCCCCGGCTCGTCTCCCGCGAACTGGTGTCGCGCATGAAGCCGGGCTCGGTGGTCGTCGACGTCGCGATCGACCAGGGCGGCTGCTTCGAGACCTCGCGGCCGACGACGCACGCCGACCCGGTGTACGTCGTCGACGGCGTCACGCACTACTGCGTGGCGAACATGCCGGGGGGCGTGCCCCGCACGTCGACGTTCGCGCTCAACAACGCGACGCTGCCGTTCGTGCTGGCGCTCGCCGGCAAGGGCTGGAAGCGCGCGCTCGCCGACGATTCCCACCTGCGCGAAGGGCTCAACGTGGCGTTCGGCAAGGTCACGTGCGCGCCGGTGGCGCAGGCGCTCGGCTACGCGCACGTTCCCGCCGCGTCGCTGCTCGCGTAGGCACGTCGTCGATGGCGCCGGCCCCGTCGTTCGACTACGTGGTCGTCGGCGCCGGCACGGCCGGCTGCGTGCTCGCGGCGCGGCTGTCCGAGGGCGGGACGCACAGCGTGCTGCTGCTCGAGGCGGGGCCGGAGGACAACTACGTCTGGATCCACGTGCCCATCGGGTACGGGAAGACGATGTTCCACCCGGTCTACAACTGGGGCTTCTACACGGAGCCCGAGCCCACGATGAACGGCCGCAAGGTGTACTGGCCGCGCGGCAAGGGGCTGGGCGGCTGCTCGTCGATCAACGGCCTCATCTACATCCGCGGGCAGCCGCAGGACTACGACGGCTGGGCGGCGCAGGGCAACGCCGGGTGGGCGTGGCGCGACGTGCTGCCGTACTTCCGCAAGCTGGAGAGCAACGAGCGCGGGGCGAGCGAACTGCACGGCGCCGACGGGCCGCTCGCCGCGTCCGACATCCCGCGCAAGCACGAGCTGATCGAGGCGATCGGCGCCGGCGCGGGGGAGCTCGGCATTGAGCGCAACCCCGACTTCAACGGCGAGCGCCAGGAAGGCTTCGGCTACTACCAGCTCAACACGCGCGGCGGCTGGCGCTCGTCGACCGCGACCGGCTACCTCAAGCCCGCGCGAGCGCGCGCCAACCTCGCGGTCGCCGTGAACGCGCAGGCGACGCGCGTGCTGCTCGACGGCCGGCGCGCGACCGGCGTCGAGTACCGCCAGGGCGGCGAAACGAAGACCGCGACTGCGCGGCGCGAGGTGCTGCTCGCGGCGGGCGCGCTGCAGAGCCCGCAGCTGCTGCAGCTCTCCGGGATAGGGCCGGGGCCGGCGCTGCAGCGGCTCGGCATTCCCGTCGTCGCCGACCTGCCGGGTGTCGGCGAGAACCTGCAGGACCACCTGCAGCTGCGGCTGATCTACAAGTGCCGCAAGGCCATCACGACCAACGACGACCTCAATTCGTGGTGGCGCTCGGCGAAGATCGGGTTGCAGTGGCTGCTGTTCCGCAGCGGCCCGCTGGCGATAGGCATCAACCAGGGCGGCATGTTCGCGACGGTGCTGCCCGACTCGCGCACGCCCGACGTCCAGTTCCACTTCGCCACGCTCTCCGCCGACATGGCGGGCGCCAAGGTGCACCCGTTCTCGGGCTTCACGTTCTCGGTCTGCCAGCTGCGTCCCTCGTCGCGCGGCCGCGTGACGCTCGCCTCGCCCGACCCGCTCGCGGCACCCCTGATGCACGCGAACTACCTCGCCACCGACCTCGACCGGCGCTGCGCGCTGGCCGGCGTCAGGCTCGCGCGGCGCCTCGCGGGCACGCGGGCGATGCAGCCGTACGTCGAGTCGGAGTACCGCCCGGGGCCCGCAGCGGCGAGCGACGACGACCTCATCGAGTTCTGCCGCAACTGGGGCGCGACGATCTTCCACCCGGTCGGCACCTGCGCGATGGGCGGCGACGCGCAGGCAGTGGTCGACGCTCGCCTGCGGGTCCGCGGCGTCGCAGGGCTGCGTGTCGTCGACTGCTCGGTGATGCCCACGATACCGTCGGGGAACACCGCCGCCCCCGTGGTGATGGTTGCCGAGAAGGCGGGCGACCTGATCCGCGAGGATGCCCGGGCGGGGTGAGGGGCGGCCTTGCGCCGGCGCGCGTGCCGGCGGAACATCACGGATTCGCGAGGAGGTGCAGGCCATGAACAGGACCGTCGAAGTAGCGCGAGCCGTGACCGGCCGCCAGCAGATGACGCCCTCGGAGGCGTTCGTGGAGACGCTGGTCGCCAACGGCGTGCGCGACGTGTTCGGCATTGTCGGCTCGGCGTACATGGACGCGCTCGACCTCTTCCCGCTCGCCGGGATCCGGTTCATCTCGGTCGCCCACGAGCAGGGCGGCGGGCACATGGCCGACGGCTACGCGCGCGTGTCGGGCCGCCACGGCGTGTGCATTGCGCAGAACGGCCCCGGCATCACGAACTTCGTCACCTCGACCGCCGCGGCGTTCTGGGCGCACTCGCCCGTGGTCGTGGTCACGCCGGAGACCGGCAGCGCGACGATCGGGCTGGGCGGCTTCCAGGAGACCGACCAGCTGCCGCTCTTCTCGAGGATCACCAAGTACCAGGCGCACGTGAACAACCGCGCGCGCATGGCCGAGCTCACCGGCCGCGCGTTCGACCGCGCGATGCTCGAGATGGGCCCCGCGCAGCTCAACATCCCGCGCGACTTCTTCTACGGCGACATCGAGTGCGAGATCCCGTCGCCGATCGTCGTCGAGCGCGGCGCCGGCGGCGAGCGCAGCCTCGACGAGGCGGCGGCGCTGCTCGCGCAGGCGCAGTTCCCGGTCATCCTCGCCGGCGGCGGCGTGGTCATGGCGGACGGGCAGCGCGAGGCGATCGCGCTGGCGGAGCTGTTGCAGGCGCCCGTGGCGCAGAGCTACCTGCACAACGACGCGTTCCCGGCCTCGCACCCGCTGTGGGTGGGGCCGCTCGGCTACCAGGGCAGCAAGGCGGCGATGAAGCTCGTGAGCCAGGCGGACGTCGTGCTGGCGCTGGGCACGCGTCTCGGGCCGTTCGGCACGCTGCCGCAGCACGGCCTCGACTACTGGCCGAAGCAGGCGAAGGTGATCCAGGTCGACGCCGACGCTCGGATGCTGGGGCTCGTCAAGCCGATCGCGGTGGGCGTCTGCGGCGACGCGCGAGCCGCCGCGGCCGCGCTGCGCGCGCGACTCGACGGACGCGCACTTGCCTGCGCGGCGAATCGCGACGAGCGGCTGGCCCGCGTGCGCGCCGAGAAGGCGGCGTGGGAGGCCGAGCTTGACGGCTGGATGCACGAGAAGGACGCGTGGTCGGTCGAGGTGTCGAAGTCGAGCAGCCACATGCACCCGCGCCAGATGCTGCGCGAGCTCGAGCGCGCGATGCCGAAGGACGCCATGGTCTCGACCGACATCGGCAACATCTGCTCGGTGTCGAACAGCTACCTGCGCTTCGAGCAGCCGCGCTCGATGTTCGCGGCGATGAGCTTCGGCAACTGCGGCTACGCGTTCCCGACCATCGTCGGCGCGAAGGTCGCCGCACCCGACCGCCCGGCGATCGCCTACGTCGGCGACGGCGCGTGGGGCATGAGCTTCGGCGAGCTGCAGACCTGCGTGCGCGAGGAGATCCCCGTGACCGCGGTCGTGTTCAACAACGGCCAGTGGGGCGCCGAGAAGAAGAACCACGTCGACTTCTACGCCAACCGCTTCGTGGGCGTGAACCTCGACCGCCAGCCGTCGTGGGCCGCGGTGGCGAAGGCGATGGGCGCCGAGGGGCTGCGGGTGGAGAAGCTGGCGGACGTCGGGCCGGCGCTGCGCGCGGCGGCGGCCGCGCAGCGCGAGGGCAAGACGACGGTGCTGGAGATGATGGTCACGCGCGAGCTGGGCGACCCGTTCCGGCGCGACGCGCTGGCGCCTCCGACGCGGCACCTCGCGAAGTACCGGTCGACGGCCGCGCGCTAGCTTGACCTGCGCCGCCGCATGCGCGCGAGCGTGCCGTCGCGCAGCGCGCAGTGGTGCCAGCCCGCCGCAGCGACGTGCAGCGCGGCCAGCGCCACCAGCAGCCACGCGAGTGTCTCGTGCACTTCGGCGAGGCGCTTCGCCAAGTTCTTGTCGGCGGCCATGAGGTCGGGACCCTTCACACCGAAGAACACCACGCCGAAGCCGTTCGCATCCACCATTGCGTATCCGACGACCGGCACGGCGACCATGAGCGCGTAAAGCGCGAAGTGCGCGAGGGCGGCCGCGAGCCGCTGCCAGCCGTGCCCCGTCGCCACGGGGGCGACGTTCACCAGCCGCCATGCGATGCGCACGGCGACCAGACCCAGGACCGCAAGGCCGACCGACTCGTGCGCGTCGAAGGCGAAAGCGCGCAGCGCGGTCCTGCGCGGCAGCTCCTCGAGCACCGAGCCGCCGGCGATCTGCGAGAAGACGAGCGCGGCGACGGACCAGTGCAGCGCGCGGGCGGCGCTGCCATAACGCTCCGCAGTGTTCCGGAGTCCCATGGTCGCCTTCACCCCTGCCGCGCGACGGGCGCATGGTCCTTTGTCGAATTGCCGGGACGATTGACACGCGTCAATGCCGGCCCGGGAGCCCGGCGGCCCCCCGGGCGCCCCCCCGTGTCACCGCGCTGTCATGATCGGGCCGCATCATCCACGTCGTCCGATACGACACACCGAAAGGCACCCCCATGCGCGCTGTCCAGGCCGTCCTCGCCGTACTCGCGTCGGCGCTCTGCGCGGCCGCGTCCGCCCAGGGCGCGCTCGTCAAGATCGACGGCTCTTCGACCGTCTACCCCGTGACCGAGGCCGTGGCCGAAGACTTCCAGAAGGCCGAACGCAACGCCATCCGGGTCACTGTCGGCATTTCCGGCACCGGCGGCGGCTTCAAGAAGCTCTGCCGGGGAGAGATCGACATCAGCGGCGCGTCGCGGCCCATCCTCAAGCCTGAAATGGCCGACTGCGCCAAGGCGGGGATCGACTACTACGAGCTCCCCGTCGCCTTCGACGCGCTCACCGTCGTGGTCAATCCGAAGAACTCGTTCCTCGACAAGGGCGTCAGCGTCGAGCAGCTGAAGAAGCTCTGGGAGCCGGGCGCGCAGGGCAAGGTGACGAGGTGGAACCAGGTTGACCCGTCGTGGCCCGACGCGCCGATCAAGCTGTTCGGCGCGGGCGCGGACTCCGGGACGTTCGACTACTTCACCGAGGCGATCGTCGGCAAGGCGAAGTCCTCGCGCGGCGACTACACGGCCTCCGAGGACGACAACGTGCTGGTGCAGGGCGTGCAGCGCGACGTGAACGCGATCGGCTACTTCGGCTTCGCCTATTACGCCGAGAACCAGGGCAAGCTGAAGGCCGTGCCGATCGTCGAGAAGGCCGGCAAGCCCGCCGTCAAGCCGTCGATGGAGACCGTGCTCAACGGCAGCTACCAGCCGCTCGCCCGGCCGATCTTCATCTACGTGAACGCGAAGTCGCTCGAGCGCGCCGAGGTGAGGAAGTTCGTCGAGTACTACATGACGCACGGCGCGAAGCTCGCGAAGGAGGTGAAGTACGTGCCGCTGCCCGACAAGGCCTACGCCCTCAACCGCGAGCACCTCGCCAAGGGCAAGAAGGGCACGGTGTTCGGCGGCGTTCCCGAGGTCGGAGTGCGCATCGAGGACCTGCTCGCCCGCGAAGCGAAGCTCTGATGCGGCCGTCGCGCGCACGGCGGGGCCTATAATGGCCGCGAACGCCATCCCCGGCGTGCCGGGCCGCCCCGTGGTCAGCGAGCGCCTCGCCAGGAAGTTCTCCCGCAACACGAAGGAGCGCGCCATCGAGGCGCTGCTCTTCCTCGCGGCGTCCGTCTCGGTGCTCACGACCGCCGGGATCGTCTACATCCTGGTCAAGGAGAGCGCCGTCTTCTTCGGCCAGGTGTCGCCGTGGAGCTTCCTCACCGACACGCAGTGGACGCCGCTGTTCGACGACGCCCACTTCGGCATCGGCGTGCTGCTTTCCGGCACGATCACCAGCTCGGCGGTCGCGCTGCTGGTGGCGATCCCGCTCGGCACGACGATCGCGATCTACCTCTCGGAGTTCGCCAGGCCGCGCTCGCGCGAGATCGCCAAGCCGATCCTGGAGCTCCTCTCGGGCGTGCCGACGATCGTCTACGGATACTTCGCGCTGCTGTTCGTCACGCCGATCCTGCAGAAGCTGATCCCCGGCCTTCCCGGCTTCAACCTGCTCTCGGCCGGCATCGTCATGGGCATCATGATCGTTCCCCTCGTGGCCTCGATCTCCGAGGACGCGATGCGCGCCGTTCCGATGGCGCTGCGCGAGGGCAGCTTCGCCATGGGGGCGACGCGGCTGCAGACGGCGCTCAACGTGGTCTTCCCGGCGGCGCTCTCGGGCATCGCGGCGGCGTACATCCTCGGCATCTCGCGCGCGGTCGGCGAGACGATGATCCTCGCGGTCGCCGCAGGCATGCAGCCGAACCTCACGTTCAACCCGCTCGAGCCGGCGGCGACGATCACCGCCTACATCGTGCAGGTGGCGCTCGGCGACCTGCCGCACGGCTCGATCGGCTACCAGACGATCTTCGCCGCCGGGCTCACCTTGCTGCTGTTGACGCTGGCGTTCAACCTGATCGGGCTGTGGTTGCGCAAGCGCTTCCGGCAGGCCTACTGACATGACTTACGTCGCGCAGACCCCGGAGCAGATCCGCGGACTGATCGCCAAGGCCAAGCGCCGGGACGTCGCCTTCGTCGCGCTCGGCGTCGTCGCGCTCGGCATCGGCTTCGCGACGTTCGTCGCGCTCTTCGTCGACATGCTGATCGACGGCTGGGCGCGCCTGTCGCCGGAGTTCTTCGCCCAGTTCCCGTCGCGTCGGGCGGGGCAGGCGGGCATCCTCTCGGCGTGGGTCGGCACGACGCTGGTGATGATCGTCACCGCGGCGGTCGCCGTGCCGCTCGGCGTCGCGGCCGGCATCTACCTCGAGGAGTACGCGCCGAAGCACTGGGTGACCGACCTCATCGAGATCAACATCACGAACCTGGCCGGCGTCCCGTCGATCGTCTACGGGCTGCTCGCGCTGGGCCTGTTCGTCTATGCGTTCGGCCTCGGCCAGAGCATCCGGACGGCCGGGCTCACGCTGGCGCTGCTGATCCTGCCGGTCGTGATCGTCGCCACGCGCGAGGCGATCCGCGCGATCCCCGGCGTGATCCGCGAGGGCGCCTACGCGGTGGGCGCGACGAAGTGGCAGACGGTCCGCGACCACATCGTTCCGTACTCGATGCCGGGCATCCTGACCGGCGTGATCATCGGCATGTCGCGCGCGATCGGCGAGACCGCGCCGATCATCACCATCGGCGCGCTGACGTTCATCGCCTTCCTGCCCCCGGCGCCGGTGACGGGCGACTTCCCGTTCCTCTCGTTCGAGTGGCTGAAGGCGCCCTTCACCGTCATGCCGATCCAGATGTTCAACTGGACGAGCCGGCCCGACGAGGCGTTCCACGCCAACGCCGCGGCCGCCGGCACGATCCTCGTGTTCATGACGCTCACGATGAACGCGCTGGCGATCTGGCTGCGCTACCGCCTGCGCAAGCACATCAAGTGGTGACCCCGATGGAAGCCCGCACGCAGCCCACCACGCACGCGACGATGCTCGGCCGGACGCCGCCGGGCGCGGCGGCGCCCGCCGGCTCGGCGCCGCCGCCGCTCAAGGCGGAGAGCCGGGGCCTGTCGTTCCACTACGGCAAGTTCCAGGCGTTGAAGTCGATCACGATGCCGGTGCACGAGCACCGCGTGACCGCGTTGATCGGCCCCTCGGGCTGCGGCAAGTCGACGTTCCTGCGCTGCTTCAACCGCATGCACGACCTCTACCCGGGCAACCGCTACGAAGGCGAGATCGTGCTCTACCCGGACAACACGAACCTCCTCGACCGGGACGTCGACCCGATCGAGGTGCGGATGCGCGTGTCGATGGTGTTCCAGAAGCCGAACCCGTTCCCCAAGTCGATCTACGAGAACGTCGCCTACGGGCTGCGGGTGCGCGGCGTGAAGAACAGGAACCTGCTCGACGACAAGGTCGAGGCGTCGCTGCGCGGGGCGGCGCTGTGGGACGAGGTGAAGGGCCGGCTGCACGAGGTCGGGTCGAACCTCTCCGGCGGCCAGCAGCAGAGGCTGTGCATCGCCCGCGCGCTCGCCACCGACCCCGAGATCCTGCTCTTCGACGAGCCGACCTCGGCGCTGGACCCGATCGCCACCGCGAGCATCGAGGAGCTCATCGCCGAGCTGCGCAGGCAGGTGACGATCCTGATCGTGACGCACAACATGCAGCAGGCGGCCCGCGTCTCCGACTACACTGCCTACATGTACCTGGGCGAGCTGATCGAGTTCGACAGGACGGACACGATCTTCTTCAAGCCGCGCCGCAAGGAAACCGAGGACTACATCACCGGGCGCTTCGGCTGACCGGGGAGAGCGAGCCATGAGCGACCACACGTCCAAGCAGTTCGACGCCGAGATGGAGGCGATCCGCAGCGGCGTCCTGTCGATGGGAGGGATGGTCGAGCGGCAGATGACGCGCGCGATCACGGCGCTGCGCGAGGACGAGGACGCGCGGCTGATCGACGCCGTGGCGGCCGACGAGCGCGAGATCAACCACTCGCAGGTCCTCATCGACCAGCAGTGCGCGCAGATCATCGCGCGCCGGCAGCCGACCGCCGTCGACCTGCGCGTGGTCATGACCGTCACCAAGGTGGTGAACGAGCTCGAGCGCATCGGCGACGAGATCAAGAAGGTCGCCTACAAGTCCGCGCGCGTGCGCGGCAACGACCAGCTCACCCGCCTGCGCTACCACGACGTCGTGCGCATGGCCATGGGCGCGCAGGAGATGCTGCGCAAGGCGCTCGACGCGTTCGCGCGGCTCGACGTCAACGAGGCGGCCGACGTCGTCGAGGAGGACGACGAGATCGACGTCGCGTTCAACGGCGTGATGCGCCAGCTGATCAGCTACATGATGGAGGACCCGCGCACGATCACGCCGGCGCTCGAGGTCGTGTTCATCGCGAAGTCGCTCGAGCGCATCGGCGACCACGCCAAGAACATCTCCGAGTCCGTCGTGCAGGCGGTCAAGGGCAAGGACGTGCGCCACGCGACCGCCGACCAGATCCGCGCCGAGGTCGCCGGAGAGTAGCGTGCCGACGATCCTGGCGGTCGAGGACGAGCCGGCCATCCTCGAGCTGCTCCGCGTCAACCTCGCCGACGCGGGCTACACGGTGCGCGAGGCGGCCGATGCGGAGACCGCGCAGGCGCTGCTGCGGGAGTCGCTGCCCGACCTCGTGCTGCTCGACTGGATGCTGCCGGGACTCTCCGGGCTGGCGCTGGCCAGGCAGCTGCGCGCCGACGCGCGCACGCGCGACCTGCCGATCATCATGGTCACCGCCCGTGGCGACGAGGCGGACAAGGTCGCCGGCCTCGAGGCATGGGTCGACGACTACGTCACCAAGCCGTTCTCGCCGCGCGAGCTTCGGGCGCGCATCAAGGCGGTGCTGCGGCGCCGCGCGCCTGACGCGGCGCAGGAGCCGCTGGAGGCGGGCGCTCTGCGCCTCGACCCGGCCACGCACCGCGTCACGGCGGCCGGCGCCGCCGTGGCGCTCGGCCCCACCGAATTCCGCCTGCTGCGCTTCCTCATGGCGCGTCCCGAGCGCGTGTACTCGCGCGCGCAGCTGCTCGACCAGGTGTGGGGCGACCAGGTGTACATCGAGGAGCGCACGGTCGACGTCCACATCCGGCGCCTGCGGCTCGCGCTCGAGCCGCACGGGCAGGCCGGCATCATCGAGACCGTGCGCGGCGCGGGCTATCGGCTCGCGGTGCCGCGATGAAGTCGGCGTTCCGCAGGGGGCTCGCCTCCCCGGCGCTCGCGGCGCTGGCCACGCTGGTCGCCTGGGCTGTCGCGGGGCCGGCGTGGGCGGCCGGCGTGCTGGCGGTCGGCGCCGGAGCGATCATCCTGTTCCACCTCAGGCACCTGCAGCGAGTGAGCGACTGGGCGTCGGGGCCGCTCGATGCCGAGGTCCCGTCGGGCAGCGGCGTGTGGGCGGACGCGTTCGCCGCCATCCACCGCCGCGTCCGGCTGCGCAAGGCGCAGCAGCGCGAGATGGGCAGCATCATCGAACGCTTTCGCAAGGCCGCCGAGGCCATTCCCGACGGCGTGTTGCTGCTCGACAGGCACGGCCACATCGAGTGGGCCAACGCGCGCGCCGAGCAGTACGTCGGCCTGGCGATGCCCGCCGACCGCGGGCGTCCGATCGTCAACCTGATGCGCCAGCCGGAGTTCATCCGCTTCATGGAAGGCGGCGAGTACGCCGAGCCGGTCCTCGTCGAGCAGAGCCGGGAGCCGCACCTGCTGTCGATCCAGGTCGTGCCCTACGGCGCCAGCGAGAAGATGCTGCTGGCCCGCGACGTGACCCAGCTCGAGGCGGTGGCGCGCATGCGCCGCGACTTCATCGCCAACGTCTCGCACGAGCTCAAGACGCCGCTCACCGTCATCGCCGGCTTCATCGAGACGCTGCAGGATCTCGATCTCGAGCCGCGTCAGCGCGAGCGCTACCTCGCGCTGATGCAGGACCAGGCGAGCAACATGCAGCGGCTGGTCGACGACCTGCTGGCGCTTTCGGCGCTGGAGAGCGAGCACAACCCGCCGAACGAGGCCGAGTTCGCGCTCGTCCCGCTGCTGCTGGAGCTCTCCGCGCAGGGCAAGGCGCTCGCGCACGGCCAGCACGAGATCGAGCTCATCATCGGCGACGCGGCCACGGTCGTCGGCAGCCGCGACGAGCTGGCCAGCGCGTTCGGCAACCTCGTGTCCAACGCGATCCGCTACACGCCGCCCGGTGGCAGGATCGTGCTCGCGTGGGAAGTCGCCGCGGACGGCGGCGGCCGCTTCTCGGTGAAGGACTCCGGCATCGGCATCGCGCGCGAGCACATCCCGCGCCTCACCGAGCGCTTCTACCGCGTGGACCGCAGCCGCTCGCGCGCGACCGGCGGCACGGGCCTCGGGCTTGCGATCGTCAAGCACGTGCTGCTGCGCCACCAGGCCGAGCTGGAGATCGACAGCGAGCCCGGCGAGGGCAGCACGTTCACGGTGGTGCTGCCGCCGCGGCGGGTGAAGCGCGCGCCGGCCGTGGCGGTGGAGCGCCCGCCGGTCGCGCAGGCGAGCACTGCGGGCGGCGAAACCGCCGACTGACGCCGGCGCCGCGCGCTACCAGTAGCGCAGCGCCGAGCGGAACAGACCGACGAGGTCGTCGCGCCCGACGTCGACGGGCGCGTTGCGGATCACGCGGTACTGCGGCTCGGCGCCGGTGGCGAGCGCGTCGAGGTCGGCCTCGCCGAAGCCCAGCTCCGCGAGCCCGTTGGGCATGCCTGTGGCGCGCATGAAGCCGATGATGCGCTTCGCCAGCACCTCTCCGGCGTCGCCGGGCGTGGCGCCCTTCGCGTCGGCGCCCAGCGCCAGCGCGCAATCGAGGTGGCGCTGCGGCGAGACGGCCGCGGTGTGGCGCCACACCGACGGGTTGTTGAGCACGACGGCCATGCCGTGCGGCACGAGCGTCTTTCCCTCCGGGTAGCCCTTCACGTTCCAGTCGCGGGCCAGCCCCGACACCGCGTACGACAGGCCGTGCGGCAGGTGGCAGCCGGAGGCGTTGAACGCGATGCCGGCCAAGGTCGCTGCGTACATCATCTCGGTGCGCGCTTCCGTGTCGCTCGCGTCGCGCACCGCGCGCACGTGGAACTCGCCGACGAGCTTCAGCGCCTGCGCGCCGAGCGCGTCCGAGAACGGGTTCGCGCCCTGCGACACCGGCCGCGAGACGCCCTTGGCGGGATTGAGCCGACGCGGCCAGGCGCGCGCGGTGATGGCCTCCAGCGCGTGGCTCATGCAGTCGAAGCCGGTCGCCGCGACGATGTTCGTGGGGAGCGAGCGCGTCACGTCCGGGTCGATCAGCGCGACCGTCGGCGTGAGGCGCCGCGAGACGATGCCGGTCTTCGCGTTGAGCGAGGTCAGCGTGAAGATCGAGATGCCGGTCGTCTCGGACCCGGTGCCCGAGGTGGTCGGGCACGCGATGTGCGGCTTGAGCATCCCGGGCACGCGCTGCCCGGCGCCGATCGGCGCGTTCACGTAGGTCATGAACTCGGCCGGGTGCGTCGCGTACAGGTTCGCGGCCTTGCAGGTGTCGATCACCGAGCCGCCGCCGACCGAGACGTAGCCGTCGAAGCGGCCCTCGGCGGCGAAACGCGTCGCGTGCCGGAACGACGCGTCCGACGGCTCGATGCGCACCTCGTCGTACACCGCGACGTCGACCCCCGCGGCGGCGAGCGAGGCCTTCACCTTCGCGACGTGCTCGCCCGCCGCGAGCCTCGCGTCGGTGAACAGCGCGACGCGGCGAAGTCCCAGCTCGCGCGCGTTCTCGCCCGCCTCGGCGAGCACGCCGGCGCCGAACGTGAACGTCGGCATGCCGATGGTGAAACCGGGGTCGCTGCTCTCGTCGAGCGCGAAGTCCGCGTGGCAGCAGCGCATGGCATCCCTCCTTGCGTGTCGATTATCGCAAACGGCGGCGAACTTGGATGGCGCGCGGTCCGCGCACCGCCGGAGGCCGCAGCCCGAGCCGCTCGCGGACGAAACGCGCGACGGCCGCGGCGTCGGCGAGCGCGAGCCGCGGCAACGGGCAATCGGCGTCGCCGTCGGTCGCGAGCGCGATCACCGACGGGTGCTGCGGCCAGAGCATGGGCAGGCCGAGCGAGGGACGGTAGACCTCGATCGTCGGGATCGGCGCGGAGCGGAACCCCTCGAGCAGCACGACGTCCGCGCTGTCGAGCCGCCGCGCGAGGTCCAGCGGATCGGGCTCGGGGGCGTCGCGGTACTCGTGCAGCAGCGCGAAGCGGCGGTCGCCGGCGATGATCACCTCGCGGCAGCCGGCCTCGCGCATCCGCCAGGAGTCCTTGCCCGGGCGGTCGAGGTCCAGGCCGTCGTGGGCGCGCTTGATCGCCGAGACGACGCAACCCTCGCCGCGCAGTTGCGCGATCACGTCGAGGATCAGCGTGGTCTTGCCGGCGCCGGAGCGCCCGATGAAGCCGAAGAGCGCCGGCGCGGGCCGTTCAGGCGCGGGCATGGCCGGCATCGTACCAGTCGCGCGTCGCGTTCACGACGCGGACGACCAGCAGCATCACCGGCACTTCGATGAGGACGCCGACCACGGTCGCCAGCGCGGCGCCGGACCCGATGCCGAACAGGCTGATCGCGGCGGCGACCGCGAGCTCGAAGAAGTTGCTCGCGCCGATGAGGGCCGACGGGCACGCCACGTCGTGGCGCTCCCCGAGCCTGCGATTGAGCCAGTAGGCGAGCGTCGCGTTGAAGAGGACCTGGACGAGGATCGGGACGGCGAGCAGCGCGATGACGAGCGGCTGGTCGAGGATCGCCGAGCCCTGGAACGCGAACAGCAGCACCAGCGTTGCCAGCAGCGCGCCGGTGGACCACGGCCCCACGCGCTGCATCGCGCGGTCGAACGCGTCGCGCCCGCGCGCGAGCAGAGCGTAGCGCAGCGCCTGCGCGATCAGCACCGGGATCACGATGTACAGGACGACCGAGATGAGGAGCGTCTCCCACGGCACGACGATGCTGGAGATGCCGAGCAGCAGGCCGACGATCGGCGCGAACGCGAACACCATGATCGTGTCGTTGAGCGCGACCTGCGAGAGCGTGAACAGCGGGTCGCCGCCCGTGAGGCGGCTCCAGACGAAGACCATCGCCGTGCACGGCGCCGCGGCGAGCAGGATCAGCCCCGCGACGTAGCCGTCGAGTTCCGCTGCAGGCAGCAGCGGCGCGAACAGCACGCGCAGGAACAGCCAGGCGAGGAAGGCCATCGAGAACGGCTTCACCAGCCAGTTGACGAACAGCGTCACGCCGATGCCGCGCAGGTGGCGGCGCACCTCGCCCAATGCTGCGAAGTCCACCTTCATCAGCATCGGGACGATCATCACCCAGATCAGCGCGCCGACCGGCAGGTTGACGTTCGCGACTTCGAGCCTCGCAACGGCGCGCGCCATTGCGGGGAACGCCTGGCCGAGCGCGATCCCTGCCGCGATGCACAGCGCGACCCACAAGGAGAGGTAGCGCTCGAAGCGGCCCAGCGGGGCGGCGGAGGCCGCGGCGACGGTTGCGGATGCGCTCGCCATGGGGAGCTTGAATCCTGGGGTGGACAGCGGCAGGGCTTCGCGAGCCCGTGCCAACAATTCCACATTACCAGAAACATCATTATAACCCCGGGTCCGCGGGACGTCGAGACTGCAACGACGACCCATCGGGCCGACCGGCGGGCCCCGCTTCCCCGGCGCGCTCTCCGATCCGGCGGGAAAGCGATCGCGGTCGCAGGCCCGCGCCGCATGCCGATTCGGCAAGCACGATGCAGCGACGACGACCCGCACGGCCGGTCAGGGGGGGCGTGCACGCGGCGTGCCTATAATCGCGGCATCGCGTGGCCGGACCGCAACGCCCGATGACGACGCCAGGAACCCGTTTCACGCTCGAAGTCACGCCGTCGCTGCCGCCGCGCCTCGCGCGTCTCGCGGACCTCGCCGACGACCTCTGGTACGCGTGGGACCGCCCCACCCGCAACCTCTTCGCGCGCCTCGACCTCGACCTCTGGCGCGCGGTGGGCCACTCCCCCAAGGCGCTGCTGCGCCAGGTGGACGAGCAGCGGCTCGTCGCCGCGGCCGACGACCCGGTGTTCCTCACGAACTACAGCCGCGTGCTGTCCGCCTACGACACCTACCTCGGGCAGGCGACGCGGCGCGGCAACGGCGGCGGGCTCGCCCGCGACGATCTCGTCGCGTACTTCTGCGCGGAGTTCGGCTTCCACGAGAGCCTGCCGATCTACTCGGGCGGCCTCGGCATCCTCGCCGGCGACCACTGCAAGGCGGCGAGCGACGCGCGGCTGCCGTTCGTCGGCGTCGGGCTGCTCTACCGGCAGGGCTACTTCTACCAGTCGATCGACCACGAGGGCAACCAGCACGCGACCTACCACGACTCCGAGTTCGAGTCGCTGCCGGTGCGCCCCGCGCTCGACGCGCAGGGCCGCGAAGTGCACCTCAAGGTCGAGCTGCCCGGCCGCGAGCTCGTGGTGAAGGTGTGGCGCGCGCGCGTCGGCCACGTCGCGCTGCTGCTCCTCGACACCGACGTGCCGCCGAACAGCGAGGCCGACCGTGCGATCGCGCACCGGCTCTACGGCGGCGACCGCCGTACGCGCATCGAGCAGGAGATCGTCCTGGGCGTCGGGGGCGTGCGCGCTCTCGCGGCGCTCGGCTACGCGCCGACGGCGTGGCACATCAACGAGGGCCACGCGGCGTTCCTCGTGCTCGAGCGCGTGCGCGAGCTGGTGGGGCAGGGGCGCGACTTCGCCACGGCGCTGGAGGCCGTCGCGGTGAACACGGTGTTCACCACGCACACGGCGGTCCCGGCCGGGCACGATCACTTCGCGCAGGACATGGTGGCCGAGTACTTCGCGCACTGGTGCGCCGCCACCGGCGTCGAGGCGCCCGCGCTGCTCGCGCTCGGGCACACGCCGCAAAGCCCCGACTTCAACATGACGGCCCTCGCGATCCGCGGCTCGCGGCACCACAACGCAGTGTCGGCCATCCACGAGGGCGTCTCCGACCGCATGCTGGCCGACCTCTGGCCGCAGGTGCAGCCGCACGAGAACCCGATCGGCCACGTCACCAACGGCGTGCACGTGCTCACGTTCCTCGCCCCGGAGTGGCACGACATCTTCGACCGCTTCCTCGGCGTGGACTGGTCGCAGCGCCTGTGCGACCGCGACTACTGGACCGGCGTCGAGCGCATCCCGGACGCGATGTTCTGGAGCATGCGCGAGTACCTCAAGGCGCAGATGCTGAAGCTCGTGCGCGAGCGCGTGACCGCGCAGCTCCTGCGCAACCGGGGCAGCGAGTCGCACCTCGACCGCCTGTTCCGCCTCGCCGACCCGAAGAACCCGAAGGTGCTGACCATCGGGTTCGGCCGGCGGTTCGCGACCTACAAGCGCTCCACGCTGCTGTTCTCCAACCTCGACGAGCTGCGCGAGATCGCCTGCAATCCCGAGCGTCCGGTGCTGTTCATCTTCGCCGGCAAGGCGCATCCCGCCGACGAGCCCGGGCAGGACATGATCCGGCAGATCATGCGAGTTGCGAAGGACCGGAACTTCACCGGCCACCTGCTGTTCGTCGAGGGCTACGACCTGCGGCTCGCGCGGCGGCTGCTCGCCGGCGTCGACGTCTGGCTCAACAACCCGATCTACCCGCTCGAGGCCTCGGGGACGTCGGGCATGAAGGCCGCGATGAACGGCGGGCTCAACCTTTCCGTGCTCGACGGCTGGTGGGACGAGGGCTACGACGGCACCAACGGGTGGGCGATCAAGCCCGCTTCGCAGCGCGCGGATGCCGCCGCCCGCGACGCCGACGAGGCGCGCACGCTCTACGAGATCCTGCAGGACCAGGTGGTGCCGATGTACTACGACCGCGACGGCCTCGCCTATTCGCCCCGCTGGGTGGCCATGGCGAAGCGCGCGGTGGCCACCATCCTGCCGCAGTTCAACTCGGCGCGCATGCTGAACGAGTACGTCGCCGGCTACTACGCGCCGGCGGCACGGCGCGGCCGCGAGTTCCACGCGAATGATTGCCGCGCCGCGCACGACGTCGCGCAGTGGAAGGCGCGCGTGCGCGCGGCGTGGCCGGGCGTGGCGATCGGGTACGCCGGCGAGCCGGCCACGCGCATCAGCTTCGGCCAGCGCGCGCGCTTCGAGGCCCTCGTGGCGCTGAACGGCCTCGCGCCGGAGGACCTGGCCGTGGAGCTGGTGCTGCAGCAGCGAGGCGGAGAAGAGGACGGGAACGCGCAGCGCATCCGCTTCGCCGCACAGGGCGTGGCGGAGGACGGGCGGCAGCGCTACGCGCTCGACCTCGCCCCCGAGCACTGCGGCAAGCTCGAGTGCCGCATCCGCGCGTACCCCTCGCACCCGTCGCTCACGCACCCGTTCGAGCTGGGGCTGATGCTCTGGGCATGACCGGGACGTTGCGCCTGTCAGCCAACGGCGCTGATTGACGGACTTACGTAGCTCGACGCATTCATTCAATCTCGGCGTCATTCCCGCGCAGGCGGGAATCCAGTGTCGTCGAGAGACACTGGGTCCCCGCCCCCCGACTGCGGTCCTCGGGGGCAGGCTTCGCGGGGACGACGATGTGTCTCCAGACATGCACTCCATCTCGGCGTCATTCCCGCGCAGGCGGGAATCCAGTGTCGTCGAGAGACACGGGGTCCCCGCCCCCCGACTGCGGTCCTCGGGGGCAGGCTTCGCGGGGACGACGGTGTGTTGTGCCCGTGACGGTACGTTTCGCGAGTTGCAGGTCGCGCAGCACTAGGTCCGCTCCGCCAATCGCGCATAGAGCCTGGCGTACTGCCGCGCCGACGCCCGCCAGCTGAAGTCGCGCGCCATGCCGTTGCGCTGGACGCGCCGCCACGCGCGGCGGTTGTGCCACAGCTGCGCGGCCTTGCGGACGGCGTCCAGCAGCGCGGCTGCGCTCGCGGGCCGGAAGATCCACCCGGTGCCGTTGGCCAGCGTCGCGTCGTCGACGTCGGTGACCGAGTCGACGAGGCCGCCGGTGCCGTGCACGATCGGCGGCGTGCCGTAGCGCTGGCTGTACATCTGGTTCATGCCGCAGGGCTCGAAGCGCGAAGGCATCAGGAAGCAATCGGCGCTCGCCTCGAGCAGGTGCGCGAGTCCTTCGTCGAAGCCGACGAACGCGCCGACCTGCCCGGGATGCCTCGCGGCGCACTCGAGCGCGCGCGCTTCGAGCTCGCGATCGCCCGTGCCGATCAGCACCAGCTGCGCGGGCAGCGCGACCAGGGCATCCGCGATCGCCAGCACGAGGTCGATGCCCTTCTGCGGCGAGAAGCGGCTCACCAGCCCGAACAGCGGCACGTCGTCGCGCGGCACCAGGCCCACGCGCTTCGACAGCGCCATGCGGTTGCGCACCTTGCGCAGCAGCGTGGCGGGCTCGTAGTGCGCGACGATCAGGGGATCCGTGCGCGGGTCCCAGGCCTCGTCGTCGATGCCGTTGAGGATGCCGTGGAGATCCGGCGCGCGCGCGGCGAGCAGGCCCTCGAAGCCCATGCCCAGCGGCGCGGACGTGATCTCGCGCGCGTAAGTCGGGCTCACCGTGCTGATCGCGTCCGCGTAGTAGAGCCCGGCCTTCATGAACGAGAGCCGGCCGTGATACTCGACGCCGTGCATCGACCACGCCTGCGCCGGCAGCCCGACCGCGGGCATCCAGCTCGCCTCGCACAGGCCCTGGAATGCGAGGTTGTGGATCGTGAAAAGTGTGGCCGCGCGCGGCGCCGGGCCGAGCGCGAGGTAGGCTGGCGCGAGCCCCACCTGCCAGTCGTTCGCATGCACCAGGTCGCAGGTCCAGCCGTGCGGGGCGCCGTCGCGTCCGAACAGGGCCGCCACGTGCGCGAGCAGGGCGAAGCGCAGCGGATTGTCCGGCCACTCCGTGCCGCGCGCGTCCTGGTAGGGCGTGCCCGGGCGCGCGTAGAGCGAGGGGCAATCGACCGCGTACAGCGGAACGCCCGCGGGGCCCTCGCCCGCGAGCACGCGCGCCTCGGGCAGTCCTGCGCAGGGCGGCACCCTCACCGCGGCGGGGTCCGCGCCCAGCGAGTCGATCACCGCCGGATACCCGGGCAGCAGCACCCTCGCATCCACACCCTCGCGCCGCAGCGCGGAGGGCAGGGAGCCGATCACGTCCCCGAGCCCCCCGACCTTCACCAGGGGGGCGCACTCGGAGGCGGCGACGAGAACGCGAAGCGGCATGGGACGCGTGCGCACGGAAGTGCCGGAGCCGGCAGGCTATCATCCGCCGTTCCGGCCATGACCGTCGAATCGAACGTAGCGCATCGCGTGCTGGCCGGCGACATCGGCGGCACGAACGCGCGCCTGGCGATCGCGCGCGAGGTCGACGGACGCATTGTCTTCGACCTGCAGCGCGTGCTGAGGGTCCGCGACTTCGCGAGCGTGGCCGATGCGCTTGCCGAGTTCCTGAGCCACGCTCCCGCGCCACTGCCCGCGCATGCCTGCCTGGCCTGGGCGGGACCGATCGACGGTCGCAGCGCGCGGCTCACCAACGGCGCCTGGGCGGTGGACGCGGATGCGCTGGCATCGCGCTTCGACCTGCCGCACCTCGCGCTGGTCAACGACTTCCAGGCCGCCGCCGCCGGGATCGATCGCGTCGCGGCGCAGGACCTGGTCGTGCTGCAACCGGGCGTGGCCGATCCGGACGCCACGCGGCTGGTGATCGGCGCGGGCACGGGACTCGGCGTGGCGTATGCGATCCGCGGCGCGCAAGGCACGCGCATCGTGGCCGGGGAGGGCGGGCACGTCGCGTTCGCGCCGCTCGACGACGAGCAGTCCGCATTACTTGCGTATTGCCGCCGGGACCTCGAGCGTGTCACCGCCGAGCACCTGGTCTCCGGCAGCGGCATCGTGCGACTGCACGCCTTCTGCTGCGCGCGCGACGGCGTGGCGGTCCCGCCGGAGGTGGCTGCGGAGGGCGCCGTGGCGGTGGTGCGGCGCGCCGACGCCGGCGATCCTGCCGCGCAGCGCGCGCTGCGCCTCTTCTGCGCGATCCTCGGCGCCGTCGCGGGAGACCACGCGCTGTCGTGCCTCGCAACCGGCGGCGTGTTCGTGGCCGGGGGCATTGCGGCGAAGCTCGCCGGCCGCATGGCCGACGGCACGTTCCGCGCGGCTTTCAACGCGAAGGGCGCGCACGCGGCGCTCATGCGGGGAATGCCCGTGTGGCTGGTGCGCGACGAGGCGCTGGGACTGCGCGGCGCCGCTGCCATCGCGCTGGCGGACGCCCGCCGTGCTTGAGTTGCGTCAATTCGTCAGCCGCCTGGAGGGGCGAGGATGACACGAGTGGCGTCGCGCGCCGCGGCGCGTCGCCGCGGGCCATGCGCGGCGTCAGGTCGTCAAGCGTGCACGAGCACCAGTCCCGCCAACGGCGGCAGGACGAGCACGAGCGACGCCGGCTGGCGCTGCGCCGGGATCGGCTCGGCGATCACGTCGCCGCGATTGCCGGCATCGCTGCCGCCGTAGTGGCGCGAGTCCGTGTTGATGCGCTCGGCGTAGGGACCCGGCGCGGGAACCCCGAGCCGGTAGCCGGCATGCATCACCGGCATGAAGTTGAGCACCACCACGACCTCGGAGCCGTCGCGCGCGCGGCGCACGAACGAGAGCACGGAATTGGCCGCGTCGTCGGGCTCGATCCACGCGAAGCCGGCGGCGTCGAAGTCGAGCTGGTGCAGCGCCGGCGTGTCGCGGTAGAGGCGCGCGAGGTCGCGGAACAGGCGCGCGACGCCGGCGTGCGGCGCGCGGCCCGCAAGATGCCAGTCGAGCTCGTGCGCCTCGCTCCACTCCGGGCCGTGCGCGAACTCGTTGCCCATGAAGTTGAGCTTGCGGCCCGGCGCCGTCATCTGCCAGCAGAACATGAGGCGCAGGTTGGCGAACTTCTGCCAGTCGTCCCCGGGCATCTTGCCGATCAGCGAGCCCTTGCCGTGGACCACCTCGTCGTGCGAGAGCGGCAGCACGAAGTTCTCGGTGTACGCATACAGCTGGCCGAAGGTGAGCTCGCGGTGATGATGCCGGCGGTGCACCGGATCGCGCTGGAAGTAGGCGAGCGTGTCGTGCATCCAGCCCATGTTCCACTTCATCGAGAAACCGAGCCCGCCGCCCTCGACCGGGCGCGAGACCTGCGGCCACGCCGTGGACTCCTCGGCGATGGTGACGGCGCCCGGGAACCGCTGGTGGACCATGACGTTGAGCTCGCGCAGGAAGTCGATCGCTTCGAGGTTCTCGCGGCCTCCGAAGCGGTTCGGCAGCCACTCCCCCGCGGCGCGCGAGTAGTCGAGGTAGAGCATCGAGGCCACCGCGTCGACGCGCAGCCCGTCGAAGTGGAGCGTGTCCAGCCAGAAGTGCGCGCTCGCGAGCAGGAAGCCGCGGACCTCGGGACGGCCGTAGTTGAAGACGTGCGTGCCCCAGTCCGGATGCCGCCCGCTGCGCGGGTCGGCGTGCTCGTAGAGCGCCGTGCCGTCGAAGTGCGCGAGCGCGAAGGCGTCGCCCGGGAAGTGCCCCGGCACCCAGTCGAGGATCACGCCCAGCCCCTGCGCGTGGCAGGCATCGACGAACGCGGCGAGGTCGTCGGCGTCGCCGAAGCGCGAGGTCGGGGCGAAGTAGCCGGTGGTCTGGTAGCCCCACGACTCGTCGAGCGGGTGCTCGGTGACGGGCATCAGCTCGACGTGCGTGCAACCCAGCTCCGCGACGTAGCCCGGCAGCCGCGCCGCAAGCTCGCGCCAGTGGTAGAAGCGGCCGTCGTGATGGCGCATCCACGAGCCCGGATGCACCTCGTAGATATTCATCGGCCGCTCGAGCCACGCCGTGCCCGAACGCCGAGCGAGCCATTCCGCGTCGGTCCAGCGGTGCGAGGGCAGCGGCGCGACGCGGGCGGCGGTGCCGGGGCGCAGCTCGAACGCGCGCCCGTAGGGGTCGGTCTTGGCGAAGACCACGCCGCTGTCGCGGTGCCGCAGCTCGAACTTGTAGAGCGCGCCCACGCCCACGCCGGGCACGAACAGCTCCCAGACGCCGCTGGCGCCGTGCACGCTCAGCGGATGCCAGCGCCCGTCCCAGCCGTTGAAGTCGCCGACGACGGAGACGCGCTCCGCGTTCGGGGCCCACACGGCGAAGCGCACGCCCGCCACGCCGTCGCGCTGCATCGGCATCGCGCCCAGCGTGCGCCACGCCTCGAGCAGGCGGCCGGCGTTGAACAGGTGCAGGTCGAACGGCGTGATCGACGGCGCGAACGCATACGGATCGTCGAACTCGCGGACGCGGCTGCCTTCCTCGACGCGCAGCCGCCCCGGCCGGCGGGGTTCGCTGCGCCCCTGCCAGCGAAACAGCGCCGTCCCCTCGATGCGCGCCATCGGCGCCCAGTCGCCGCCCACCGCGAGCCAGGCATGCGCAACGCCGGGCAGCAAGGCGCGATAGGCCCAACCGGCGCCCTCGGCGCGCGGGCCGAGCCAGGCGTGCGGCTCGTGCGACCGGCCGGCGTTGAGGCGCGCCAACGCGTCGCTCGTCGACCCCGCTGTCGTCACACGGCCATTATAGTCACGCCATGGTGCGATTCCGGCGGCAGTGACCCATCGCAACCGAGGACTTTCCCATGAGCGTCAACGTCTGCCCGCACTTCCCGGAATGCCCGTACCCGAGCGAGGTGGCCGGCCCGGCGGGATCGCGCCTCGCGCGCGCCACCGTCGCGATGATCCTCGCCGGCGGTCGCGGCTCGCGCCTCGGGCCGCTTACCGACTGG